>ERZ1292630.497-Hain-H41-02um-R3-497-length-41001-cov-6_pt1 | contig 41001 bp, 63 predicted proteins | sample MGYA00564408_ERZ1292630 | MGnify/ENA primary metagenome ERZ1292630 (study PRJEB36523, sample SAMEA6512641) | groundwater metagenome | collected 2019-01-08 | study: AquaDiva: Metagenomics assemblies of 32 groundwater samples
ACCTGTCGCCGCTGCTGGCAGCGCTCGAACTGTAGCCGCTGCTGGCAGCGCTCGACCTGTCGCCGCTGCTGGCAGCGCTCGACCTGTCGCCGCTGCTGGCAGCGCTCGAACTGTAGCCGCTGCTGGCAGCGCTCGAACTGTCGCCGCTGCTGGCCGCGCTCGACCTGTAGCCGCTGCTGGCAGCGCTCGACCTGTCGCCGCTGCTGGCAGCGCTCGAACTGTAGCCGCTGCTGGCAGCGCTCGACCTGTAGCCGCTGCTGGCCGCGCTCGAACTGTCGCCGCTGCTGGCCGCGCTCGAACTGTTGCCCACTATGAATGCCTGACGCCCCTCGTGGGTGAACTTAATCGCGCCTGCCATTGTCCCGAAATACACGACTTGTGGAACGTCACCATCCTCGCCGGGGACTGCCTTGCACTTTGTTCCTGACTCAATCTCTCCGATGACGTTCTCTGGCTTTGCTGAATAAACCAGCCACGGTGAGCAGGCGTTCGGATCTTTTCCGTCGCCAATGCCCATTCCCCACGGCCAGCCAAACAAACCACCCGATTCGCAATCGGCCTTTCGGGACCAATGGCTGTTCTTCACTGGTCCGGCTTTCGGCCAGACGAATCCGCCGTATCCGGTGCCGTCGGCGTTGAGGCATTTGACTATCAGCACTCGTTCGCCCGTGTGCGTGAACTGGTGCGGCTTCACTTGGCACCGCCTTCCGCGCCAATGGCACGCAGCCACGAGGATGCTTGCTTGAGGATGCGTTGCGCGCGCGTCTCGGTGAGGCGCAGGATGGACTCGCCTTCGGCCAGCCACTTCTCTTTGACGAACCACGCCATTGCCTTTTCGAAGTGCGGGCCGACCAGTTCCTCGACCTTCGCGGCGGTCGCGGGTGAGATGTAGGCTCCGCTGCCGGTCATGGAGTGTGAGGTTGTGGGGGCGGGAGCGTGGACCGGGGCGGGCGTCGGCTCGACCGGCGCAAGGCCCGCAGCGGCGAGCGCGGGCGTGTCCTGCGGCGGCTCGGTGCGGGAGACGGTCGCGGCGATTTCGACAACCGGAGCGGCGGGAGCGGGCGCGGGTGCGGGCGTTGCCTCCGCTCGAATTGCGGTTCGCGCCTCGCGGATGGCAGTCTGCTTGTCCGCATGAGATTCTGAAGCCTTGAAAATAATTTCATCCGCACGCTTCAGTCCCGGTGTGAGGTCGAGCATGACTGGAGCGGCTTCGTAGTCCTCGTCGTCGCCCGCGAAAATCTCAGGAGCGATCATGCCCAGCCCGTTACTGAGCACTCGCGAACGCAGCATATTCTGCGGGTTTTTGTCCCATCCACTGTTAGGCTTGAGCAGTTGGGCGCGCTTGGCGTCTTCGATGGTGTAGGCGTAGCGGGTGGTGGCTCCCTCGAAGGTGAATTCCGCCTCGGCGCGCTTGCAGTCATTGCCGGTGGCGAGCCATTTAACCTTGCCGCCCTTGACGCGGAATTCGGCGTAAGCGGCCATCGCCTTCTTGCGCGGCTTGCCGCCGACGGTGTCATACTTGCGGGAGTATTGGACGGGCGAGATGCCTTCACAGGCGCACGTCATCAGGACGACGATTCCGCCCTCGGCACGGTCTAGGCCGAAGGCACCGGATTTGCCAAGGGCAAGGCCAAGATTGGTGATCTCGGTGGCGTTTTGGAGCTTGCCGTAGAGTTGAACGGCGTTTGACTCGTGGGACATGGTGTGATTTCCTTTCGTTGCTTCGTTGGTTTCCTCCCCGTTCCGGTTGCAGCCGGGCGGGGAAATTTGTTTTGTTCAGGCTGATTGCGGCACTCCGGCGGCGATGACAGCGCGGCGTTTCGCGCAGCGAGGTCAAACGTCGTGGAGGAGATTGAGATGCTGGCCGGCGTTGATGGTCCGCGTCCCGCCCATGTAGCACCGGCAACCATCGCAGATGCGAATGATCCGGAGGTCATCGTCGGTGAGTCGGCGCAACGGAACATCGGGCCAGTCCCTGTCGCGTGGCAGTCTTAACAGCAGATTTGACTCATCGCGGGCAAACCAGAGGACAGCCTCAATCAGCGTGGCAGCGATGATGCCCAGCAGGAATCCGTAGAACATGGCTTCGTCGTAGGTGTTCATTTGAAGAAGGCGTCGGCAAACTTGGAGTCGTTGACGAGGGATGAGACTTCGAGGCTTTGCGAGTGGCCGCGGCAGTAGAAGCCCGTGGCCGTCCGGCTGATGAAGCCCGCGCTGCGGACCTCGCCGATGCCAAGAGCCTTGGCGACGTGGGCGTGAGAGAGGTTGCCGGAGAAGGCGATCATGACGTGGCCGGTGTCGGGCGTGTGATAGGTGAGGTATTTCATCGCTTGATGCCTTTGGCCGAGAGTTGGGCGCAGACGTGAGAGGGGAGCAGACGGACGAAGGAACCCCGCCGGACGGTGGGCACCACAGAGCCGCTGGCAACGAGAGATCGAAGGATGGACTCGGGAAGGGAGAGAGACTGTGCGGCCAGCGGGTAGGGAAGAAGCTGTTCGATGCCTTCGCGTGCCTTGGGCCGGGCGCAGACGGCGCAGAGCATGACGCCCGCGTGCGCGTCACTCCCGTCGTTGCTGGCCGTCTCGTAGGGGCATTGGCAGAAGGCGGTCATGGTCAAACCTCGCTCATCTTCAGCGCCATCCTTGCCCGCAGGGCGTCTTCGAGGATGCGAGTCTTGGTCTTTCCCGTGCGCTCGCTGGCGGAGCCGAGCCATACGACAATCTCCGGCGCGAGCCGGAATGCAGAGAACACCTTGAACTTTTTGCGGGAGGCGGATTTCATGTCGGCGGCAGTTCAACACGTATCTACACCTTGAACAATAAAAAAGTTGCGCGTGTATAAACATGATGCAACTTGATTCAATGAATACAGGCACCATTGAGAAGAAAGTTTCCGTTGGATACCGGCTTGACCCGCGCGCGGTCGCAATCCTTGAAGAGGCATCCGCGCGCGCAGGGATAGACAAGACGGAGGTGGTCGAGCTGTGCCTTTTCCGCGCGGCTGAGGTGGTGGCAGAGCACATGGAGCGGCGTGCCGAGTCCGCCCGCCGTTTCGCAACGGATGGCTCCGTTTCGCGGGACCGCTTCCGAGCGGTCAGTTCAGGGCCACCCGCTGGCGTGGCAACCGCCGCGCAGCGGGTCGTGACGGGCGCGCTTGCAAAGCTCCAGCCGACACCCGCAACTGGCGAATCCACCGCTCCAGCTTCGCCGCCAGCCATAGGCGGTCGAAAGAAGAAAGGTGGCCCGCGATGACCTCCAACTCCGGCTCCAACACTACGCGCTTGCGAATTTCCTTTTTCATCGCCTTGCAGGATGCCGAACCAGGTGGGACAAATACTGTCCTTGTGAACAAGTCCAATAACTTTCTCCAACCATGAAAACACTGCTCGCCCTCCTTCTCGCCGCCACCTGTGCATTTGGTGCTGACGACCTTATTCGTCACGACGGCGAACGGTGGTTTGATCTGCGACCGTTGGAATCGTGGCACCTGAACCGCTCGAAATCGCGCGGTAAAGTCCCAGCGGGATTCGGAAAATGGGAGCGATTCTACTACGCGAAGGTTATCTCTGTGGCCCGCGACGGACTCATTCTGGACGCACGACTTCCTGGCTCACCGGCCAGCAGGACCGTTTTTCTGCGAAACTTCCCAGGGTGGCAAGTCCACAAGGACGGCGAGGAGATATTGCACTTCTACGCCTTCGACTTTGGCACCTACAAATACCAGTCCGCCAGCGGCGCGGCGCGCACGGTGGCCGGCTACGACTACGGCACGCCGCCAACTCCTGAAGAGCAAGGCGAGATGAACCGCAAGGCGGCGGAGCTTGCGGCAGCCCAGCGCGCGGCGGTAAAAGCCGATCTGGACAAGAAGGTTGCGGACGCAAAAGAACGCGGCGCTAAACTGCGCGCAGAACGCGAGGCCAAGGAGCGGAAAGAGAAGGAAAATCAGCCCTGACCCGCCACCAACCTGCCACCGGCGCGGGAGCCTTGTGAAATCTCCAACGAATCAGCGGATATCCACTCCTTGAGGTGGTAGTGCCGAAAGGTGTGCAGGTTCAAGTCCTGCCGTGCGCACCAAAACCTTTCCTGCATTGAGAAAAATGCACTTCGACCAATCAAATAAGGGCTTTACTGCTACCAGATTGATTCAGCCCCCCACCCTTCTGCTCCCGTTCTGCTCCCGGTCTGCTCCGGCGACAGCGGACCGCCACGCGCCACCAACCCGCCACCGGGCATGACCATCCGACCGATCATCAAGAACGGGCGCGATTCCTACGAGCTGGATGCGGGCATAGTGGACGGGCATAGGCGACGGTTCTTCTTCAGCACGAAGAGGGACGCGGAGAAGAAGCAGGCCGAGATCGAGCGCGACCGAAGGGCCGTCGGCTCGGCCTGGGCGGACCTGACCGCGCGGGACCGGGCCGAGGCGGTGCGCGTCATGGCCGAGATGAGCACAGCGGGCGTCTCGCTGGCCGGCGTGTGGCAGGCTTATCAGACCGGGCAGGCGGGCCGGGCGGTCGTCTCCAAGGCGCTCGGCGAGGTCATCAAGGAATTGCTCGCGGCCAAGCGGCAGGCGAAGCGGCGCGAGAACTACCTGACGAACCTCGGGCTTCATCTGGACGACTTCGCTAAGGGCCGGGAAGGGGCCGCCATTGCGTCGGTAGGGCTGCGTGAGGTCGAAGCCTATCTCGCCAAGGCCAAGAGCGCAGGGAGCCGTCAGACGCGGCTCAACCGGCTTTCCACGCTGCTTGCCTTCGCGGCTCGTCGCGGCTACACGCCCTCCAACCCTTGCGCGCTCGTAGAACGGGTCAACGTCGAGTTGCCACCGCCGTCCATCCTCACCGTGCCGCAGTGCCGGGCATTGCTGGATGTGGCACGGGCGAATGATGCGCGATTCATTCCCTACCTCGCCCTGTGCCTGTTCGCGGGCGTGCGGCCTGCCGAGGCGCAGCGGCTCGCGTGGTCCGACGTGGACTTGAAGTCGGGCCTGCTGACGATTGACGCGGAGGACAGCAAGACGCGGCAGCGGCGCGTGGTAGAACTTCCCAAGGCGTGCGTGGCGTGGCTGCGGCTCGGTGGCGATCTGCCGGCGGCGAGCGTCCGCTACCGGCTCGCGGCGGTGGCACAGGCGGCGGGCGTCGTGCCTTGGCCGCGCGATGCCATGCGTCACTCGGCGGCGTCCTACTGGCACGCGCGCAAGGGCGAGGTCGTCACCGCCCGCAATCTCGGCCATTCGGAGACTGTGCTGCACCAGCACTACAGGGCACTGGTCACGCCAACGCAGGCGCGGGCGTTTTTTAGCCTGCTGCCGTGATAGTGGCTGCCATCCTTAAAGCCCTCCGTTTCTTCCGTTCAACCGTCAGTTTCTTCTGGTGCGCCTTTTTCGCCTTCGCCTTGGTTTGCGCCTTGCACGCTTCGCACTTCCAATAGCCGGCTGCCAGAGCCGCGCTAGCGAGTGGCTGTTCACAGGTCATGCACAGGCCCTTTTCGTGCAGCAATCCGACCCGAAGCCGTTCGGCTTTTGCCAGCCAGAACATCGTCGCCGGGTTGGGTTTATCAACCGTTGGCAGCTTCTCCTTCGCCTTCGCGGAATCCCTTCGCGACACCTTCGTGGCATCCCGACAAGACTCGCAGAGCCAACGCCCGGCGCGGGCGCGGATAGCATCCACAAAGGCCGCGCAACCGATGCACTTGCCCTTTGCGTGGAGGTCGTTGAGTCGGATGCGCTTGGCTCGTTTCATAAAACCGTGCGGCAATCCAAAGGCCCGCTCGGCTGCGCTTTCTATCTGTTCGGTGCTGTTCTCTGTGCTCATAGGCTTATCGTTCAGTTGTGATTCACGACCATCGCCCGCTGCGGCGGCGCGTGGAGTGGCGGCAGCTTCCGCGCGTAAATGTGAGCTTCGATGGCGTTGCCATCGTGGCTTTCTGGCCCGCACGCCTCGATCATCTCGTCGGCCAGCCAGCCCAGCACGTCGCCGAGTTCGAGACTGAACCGCTTCGCGAACCAGTTCGCGCGCCGCTCGGCCCGGCGCGAGAGGCGCACCGGCACCACGAGTATTCCGTGCGGGTCGCGGTATGGCTTGAGGGAAATCGCCGGGATGAACGACGACATGGGACTGACTTTGACGGCAACCGACTTGGTGGTCTTTGCCATAACTGCTCTGCCTTTCTGCCCACTCACGGGCATCGAAGAGCGCAACCCAGAAAGGTGAGCCTTTGTCGGCCCAAGCCTACCACGACTTGAAAGCCTATCTGGGTTGCGCTCTGGTTTCTGTTTGGAGCGCCGTGCGGTTGGTGGCCGCTACAGACTGGCGTTCAGATACTCACATCTGACGGAGGGACAAAACCACACGTCCGAGCAGAGGTCAAGCGGGCAGTTTTTCGACTACAAAAATAGTTGCCGCCGAACCGTTCTTTTTTACTTGACTCGCCACTACCGCAACATACCCTCTCCAACTGTCAGCGCTTCGTCTCCCGTCCTCCTCTAAATGAGGACGAGGATGACGGGAAAGCGCTGACAGGTGGGAGGTAATGCGGCGGTTTAGTGAGCAGATAATATCCGAAACTGACAACGCAAAAAATCCCGTTTCGACCAATAAAATCAAGGGTTCCGTGCATCAGTCCAAACTCCGGCTTTGCCGAGTCTGTCAGGAACAGCCTTGCCCAAGTTTTAACGGTTTTGCCGAAAACCGGCTTTCGTAAGTGCTTGATTGCCAGCCTGTCACGATTTCAGTTTTGCTGCTGACAGGGTGGCTTGACCCTCTTTTGCGGGCGTGTAGAATCCGGTGAAGTGCCGCGTCGGAATCCAAATCCTGTTGAGTCTTGCGTCCTCTGTCTGGGGCGACTCGGCTTCGGTTTGACCCGCATCGAGCGCATCACCCGGCGCAACAAAAACGTCGCGCGCAGGTGGATGGTTCGGGCAGGCATCTACAGGCCGCAGGAGAATGCACACAGGAAGCAGTTCCTCGCCAACGCTGTTCGCGACCGAAAGAAGGACGCCAGATTCCCGCTCGCGCTGTGCGCGTTCTCCGTGGCGTGTAGGGTGGAACGAACCAAGCTGCCGCCGGACCCGGAAGAAGTAGAGGCGAGGCTCGCCATCAATCGCAGCGCATCGAGGTCGAGGGCACGGGCGCAGTATTACAAAGACCCAAAGGCGGCATACGCTAAGGCGCGGGCGTGGTTCAAGAATCGGCCCGACAAGGTTCGTGAGTATCGCCAGAAATACAAACCTCGTATGCGTGCTTATGTGAAGCGGCGAATGCGGGAAGACCCAGCCTTCCGAATCACACACCGTCTGCGCGACCGCTTGAAGGAATTCCTGTGGGAGCGCAAGACGCACATCGGGCCATCCAACAGGCTGTTCGTCTGCACGCCCCAAGAGCTGAAGACGCATCTCGAATCACAGTTCGCAGAGTGGATGACGTGGGAGAACTACGGAACTCTCTGGCACATTGACCATCGCAAACCCTGCGCCGCATTCAACTTGCTCGACGCAGGCGAACAGCGCGCGTGCTTTCACTTCACGAACTTGCAACCGCTGTCGGCGGTCGAAAACATGAAGAAGGGCGCGCGATTCCAGTGCGCTGAAGCAGCGTAGGTGCCAACCCACCCCCCGGCGTGAGGACTCTCTTTGCCCCCTCCCAGATTCAGGTTACCAATGAACCCCGACGTGTCTCCGTGCGACCCCCGAAAAGTTGATGTCCCTCCCCCGATGCGTTGACTCGGCGGCAACGATGTAGCGACACGCTACGCGATGACGGCGAAGGAATACAAGACGGAGCGCGAGCGGCGCGGCACGCAGGCGGCAGTCGCGGAGCAGTTGGGAGTCTCGCGGGTGACGATGGCGCGGCGCGAGACCGGCGCGCTGGTCATCACGCGCGAGGCGGAGCTTGCGATTCAGAAGGTGCGCGTGCGGAGGGCGGCTCGGTGAAGAAATCGAAGCTGTCCATTCACGGGCTGGCGGCGGAAACCGGGCTTGACCGGCGCACCGTCCGCAAGCGACTCGTGGACGCCGGACTTTTTCCACCCGACAAACAGCCGCTCGCAAAGGTGCTCGACGCGCTGCGTCCGGCGTCGGGCGACAAAGACGGCGACAGCATCAAGGAACGGAAGACATTCGAGGAGTGGCGCAAGCTCAAGCTCGCCAACGACGTGAAGGAAGGCGTCTTGATTCCGCGCGCGACCGTGGCGGAGACGGTGCGCAAGCTCGCCGCGAAGATGGCCGCGCTGCTCGACTCGAAACTCGAAAACGAATTTCCTTCCGTCGTCGCCGGACTGGACGTGCCATCGGCGCGCATCTATGGCAAGAAACTCAACGACCAAATCCGCGCTGAGATTCAGGCGTGGGCAAAGGCGTGGCATGGCAAGTGACTCGGCCATCGCCGATGCGTGGAGCGCCGCCTTCGCGCCCAAGGACCGCCGCCCGATTTACGAATGGGCGGCGGACAACGTGACGCTGCCGCCGGTCCTGACACGGAGCGGACGCTTCGACGTGTCCACCTCGCGGCATTTCATCGCGCCATTCGAGGCCATCGCCGACGACCGCGTGCGCGAGGTCAACGTCTGCGCGCCGCCGCGCTCCGGCAAGACCCTGCTCGCCGACATCAGCATCCCGTGGTTCGTGGACATCGCGTGCGCGTCCGTCCTGTTCGTCATCCAGACCGAGGAAATGGCGAAGAGTCATGCGGAACTGCGCACCATGCCGCTGCTGAAGTCCGTGCCGGGCATCGCCGGAATGATGCCCGACGACCGGCACAAGGAACGCAACACTGAGATTCTGTTCACCAACGGCCTGCCGCTCATCCTCTGCGGCCCGTCCATTTCCAACCTGCAAAACCGTGGCTTCCGCGTCGTCATCTCGGACGAGACTTGGATTCTCGCGGACAAGTATCCGGGCCGGCTGGAGGAGGCGAAGTCCCGGCTCGGCGACTTTCTGCGCGAGGAGAACAGCAAGCTTCTGTGCATCTCGCAGGGCGGCAAGGCCGGCGACGACTGGCACGCGCAGTTCAACAGCGGGACGGTTCACGAATGGGAAGTTGCCTGTCTCGGTTGCGGCCAATACTTCGAGCCACGGTTCAGCGGCCGGCGCGCGGACGGTTCCCGCTGGGGCATCCTCTACGAACAGGAGAAGAACGCCGCCGACCGCACCAACCTTGCCCGCGCGCTCGAAACCATCCGCTTCGCCTGCCCGCACTGCGCGCACGTCCATCTCGACACGCCGGCCACGAAAGGCGCTTGGAACCTCTCGGGCCGCTACCGCTTCGACCCGACCGAGAGCCAGAAAAAGAAGTCCTTCCATTGGGGCAACGTCATTGACTTCCCGTGGACTGAGCTGGTCGAAAAGTGGCTGGCCGCCCGCGCCGCCGCCCGGCTCGGCGCGGAAGTCCCGACCATCCAGTTCATGCAGAAGCAGCTCGCCGAGTTCTACGACCCGGCCAAGGGCGGGGCCGTCGAGAACCTGCCCACCGTCACCGTCACCACGCCGGAAGGCGGCAAGTTTTGGGCGAACCAGGATCACATCTTCCTGACTGTGGACAAGCAGCTAGGCCACTACTGGGCGTTGGTCGAAGCCTGGTCGAAGTCCGGGGAGTCAATGGTGCTCTGGGCCGACCGACTGGAGACTTGGCAGCAAGTCGCCGACAAGCAGGCAGAGTTCAAAGTGCCCGACCAGTGCGTCCTCGTGGACTGCGGCAACTGGCAGTCTGAGGTTTGGGCGGAGTGTGCGCGGCACGGCCACGCCGACAAGTCCGGCAAGTGGCGGTGCTGGTGGGCGCTGCGCGGGACCGCCTCGCCCGCCTTCACCTGCCAGCGGAAGAACAAGAAGACGGGCAGGCTTGAACCCGTGCGCCTGCCCTACTCGTGGCCGGCGGACAAGGGCGACCCGTGCTTCGGCCTCGCGGCGGACGACCCGCGCCGGAAGGAACTCGCTGGCAAGACGTGTCCGGTGGTGAGCTGGAGCAACCCGACGATCAAAGACATCTGCGGCAGCCGGCGGGATTCGATGATGAAGGGACGGCTCGCGTTTGTCGGGCAGGGCGTCTCGGAACATTTCAGCCGCCACCTGTTCGCCGAGGCCAAGCGCCCGAACCCGAAAGACCCAGGCCGCTACTCATGGGAAGTCATCGGCAAGAGGCCGAACCATCTTTGGGATTGCTACTGCATGAGTGCCGTGGCGGCGAGCATGGCCGGCATCATCACCGCGTTTGGGCCGGAGTGAAGATTTGCCGGGACGGGGCGGAGGAGGCGGGGGAGAGCGAGGAGAAGGGAGAGGAGAGAGGCTAGACGGGAACGCCGTTGACGCTGTGGAATCCGCAGGCGTGTCCGAAGAAGCTCGTGCCGTCAGCGCGGGATTCAAACTTGCCGCCCGCGAAAATCGAAACGCCACACTTGGGGCAAAGCTCATCCAGCAATGGCCCAAGGTTGAGGCCAGCAACAAACCGCTTCTCCCGCACGAACTTCTCGCCGTTGACCATGACTTCGGAGACGCGCGGTGATTCCGGCGGCATGACCACGGTAACGACAACCTCCGGCGGGCTGCGGAAGAACCCTTCGACCATGCCGGGAGTCTTCTTCATCGGCTTCGCGCGGCTGGGCTTCACCGTCTCCTCGATGCACTTGATTCCGCCGAAGCTGACGAATTTGCGTTTCGGTTTCACGCCTTCTCCTTCCTCTCCCGGTGCCACTTGAGGGCGGCTTGCTTCATGGCTTCGCGGGCGGCGGGGGAGCGCATGACGCGGGTTTGCAGGTCGAAGGCGGTGCGGAAGGCGCGGACGTGCTTGGCGAAGGCTTGCTTCGAGACGCCGATTTTCTTGGCGAGGCTCATGGCGGTTTCGCCGGGGAACAGGTCGGGGCGCAGGGAGTAGATCATCGCGGCGGTGCGCATCCCAAGTTTGCGCGGGCAGACGTAGGCGGACATTCCGCCACCGCCACCAAAGTTTCCGCTGGCTGCGCCGGGGCGCTTCATCGGCTCGGTCATCCAGCGGAACATGACGGCGAGGGCGGAGCCGTATCTTTCGGAGTCGGGCGCGGGCAGCGGTTCAAGGGATTCGACGGGGTGCGCCTCGTAACTCGCGTGCGAGCTGTCTGCCGCGTCGTGAAAACCGCCGTCGTGTTCCATGAGCACGGACTACTTTTTGGCAGTAGTGCCGGACGAAAGCAAGGCAAAGTGGAAGTTGACTACCCACCAAGGGAAATGGCGACGTTCTGGAATTTTCCCGGCAAGACGCTGGCATGGCTGGAAACGGAGTTGGGCAAGGTGCTCGACGACCAGGCCAGCGGCAAGACGGTGGTGAGCAGCGGGGCGGGGGATTCCAACGTGAGCGAGCGGGTGGAGATGAACTTGGAGAACCGCAAGCGGATGATTCTCTCGGACCTCGCGGCGCTGACGGAGGCGAGCCTGACGACGGTGCCCTCAACTTACGTGCGCTCCGAGGTCATCGGGGCCAAGCGGACGCGGGCACGCTACTACTAAGATGCCAACCATCCTCGCCCCCAACGGACGGCCCGCGCGCCGTGAACTGGCCTTGAACGGCGGGCCGCGCGTGTCGGCTTCGTATTCGGGTTACGGGCTTTACAACACGCCGCGCAACACGGGGGAGTCGGATTACTACCGTCCGCGCCGGTATCAGGGCGGGCGCGGGGAGGTCATCACGGAGGGGGATTGGCGCGAGTTGCTGGACTATTCGCGGCAGCTTTTCGCGCAGCTCGGCAACCTCGGCGGGGCCATCATCCAGAAGAACCTTTACGCGGTCGGGGATGCGTGGAAGCCGCAGTTTTACGGGGCGGACCGGGCGTGGGGCGAGGCGGTGGAGGAGTGGTTGACGGAGCAGTTCTACCCGATGGCGGACGTGCGCGGGCCGGCGTTCGACTTCGTGACGAACCTCTTTCTGGACGGGCTGGCGATGGACGTGGACGGGGACAGCCTCATGGTGTTGACCGAGACGGAGCGCGGCTTTCCGCAGGTAAAATACTACCCGTCGCATTGCATCGGCGGCTGGCAATGCTCCGGCGAGGTGAAGGAGGGGCCATACAAGGGCGCGATGATGCGCAACGGGGTGATTTTCAACCGGGACGGGCGGGCGATTGCCTACCGGGTCAAGGGCGCGGAAGCGGGCAAGGACGTGGACATTTCGGCGTTCAACGCGCACTTCCTGTTCGAGCCGGAGTGGCAGCACCAAGGGCGCGGCATTCCGCGCGTGGGCCGGACGCTGTTGGACTGGTTCGACGTGCAGGACATTGACGTGTTCCTCAAGCGGGGCGTGAAGCTGGATGCCTCGCAAGGGCTGCTCCACTACACGGAGACGGGCACGGCGGACACGGCGGAGAAGGCCATCTCGGACAATGACTCTGCCACGACGGACACGGACCTTCGGATTCAGCGGCGGGAAGGCGGGGAAATCCTCTACCTCAAGGCGGGCGTGGGGGAGAAGATCGAGAGCTTCACGGGGGACCGTCCGCACCCGAACACGGAGGCGTTCATCGCGCGGCTGGAGCGGCGCGGGCTGCTGGCGGTGGGCTGGTTTTACGAGCTGATTGACCCGAGCAAGATCGGCGGCGCGAGCGTGCGGCTGATTCAAGATCAGGCGCGGGCGAGCGTGTCGGCACGGCAGAAGACCATCCGCAAGCGGGCAAAGCGCGCGGTGATTTACGCCGTGGCGAAGGCGATGAAAAACAAGCTGATTCCCGCGAACGCCGGGGATTGGTGGAAGTGGCATTTCGAGACGCCGGCGCAGATCACGGTGGACGCCGGGTATGACCGGCAGGCGGACGTGGAAGACTTGAAGCTGGGCAACACGACCAAGGCGGCGGTGTGCTCGAAATATGGGCGCTGGTGGGAGGACGTGGACGCGCAACGGGACCGCGAGTTTGACGCGCTGGTGACGCGGGCTAAGGCGCTCGCGGAGCAGCACGGGCTGCCACTGGAATACGTCATGGACCGCTTGGAGCAGCGCAGTCCGAATCCCGCGCCGATTGACAAGGCCGCCGCCGAGGCGCAACCGCAAAAGCTGGAGGAGAAAAAGCCATGAAATACCCACTGATTGCCGCGAAGGTTTTCAACGAGCCGTGGGCGGTGACGGACGAGACGCTGAGTGCCATCTGGCACGCGGTCACGGCAGGCGCGGCGCTGCCGTTGCCGCGTGCCCAGGACCGCTTCGACGACGCGCAGGAGGAGGAGGACAACGAAGGGGCCAGCGACATTTCGGTGACGGGTTTCACGCGGGTCATTCCGGTGTTCGGAATCCTCGGCAAGCATTTGGATTCGATGGAGATGGCGTGCGGCGGCTGCTCGGTGGACAAGGTTTCCGCGCTGCTCACGGCGGCGGACAGGGACCATGAGTGCGAGCGCATCGTGCTCGCGTTCCATTCGCCCGGCGGCACGGTGACGGGCATCCCTGAACTCGCGGCCAAGATTCGGGACGTGGGCACGCGCAAGCCGGTCATTGCCTACACGGACGGGATGTGCTGCTCGGCGGCTCTTTGGCTCGCGTCGCAGGCCGACACGTTCCTCGTCGCACCGTCGGCCATCGTGGGCAGCGTTGGCGTCCGCTGCCTCGTGCTCGACGAGACGGAAAAGCTGGCGAAGGAAGGCGTCAAGGCGGAGTCCTTCACGTCGGGCAAGTTCAAGGACATGGGGGCGAGCTACAAGCCATTGAACGACGACGAGCGGAAGATGTTGCAAGCCCGCGTGGACAGCGTCGGCAAGGCGTTCCGGGCCGCGCTGACGGCCTCGCGCAGCATCGCGCCGGCGGACATGGAAGGCCAGAGCTTCAGCGGCGAGGAGGCAGTGGCGAAGGGCTTTGCGGAGGGGTTGGCGAACGATCTCGGCGAGGTCTTGGAAATCGCCGGGGGCTGAACTGGCGGAACATTCCATCAAGCAGCAGCCAGCCGATCTGAACACAGACGGCGCACAGGAGGATTTCAAGCCAGTGCATCGCCGAAAGATAGCCCGACGGTTGACTTCGCGCGAGAGGCAAAGGCCATGAGCTACTTTGTGAATCTCGCCAAAGCCAACGCGGACAACGCGCGGCTATCTGCCGAACTCGCGGCGCTCATCGGCGAGCGCGACAAGCTGACGCTCGCCATCGCGGAGCGCGATGCCGCCGCCGAGAGCGTGCGGGCGCAGTTCGACGCCACGATTGCCGACCTCACCGAGAAGCTGTCCGTCTCGACCAAGGAAGTCGCGACGCTTCAGGCCGCAGCGCAGACCGCCGGGCAGCAGGCCGCGAACATCGTGGCCGCGCAAGGCATCCCCGCCGGGCAGACCCCTGCCGGCGAGCCGGTGGCGGCGGTGACGGGCGCGGACCTGATCGCCGGCTTGAACGCCTGCAAGTCGCCGCTGGAGCGCGCAAAGTTCATCAAGGCCAACCAGCAAGCTCTCGCAAAACTCACCCGCAACTAACGCACCCGTTTTATGGCAAACACCCTCACGACTCTGACCCACACGATTCTCGCGCAGCGCATTCTGGAGGCGTTCGTCGCGCAGATTGCGCCGCTCCGCGCATTCGCCAGCGACTTCTCCGCCGAGGCGGTGCAGCGCGGCGACAAGGTGAAGGTGCCCTACGTGTCCGGCTCCTACACGGCCAACACGTTCAACGGCACCTATCTGGTGCAGGACTCGACCGCCGAGGGGCTGGACGTGACGATTGACAAGCGCAAGTATGTCTCGTGGGGGCTGACCACGGAGAACCTGCGCACCATGCCGCAGTTGAGCATGGAGATGTTCATCGCGCAGAAGGCCAACGCGCTGTCGCAGGCGTTCCTCACGGATGTGTGGAGCCTCATCACCAACGCGAATTTCGGCGCTGCGGCCAAGACCTCGACCGCCGCCAACTTCGACAGCGACGACGTGATGGACATCCGCGAGGCGTGCGTGGCCGCGAACTGGCCGCCCAACCTGCGGGCGCTAATCCTCGACGAGTCCTACACCACGGCGCTGCTCAAGGACAACGCCTTGCAGGACGCGAGCGCGTCCGGCAGCACGGAGCCGCTGCGCGAGGGCACGATTGGCCGGCTCGGCGGCTTCGACATCTATGAGAGCACGCTGGTTCCGGCCAACGGCGAGAACCTGACCGGCTTCGCGGTGCGCCCGGATGCGATTTACGTTGCCAGCCGCACGCTGATTCCCGACGAGGCCGCGCAGCGCGCGGGCGTGCTGGTGGAAACCGTCACCGACCCGAACGGCTCCGGCATCAGCATGGTGATGCGGGACTGGTTCTCGCCGGAGAACGACTCGCACCAGAAGGTGCTGGAAATCAATTACGGCTACCTCAAGGGCGGCAACGCGGCGGCGCTCAAGCGCATCGTGTCCAGCTAACCGCCGGCAAACTGAACCGTCATGCGAGCCTCTGTCATTGTCCTGAACCCGAACGGCGCGAAGCCGTCGGTGAACTTCTTCCGGCACGCCTCGGACGCTAAGGCAGCGTTCAAGGCGCTGTCGCTCGACGACGGCGAGAGCGCGGAGCTGTGGACCTCGACCAGCGGGCGCACGAAGCGCAAGCGCGGCAAGGCGGCGGAGGAAGACCTCAAGCCGGAGCCGGTCGCAGAAGTTCCGGTGGCTCCGGCCCCGGAGGAAGCTCCCATCGAAACTCACAAGCCTGCAAAGCGCGGGCGCAACCAGTAAAATCCTATGGCATCCATAAAGACAATCTCGGGCGGCGCAACCCACGGTGACGGCGTGCTCATCGGCCAGACCGGCGAAAAGGTCGCCCTGTTCGGCTTCACTCCCGTCGTGCAGCCCGTCGGCGCGACGCAGGCCGCTGTGACGGATACCGTCGGCGCGGCGCTCGGCGCGTTCACCGACCCGCCCTCGGCTGGCGAGATGGCTGCTCTGCGCACGTTCGTCAACGCGCTGCGGGTGGACAGCCTCGCGCAGACCGTGCTGGTGAACAAACTCCGAACCGACGCCATCGCGCTGGGCATCATCAAGGGCGCGGCGTAACCCTGAACTCCTTCCCATAAGGCCCGCTCCGCTTTGCGCGGGCGGGCCTTTCACTTTATGAGCCGACTGTCAGAATCGCAGAGCCGGGGGCTGGCGCACCATCGCGGGGCGCAAGGCTCGCCGACGATGGTGTTCGTGGCGGAGACGATCTCCTGCGTGGTGTCCACGTTGAAGCGGGGGACGGTGATGGAGATTGGCGGGATGGCGGCGGAGATCGCCTTGTCGCTCATCGTGCGGCAGAGCGACATTGTGGGCACTGTGCCGACGGCGGGCAAGACGGTGACGCATGGTGGCGTGACTTACCGGGTGCTGGCCGTGGGCAAGACGGCGGGGGGCAGCAGCTACGAGTTTGATCTTGGGAATCCGAACCGATGAAGCCAGGAGCTAAACCCCTCACCCCGGCCCTCTCCCCTCGCCACGAAGGGAGAGGGAGAAGAATCACGCGATGAAGCCCACCGTCGTCATGGACATGAGGGAGTTCAACGCGGCGTTGCAAGAGCGTGTGCGACACTCCAAGCGGACGCTGGCGGAGGTAACGAATCAGGTGGCGTTCAACGTGGCGGCTCGGGCGATGCGCAGCACGCGCTCGACCAGCCCGCAGGCGGTGCGGGCTTACCTCGGAGCTGCGATGACGGACACCCGGGCGAGCGGAGGCCGGGCCAGCGCGGACACGGGGGACGCGAACAAGGCGAATCGCTTCGGGTCGCGGCACAAGCGGGCGAGCCGGATGTTGCGCCGCGTGGTGCTCATCGCGCAGGCGGCCTACTTCAAGAAGCACGGGCACGGCATCGGCAAGGGCAAGAGCAACAAGCGCACGAAGCGCATCCGGCAGGTGACGGCGCAGCAAGCATCGCTCTTCGGGAAGCACGGGAAGCTCAAGCGGAACGACTACGGCCACAGCCTTGGAGCCAAGCAGGGCAGGACGGTGATGGGCAGCGACTACGGCGAGGCCATGAGGAAGTATGCCGGGAAGCTGTTCAACAAGGCGGTGCGCTCCGTGGGCTACCTCTCGGCGATGTGGGTGCCGATTCTGCGCTCGCTCGCTCCGGTGGCGAAGTTCAAGGGGCTGGCGAAGGGGCTGAAATACGGCGTGCTGTGGCGGACCAGCAGCGCGATTGGCAGGACGACGCCGGCCAAGGATGGTGCGGCCAAGGCGGAGGCCATTCTCGACGTGACGGCGGGCAATCCGCGCATGACTCCAAATGCGGAGGCGGTGGTGAGGGCGGCGTTGCAGGCGGCGATTGACGCGGAGGCGGCGGAGATGAAGCGGAGTTTGACGGCGAGGCTGGCGAAAGGCTGATTTATGGCATCCCTCAAAGCGAAACTTGAACAGGCGCTCGGCGTGGTGGCCGCGACGATGACCAGCCCGCCGACCATCTTCTACGGCGCGGACAGCGACGAGCAGGTGCGTCCCTGCATCGTGTGCCATGCCATGCCGGGGAGGGAGGAGCCGTCGGGGCTGGGGAACTACTGGATGCCCTTCAAGGTGACGGTGAAGAGCAACGCGGACATTCAGACGACGGAGAACCCGGTGAATGACCATGACGCGCGGGTTTCAGGCCTGCTTGCGGCGATGAACCGGGACGACTTGGAGGCGCTGCTTTCGGCGGCGGTGGCGGATTTCCACGTCATGCTGATTCGCGGGCGCGAGTTGGAGCCGGACACGCAGGGGCGGAGCTTCACGGACTCGTTCAGCGGGGAGGCGTATTGCTGTCCGGCGGATATTGGTTAGTTGAGAGTTTGGGAGTTGATAGTTGAGAGGGCGCGGCGGAAGTCCGCCAGCCATTCGGCTCTCAACTATCAACTCTTCCTCTATCAACTCCGCCAGCGGTTGACTTCGCGCCAGAGGTAACAGCCCAACCGGGCATCAAAACCTATGTCACAAACTCTCACTGGTCGGGCTACCGTTTCGGGCTTCGAGGGCGGCATTGCCTTCACGGGCAGCGGCACCCTCTTCAACGAGTCTTATGACGTGGCGGCGAGCGTGCCGACGACCGAGCTGCGGGACGGGCTGAACAAGCTGCAAGGGCTGCAATTCGCCGAGGGCGAGCTGACGATGCAGCTCAACTTCACGCCGGTCGCGTCCAGCGTCACCAACACGAAGGCCAATGCGGAGGCGAGCCTCGCCGCTCCTGCCAACGGCGCGATTGTCACTCTCACGGGCTTTCCACTTACGTCCCTGAATCATGCCCGATGGGCCTACATGGGCGATTGGAAGATTGCGGGCAAGAAGGACGGGCTGACGACCTACTCGCTGTCCATCAAGTGCTCGCAGGATGCCAGCACCAACATCGCCACGGCCATCTCCTAAGCCATGAAGGTCAAGATCACTGTCGGGACGGGCATCGTGGACAACGAGGGCACGCGCGAGGCCAAGGCGGGCGACGTGGTGGAGGTGTCTGCGCGCGACGGGGCGCATCTCGTGGCCATCGGCAAGGCGGAACCCGTCAACGAAGCCAAGGCCGCGCGCAGCGACGGCACTACAAGCCGATGAAGCTCTCATGGAACGTGACTACCTCGCTGCCGCGCTGCCGGAGCCGTTCACGATCCTTGGTCAGCGGCTGACGCCGTTCTCCCTCGGTCATCTCCTGCTGCTGCGCCGGTTCGACAATGCGTTTGTCGTGCCCGGTGGCTCGCCCTCCCTCGACGACCTCGCCTTTGCGGTGTTCGTGTGCGCGGACAGCTACGAAGTGGCGGTGCGGGAGATGGCCGCGCCAGACGTGCTCGCGCGGGTGGAGGAGTGGGGGCGCAACCTCGGGCCGTTCGTGCTGGATGAGAAGGTGGAGGAGTTCAACCGTTACCTCATTGCCGGGAGTCAGGGGCCGGAGGCAAACGAGGACGGCCAGACGCACCGGCAGCCGGGCGCACCCTTCATCCATCGCGTGCGGATGGTCCTTCAGGGGCGGCTCAACTACTCTTTCAGCGATGCCATGAATTGCCCGTGGGGGCTGGCGCTGTGGGATTACTTTGGTTTCTGGGAGATGGAGGGGGCGGTGAAGCTGTTCAGCGAGGAGGACGCGGAGCGCATCGCAATGGCGAAGGCGCTGCGGGAAACCATTTCTGCCGAGGGTGGTTGGACGCTGTTGCCGGTGTTGAGAGATGGGGAGTTGAGAGTTGAGAGGCCGGAACCCCTCTCCCCGGCCCTCTCCCCTCATCCGATGAAGGGCGAGGGAGAAGACGGCGTGCGGCCTGCGCCCTCAGGCCTCTCAACTCTCAACTACCCCACTCTCAACTAACTCATGGGCTTCAACATCCAAGCAACCATCGGGGCTGACGGCTCGGGGTTCTTCCGCGAGATGGGGAAGGTGGAGGCGTCCGCGCGCGCGCATGAGGCGAAGGCGGCGAGGTGGCAGTCAGAGGCACGGGACGCGACTACCGAGCGCATCGCCCTTGAGCAGCGGCTTCTCCTGTTGAAGAGGGGTGAGGCGAATCTTGCGGGCCGGGCGGACGCGGCCAAGGTGGACCCGCAGGCGGTGCGCCGGACTGAACAGGCGCAGTCGCGTGCGGAGGCGATGCTGGCGAAGGAGGTCGAGGCTCAAAAGAAACTGCGGGACGAGGTGACGCGGACTGCGGCTTTGAAGGTGTCGGCGGAGGCGAAGGTTTTGGAGGCGCGAGAGCGGGTGCGGAAGGCGGAGGCTTACACCGGGGCGGGCGCAGGCGGTTTGCTGGCCGCTGCCAAGGAGCGTTCCCGGCAGGCCCGTGAGGAACTCGTAGCCGTGAATGCCGAGGCGCGGGCGGCACGTCAGGCGGCGAACAAGGACGCGGGCGAGCGGGCGGCGCGACTTGCCCAGCTTGAGCGGCGCGCGGCTCGGCTCGGAGAGGCGGCGGCAACGGCCAAGGTCGGGTCGGAACAATACGACCGGCTGACGGCGGCATTGAAGCGGGTTCAGCAGCAGGCTTCGAGCACGACGGACCAGATCTCCCGACTGCACCGAACCTCGGCGACGGCGGGGGCAGCGGCGGCGCAGGCCATGCAGGATGCGAAGGCGATCCGTTCGGGCAAGCTCAAGGCGGGCGTGAGCGAGTTGGGCGGCGGGCTGCTGTCCGGGTTTGGCGGCGGGGCGCTGGGAGCGGCGGGCGCGGGCATCGCCGTGGCGGCGCTGACGCACAAGACCATCGAATACGGCGGACGGCTGTATGACCTTTCGGCGCGGCTTGGCGTGTCCACGGACGCGCTTCAGGAGTTAGACTACGCGATGACGTTGAACGGGGCGACGTTGGAGGATGCCACGGTGGCGATGCAAAAACTGGGCATCGCGCGGCAGGAGGCATTGGAGAAGGGCGGGGAGAAGATGGAGGCGTTCAAGGCTCTCGGCATCTCGGTCGAGCAGCTCAAGACCGCGCGGCTCGAAGATTTGTTCAAGGCCGTGGGCCGGAGCGTGAGGGACACGGCGGACGTGCAGACGGTGCTGGGTGATGCGATTGAAGTCATGGGCAAGGGGTCCGGGAATGTCCTGGCGGCGATGCGCTCTGACTTGGATGCGGCGGGCGAGGATGCGAGGCGCTTGGGACTCATCATCGAGGCGGACGTGATCGCCAAGCTGGACGAGCTCGGGGACAGGGCGGCGACGACCGGCAAGCGGTTTGTGGCCGGGTTTGCCCCGGTCCTGACGTTTGTTGACTACCTTTTCAACAGCTTCATGGACCTCGGCGCATTGGTGGGCGAGGTGTTCGGAGGTTTGCCTGCCCGCTTGTTTGGCGCGCTGTCTGCGGGCGCGAGCTTGAAGGATGCGGCCATGCTGGCTTTTCGGGAAACTCAGCGGGAGATCAACCAGATCATTGACCGGCACACGGAACGGAGCCGTGACCGGGCGCCCGCGCCTCGGGGCGATGCCGCGCTTGGTTTCGCGGGAGATGGAACAGAGGCGGCGGGTTTGCGCGGCGCGGCCCGTGCGGTCGAACTGCGGGAGCGCATCGCAAAGATGGACCGGGACGCGCTTCCGCTGGCGGAGAGACGTGCGGCGATTGAGCGGGAGATACTCAAAAAGCGCGTGGAGCTTGCTTCACTGGAAGCCAGTGAAGACACGGGCGAAGGCGGCACGGGCGAGGTGCGGGCGTTGCAGCTTCAACTCGAACAGCGGGAGCTTCAGAAGCAACTCGACGGCCTGAAGGAAGAGAAGTCGGAAAAGGCAGGCCGCGCCTTCGAGAGCCAGCAGAACACGGACTCGCTCTCGAAGAAGGGCTTGTTCATCGGCTCTGGTCCGGCGGGCGTGACGGTGGCTCCGCTCACGGGCCAGCAGGCCACGCGGGAGTTCACCCGCATGGTGCAGACGATGGAGCGGCTGATCGCCGTGAGTGAGAGCGGGCACAACCGCGTGGCGTCCGCCGTGACGCGAACCCTATGAGCACGACACAGACAGGCAACCCCGGCCCGTTCCGCATGGCGGACGAGATCGAGTGGGATGAGCGCAACGGGACGACAACGACGATGGTGTTCCGGGGCGCGAAGCGGGAGATCGACGGGTTGGTGCCGACGTATCAGGTGCCGGGCTACCGGGTGACGCGGCGGCAGGAGGCCGGAGACATCTGGCGCGCGGAGGTCCGCGCGTCGCTGGCGCTGGACGGGAGCGACCCGGCTGGGGAGGCGGCGGTTCAGATACAGTGGGACTTGGACGGGAACGACTACAGCATCAGCATCTACAAGGCGATGGTGCTGCGGGCGGTGCCGCAGAATCTTGTGTCCTGCATCGAGGCGAGCGTGAACCAGCTCCGAGCCGGAACATTCACGCGCGAGGTTCTGATCAATGCTACGGGGGTTGGTATTATCGACACAGCCACGGCAGAGGGCTACGACACCGCAGACGCAGTGGCGTGGTTCGACATCATTCTCGGCGGGGTTGAGACGCATGACGTTTCCAACTTCCTTTTGCGCAAGGTGACGACGGCTCCGAATGCGTGGGTTTCAACGGCCTCGCCAAACGTGGGCAAGCTCTACACGACGGCGCAACTGCTGGCCGAGGAGCCGGACATTCCGTCGGGCATCACGGCGGAGTTTCCAAGCGATGGCTACTGGAAGAAGAACACGCCGAGGCGCAGCACGACGGGGATCGGGAAGATTCAGATTCAGCAGGACTGGCAGCACGCGACGACCTTCTCGGCGTTGCAATACGACCTTGTGACGTGAACGCTCCTCCCGGCCCAATCCCCGATGGTCCCGGCAGGTTGTCGGAGCATCTGCGCTTCATCTACTCGGAGCTGCGGAGGCTTCAGCCTGTGTTTGCGCCCGGGGAGACCGGGGCGCGGACGACGCGCGGGGTCGTTAGAAACGCGCAGGGTGGTGCGGTTCCAACGACGGGACTGGCCGGAGCTATTTTCTCGGCGGTGGTTTATTCGGAGGGAAATGACGCGCTGATTTGTTCTTCGGATGGTGGGGCGACACTGTTTCCCGTGATGAAGCCGCATCCGCTGCGTGTCTCCCGGATGCTGGTTTATTCAGGCTCGGTCCTGATGGGTGATTTTCTGGCGCTTGTGACCCAGAACACGAACATGGGGTATTTTGAGACGTGGGGCTTCGTGATGAGGTTCCAAAACAAGGCGTTTCTCCCGCAGGTGGTGGAGCAGGACATGACGGTGTGGCCAACTTATCTGGACCTTTGCACCACGACAGGGTTGAACTTGATCCGGGAGAACACTTTCGACACGAGCGTTCAGCGGGAGATCATGGTCGCGGAGTCAACGGGTTGCGGCAAGGTCAACTCGACCGACCTCATGGAAAACATTCTCGGCGACACGCCGGTCAACCATGTGGACATCACCCCCGGCAGGACTTGGCGGGCCATTGATGAGATTTACCAGAGTCAGGTTGTCACGGACACGATAGGGGGGACCGCGCTCGGCATCGTGGACAACTCGCCGCTGAACACGGCATGACCCGTTGACTTCATCCCAAGGACAGAACGCATGACGCTCGACCTCTACGTTGATATTAGGAGCCAGACGCTCATCCAGTCGCATCGCAACGGCGGGAAGTTCGTCGTGCCCCGGCAGTATCGCGAGCAGGTGATTCCGATCCGCGTGTTCTACGTGACGCCCAATGCGACGGGCGGGGCGGCGAATCCCTACACCATCGGTGACGCGAGCGCTTATACGAGCGTGCGGGTTGGCATCGGTGGTTTTGCAAACGCGCTGGCGGTAAGCTCCGGGCTGGCTTGGAACCCGGTTGATTCGTGCTGGGACGGCGGGTGGATCAACCTGAACACGGTGGAGCTGAACGCGGCTCTGGACGCGGCCAGCGGCGGGGAGATGACGAGCATCTTTGAAACGGAGGCTTACGTTGTCGGCTCGCTGATCAAGACGCAGGACTCGGTGGTGTTGAAGCGGACGGTGTTGACGAGTGGTGGCGGCTTGCCGACGCCGGTGACGATCACGGTGTTTGTTGACCGGCTCGAAACTGCGCTTGCCGACAGTGACACGCTGACGTGGCGGCGGGTGGTGGATGAGATGTTCGGGGATGTGCCGATCTTCGGAGCGCCGACGGTGTTCGGCGACTTGTCCGTGAGTTCGACTCAGCCAGACGCGCTGCTGGAGGTGGTGTCTGATGCTGGCGTGGTGGGAGGTCTGGCCGGGGAGCGATACCTGATTCGCGCGCGGTTCAGCGGGACGTTTGACGAGCACGTTTTCACGGTGGGCGTCCAAAAGCCGGGGGACGACGGGCACATCATCCGCAATGGAGGGACCGTCAGCCCAACGGTGGCTGACCTTTGGTATCTCGACATTAGCAGCCCTGCACAACGCATCTACTTGAACCACGGCGTTGCCGCGCCTCCGACGGACTTCGACTTTGATGTCTGCTATGTGGCGGATGCGGGGGCGTCGGTCACGCTGACATTTGCGTCTGACAACGCGGGTGGGGCGGGTCAATACGTTGGAAATCTGGTGTTCAAGTCGGCGTCCGAGGTGCTGGGGCCGCACGTCATCCACCGCAGCAGTGTGGCGGCTTCGGCGCACACGGGGAACACGACGGAGACGACTAAGGCGACGGTGGCCATCGCGCCGCTCGGGGCTAACTCGCAGATCCGGATCGCCGCGACCTTCTCCCGGCCCGCGACGCAGGCCGATGACGCGTTCCTCCTCGCGAGGCTCAACGGGACGCTGCTGTGGCGGCAGCGGGTGGGCGCGCTGCGCGGCGGCTCCGTGGACGTGGTGGTGCTGGCCAATCGCGCCGATCAGGGTGTGCAACTCCTGTCTTTCGACACGGAGGCGGACTGGCTGGTGGGCACGGCGGCCATAAACACCACGGCTGCCACGTCGCTGACCCTCTCCGTCCAGCTCGCGAACGCGGCGGACTCGATCACTCTGGAATCCTTGACTGTCATCCGCGAAAACCCATGAAACATCTCATTCTCATCCTGCTGGCCGCTTTCAGCTTTCAGCTTTCAGCCGTCGGCCAGCCCTTGCCGTTTCCGATCTCGGCTTTCTCTCGTCAGGCGGTGACGAACACGACGGCGGCGGACTGGCGGACGAAGCTGGCGGTGACGAATGCCACCGGGGGCGAAGGGTTGATCGCAGGGACAAACGTCTGGACAGGCACGAACCGCTACACGCTGCCGGTGCTCGCGACGAACACGGGAAGCGTGTTTGCCGGGGACGGTTCCGGGCTGACGGGGCTGGTCGCGTCGGGATACCTGCCGCTGTCGGGCGGGACGATGAGCGGGGCGATCCTGTCGTCGGCTTCCATTCAGGGGACTTTCCTGCGGGCGGACTTCTGCAACTCATACAACAACGGATTCTCGCTGTGGACTGTGGACACGGGCGACGGAAAACTTCACCTCTACGGGAACGGAGCGAGCGTGCTTCATGTCACGGATGCGAAGTTGGAACAGCGCAACGGGACGACTTCGCAGAGCTTCGACACCTTCCACACCTACACGGACGCAAGCAACTATCAGGGCGCGAGGCTCGCTCAATCCGCAGGGGCCGTGACTCTCTCGGTTCTTACTGCGGGCACGGGGGCGGACAATGTTGACATTGCGCTGACGCCTGCCGGAACTGGCGGCGTGGTGATAAACGGCGGGACTGCGCTGCGGAAGGTGTTGAGCGCGGCGGCTGCCCTCGACTTCGGAAACATCCTCGCGACGGCTTCTGCGGACCTGACGATCACCGTGACCGGCGCGGCGGTCGGTGATTCGGTCGCACTAGGACCGCCCGCCGCGCCCGACGCAAGCATAGTCTTCAACGCGTTCGTCTCGGCTGCGGACACGGTTACGGTGCGCTCGTTCAACGTCGGCGCAATCGCGGTGGACCAGGCTTCAGCCACTTTCAGAGTGACCATCTTCAGCTTCTAAAAACATGAAAACCATCGTCTCTATTCTCGCCCTTTGTTCGCTGGCACTCTCCGCATTTGGCGCGGAGAAGGTTGAGGTCGTCAGTCCGACGGAGGTTCGGGTGGGCGGCCAGAACTACGGCGCTCTGGCGGACACCATCGCAAACAATCGCGAGCGAGCGGCGGACATCCAGCGAGCGGCTGCGGCGCGGTGGGACGCCTTGCTGGCGGAGAACGCGGCCTTGCAGGCGCGGCTCAAGGCGGCTGTCGCGGCAAACGCGGCCTTGCTGTCAAAGTTGCAGGCCGCACTCGACAACCCCGGCGCGCTCCGCGCGGCTGTCGCGGATGCGGGGCTGACCGAGAAGGCTGCCCGGCGCGCGGCATTGCGCGCGGAGCTTGAGAGGAAGCAGAAGGAACTCGACGATCTCAAATGAAACCACTCGCAAACCATCTCGCCGACGCGACCGCGCCCCATGTTTTCGGGGCGAACCTGTTCGTGATCGGGATTGTCTCCGTCACTGACATTGAGGCTCTGCTCAAGTGCGCCGTGCTGGCTGCCACGCTGGTTCTGACGTGCATCTCTGCATGGCTGAAGTGGCGGCACCGGGACAAACCAAGGGACTGAAATGAAACGCTTCTCTCTAGTCCTAGACCTCCGCGCGCAGCTCTATTTCTGGATTGCGACATTCTCAGCGTTCTTGGTTCAGACCGAATCGCTGGAAAATTGGGCGGACTGGTCCTCGCTCGAATGGTCGCGGACGGGAATGGGTGCGCTCATCAGCGGCGCGACCGCCCTGCGCGCCTACGTTGACCAAAGCATCTCCGTAAAAGCCGACAAGGAAACCCCCGAACAATGAAACGCATCGCCGTCCTAATCCTCCTGCTTCCGCTGCTCTTGTGCGGCGGCTGCTCCACTCTCGCGCCGGGCGCGGACCCTGTAGTCGTCAACACAGAGCGCACACTAGAGGTCGCCCGCGCTACGCTGGACGCCTTCGTGCGATTCGAGTTCAACAACCGCGCGAAATGCCCCGCCGAGGTGCAGGCCGCAGCGGAGAAGATTCGCCGCGATGCGCCTGAATGGTTCGCGCGGGCGATGCGCCTGAAGCTGGCTTACAAATCCAATCGTGGCGCGGACCAGAAAGCCGACCTTCTCACCGCCGTCGCGGTCCTCTCAACTGCGGCCAGCGAGGCCGCAACCGCGCTTGCCAAGCATCAACGCTAACCAACCATGCCCGCACTCATCGCCCTCCTCCCGACGCTCCTGCAAGGCATCCGCGAAGCCGTGTCAGTCATCAACGCCATCCGTGCAGCCGCCCGCCAGACTGGCGAGCTGACGCCGGAGCAGGATGCCGAATTTCAGGCGAAGCTCGACGCCACGTTTGCTTCGCCGGAATGGAAACCGCGCGCATGAAAATTCCTTTCCACGAGTTCATCAAGGGCATCACCGCAGTCTTCCCGGAGACTCAAACGCAGATTTTGCCGATCTCGGCTTACGTCCACGTCTTCGACGAGACGCAGATTCAGGAGGAGATTTGGCCTGTGTGGTGCGAGATCAAGGCGGAGGTCAACCGCAAGGTCCGCAACCGTCCCTTGGAGAACAATGCGACGCGCGGCATCTGCGACGAGATCACAGGACGCTTCAAGTCCGAACTCACGATGTCCTCCCGGCAAACCCACGGCGACGAGGACGTGGGGCCGGGGATGGTGGAGGCCAGCCTTCTGATTCCTGACAAATACTCGCTGAACCACGTTCCCGGCTTTGGCGGGCACCGGACGGCGATTGTGGCCGTGACTCGCGACGGTTTGTCGTGGCGACCTGTTTTCGTTGAACCGCAACTCCGCTATGCAAACTACAAAACGACTGCGCTTCCTGATGCCCTTGCTGCTGGCGTCATGCTTGTGGAGTGCTGGGTGTAAGACTGCCGAGAGCGGCACCATCACACTGCCGATCATCCCGGCGGCGCGCTGACGCTAGGCGTTCGGCCCGCGCCGATACTTTCCCGCGTCGTAGGCGAGCTTGCCGTTGGCGATGAGCGCGTCGAGGAGGTCGGTGCGGCACTTGGTCAGGCCCACCGTGTTGCCCACCTTGCGCGAGAAGTCCCGCAGGCGCTCGCCGAGCGCGATGGCGGACTCGCCTTCGTCGGGGATGGCCGCGAGGATTTCGTGCAGGTTGCTCGTGGCGAGCTTTTCCACCTTCGTCAGCTTCTTGCCCTTCGTCTCCGGTGCGGGCGGCGGGGCGGTGCATTGGTCCCAGCGGATGCCCGTCTCGGCGTGCTTCAGGAAGAGGCGGGTCGTGGGCGTGCCGTCCGGCTCGCAGGCTCCGGCGCGCATACCGCGCTTGGCGAGCTTCAGTTCAAACTCGCCGTCATCGAGCATTCCCAACGTCATCACGGCCCGCGCCCAATTCGTGAGTTCTGAACTGCCGCTGCCGGCGTAGGCGTGGTCCGCCGTCTTCCATCCGGCTTTCGCGCCCTTGTCCATGCTCGGCTTGTTGGTGTGGTGAACCATCACCCACACGACGCCGGTCGCGTCGGCGATGGGATTGAGCCAGTTGCGAAGGAACTGGCCGCAGACGGATTGCTTGGAGATGTCGTCGCCGATGAAGGAGAGGAGCGGGTCAATGAAAACGAGATCGGGCTTGTGCCGGTCAATGAGCTTGCCCACGGCTTTCGTGAACTCGAAGCCTGTGTGCGTGGTGTCGCGAACGAAGATGAGGTTGCGCTTGAGGAGGTCGAAGTCATCGGAGAACGCGGAGATGCCGAGGCCGGCGAGGACGCCCTGCATCATCTCGGCGAGGTCGCCAAGGTCGTTCTCCGCCTGGACGAACAGAGACTTGAGCGGCTTGCCGGACGGGTGCTTGATGCCGAACACGTCGCGGCCCAGCGCCCAGCAGACGGCCATTTGAACGGCCAGCGAGGACTTGCCCGTGCCGGACTGCCCGACGAGCAGGAGCGAGCCGCCCCGGCAGAGCCAGCGCGAGCCGAGGATGGCGTTGGCGTCCTTGCCTGCGTCGAAGCCGGCGAGGGTTTCGACCGTGACGGTTTCGCCCGTGCCTTCGGACTGAATCTCGCCGAGCCATTCGGAGAAGGACGCGCAGCCGGTGTTGAGCGCGAGGAGTTCCTGCCTGGCCTTGAAGCGGACGCAGTTGGGCAGGCGCGAGAGTCGGGAGGGGTTCTTGTTCTTGGCGTCGATGCCGTAGGCGGCGAAGTGCGAGTAGAGAACGGCAACACGCTCGTCATACTCGCGGCGGTCGCGGGCGTCCACCTTGACCCAAGCGTGAACGGACTTGCCGCCGCTGCTGATTATCGCGGTGCAGGGCAGCCGGGACTGCTGGTAGAGCAGCCATTGTTCGACGGGCGAGATGCTGTCGAACTCTACGAGGGCGTGCCGGTAAGCGGTCACGTCGGCGTCTTTCGAGCCGCCGAGCTTGAGCGGGTTGACGGTGATGTAGATGCCCGCGCGGTCGGCGGACTTCCACAGGTGGTTTGGGTTGCCGTCCTTGTCGTCGAGTTTCCGCAGCCATTCCTCGCGGGAGAGGCACGGGCCGTCGCCGTCGGGGATTTCGCGGCCCTCGTCGTTGAGCTTGGCGGAGACGATGCGGACGCCTTCGCCGGACTCAAAGGCGGCGCGGAGCAGGGCGCGGGTGCCGTCGGGGAGCGGCGGCGGCAATTCGGCGGCGTCATGGGCCTCCAGATCGTATCGCTTTGCCGCCGGGCTTGGCGCTGGCGAAGCCGGGGCGGGCCGGGGCGACTCAGAGCGGCGGGATGGGCTGGCGGCTCGCCTAGTGCCATCCTTGGGGCCTAGCAAGTGCCCGCGTGGCTTGTCATGGGCGGCGGTCATGGCGGATTGAATCTTGTGCCGGAGTTCGCGCTCGGAGAAGGGCGGCACGTTGCCCCGGTTCCATTCGGAGAGGATGTCCCACGCCTCGCTTTCGGACAGGTCGAAGCCGTGGCAGGCCGCACAGGCGGCGGTGAACATGGCAATGTGCCCGCCGGAGCCGGAGACTGCCGGCGGGCACTTCTGCAAGTAGGCTCTAGCTCTTTCGGTGGGCGTCATTGCGTGGTTCCGTGAGCGCTCGGGCAACCTCCCAGCCAAGCACTTCGAGCCGGTGGATGATGGCCCCGCCTGACAAGCCGACGCGCAGCGACCACTCCGAAAGGGTCAGCGTCAGTCCTTCGTGAGTCAATCGGCGGTTGCGCCGCGTGTTCCTAGCCTGCGTCTCATTCGTCGCCCACCGACAGTTGTCCGGCTGGTAGCCGCCGTCCGAGTCAATCCTATCGAGGCTCATGCCCTCCGGCTTCGGCCCCATGTCGGCGAGGAACGCCGGGAAGTCGTTGAGCCACCGCTCGCAGACTTTGATTCCCCGCCCGCCATAATAGGCGTAGTGGGAATTGTTCGGGTTTGCGCAACGCGACTTCATCGAGGCCCAAGTGTTGTATTCGCGGCTGCGCATGGCCTTGCGGTTGTGCCCGTGCTTGCGGGTGGCAACGGCACGGACTTCATCTCGCAGGCAACCACAAGACAACGAGTTGCCCGTCTTGAGGTTGTATTTGTTCACCATTAGCTCCACGCCACAGTCGCACCGGACAAAGAGCCGCTTGCGCATGTCCAAGCCCTGCTTCACCGATGGGGCGTCGCCGATGACGACGAGCCGCCCGTAGCGCGTGCCGGGCGGGATACCGCTGGGCTTTATGAGGCAGCAGCCGCAGGAGCGGGATTTGCCGCCAGTCAGGGCCGTGAGCCGCACGGCGGATTCCTTGCCGCACTCACAGGCGCACAGGACGTGACGCTTGCCGTTGGCCTTGCCCGCTTCGGCGATGACCTGCCAGCGTCCGAAGACTTGGCCGATGATTTCGATGCGGTTCACTTGGCACCGCCTTCCGCCACGAGCGCGAGCTGCGTCTGCATGAGGTCGCCGAGGTCGTCGGGCGTGTAGCCGACGGCCCGCTGCTCACCGGCCCACTGCCGGAGGGCGCGGCCCGTGCGAGACGGATTCAGCAGGGCGAGGTCAACGAGCCACTGCACGAGGCAGGGCGTGGACTGGACCCGGCCGGGACACTTGAGCCGCCGGAGCAGCTTGCGTTGCGCCGGGGCGAGGCCGATGGAGACGACGTGGACTTGGGGAGTTCTCACTTCCGGCCTCCCTTCTTCTTGAGCAGCGCGGCCTTGCGGACGAGCTGCGCGTCCAGCAAGCCGAGTTGTTCCGTGAAGCCTTCCGCAACCCGATACGAGGCCCATGCCCGAATTTGCCGGACAGTCGCCTCCCAGTTCAGCAGGGCCAGTTCGAGTATCCAGTTGGCCGTCTCGATCTTGCTGTAGTCTCCGTTGAACGACTCGCAGTGGATGCGCTCCATGAGCGCGTCGCAGGCGGCGTTGGTCTCTTCTTGCGTGGGGCGAACTGCCGTCGTCCCGTCGGCTTTGGCTTGGTGGGCCATTGTGTGTCTTTCTGCCCGTGTATTCGGGCAATAAGAAGCCTGCCAGCGGAAGGAATACACCTTGTCGAGGCCCCGCCACCACGCGGGTTTCTCTATCCACTGACAGGCTAAGTTTATCTGCGGGTTGCGCCTCGGTCTGGTGGACCGAATGACAAACGGCGGGCTGGCGTGTATTCACCAGCCGAGGCGACTTGTAGGCAAAGCGGGTCACGGTGTCAAGCGGGGTCCTGTGGCGCGGGCGGCACTGCGTTCTCGGTGTCGTTGTTAGTCATGGTCGGCGGCTGTGGGTGAGCTTTTGTCGTTAGGTGTCATTCGTCTTTCATGCGCTCGTCAGGTTCTAGCCCTACGAGCGCGATTGTTGGCGTCCACTTTCCACGGACGCCGCCGCAGTTGATTTCGTTTAGAGTCCACGGCGACACGAAGGCTTCGTCGTAGTCAAAGAGCGAGCGTTGGAAGTCGGGGCGTTCAAACAGATGCGAGACATCACCCTTCGGGCAGTAGATACGCCAGCGTTGCCATCCCCACCATTTAAGCCATGCGACCATGACCCCGAACCATCCCAGTGGAGCGAATCGGCGCGAGCCATTTGATTGTCGAGAGTCTTTCTTCATGTTCAGAGTGTTTGATTTGCCCGCGCCGATTCGCTCACCGGCACGTTGACCCTCTCCACCTTCACAGCCACGCCTTCGCTGCCGCGCGTGGGGTGCTGGCCGTATTCCCACGCGATGCAGGTGTCGGCGTCGTCGAGGCCGAGCCAGCGGGCGATTTCGTCGCGGAGGGGTTTCATGCTGGCGATGGAGTTGTCGGAGTCTTGAAGGCGGCGGCGGAAGGCGAGGAGGGTGACGCGGACGCGAGGGCCGTCTGCCACGCGCGTTGCGCGGCGCGCTTGTGGCGCAGGCTGGCGGTCCAGTGCTGGCCGAGGGTGCGGTTGAGGGACGGGGGCCTCCACGGCACCCAAAGGAGCAAGGCGGGGGCGGCGCTTGAGGAGGTCGGCATATTCGGCGGCGGTGAGTTTCACGATGCCTTCAAGGCTTTCTCTGCCTGCCGGGAGATTTCGGCGAGTGCGACGGATAGTTGCTCGCGGTAGGAGGTCGTGCGGGCGGGGTTCATCGCCTCAAGCTGTCCACATTGCTTGCGGACGCGCTCGGCGTCGTCTTTGAGGGCGGATAGCTCGGCGAACTTCGGATGGCCTTCGGACACCGGAAGCGAGTCAATGGTGTGGTTGCGCTGGCCGCTGCCGCCGCATTCAGCGCAGGGCACGCGGCCTTCTCCACCACACTCTTCGCATGTGCATTTGATCAGGGTCATGTCCTTTTCTCCGGTTCAAGGTAGGGCAGGCCGACGAACTCGAAGACTTCGCGTTCGCTGGTGACGGCGATGCGCTCGCGGCCAAGGCCGGAGCCGCGCGAGAAGCCTTCGCCGTAGGGGTTCCACATCCAGCCCTTGCGCTGCGCGGCGGAGGCGATGCGGATGTTGCTCTCGCCGGGGCCGGTGCGGCAGACGAGGTAGTTGAACCAGTTCGCTTCCGTGGCGGCAAACAGGTCAACGGGGATGCCTGTCGCGCAGTGGACGGCGAGCTTGTTTTTCTCACCCCACATTTCGGAGCCGTTGACGTTGAGGCGTTTCTTGAGCACGCCGCGCGCGAGCCAGTCGGCGATGACGGATTCGGCGAGGTTGCGGGTGGGGATGTCCTGCCCGAACAGGTCGCGCGCGGGCAACTGCTCGATGCGCGGGATGTAGAGCAGTTCGATGTCGCCGACGAGCGGCTTGAGGCGGCGGATGGACCCGGCAATGACGGCGCGGTGCGAGGCGAACGACATGGCACTGAGCAGTTCGAGCGCGACGGATTCCGCCACGGCGCGGGGGAATTTGGGCTTGCTCATGGCGTGTCCTCCTCGTTCACGACTTCCGCGCCGACAACCGCATCGGCACCGGGTCGCCAGCCTTTGCCCGCCGGGAAGAACTCGACGCGCACCTGGCACTCGTTGAGCAGCGCCATGAGCCGGTCGTAGTGGCAGTCAGGCCCGCGTCCGGCGGGCAGCAGCAGGCAAGTCCCGCCGCGAAGGTGAATCTTGTAGTGCTTGCTCATGTCTCCGGCTCCTCGTGTTGCTCGTCGTCACCGCCCTCGCACTCCTCGCAGCCGAGGCATTCGACTTCGCCGTGGTTGTGGCACACGCACAAGTCGCCGCCACAGTGGCAGTCAATCACGCCGCTGCCACCGCACGTCTCGCGCACGGGCGCGAAGTAGGCATCCTTGACTCCACACCAGCAGGTCATGTCGCCCTCCTCACCGCAGCCATTATCAGGTCGTGCGCCTGCTTGATGCTGGCAAACTTGTCGGCGTCACCCGTGCCAGCAATGTCCGGGTGGTAGGTCTTCGCCAGCTTGCGGAAGGCGTCAGTGACTTGCTCCTCGCTCGCGTTCAGCGCAATGCCTAATACCTTCCACGGGTCTTCGCCGCTGGCGCGCTCGGGCAATGCCGCGAAGCCGGTGAAAGCGCGCTCCATCATGTCGCCGGTTCCCCAGCGGGCGATGCCGCGCAGCGCTTCGATGGTCAACGAAATGGCGTGAAGGTTGTCGTCAACGGTCAGGTATTGATCGCACGCGAAGCACAACTGCTTCCCTTTGCGCGTGAAATAGACCGCGAGGCCGGGGTCGTTGTCCTTGGGCTTGGCGTCAGCGTAGGGCAATCCGTCGTTCCGGCGAGGGATGTTCGACGAGATGATTAGCCCGGTCCCGCCGAGCCGCCGGATTTCGTCAATGACGTTGCCGCGCGCGACCGCGAAGGCGGTCTTGAACTTCGCGTGACGCCGGTTTGCTCCGGGGGTGCGGTTTCGCCCGTCGGGCCAGCACAGCGGGAATCCTGTCTTCTGCTCGCTCATACGATTTCCTTCCTCCTGCCAATCCGTTCGTCCAGCAGCTTGCCCGCGACTTCCAACGTGAGCCGGGCCGGGTTCTTCACGCCGAACCGCGCCAAGAGCCGCGCCTGTTTCGGCGAGCACAGGCCGCGCGTCTGCCGCTGGTTTATCAGGTCAATCAGCTTCGAGGCGTGGCCGCGTCCCTTCACGCTGGCCTCGTCAATGCCGTTGCGACGCAGGACGTTCATCTGACCGGCGGTGAGCGGCGCGGCTTCCCATGCCATGACCGGCTCGTAATCAATCAGCTCTCCCTGCTGGGCCATGACGCAGAACTCCATCGCGTCCACGAGCCGGAGCTTCTTCTTGGAGTTGTCCTCCAGCTTCTTGCGCAGCGCGGCCTCGCGCTTCTCCTGCGCCTCGGAGTTGAGCGCCCGCAAGTCCTGCTCGCCGCCGCCGGGCGTGGCTTCGGTCAACTCGGTAATCGCGTCGGCCTGCTCTTGGTTTCGAGCAATCAAGTTCGCCGGACGACACAGCGGCAAGCGTTGGTGTGCCCAAAGGAAATCCAGCAGGAGTAAGTTCTCCTTCAGCTCGTGCGTGCGCGTTCCCCGTCCAACCATCTGCGAGTAGAGCGGACGGGAGCGCGTCGGGCGCAAGGGAATCACACAGTCAACTTGCGGCTCGTCGTAGCCCTCGGTGAGCAGCATCGCGTTCGACAACACGTCGAACTCGCCTTCGTGGAACCGCTGCAAGATTTCCTTCCGGTCGGACGACACGCCGGAGATATGGCACGCGGTCAGGCCGACGTTCTTGCAGGCCGCGACGAACTTCTCCGACGTGGCTATCAGCGGCAGGAAGGCGAGGCAGCGGCGGAAGCTCGCGTGTTCCCGAATCGCGGCGGCTATCTCGTCGAGATACGGGTCTAGCGCCGCGCCCAAGTCCGTCTCGTTGAAATCTCCCGCCGTCTGGCTCACCGCGCTTAGGTCGATTTTCAGCGGCACGGACTTGACCGTGATGGGCGCGAGGTAGCCGTCTCGAATCAGGTCGAAGATGCCGATCTCGTAGGCGACGCGCTCGTAGTAGCTGCCGAGATTCCGGCTGTCGCTACGGTCAGCGGAGGCAGTTACGCCGAGCACATCGGCATCGAAGTGCTGCAACACCTTTTGCCAACTGTCGCTCACGGAATGATGGGCCTCGTCCGCCACGACGAGGGAGAAGTGTTTCGACGGCCACACGTCGAGCCGCCGGATCATGCTTTGCACGCTGGCCACGACCACGGGCGCGGAGTAGGAGGCGCAGTGTTCCGCCTTCTCCTTCTCCGCTTCGATGCCCGTGGTCGCGCGCAGCTTGGCAATGGCCTGGTCTATCAGCTCCTCGCGGTGGGCAAGGATGAGCGTCCGCCCCGGCAAACGCAGCTTGGCGAGCCATGAGAAGACACAAGTCTTGCCCGCGCCTGTGGGAAGGCACAGTAAAACCCGGCGTGCTTCGTGGAACGCGGCTGCCACGGAGTCAATGGCGGTCTGCTGATAGGGCCGGGGTCGCATTAGCTCACCATCCTCCGTTTCTCCATCATCTCCGGGTGATGGAGACGGATGTGGTCCCGCTGGTGCAGGACTTGCAGGTTTTCCGGTCGGTTGTCGTGCTTGTCCGAGTTGAGGTGATGAACGACCTCCCAAGTTTCGAGCGGTCGCCCCAAGACCTTTTCCATGACAACCCGATGCTGGTGCCTGCCGTTTTCCTTGATGTAGCCACGAAGGCCGGTGCCCCGGTATTTGCTAGCGATAACCTTGCTGGCAGTTTGAGCGCCAGCCGTTTGCTTGCACGTCCACGAGCAGAACTTTGCCCGCCTCGTTCTGTGCGGCTCGACTTGGAACGCAGCCGAGCAGAGAGCACAGACAAGCGAAACTTTCGGCTTCGATTGAAACTCCGCCGTGTGATTTCCACACGACAGCTTTCTGCCTGAAGTCAGCAGGCCCTCGGGAACCTCTCGCTCTGCGCCGCATTCGCACAGGCAGAAGCACACGCGTTTTCCGTTCCGGTTGATTCGGACGGTGCTCTCAACTGTCAGCTTGCCGAACTTTTGACCGACTAGGGACGTGTCGCTCACTTGGCCCCTCCCTTCCTGCCGCGCTTCTGCCAACGCTTCTCCCACTTCACCCTGGCGGCGGTGGCGGCGAGGTCGAGCTGCGCCTGCTTGAGGAAATCGAAGTGCTTCAACTCGAAGCCTTCGTCGGTCTGGTTATCCGCCCACTTGTTCAGGGCGGCGATGGTGTGCTCGTGATGCAGCAGCGCCATGTCCACCAGCCATTGCACGAGGCAGGGCGTGATGGGATCGGGGAGCGGGCGATGATGGCAGCGGATGCGGATGTAGCGCATCAGCGCTTTCCGCGTGGGGCACAGGCCGATGGTGACGGCGGTGACTTCTGACTCTGCGGACTGACTGGCTTGGTGGGCCATTTGCTTTTCTTTCTGCCCCTGCATGGGGGCAAATAAGAAGCCAGCAGCGGAAGGCATGCACCTTTTCACGCACGAATACCACTCCGTTGCGCTATCCACTGCTGGCTTCGATTGTCTGGCGTGAACGCCCTCGGGTTGGTGGCCCGAACGACAAACGGCGGGTTGCCCTGCATGGGACAACTGGCGCGGTTTGTAGCGGGAGTGCGTCACGGTGTCAAGGTCATGCTCCGCCCAGCCGGTGCGGACGCTGGCGAGGATGTCGAGCTGGTAGGGGCGAAGCATCATGGCTGCATCTCCTTCATCAGTCGCCGCGCAATCCATTCCACGACCGGCACGGCGACGGCGTTGCCCAGCATCTTGTATCGGGTGGAGTCGGGGAATCCGGCGGTCCAGTCGTCGGGGAAGCCTTGCAACCGCTCGCATTCGCGGGGCGTGAGTCGGCGCACGGCGTTGGCGATTCTTGCGAACTGGTAGTTGGTTTCCGCCCCGGCACGGAGGGCTTGTGCGGTCGGGTTCTCCACTTGTCCGCCGCCGCTCGCCCATTGGACTTGAACGGCGGGAGCGTGGGCGCCCGCTGCAAGGGGATGGCAGGCGTCGCCCGGTTTTGGATTGGAGTAGTTTCCTGGCGAGGTGATTTGCGTAGTGTCGAAGCAAACCGCCGACACTTGTCCGCGTTGCAGCGCGTTGGGAACGGCCTTCAAGTCCAGACCGCGACAGTCTCCGCCGGATTGGGGGTCAAAGGCGCTCACGTCAAAGAAACCTCCTTGAAGCATCGGAATCAGATGCCCCTCTTTCGTGGCGCTGTCCGCGCCCTTGCCGTCCCGCTCCTGCAACGCCCACGCCACCGTCGGCAGGGATGATGCGTCCGGTGTAGGCGTCCTGTCCGTTAAGCCCCCCCCGTTGTGCGCGCCGTCGCTCAAGGTGCCGCACACTTCGGGGATGAAGGCTCCGGTGGTGTCGAGGTCGGTGGTTCGGAAGCCACCGCTCTGAGAGCTTCTGCCAAGCGTTCCGGCAACGCCTTCCCGCGCTTCTCGGCGCGGCGCAGGATGCCAGCGCACGCCCTCGGTGAGAGATAATACTTGCGCGCAACGCTCGGCTCCAGAATCGAGGCGCCGCTGGGCCAGTCCGAAGTATTGAGCGTCGAGCACCCGGCAGGCTCCGAAATAACCGCGCTCCCCCAAGTGAAGCAGGACGCGCGCAAGGTCGCGTCCGTCATCGGAAGAGGATAGTCCGGGAACATTTTCCCAAACAAGAAATGCAGGCTGGAGTTCATGGGCGAGGCGGGCGAATTCGTAAAACAAACCGGAGCGTTCCCCGGCCAGTCCGGCGCGCTTCCCGGCTACGCTCAAATCCTGGCACGGCCAGCCGCCCACCAGCACGTCACATTGAGGCAGCGTTTCGTGCGAGGCGGTGCAAACATCGTCCATGGGCGCGGACTTGGGGAACCTCTGAGCGAGCAGCCGGCGGCACGCCTTGTCCCGCTCGACGTGCGCGGCGACTTCAAAACCGGCGCGTTCAAACGCGAGGTCAAAGCCGCCGATGCCCGCGAACAGGGAGATGACACGGCAAGTGCTCACGCCATCCCCCTTTCCAGCCACGTCTCTTCGAGGGCGATGACGTGCCGCTTGTCGCGCGCGGCCACGACGCAGAGCCATGTCTGGCGTTCGCGGGCTTTGAAGATGAGGAAGCGGCGGGTCATGGCTATGGCGTGAGTGTGTCAACCCCGGCGAGCAAGTCCCGATAACTGTCGAACCACTGGCTAACCATGCGCCGCATCAGCCCCGACTGCTCGCCCTTGGCCCACAATCCCAAGATGGGAACTCCCCGTGCCCACGCGGCCCCGACTTCCGCCCAAGCGTCCGTGCCGCTCGGGCCGATGTAGATTACCAGTCCGGCGGTCGTCGCCCCTGCGGTGTCGTATTGGAATGAGCGAAGGCCGCGCTCTGACATGACCCACTCGTCGAATGGGATTGGCTTCCCTGCTTCGTCGGTCGCGCTGTGGCCTTTTTGTTCGCCGTGGTTGTTCTCGACGAAGGACAAGACTTCGTGGCCCTTGTTTCGCAGTCGGTCGGTCAGCATCTCGACGGCGTGTTGATTTTTCCAACTGCTGGCGATGTAGATTTTCATGGCTTCCGATGGCAGCAGAATTTGAACTTCATTCCACTGCCGCAACCGCAGAGCGAATACATAGCCAACTTGCGGCGCGCCTCCTCGTGACGTGTCAGTTCGCGGATGACAGGAACGTATTTACGCTGTTCCTTGAGCGGCAACTGCCGCACTTCGTTCTCAGACCTCAACTCTCCAGTTTCGATGTTCATTTCAATTCCTCGCTTTTCCTGAGTAAATCCGCCGCTGACACACTTCCTGCGCTTCGCGAATCAAGTCGCCAATCTGCTTGTAAGCCTGCTCCTCGCTCAACCCGTCGGCGCGTTCGACTGCAAGCTTTAGAACCACCAGCGCCCCGGCAAAGAAGGCTTGGTGGCATTCGAGGTTTTGCGCTCCGCTGATGCCTTGCGGATAACAGGCATCCCGGTATTCGCGCCATTGGTCTTGGAGCGTCTTCATTCTCCAAGCTCCTGCCGGATGGCGTCCCATGAGTTGTGGATGTAGTTGGCGACCCGCTCGTCGGAGCAGCCTTCGTCCTTGAGCCATCGCAGGTAGCTCGCGGGCACGTCCTGCATGGGCACGCCCTTGTGCTTGCCGAAGGGCATGGCGTCGGTGTCGGTGAGGGCCGGGTGGCGTTTCTGGTTTGAGGTCATGTGAGATTGGCGGGAGCACCCCACGGTTTCATTGCCTCAAGGGGTTGCCTCGGGCCGGTCGCGCGTTTTACCGTAGGTGCTCCCATAAGTTCAGAAAGGAATGTCCTCGCCGTCAACCGCGCTGGCGTCCGGCGCGGGCGGGGCGATGACGCGGGCGGGCAGCTTGGGCTTGTTCGTGTAGAACGTGGCGACCTTGTTCCGGCGCTTGCCGGAGTTGGCCGGGTATTCCTCGACGACGAGGCGGCACCAGCCGCGCAGGCCCAGCGGTGGGACGTGCTGCGCGCCGTTGCTCGCGGCGTCGTCGGCGTTGAACTCGAAGGCCGCGCCCTTGGGCAGCACGACGCCAGCGGACTTGAGGAAGGTGTCAATCTTCCAAGCCGTCGCCGGATGGTCGATCAGGTTCTCGAAGACGCGCGGCCCGCGTGCGCCGTCCTTCAACTCGATTTCGAGGGCGAGTTCGTATTTGGTAGCACCGGCGGTCTTGCCGCCTGCGGAGATGGCTTGGCCAAACTCGGTGACGCAGAAGACGTAATCGCCTTCCGGCACGAACGGGATGAGATTTTCGGAGTCGTTGAATGTGGGCATGGTTCTATCTTTCGTTTTGGTAGCGGTGACTGATTTGGGAGAGTTCCTGAGCGGTGAGTGAGTGGATGGTGTCGCCGTAGCGGCCTTGCTCGCGGCCTGTCTTGATGCCGCGCTGGTAGCCGCGCGTGTAGTCCCTGCGCTGCGCCGTCTGCATCTGCTTGATGAGCATTCGCAGCTTGGTGGTTTCCTTGCGGCACTGCTTCACCATCACGACGCAATGGGCGAGCGTGAGTTCCTTGGTCTGGCGTCTGGCCTTGGCGTTCGCCACGCGGACGCGGCACGGGTCGCACTGGCGAAACTCGCCGCCATGCGGCTTGCCGCAACGGCAGCAATGGCCGGGCAGCTTTCGCTTCGCGGCGAGGTTGTCCCAGAACCTCACGGCTTTGGCGCGGTGCTCCGGGTTGCGGATGCGGACTGCTGAAAGTCCACTGCCAGCGGACTGTGATGGGGCAGGGCGTGCAAGTAACGTGTCCCCATTCTCAGGCTGTCCCGCAGGCTGAAGCGCTCGCGATAAGTTGTTAATGGTTAATGTTGATTTACCCATCCCAATCTCTCCTTGGTTTGCGGCAGTGGTGAAGTTCATTCCTCGCCTTCCTTCTCGCCGGTCTCGGCGAGGTATTGCGTGGGCTTGCCGGTCTGCATGACCGGGGCGAGCTTCGCCATGAGGTCGCGCTTGGCGGCGGCTTTCTTCAGCTCGCGCACCTTGGCGAACGTGTCCACGAGGCCGAGCTTGTCCGGGTAGGTCTTGCTCGTGTTCAGCCGCACGTCGCAGCAGCGGAGAAAGTCGTCTTGCGGCAGTCCGGCGGCGGCAAACGCTCCGCCCACGTCGGCAATCCACTCGCGGGCCTTGCGGGTCTTGAGTTCGTAGCCGGGGATAGCGAGTCCCTGCTTGGTGATGGCTTCGAGGGCGTGGTATTCGACGGACTCAATCCACGGCTTGAGCACCTTGCGGGCGATGAAGAGCATCGTGGACAACTGCTCGGCGTCGGTCTGCTCGCTGGGATGCCAGTTCGCCACGCGGTCGAGGACGCTGTAGCCGTCGGCCACGGTCTTCGCGGCGGTCGTCAGCGCGGAGCACGTCAGGCGGCGGGCGCACCAGCCGCAGTAATCGCAGGGCGTGGGCGGCTTGGCGGCGGCGACGTTGGCAAGAATCGCATCCACCAGGGCTTGCGCGCCCTCGCGGGTGAGTGTGAAGCGTTCCGCACGCAGCCGCGCGCCATAGAGGACGTGGACGTGAACCTCGGTCCAGCCGGACTCCTCCATGAGCATGAGGGCGTAAGCGGCCATCTGCGCGGCATAGTCGCGCTCGCGCCATTTGAGGTCGAAAAGCTGGTTGCCGCACACCACGTCTGGCGTGCCGCGCATGACTTCCTTGAAGTCGTCATCGAGCATGGTCAGCGTGCGCTCGCAGTGGATGGGATGGTCAGCCATCGGTGCGTGCGTGCGGATGTAGTCAGCGGCCCACAGCACGGCGTCGCGGTCGGCGTCGTCGATCTGGGCGAGGGATTCGGCGCGGGTGGCTTCGGGAGCTTCGCCGGCGAGCTGCCACGCGAGCGCGGAGTGCCGGGCAGCTCCGGCCTCGGTGGCGTCGTTGCCGCCGGAGCTTTCCCAGCGCGCGCAGTTCTGAAGCATGGGCAGGGAGGAGGGGCGGATTGTCATAGCGAAAACTCCTTAACGATTTTACCGAACTCGACCTTGACTGTTGCGCCTTCCTT
>ERZ1292630.498-Hain-H41-02um-R3-498-length-40912-cov-7_pt1 | contig 40912 bp, 54 predicted proteins | sample MGYA00564408_ERZ1292630 | MGnify/ENA primary metagenome ERZ1292630 (study PRJEB36523, sample SAMEA6512641) | groundwater metagenome | collected 2019-01-08 | study: AquaDiva: Metagenomics assemblies of 32 groundwater samples
TCGCTGGGCATGGGCGAGACCCAGCGCCGCTAGCCGAACTTCTACTTCTTCACCGAGCGCATGGACATGTCCCGGCGCGGGATGCGTATCGGGAACCAGGTCAAGACTGTGGCGATGGCCGCGGGGGACATCCCCAGCGCCCGCATCGGCTTCTTCTTCGAGGCGCTGACGGCGGGCGGCACGAGGGTCTTGTACTTCTACTGCGCCCGCTCCACCACCGTCGTCCGCATGACGAAGATCGACCCGGTCGGCGACGCGCGGGTCACGGGCGGCGTGGCCGGTGCCCAGCAGCCGTTCGACTTCACGGTCGGCGCGGCCACCAACGTCAACGCCGGGCGGCCCGAGACGTTCGAGAGCAAGAAGCACATCTGCCTGGGCATCGATGGCTCCTCGAGCGTGCTGGCCCTGCAGCGCCTCGACACCTGCGCTAACGGCACCGCCATCGACACATGGGGCGCGATTGACGTAGCGAGCGCTTACGACATCCTCCTCGGCTGCGAGGCGAACAACGGCAAGTCCCGGCTTCTCCGAACTAACGGCAACACGGTCCAGACTTGCGAGTCAGGCACGTCCGGGGACGGCACCCTCGACGACGCCAACTGGAAGCCGGTTCCCGGCTTCGACGTCGGGCTGCGCGAGGCGTACCGGGTGATGCTCGGCGGGTGCAACGCGGCCGGCATCGTGTTCCTCTCGAAGGCGGATGGCCTCTTTACATGGGACCGCAACGGCAATAGCTGGCCAGTGATTCCCACGGCGGGCCAGCAAGGCGCGACCACCCGCTACTGCACCCTCTGCGCCGCATTCAGCAACTACGTGTTCTATGGCCACCAGTCGGGGATGCAGTACGTCCAGGGGTTGAACCGCTTTGGCGCGGGCGGGCCCGACGGCATCAAGGGCTACTCCGACGTGCCCAACATCACCACGCCGGTCAAGCTAAAGTCCTACTCTATGGCCTTCCTCGGCAACTGGATTTACATGGACTACACGGACGACGTCAACAACAACCTCAGCTACATCCTCGCCGGCCAGGTCGGGCCCCACCCGGACGGCCACCCGATCATTTGGCACCCCATCGTCAAGCGAACGAACGAAATCCGTTCGCTCTACATCGACGCGGCGGCGAAGCTGTGGTGGTCGGAGCCCGGCCAGGACCGGCTCGCCTACATCCAGCTCGGCACGGACGGTTCGCCCAACGGCGGCCTCCGCGGCGCTACAAGCGGCCCGGTCGACTACGAGTGGTACGGGCCCGACCTCGACTTCGGGCTGCCGGACAAACAGAAGCAGCTCCGCTACGCCTACTTCGAGCTCGAGAGCGGCCACGCCGACTACTCGTGGCAACTCAAATGCTACCGGGACTCCGGCGCGGTCGAGAGCGTCGACGACGCCTTCACCACGAACGCCCATAATCACCTGAACTGGACCATCGCCGCCAGCCTGTTCCATCGAGTCAGGCTGCGTATGACCGCGACCGGCACCGGCGACCATACGGACGGCGACCCCCTGGGCCTGCGCCTCGTGGTGGGAGCGCGGACGATGGACACGATGAGGGTGGTTATCACCACCAACACGCTACGGGACAAGCTGAGCCTGTTCGAGATAGCGAAGGAGATCCGCCAGCTCAAGAACGCCGGCCCGCAGACGATGAGCGAGCCGGGGACTAACGAGGACTTCACCGGCTACGTCCGGGCGGTCAACCTCGTGCCTATCGGCCCCGGCGAGACCGGCGTCGAGGTTCTGTACGACCGATGGCAGATCGCGGCCTAGACCCGCCCACCTGGGGCGCCGGGTACGCCGCCTTCGCCGAATCCATCAGGCGCGTAGCGCAGGAGGAGGCGGCCGCCCGCGAGGCCGCGATCAAGAAGGAGCTCAAAGGGCTTTACGACAAGTACGACGAGCTGAAACGCATCGTCGTGGACAACGAGATCCGGACCACGCTGGTTGAGGACCAGTTCCCCAAGAACGCAAAGGTCGCCACGCTCGCCCGGGAGGGCCATATCCACGAAGAGGCGGACATTGGCGGTGGCGCCGACTGCATGTTTGATTACCTCGTCTCTCCGTGTGCTGCCGAGAACGGGATCTCCGAAGGCCAGGTGTTCCAGTCCCTGACGGGATGTGACTTCAAGGTCTACTCAACCCGGACGGGGGCCATTACTGACGCCAATACCAACCGGCAGACGGCAGGGCAAGACTCAGTGCTCTACATCTGCTCTGGGGATTACGTCCAGACCGCGACTCAGAGCGTGGCCCCGCCCGCCAACGGCTCATATCACTTCATTGGGTCAAGCAGGGCCGCTGCGACGATCATAGCGGGCGCGAACTCGATCACCCTGGACAGCATCGCAACCCTTACGGGATCGAGCATGGTGACGTACCGCGACCTCGGATTCGACGACGGGAGTTACACGCCTGTCACGCTGATCGACTTTACCACCAACGCCAGAGGGTTCATTGAAGATTGTTGGTTGGACGTCGGCGCGAACGCAGCCAACATCGGGATTAAGCCCGGCTTTGGGGTAATCGGTGTCCAGATCGGGCACAACCTCTTTACCGGCGTTGGCATCGGCATCGGCGGCAGCACTCAGTCCGATGCATTCATTCACCACAACATCTTCGAGTCGGGGCTGGCGATAGGGATCAAGATGGGTGCGGCCGTCGCCACTGGTGCGGCCAACTTCCTCATTGATACCAACGATTTCTTCTGCACTATTGGCATTCAGTTCATCGGCGCGATCGCCATCTCCGGCAGCGCCATCAGGGGCAATCTCTTCGAGGTGGTGTCGAAGGGAATCGAGTTTGCCGCGGACGTGACCCAGGAAGACACCCTTATGATCTCGGGCAACATCTTCCGCAACATCGGAAATGGACTGTTCGGGATCGACTTCAACCCACTGGGGTCGTTTGCGGTATTCGGGGTCAACGTCAATGACAACGTGTTCTCCGGCACGGGAACGGGCATCGGCATCCGGGGCGACACGACGGGGCAGAAGGGCTGCGTGGCGACGGACAATATGTTCCGGGGCTTCACGTCCGGCAACGAGATCACGGATTGGACGGGTACTGGAAACGTATCGTTCCACAACAAGTCGGTGTCCAGCACGGGCGTCGATAAGCCGATGGCCGACATCGGCTCCCCGGTAGGGCACGTCGGAACAGGCACAGGCGGCGCGGCCCCGAACAACGCGCAGTACCTCACCCTGGCCGCCGACGCTACCCTGACCGCTGAGCGCGTGTTCACGCCGCGCTACAACATCTTCGGCACGGACGGCGGGGCGGGCGCAGCCTACTCGCTCGACTCCTGGCTGGAAGGCGCACTGATCACGCCCAGCGCGGGCACCCTGACGCTGGGCACGGACGGCGACGCCTTTCACGTCGCAGCCGGGGACTTCGCCGCCATCGCCACGCCCACCCGGCAGACCCTCGCCCTGCTGGTGTTCGACGGCGTCTCGGTCCTGACGCACGGGGCGAACCTGATATTGCAGGGCGCGGTGAACCTCACGTCTGCAGCGGGCGACACGATGATCCTGTTCTGGGAAGGCGGGGCGGTCTGGCGTGAGGTCAACCGGCACACAGCGGCGATAGGGGGGGCCACGGCCCACAATCTCCTCGACGGCAGCGTCCACCCGGACACCCTCTCCAAGTCACCCACTCTCGCACACACCATAGTCGGCGACGGCGCGGACTGGACATCGCAGTTCAACGCTACCAATCAGACTGCCGCCCCCACCATCACGGACGACTCAGGTGACGGCTACGCGATAGGTTCGCGCTGGTACGACACCACTGGCGACCGGGAGTATGTCTGCCTCGATGCCACGGCGGGTGCGGCGGTCTGGCTCCCAACCACAGGGTTCGGCACGGTCTTATCCCCCTCATCACTCGGCGCCGGGCCCCACCATGACTACGCCCCCGCTGGCTGGGATTCCAGCATAGGCAGCCTGCGGCTCTCGACGACGGGCACCGCGAAAACCATCACGGGAATAACGGGAGGTTGGGGTGGGCGCCTCCTTTTAGCGATGAACATTGGGGCCGTAGCTATCATCCTTCAGGATGACAATACCGTTGATTCCACAGCGGCCAACCGCTTTGATCTAAATGGGGATACTCAGTTGAGTGGCGATGAGTCCATTCTCCTTTGGTATGACGGCACCACCAGCCGTTGGAGGGGGCTTCATAACCGCGTCCGTCATCAGATTCGGGAGAACGGGGCCGTGCAAACCGATCGTGGGAATCTGGACTTCATAGACGCAGCTGCAGGCGCAGGGCTCATTACCGATGACGGGGCTACTCTAGCAGTCAATTTAGACCTTTATCTCTTGAAGGCAAATGCCAACTACGTAGACCTCACAGATGGCGGCGCAACAACGCTGCACAGTCATGCAGGCGGTAGTGGCCATACCATCCGCGAAGATGGGATAGGCCTGACAGCGAGAACCGGTCTCAACTTTGTAGACACAGACGTAGCGGCAGCGATAGATGATGCAGCCGGAGACGAAACTGAAATCCGCCTGAACCTCTACGCGGCGTTGGCCGGACGTTCAGGCGGGCAAGAACTAAAGGGTGGCACCGGCTCCGGGGATGATCTAACCCTGACCTCCACGAACCATGCCACGAAAGGCGAGATCGTCATCTCCGACGCCCTGAGGCTGACGAAGGGCACCAGTGCCAACATCGACGCCAACGACGAGATCGTGGTGCCTGCGGTGTCATGGCTCTACCTGACGAGCGCCAGCGCGACGGACAACCTCGATGGGATCGGCGCAGGCTCAGAGGGGCAGGTTGTATTCCTGACGCCAGCAACGGGCAAGGACATTACGCTCGTCCACAACGGCACTGTGACCGCCGGGAAGAAGCTGATGCTGTCCACACGCGCCAACTTCCTCATGGATAACGACGAGGATTTTGTCATCGCGGTCTACGATGCGACGACGACCACATGGAATGTCATGGTGCCATTGCAAGGCAAGCGCCAGCTAAAGATCATCGCCACCTCGCTCGCCGTTCACGCCACGAACGTTTTGGGCTGGACGGTGTGGGAAGCGCCGGATTCCGTGACGGTTCGGGCCGTGCTCAACTATCTGGGCGACCCCGCTGTCAGTCAGACGTGGTTAGTGCAGACCGCCGACCCCGGCTCCGCTTTTGCGACCGTTGCCACTATCACGCTGACCTACGCAGGCACGAGCGCGGACTACCGCACCGTTTCGGCCACCGACATTACCCTGACCGAAGGCAAGCGGGTGCAGATCGTCCACACCACAGGCGGTACAGCGGGAACGGGCGTCGAGATCACGTTGGACGAACAGTAATGAGCGCTGAGGGCAACTGGACGCTGGCAACGCAGTGGGCCACAGGCAACACCAACGAGGTCGAGTTCGCCGCAACCCAGCCCAACGCGGCATTCACCCTCGTAGCTCCGGCGGCGTCGGGAACCTTCCTCTCCACGTTCGCTCTGGGAAGCAACGTCCTGAACTACGCCGCAGTAGCAGGATCGCACGTCATGCGCTGCTGCAACTCAGGGCAGGGCATTTCATACGGCAGCGGCACAATGGGGTTCTTCTGGCACCCCCTGGTCAACCCTACCGGGGGCACCTACACCCGGATGGGGATCGCCGCCTTTGACGACGGGGCGCTGAACGGCTGGGCCTTGACGTGGCGATCCGTGACTGGCGGAGCCGATGACCTCAAGTTCGAGATGTGGTACACGGGGGCCGCGACGGCAGTTACCGGCGGACTCTCTACGACCACTGCAAGCACCCTCGAAACCTTCGAGGGCGTGCTCAACCCGTGGTACTTCATCGCCATCCAGATGGACAGTATCCAGAAGCAAGTCAACATTCGCATCTACAAGTGGGGCAACACAGCGGGAGCCTTTCCCGCTACACCAACCGATACGATCTCGACGACTGTCACCAGCGGTACCTCTACCAACGACATACGATTAGGGTCGGACTCGCTCGGCACGGTTACGGGTAGCTGGCAGATGGGCAACCTGTGGTGCCTGAACGGTTCGGGCATCTGGGGGCCGATTGGGTGCAACATGGCGTCAGGGGCGGCAGACCCCGCCGTGAACCAGCACACAAATAGTACAATCTGGCGGCACTCGGATGGGGTAGACTATCCCGCCGCGACGACGGAGAGTGCGGACATAGGTGACTACGATGACGCGGATTACGTTCAAAATAAGTCTACGTCATCCACCAGCACCCAGTATCATCACATGGCTAACAGCATCGTTCCCGGAACGCCCAATATCCTCGCTGTTCAGGCCGGATGCAGGATGAAGGTTCCCACTAATACATCTGGCGTTACACTCCCTCGTATCTGGCTGCGAAGGGGCGCGACGGCTATAGCAACAAGGTTGAAGGACTCGTCTGGAACCGGCGACCCAGGCGTGGTTAATACGTGGTGGCATAACTGGGTCTGTGACAGCGTTGGGGGCGGCGGAGCGGCCCCATGGGTTTACACCGACATCGACGGCATCACTTGCGGCTTTGCCGGGCGAGACGCGGCGGTCAGTAGTCAAGAACTCCGAATGTCGTCCCTTTACATCACCGTGGCCTATGGAGCTGACGGGGCAGCACCGGACACCACGACACGAGCACAAACTCAAGTAGTCTAGGAGGAATTATGGACAAGAACGAAATTGACGACGCTGCCGCAAAGCTGAATAAGTTGAAGGGTGGGTGGAAACGCCCCCCCTACGTGGGCTTTCCTGATCTCCGCATTAACGCCGTAATTGAAGGTGGCTTTACAACCAGCACGCAGGGAATTAAATCAGAAACGGAATGGGAGAAGGTTACATGGCGGTAACAATCCGCATCTACAACAACGCGAACGAACTGGCGTCGAGAATTATCCCCGACGGGGCCGTGACGCAGATACAGGCGCAGTATCCAGCAGCGACGGCGGCCCTGTCGGCGGCAGCATTCCTCAACGCGCTGGCTCCGGTGGCAAGGGAGATGGTGCGGCAGAAGGGCGGGAACGCGGTCTCTGAAACGCAGGCAGCGGCCAATAACGCGGCTCATGTAGCGTTTGAGGCGGCGTTCGCGGCGGACTGGGCGTAGTAGAATAGTCAGAAACAGGAGGTAGTGACATGAAGCCATTCTGGAAGTCAAAGGTGTTCTGGGTGAACGTCATCTCGTTCGCCGCCAGCGTCGTACTGCTGGCGTCAGACCAGAGTTTATTCGGGATCAATCCGGAGGTCTACGCGATGGCGGTGTCGGTGCTGAACATCGGGCTCCGGTTTATCACCACCGGCGCGATCTCGATTCGCTCCACGTAGATATGGCCGGCAACGACGTGCTGCTTTCGGTGCTGGAGGAGTACCACGCGAACGTAACCACGGGCATGGCCAAGCTCAACGAGACCATGACCGAAGTGAAGGTCACGGTGGCGCTGAACGGGCAGAGACTGGACGGGATCATCGAGCGGCAGGGAGTAACAAATGGACGGCTGAATAAGGCGGAGGACGGTATTGCCGCCGTGACGTTGGCGGTGCACAAAGACCAGTGGATCACCGAGGGGGCCAAGCAGGAGGCGAAAGACCGCAGCTCTACCGATCGTTGGGTTGTCGGGACGCTATTGTCGGTCGCCGTGGTCGCCAGCGGCATCGTGGCCGTGGTGCTGAATAACGTCTGATGATCCTCTGGTATGGCCTTGGGTTCTTGACCGGAGTGACAGCCGGGGTTGTGGCTGTAATCTATCTCCTGAGCCTCAGTGAGCCGGAGGAGACGGAAGGGCAGCAGGCCGTCCGTGAGGCTGACAGGATCATCCATACGGAGCGGGTGTATCCACACTGGAGGAGGAACGGGCCATGAGGTATCCCGCGGCGGAGTGGCGACCTACGTCAAAGCATGGGTACGGCAACGATGACGCGCACCTAAATAAGGGCGTCGTTGTTCACAGCATGGAAGGGTCAATTACCGCCGCCTTCGGAGAGCTAGATAACCCGAACCGTCAGGCGTCATGGACATTCAGCCTGGCGAAGTCCGGGCAGGTCTACCAGCACGTCGACACCGCGAATATCGCGTGGACGAACGGCTCGTATAACGCCAACAAGCGGTTCTGGGGAATCGAGTGCGAGGGGAAGGCGGGCGAGCCGGTTACAGGCGCTCAGTTGGACGCGCTGGTGGCGCTGCTGGCGTGGCTGTTTGACACCCACGGCCTCACCAGCTTTGTCCGGCGCGAGACACTTTGGGAGCACAACGAGATGACGGCGTACGGCGCGGCGGCGACGGCCTGCCCGTCCGGGCGGATACCCTGGCCGGCAATCATCGCGGCATTGAACGAGGAGGAGATAGACATGCAGCAATTACAGGAGTTGGCGCAGCGGGTGACGTTCCTGGAGCACGATAAGCTGGGCCACGTCGAGTTCATCCGGTTCGATGGGCAGCCGGAAGTCTACCGCGTGGGAGGAAACACCCTGGAGCACGTCGAGTCGCAGCTGGCGTTGAACGCCCAGGCGGACGAGGCGGACGTGACGACGGTGAAGGTGGTGAAGAAGGGGACTGCGGAGTGGACGGCCTACAAGGCGATGGCGGCGTTCTACCGGACGATTCCGGCGAGGATGACGGGCTGATTGAACCAGGCGCTTGCAGAGCATCTACGCTACGAGCCAGCAATTTTATGACGAGGAGGAATCGGATGGCATGTAACGAGGTAGTAGTTGACGACGGGCGGCTAGGCGTCGGCGAGAGTAGGGCATACACCTTGACCTGCGATAGCCCCGCCGGACTGAGCGGTTGGGTGTCGTGGGCGAAGCCGGGGAAGATTGTCCGGGAGAACAACCTGAGAGTGCAGATCACTATCCCGGACGGAGCGGGCTTCACGTTCGACGATCCGTACCCGCAGGGAAGCCAATCGTTCAATGAAGCATGGACGCAGCCAGGAGAGTACGCCGTCCGCATCATTAACACGGGCGCTAACGCCGTCCGGTTTCACGTCGAGATGGTGCTGTTCGGGCCGAGGGAGGACTGACATGGCCTACATGCAGAACGAGGCTCAGACGACGGCGAGGGCGCTCAGGCAGGCAGCGGCGGACGTGGAGCACGTCGCGGCGCTGCTGCCGCTTGTGGCGGACGGTAAGGCGAGCGGCGCTCAGGCGGTGAGTACCTTGAACGCCGCCATCACGGCGCTGACGAACCGGCGCGACGAAATCGTCGCCGACGCCGGGGATTAGGTGGTCGCCCAATTGCTCCGAGTGACCGACTCCGGCCACACTGCGGGCGCGCTCGGGGGCGTGAGCCAGCTCCCCATCATCATCGCGTAGGCGACCGCGTAGCAGTCGTCGCACGCCAGCGCGCCTCCTACTGCGCCTGATGTGTCAGTGGCCACGCCACAGTGCCCACAGAGCGGCTGAGGGGCTTCTGGGTCGCAACCGGCATGGTAGGCGATGCGGTTTCGCATGATAGCGGTGTAGGTGGCGTTCAGAGCGAGCCCGCAGGCCGGGCAGGTGCCGAGGGACATCATCGGCGTGAACACCTCGCCGTCTGGCACGTCCTTGCCGCTGGCGTGGCGGTACTGCGCCCGATCGCGTCGCTTGCGACCGGCGGCTTCGCGCTGGCCCTGTGCTATGCGGGCCTCGACGTCGAAGCCGGGCGGGTTAGGCAGGAGGTTGGGGAGATCGTTCAAAATAACGACTGCTCGCACAGCCAGGAGCCGAACCACTCGTCGCCGAAGGCGTCGGCCATCGTCTCGTTGTTCCAGTGGAAGCCATACCACAGGGATTCGTTGATGTCGTCGATGATGCGGGGCGGCCCCTCGATGGGAATGGGCGACTTAACGATGGTGGCCCGCAGGTCAATCCATTCCTCGTCATAGAACAACTCGCGCCCGATAGTCTTGGCCTGGCTCCGCGTCTCCGCGATCACTGCTACTTGCATTTCGTACCACTTGTCACTCACAGACCACGCCTTCATCGCAGCACGTCGATGATCTTGTCCCGGTCCTCGGGGTACCACAGGTGATACTCGCCGCCGGCAAGGTCGATGTCCTCGCGCCACTGCTGCTGCTCGGGCTCGAGCTTCCGATACTTATGCCCCTTGAGCTCGGCAAAGACGATGCGATCGCGCACCAAAACGAGGTCGGGGAACCCCTTGCCGTCAGCCTGGACGGGGGTCAGGTAGCGCAGGGACCCGTCCGGGCGCACGGTGCGGACGCCGCGGAAGTGGGCGATGCGCCACCGGAACGTCCGGGCGGCGTGGAGGACGAAGTCGAGAAGCTGATCCTCGGGGCCCTTGCCCCGGCTCATGTGGCCGCTACCTTGCCGCGGTCGTGAAGCCAGGCGTAGTCGTCGTCGAGCGCGGCATCGCCGGAGTGGGGGCGGGCGCGTTCCAGCCAGCTCTTGAGGCTGTTCTTGTAGGTCGAGCTGGGCGGGTGCTCGGCGACGTGGTCTACCCACTTCTCGATCTCGATCTCGATGTTGACGTCAACGCTCTGGATGGCGACGCGCTCGCCGGAATTGCACAGCTCGGCAATTGCCTCGCGTGCGCGTGCTCGTCGTTCATCAGGCGTTTCGGGCAAACGATTCCTTGAAGCCAAGCTTCGCTTACTGGCTGTCTTAGCAGAGCAGAGCTTGGCGGTTCCTTGACGGTTACTGACCAAAGGGGTTCCCATGCTCTCGTCGTCAGGTTCCCCTCCTCCATAGGCAAACTTTGCACTTGCCCTCATCTCAAGGAACTCAGTCCGGCGATGTGACGCCTCAGCGATGATCCGCTTCACATTGAGGATTCGCTTGGTGGTTTGGCCCGGTCGACCCGGCTTCGGGCCTGACTCCAGCCAGCCAGCCATTTCAAGGGCCTTGATTTGGTCAGTAACGCTGCGAACGGTGACGGAGGACCTCCATGCAATCTCATCCCTACCCGGCCAGCAGAGCCCCGTCTCGCCGTTGGCGCGGTCGGCGAGGGACACCAAAACAAGTTTCTGTGCCGGGGTGAGGTCGAGCCACATCGTGGCCGCTACAAGGTCGATACTCACGGCAGCCCTCCCGTCGCTGGCGGCCTGATCGACAGCAGTTGCCGTTGCCCGCCGCCGGGGTTCTGGTTGGGGGCGGCGTCCGCGGACTTCCCGCCGCACGACCGAACGAACAGGTCGGGCCGCTGGCGGGCGATATTGATCACGCGCATGTAGGCATGCTCGCCCAGGCCCCAAAGCCGGCAGACATATTGGGCCGTGGCCTGGTTGCCGTGTTCGCTCAGGGTGCGTAGCAGGGCCCCTTCGGCGATGAATCTCATCGGTGCCACCGTCGCAGTAGCGCCGCCCACCGCTCTCGCCCGGCCTTCCGTTTGAGGTAGCGGATGGAACGACGGCCCTTATCCGCCAGATCACATTGTCCGTGGGTTAGGTGTTCGGCTACACGATAGACGTCGCCTATCCCCGTGACCGTCAGCGTCAGCTGAGGCTCGCCCATCGCCGTCAGTGCGTGGCGTTGCTTGATGCTCATCGGTGTCCTCCTCTCGGTGGGTGGCCATCATAGCCTAGTAGTGCAGACAAGCAAAGTCCGGCGCCCACGCGCCGCCGTTGCCTGTCCACAAAATGAACGCGGCCTCGATGTTCTGCGCCGGGTCGTAGAGGTCCCAGCCGACCCATTGCCGGACGCCGTTGGCATGGGTGGCGATCTGGAACAGCCCCGCGACGCCGTCGTCAGGCGTTGCTGTGCGCGGCCAGGGGACAAAGGTGGCGGGATCACCGCCCGACTCGCACCACATAACCGTCAGCGCCTCCAGGCACGGCCAGGCGCGGCTGCAGACGAGACGCTCGATGTCGTTCGTCAAGGCTGGTGCCCCTGGTGGCTGCGCGGTTCCAGTCCGTCGCTCTGGTAGTTGCTCCTCGGCCCTTGGTCGTAGCCCAGTCCCGTCGTCCAGTCTGGGCTCCAACTCAGGCTCTTGGTAGGCGCCCTCGGCGACGACCGCCGGCGTCGGGCCAGGGCCCAGCTCAGCGCGGTGGCCGTCCAGGCGATCAAGGTCGTCAGGACGATGCCCGTGAGCAGCCGGTAGCTCATAATCATCAGCTCGATCTCCTCCCGAGGAGTCATGCAGGACTCCGATCAACATGAACGCTGCCGCGGGAAGCGCGATCAGATACCTCAATCAACTCGCTGCCTACTAATCTGGGTGAGTAGTGCCTCGTGCGCCGCGTCCTGCTGCGCCTCGTGCTTGGCCTTGAAGTGGCTGTACTGGCAGCGGGCGCAAATCTCTAAGCCACACGACCGGCAAACCTTATTCTTCCGGCTCCTGACCGGCAACCTACCGCACTTCGCGCATTCATTCATCCTCGTACTCCTTCGCAGTAGCCGCACACAAGCGCGTGGCCGACTACGGTGTTGATGCCCACGACGGTTCGGATCTCCCGCCTGGGCCCGTCCGTGCCCCGCAGGCGAGGCAGCGGGTACAGCGGTAGTAGGTTGTGGCCAAAGACTCTGCCGGGGGCGAGGAGGTCCGCCCACGCTGCAAAGCGCCCCCCGGCAGGGTCTCCGACGTGATCGTCATGTTCCTTCCTCCGGTGGTTCTGGCAGGGGCATCCAGTGGGTGGGTGATGGGTGAGGTCGCCAACTCGATGGCTTGCCACTGGTAAGGGCAGAGATTATTGCTTGCTGCCACACGTAAGCGTTTCTCAAGTTCTGATGCCTCATCCAAGTCCGGCGAGGCTACTAAACGAAGTCGCAAGTCTGCAAGGAGTTCTTCTCTTGCTCGAATATCATCCATCAAAGTCATTCCGCGTACCTCACTTCCCGTCCGCTCTCCGCGAGGAGTTGGGCTAGTTCGCAGTCGGGCTTGTGGCCCTGAGTTTGTCGTCCCCGGCAGGCTACGCAGCCCCAATCACCAAACGACGTTGTTAATTTCCACTGGTGTCGTTCCAGCAGGTCAAGGGCACGGGAGAGGGTTACTTTGTAATGGGTGGAATTCTTCGCATAGAGCAGGGCATCCGCCTCCCACCCATCTCGTGAGCGCATCAATGGTTCGACTGCCGCCGCGATTGAGGCGGCAAACTCTACGTCCATTGTGCGCTGCACGTTCTCCGGCCTACACCAGATTTGGCCTGCCCAATACAGTGCCTCAGTTGGGGTATCCTCTTCTGGGCGCATGCAGTCCGGCCAGTCGCCTCGGTCGATGCACTGATACGTGTGAACGTGCTCAGATACCCTCCGCTTTGCCTCGCTTCCGTAATGTGGGAACGTCAGTTCGCTCATGTTCCTTCCTCCTGTTGGGCCGCTGGCACGTAGCGGACTGCGTGGCATTGCTTTAGGTAGGCAAGGCGACATGACCGGCAGCGCCGTCCACCCCGCGAGCCACTCACGGTATAGGGGTGCCCGCAAGGGGCGGCGGTCTTACTCGCGCACTTCGCGGTGATGCCGACGCCTCTGAGGATATTCTCTCGCTGGGTTACAGCCTCCAGGTGATCGTGATTCACGCAGTGACGTACCCTGCACAAGTGGTCGAGTTGCAGCCCATCAGGGATGGGGCCGACGCAGAACTCGTAGGCCCAACGGTGCGCCCTAGCGTCCGCGAATTGCCCGTATCCATTTGGTTGAACGCAGGCCGTCCATAGCCAGCACGAATCCGTGAACTCGACTTTGCGCCAAAAGCGGTCTACTACCGGCTGTGCCCTCATGTTGGATTTCCCGTGGGTTCAGCGAGGGCAGCACGGGCCTTATCCGACTCAATTTCTACTATGTAATCTATTGTTGCCGTGAACGCAGTCAGCCATCGCCCACGCTCCATCGCTGTCCATCGCCCGTCCTTTGGGAGTGATTGGATGAAGGCTGGAACCAGCCTGTACAGCCGGTCATCGGAAAGCGTCACGCCCTCACCTTCAGGGTAGCGATGTCTCTGACGGCCTCTATTACATCGTCGGAGAGATAATTCCTGTTAGCGGTCATCTTCCTGATAGACGCTAGGGCCTTCCGCATTGTCTTGTTCTCCTTGTCCCGCTTCTGCTGGCGGGTGGCCTCGGCTGCAAGGTCGGGAGGCCATTCGACTAATTTCGCCCACTTGCCATCAAACTTAGTTAGCAGCCCCACCGCTGCATCCCGCTCAGTGCGTGCCCGTAGCAACTCATCGTGGGCGTAGGCTTTACGCTCCCTTGCAAGGTCAGCGCGTAGTCTGGCGTTCTCTGCTGTAAGGTCAGCGATGCGCTGATACGGGTTAGGCTCGCCCCGCTGTGCCGCCTCCTTCTTAGCCGCACTCCGTGAGGGATATGTTGCTGGTTGGTACATGGTTGCAACGATGAAGTGACAGTGGTTACAGCAAAGGTCTCCCGCCAACCAGTTGCCAGTATCTTTGGGTGTCGTCACAGGCAGCAGTTCGCTCTGTCGCACTTCGCGAATCTCGCCGCAGTCGTTGCAGTACGCATAAAGTTGTTCAGTCATGCTTCGTCTCCCAGCGCCCTCACGGGTGCGCTTGGCCAGTTGCCCGGCTTCTTAGCGATGTACCACTACGTGCCCACTCTCGCAGCAGTTCCCGCAACCGCTCGACCTGAGCCTGTAGGTCAGAGATACGCTGCTTGTACTCGTCAATGACCGCCATTACCGCCTTTGACGTTGGTGGTTCTGTTGTCATGTAGACCCCCGCTCGATGTAGAGCCAGTAGTCGCCCTTCCTCCCCCGCATCGTGCCTGCCGGGACACGGCCAAGCCGGAGGAACGTCCTACCAGCCGGGCCGCGCTTAGCCTCGAGCAACAGGGCCAGGCTGGCCCATACCGGCAGGTCCTTCTCTGAAGGATCGTACTCGGCGTAGGCCAGGAGCTCGGGCGCGGGCAGCTCGTCGGGGACGTCGAGCCGGGCGACGACCTTCTCGCCCTTCGTCCGAAGTATCAGCGTCGGGCTCATCGAAGTGTCGCCCATGCGAGCATGAGCCCCGATAGCAGCCAAGATACGACGGTTGGCACGGCACCATCACTGTCAACCCGCCGAGGCGTGGCACATGCGAAGGCCGTAGCGAATAGCCACGCCGACCACGCTATTAATAGTTGCTCGCTCATTCCTCGATCACCGCGTGGAAAATCCGGGCCATCACGGCGACGTCCTGCGCCGCGGCCTCCGGGGTCTTGCCCCGCCATGCCTCGGGCAGCAGCGGCCACAGCTCGCCCGCGACCTTGATGCTCACCTGCCGCCCGATACTGATGTTCTTCTCCTTGTCGGGGTCGACATACGGGGGTGGCGCTGGCCTCTCAGTCGGCCATTCGTCGGGGCCAGGGGGCCCCGGCGGTGGTGGTGGCGCCACTCCTGCTAGGGGTGGGGGTGGCGCTGCGGGCGGCGCCGCGGTGGCTTCCGGCACGCTGCCGTGCCGCCGGATCGCCTTAATGAAACCGCTGTCCGTGACCTCGAGGTAGACGTAGTCGCCCTTGCCGTGCGAGTCCCACGGCGCGTCCCGGTAGTCCGGCTTTGAGTAATTGAAGTAGCCGTTCGACGGGCCCTCGATGCCCCGCAATTTGAGGCCGTGGTCGTTGACCGACTCGACGTAGCCTTCGTGTTGTGTCCGCTGCTTCTCAGCCATTTTTGCGCTCCTCTCACGTTACACCCCGCCGGGCAGGGCCCGGCGGGGGCTATTGGCACTATCCCTCTCGGGCCTCGAACCGCTCGTGCATCTCAGAAACCACCGCTCGCAGGGCCAAAAGGAACCCGGCCTCGGTCGCGCTGACCGCCCCGGCGTACGGCACCTTGTCGAACCTGGTGGGCGTGGGCGCGACGTAATTCTTGTCGCCTTCGAGCTGGCCACATTCATGCCAGGCATCGGCGGCCTCGATGTGACGGAGCGCCTGGCCCAGCCCGTACGGCGTGGCCGACAGGATGGGGTAGTAGACCTCCCGCCCGCACGCCTCGTGCGGGGTGACGACGCTTAGCTGGTCGCTGTGGCGCCCATACGCGTTGCGGCCCCGGAACAGCCGGAAGGTGACGCCGCCGGCCTCGAGGCGTGTGGCTTGGGGGGCATCCGGGTCCCTCATGACTCTCCGCTCGGCGATCGGCACGCCCATCGCGCCCCCCAGCCGGGCCAGCTCGGTGGCGACTTCGAGGAGCTGCCGGGCCTTGCGCTCCGCCTCGTCGGCCTCCTGCTTGGCTTCGCTCTCGCGGTAGTCGGCGATGGCCGCGTCTTTCCAGCTCTGCGCCGGGGTCTCTTTTTCGATCGGCATGTGTTCGTTCTCCTCTCCTGGCCCAACCTGCTTTCCGCAGGAAGGGCAAATGTCGTGGCTCTTGTGTATCTCCCACCAGCAGGGGCAATCGCTCCCGGCGGGGTGAAGGGTGTTGTCGCAGTCACAGGTGGGCTCGGGGTACTTGTGCCAGCAGCCGGGACAGGCCGCCTCCATGCAAACGCAGTCTCGAGGCTCTCGCTTGCAGGATGGGGCCCCGCACTTCGGGCACTCGTCGTCGCCGCAATTCCCCCACGGCTCGTACAGGGTGAACTCCGTCCACTTGTGCCCGGCCTCACAATGCACTGTTTCCTGGGTCGCATATGACTCTGGCATCCCTGGAGGGTAGTTGCTCATGGGGCTCTCGTGGTACGCTCACTTTGGTCGCTACTGTTCATATCAGTGGCCTCCTCTCAGGCCCTCGGCAGTCCACCGGGGGCCTACCTTTTTGCGTGGCTCACCAGCCGCCGCCGCCGTAGCCGTAGCCGTAGCCGCCGCCGCCGCCGCCGCCGTCGCCGTCGCCGTAGCCGTCGCCGTAGCCGCCGCCGCCGCCGTCGCCGTAGACGTAGCCGCCGCCGTAGCCGTAGCCGTCGCCGCCGCCGTAGCCGTAGCCGTAGCCGTCGCCGTAGCCGCCGCCGTAGCCGCCGCCGCCGCCGCCGCCGTCGCCGTCGCCGCCCAGCACGGCGAACGCCTCCACGTCTGCGGTTACTTGCCCGTCCATGCTTCCTCGTTAACGTCCAGCGTTGCGACGACCGCAAGGATGTGGACACGCACTGTTCCGGCGAGGTCAAGCACTGTGGTTTTTGTCGGGCCACCCTCTGCGAGCTCGCCGAGGCCCTTTGTTGTGCCCCAGCGCCGGACGCACCGGGCGTTACGCAGGATGACCCTGTCGCCTTGCTCCGCGTACTCGCCGATCCACACCCATCCCCGCTGTCCAATCACGATCTTCATACTCTTGTCCTCCTTTGGGTTGAACTGCAATGCGTGGCTTTATTCGTCCCTGTAGGTCGCGTAGACTCCGCCTCGCTGGCGCTCGTCGAGCGTGGCCAGGGCGCGGAGGTACTGCTTCCGCTTCGGCAGGTGTCTCCCCGCCTCCCAATTCCGCACGGTCGTCTCGCTGGCCCCGGTGAAGTCGCCCAGCTCGGCTTGCGTCAGGCCGCTCCGCTTCCGCAGGGCACGGATCTCCGCCGGGGTCCAGGAATAGTCAGTTGTCATGGTTGGTCTCCCCCAAATGCTTCTCTAGCGCAGCCCCTCGCTTGATGGTCAGTACGACGGTGCCGTTGGCGTATCGCTGTTCGCTCGTCACTTCGCACTTCCCTGCGGTTGTCACCACGTAGTTGTCCTTGAGTTCAACTGTATCCGTGTCGCCGTTCTCCGTGTCCGCCACTGTCACCTTGATTGTCATGGCCCTCCTCGCTTGCTTTTGCGATCTCCGTCGTTCGCAGCGCCCACAGGTCGCGCTCGTACGTCGCCTTCACGGCCAGCACGTCAAGGTGCCGGGCGCAGACGTTGACGTAGGCGCTCGCGTCGTCCCGTGACTGGAACTCGAGGCGGGTGATCGCTTCCTCGCTGTCAAACCGGCAGCGGTTGTCCGTGCCGGTGACGATGGCGAACTCGATATTGTCCACGGTCTGTCCTCCTCTCTGGTTATAAACTTACGCCTTGTGGCGCAAGTTAGTCAAGGGGGTGGTATCCTTATTTTCGTGGTAGTTGAGAAGGAAACCGCCTGGCCCCCTGAAATGAAGGCGTTCGCCCTCGCCGGCGCGGCCCTCGGGCATAGCGTCCGCCAGATTGAGCGGACACTTGCCGGACAAAATAACGGGGCGGCCCCGTCGAAGTCGTCGATTCATGAATGGATAGTGGCCGCCAATCAGTCCGGGTCCTGGGCGCAGGCGCGGTTCGCCGCGGCAGCCTCGTTGCAGATGATGATCGTCGATACGGCGGCTGCGAGGGTGATGGAGAAGCTCGAGACCGGGGATGCCAGCCTGATGGAGGTCAATGCGGCGATGGGGACGGCAATGGACAAGGTGCTGGCGATGGCGAAGCTCAACCGCGAGGCCAATCGTGACAACCTCCTCCGCCGCGCCCTGGATGAGGCCGGGGCCCTGGACTTACCGACGGAGGAACGCCGCCGCAGGCTCGTGGCTATCGGGATGCCGGTCAGCTTCGAGGGGACAACGATAGAGGCCGCGCCCATAGAGGACGCGGCCATCGGCTAACTGCTCGCCAATCGTGCGCTAGATCAATCGTCCTTGCCCTTCTCGGTGCCCGTTGATCTCGCCCTCGGTCATGTACGTGGGCTTGTCGCCGAAGAACCCGGCCTGCGTGACAAGCTGGGGCTTCGGCGTGCCCGGGCAGGGCGGGGCTCAGTTTGCCAATCATCGCCTGGTAGCAGGACGGCCCGCAGGTGTCGGTATCTCGCGGCCTGGCGGGGCTCAGCGTGGCCCCGCAGGCGAGGCAGCGGGCCACGTCGCCGCGCTCGCACTCGCAGCCATCAACGACGTGGCCCAGGTGGTGCCCCTCGGTCATGCTGTCTCTTCGGCCTTATCGGCGCAGACTGGACAACGTCCGGCGTAGCCATCACCGCCGCCGGGGTACTGGTCTCCACAGTCGCAGCAAATCTCGATCCCCCCCCACTCGCTGATAGGCTTGGGATCGCCATTGATGGCCCGAACCAACTCCGGGTAGACCAGCGCTCCGTTGTCCTCCCCAATGACGTTGAAGAAGACGAAGGCCCCATCCTCCGGAACCGCCCAGACTTCATCTGTCTCCTTTGGTGAGTCGATGTCGAAATCGATGACAACCACCCGGTAGTCAGCGCCGGGGGGAAGGTTCACGGACTGGACGCAGCCACCCTCAATCGTAACCAGCGCGTCTTTCGTGGGATCGTAGGTCCCGGTCTGCTCGGTTCGTTCTTCGGTCGTCATATCTTGATCTCCTCTCTCTGCTCTGCTGGGTGGATTGTGAAGCTGGCCCCGGCCTCGCGTAGCAACTCGGCGGCGCAGCCTCGCGGGTCGTCATTCATGGCCCTGATTGTAGCGAACGCCTCCGATACGCACCGCATACAGCCAGGGTCAAGCTGGGCCTCGAAGGCGTCACGCTGGCATCGCCGCCCGTGGGGGCGCGGCGTGGTCATGCGGGCGACCATTCGCGCCACCAGGAGATAGGACAGCCGCAATCAACGTGGTCCGTTGCGCCGAACGGATGCGCTCCTGCCGGACACCCGGCCCGGTGGAATGGATGCTCACAGTTCGTGCATAATCCGCCCCCGAACAAGTCGAGCATGGCCGTGATGTAATCGCGCAGCGCCTCGTCATTAACCTCCGTTAATGCTATCCGAAGTTCAGCACGTAAGGCTTCCCATTGGGCCAATAGCGGGCGCTTCATGCCACGTAACCGGGACATGTGCACTCTTCGGCGGCGAACGAGCGGACGCAATCGCCGAGAAAGCGGTCATACTCTTGTGCGTCCTTGATGGTCTCGTAAGGGTAGGTCGTGGTTTCGCCACAAGTCAGGCAACCAACGGCAAGCCTCGCGGTGGATAGCGCCGGGTGAATGTGCGCGGGCCACTCACGCAGCCTCTCGGCCTTCGCCTCGCGTCGCCCTCGGTAGGTCGTCATTGGTTGCGCTCCTCTCTCTCGATCGCCCGGATGAACTCCCGGCAATCGGTAATGATCTGCTCGATGCCCTCGGCCACAGCCTCGGCCACGCTCGCCGTGTCTGGGTTCTCGCGTTGCCCCTCGGCGTGCTCGATGGCCTCGGCCACGATGGCCGCGCCTAGCGGGGAGTCGGCGGCGCTTGTGCCTGTGGCCTCCTCCCACAGCCCGGCCAGGCGCTCGCGTGTCCACGCTTGGCCAATCGTGGGCGGGTCGGCGTCAGGCGTGCGGTGTGCGTCCACGAAGGGGTTGCACTCCGGGCACCGAATGGCGCTCGGCCTCCGGTCAATCGGCGACACCGGCGACCACCCGTCAATGCAGCCTATGTCCGAGTGTGGGCTTGTGTGCGGCCCGCTCATCGCGCCGCCACCGCGACAGCGGCCACGACCGCCATGCCCAGCGCAGCGGCCAGGTGCGCCGGGTGCTCGAAGTTGCCCGCGATACGGACGGCTCCGGCCCAGGCCCGCGCAGCTCGGCCCGGCCTCTGGTTGAGGCGCGAGATCCGGCGCTCGGCCTCCCTGTCTGTTATGTGGCCCATTGTCGGCCTCCTCTCTTTGTCCGGCTCTCGCCGGTCTAGAACGTTCCGGAGTTGCCCGCCAATCGGTGGCGGGCAACGCTGGCGCGTCCTATGCCTCGATGCGGTCGATGATGGCCTGAGCTGCGCCTGCAATGATGGTGACGTCGGCTTCGGGGTCGTTGCCGTAGCCCGCGCTGCAATCCAGGGAGGATGGCGCTCGATCCGTCCTCGTAGACGTGGTGTCGCCACGGTCCCGGCGTGTGGCCTGTTCTCTGGCTCATCACCGCACCGCCCAGACAAGCCCGACCGTGCCCGGCCCGGCAATCGCCGCCACCACTCGCGCCCCGTCCGGCGCTGGCGTCCAGCGTGACGCCTCGGCCTCACCCTCGGCCCGCTGCCGCTCGTCGGCCCATCGGTCGAGGATGTCCCAGCTCTCCCGGTAGATGGGACAGTCGAGACTATGCGCCCCGTAGCGCAAGCCGAACGCGGCCGCGTCAGTCAGGATGGCGCGCACCCAGCACCGGCACCCGCCGTAATTCTTGTGGCCCATGTCCATTGGCTCCTCTCCTCGCTCCTTCAAGAGAAGGAACGGCTAGAACGTTCCGGGGGTAAGGCCCAGCCCGAAAGCTTGGCCCCACCGCTGGCGCGTCCTCAGTCGCTCTGCGCCTCTCCAATAGCCGCAGCCTTACTGAGCTCGGCGCATACCTCACAGTCATCCATACCCCCACAGTCCTGCCGGTGCTTGGCGCGTGCGTACCCGTAGAGGAACGCCAATGACCCGAACACATCATCCATACCCCCACAGTCGCCCGCCGTCTCGGCCCCGCCACACGCCGGACAGTCTCGCCCGTGACGTTGCGCCGCCCGCTCCGCCCGTGCCACGATGCCCGCCTTGCCGATCTCGCCCAGCACCGCCCCCAGCGCCCGCCGTGCGGCCCCGGCCTCGGCCAGGGCGTCGGTAATCTCGCCCATCGTGCAGTTGCAGCCCCCGGAGCCCTCGACGCCATACAGGCAATCCGGGTCATGCTCTACGCTCTCCGCGACCGCCCAAGTGCCCCCGGCCCCGTCGCGCCCTTCCGCGTCCAGTGGGGGCGAGAACTGCAAGGCCGCGTCCACCGACCGTCCCGCGACCTCGCTCGCCCACTGCTCGGTAGTCAGGCCCTCCGGCGTCTTGGTCAACTCCTCATGCCCCCACCGCCCGACTCCGCACCAGCAGGGTCCGGCTACGTGCCCTCTCTCGTCCGTGCTTGCCATCGTCTAGCCTCCTCTAACTACCCGGTCAAGCCCCTTGCCTGACCGCTGTAATCAATCTAACTTGCGCCCCCACACCCTGTCAACTGACGCCTTGCAAGGCCTCGCCCACTCCCGGCTCAGAACCCGCACTCAGAGAGGCCCAATCCTCACTCATTCGCATCCATCCGCCTTGCATGGCCTAGCCTAGCCTTGCCTGACCATGCTACCCTTGCAGGGCGGAGGGAAGGGCGCAGGCAGGCCAAGCCTAGCAAGGCCAAGCCCAGGATCCATGCCCAGCCTGTGGAACCAGCTTCACTCCCATGCCCAGCCTCGCTGCCAAACTCGGCATAGCCCAGCACCCCCGCCCTGCCTTGCCTTGCTTTGCTTAGCCCCCCCCTCCCCCCTCGGCCTGGCCACGCCGAGCAGAGCATGGCTTGCCCGCGGCGGGGCGTGGTTCAGGTGATGCCGTATCCGTCAGCAGCGCCAAGTTGCACAAAAGGCACTGCATAGCTGGGCATGGCCGCACTAGCGCGGTGGGCCTTGCAAGGAGGCGGCAGGCGGGGCTAAGCTGTGCGGTGAAGCGGGGCCGGGCTTCCTGGCTGGGCAGTCGTGGGTGGTCTCGGCTCCGCTCATAGAGAGAGGAGGACGACCGAATGATCTGGAAATTCAGGCTTTGGCTCTCAAAGAAACTGGCCGGGCGGCGCTGGCATGAGGTTTCGCCGGCACACACTCACGACTACCCCGGCGCCGATCCGGTACGCCAAGAATGAGACGCATCTGGGACTGGCTGAGGTTCCGGGCTATAACCGTGCTGGCAGGGCGTAGCCCGGTGGTGAGGAACCTGATGGTGGACCGGGGGATGGTCTGGCTGGCGCCTTCGCCCCGACATTGAGCAGATGCGCACCATCCTTTCCAAGCACCTCGTAGATTGCGATGACAAGGGGGGAGAGTTAGTTAATCGCCTGTACTCCCCGCCACGGTACAAAGGGAAGAAGTGAACGACCGAGAGTACGCCAAGCAGAAGAAGCGCATCCAGGCCCTCATCGAGCGGTGGGTCAAGCCCATCGGCCTCGGGTATTGGACGATCAACTTCGAATACAGCCGCGAACGATTGGGCGAAGCGCACGTTGCGGAGTACGACACCCTCGCCAGAACCACCAGCTCGTGGGAGTACCGCCACGGCCTGATCTCATTCTCGATGCCCAACGTGATGGAGATTGACGATGAAGAACTTGAGCGCGCGTTCGTCCACGAACTGATGCACATCTTCCTCAACGAAATGCGGGACTGGACGACAGACAACAACCACGAGGAGCGCGTGGCCTCGGAACTCACCTCCGCTATGCTCTGGGTCCGTGGCGTAGAATAACTGCCAGCCCCCCAGAAGGGTGGTTGCCTCCGGCCCGGCTTCGCCCTGCGCCCCTCAGCGAAGCCGGGCCCGGTGTTGTAATATGGGCACGCGAGTCCACCGGAAAGTGGCGGACTCGGGGCATCTCCGGTAGCAGCTCCGTTAGGCGTGACCCCCGAGCGGAGCTGCTGCTTTTTTGATACCCTGACTGCTAAATGAGACTCGTCGACTGGTTCGAGGAGCAAGAGCCCAGCGTCCAGGGCGAGTTTCTCGCCCTCTGCCAGCGGGACCTCGCCACCTTCATCGAGTTCGTCTTCGACTGGGTCCCGTGGCCCCACCAGCGCGAGTCCATCGCCGCCCTCCAGGCCCTCATCATCCCCCCACCCTGCTGGCAGGCCGATCACCCGGTCTGCGCCTGCGCCGGCGCCCACGTCTGCGACGCCTGCTTCCTCTGCCGCGTCCACGCCTCCAATCGATTCCTCAATATCCAACCGCCCGGCTGGGGCAAGTCCGACACCTGCATCGAGTTCTGCTGCTGGGCCATCGGCAGAGATCCCGAGTACGCGCAGTACGCCTTCGTCAGCTACAACGACCCCGTCGCCACCGAGCGCGGCATCGCCGTCCGCGACGCCATCTGGGCGAAGGTCCCTAACGACGTCTCCGAACGCTTCTCCCTCGTCTTCCCCGACATCCAGCCCGACTCCGCCCGCCCCTGGGCCTCCGACCGCTTCTACCTCCGCCGCCGGACCCCTCGTAAAGACCCCTCCTTCGTCGCGGCCGGAATCAACGGCTCCGTCAACTCCCGCCGCCTCCGCGGCCTCATCCTCGACGACCCCATCACTCTCGAGATCGCCGAGTCGCCCACACAGATGCAGAACGCTCTCTACACCGTCGACAAGGTTATCCAGCCCCGCCTCGTGAGCGGCGCCTGGCGCGTCGGCATCATGACCCCCTGGGCGGAAGCCGACATCGCCATGACCCTCAAGGCGCGAGGCTGGCCCTTCCTGCACACCCAGGCGCTCGACCGCCGCGACCAGTCGACGTGCGAGGAGGCAAAGACCACCGACGAGCTGCACACCATCCGGGCCGAGGACGCCCACTCGTTCATGCTCCTCTACATGGGCGAGATCACACCGAAGCGCGACAAGGCCCAGATCAGGCCCCCGTCGAAGATCTGGAAACTCCCCGGCGCCTACGCCAAGGTCGTCTCGAGCTGGGACACCGCCGAACAGGAAGGCCCGCGCAACGCCGAGACCGCCGGCGTCCTCGTTGCGCGCGGCAATGATGACGTGCCCTACCTTTTGGATGTATGGTGTGGACAGCCGAGTTTGGCCGATCAGCAGGAGATAGTCGATCGCCATGCTGCAGACTGGATGCGTAAGGGTTTGCCCATCAGCCGGATCTTGATCGAGAAGAAGAGTACCGGAGGCGGCCTTCTTTCCCTGGCCGCACGCACGTCGCCGTTCCGGCACCTCTACGAGGGAGTCGAAGTCGGCGGCCGCGGTCACAGGAAGGGCGACCTCCTCGAGGCCACCGCCCCCCTGATCGCTATGGTCAAGATGCCCTTCGAGGCCGAATGGGGCGACAAAGTCATTCAGCAGTGCGGCGGCTACCCCTACGCCAAGCGGGACGACGTCCTGATGGCGCTCGCCCAGGCCCTCCGCTACCTTTATGACCGCATCTACGGCGTGAAACCCGTCACATTCGAGAGGATTCTGTATTGAGCCACGCACCAACGCCCCAATCTATCCACAATTTCAAGACAGTCGGCCAAACCCGCAACGCGGCCCAATATAAGCTCTACGACACCTTCACCGACCTCTACCTGCAGGAACACGCCCTCGACGTGATGATGGCGAAGGACGCCAAAACGAAGGTCAAGCCCGTGGGGCTCGGCGAGGCCGGTTTCGCCGTCGACCAGCGCACATCCGTCCTCCTGGGCGACATCTTCGTCCGCTACGCCCCCCTGGGCGCGGCGCGAGCCGAAAAGCACGTTTCAGGCAAGCTCGAACCCTTCGTGAACACGTCCTTGACGATCATGGACCGGACAAAGGCCGTCCGGGCCCCATCCACGCGCCAGATGGTGCTTCACGGCGTCGCCTACAACCTCGGCCCCATGCCCGCCCCCGCGTTCTGGGCCACGGAGGATATGGAGGAGCTGGTAGCGAAGGGCGACAAAGAGGGCCAGGACGAATACCGGGCGGCCAACTTCCCGCTCGTCTGGCGTCACATGGACACGCACGACGTAGTCGCCGTCTGCAACGACAGGGGCGACCCCTACAAGCTCGTCTACTGCCGCCAGATGTACGCCGGTGACATCATCGACCGCTGGGGCGAGAGCGCCCTGCCGACAAGACGGGGCTGGTTCGGGATGAGGACGGGCGGCTACGGAATGTCCGAGCAGATCGAGGTGCTGGACTACGTCGACGACGAGTGGGTGATGTGCCTTGTGGGCAGCTCCGGCGACAACATGGCCTACGCGGGCGAGCCCTGGGAGCACCACATGGGAGTAACGCCCGTAACCCCGTGGATCGGCAACGAGATCCCGAAGAACAAGTCGGGCATCCAGTTCGCCGGCGTCCTCATGCACCCTCGCGAAATGATGCAGTCCCGCGACGAAACCGCCACCGACCTCCGCACGACGATCAGGGAGAACACCCAGGCATCGATGGTGGCCTACCTCGACCTCGAAGCCCGCGCCCGCAACGAGGGCTGGCCCACCAAGCTCACCAGCAAGGCGGGCGAGATCATCAACATGCTCAAAGGCGAGACGCTGGGCCGCGCCACCGGCAACGAGTTCTCCGAGGACGGCTACCGCTATCTGCAACTGACCGACCAGTACCTCGGGAACCAGATCTACCGCGACGCCCTGGGTGGCACCGGCGGCGGCGGCGAGTCCGCCGCCCACCTCAACACCGCCAACCAGGCGGTCAAGGCCGAGCTCGTCACCTACATCGAAGGCGTCAAGCGGGCCTACGTCCGCGCCGGCGAGCTGGTGCTCCGTAGCGTCTGCGCCATTAACTACGGCCTGACGGACTTCGACAAGGTCACGGTTCGCACCGCCGACCCCCGGCGCAAGTCCGAAGCGATCGAGGCGAGCCCGGAGGATGTCAAGGCGTACTTCGACCTTGGGAGCTGCAACCTCAAGCTCGCCCTTCCAGTGAACGAAAACTTCGCCATTATGAATTACAAGTCGGCGACCGAATCCGGCCTCTACGACCCCTACCTCGGACGCCAGATATTCGGCGACATCGCCGATCCAATGGAAGTGGACGAGCGCAAGGCGGAGTTCGACCTCTTCCAGGCGGTCGTCGGCGTCGCCATCGAGGAAGCGACCAAGCGGGCCCGCCAGACTGCCGCGATGCAGGGAGCCCTCCCACTCGAGCAGATGCTCGCCAACTCCGGCGATCTCCCCGAATGGGTCCCGCAGATGCTTATGAAACTGGCCGGGCAGGGGGCCATCCCCGGCCTTCCCGCGCCGGGCGGCGGCGCGCCGGGGGTCAACGGCTACGACCCGACCGCGATGAACATGGCGCAGGCCGGGCAGGGCCAGCAGCTCAGCGACCTTGCCTCGATGGGGGTAGGCTCCGGTGTCTGACGGCTACGACAACAGCGCACGAGGCGGCCGCGTGTTCGACGCCCAGCCCAGCCAGAAGGGCGGAGACTTCATCTCCCGCGTGAAAGGCCGCATGGACAACGTCTTTGACGGCGTCGAAGAGCGCCTGGGCCGCCTGCAGGAGCTCGTCCCCCACGGCTTCAACGAAGAGCGGATTTCGCCCGCGGACGACGCTCTCTACTGGCAGAACGCGGTCATCAACCACCCTGACCCGCCGATGGCCTTCGAGCGTTACGTCACTGAGCGTGAGGCGGCCGGCGTCCCTCGCGCCAAGGCTGTGACCGAGGCGTGGCAGGGTGTCCGTGGCGCCATCGATCACGCGAAGAAGAAGGGCCTGGATGCCACTTAGGATTCCCTGCTGGGTTTACCCGATGCCCCTGCCTGAGCGGTGGACCCGGCTGTCCTACGACCAGCAACTCTTCTACGAGTTGATCGGTCACTGCCTCTTTCTCTGGGCCGCACCAGGCGTGGTCGTGTCGCACATCTAATGGTCGCTTACGCCGACCCGCATGACCGGCTTCTGAAGCTCGAACGAGCGGCGGCGGAAGGCCGTACCTACGGCGTGACGCTCCGCAACATCGCCGCTCAGAACCGCCAGCTCGATACTCAATTCCGGCGCGAAAACAACGCCGCGCGCATCGCCCAGAAACAGCGTGACTCCTACATGAACCGGCCTCGGCCTGAGATAGGTGCCATGGCCCCGCGTGGCACGGCCTACAGGGACGCTCTGCAAACCCAGTTTGGCCGTGAAGAGAACGCGGCCCGGATCCAGAGCCCCCAGCGCCCACCGGGGCCGATCCAGGGGCCATTCCCCGTACAGGGGCCACCGCCGGGCGATGTTGACCGGGCGCGCATGGCGTCCTACCGAACCCCCGATCAGATGGCAGCAATCGACTTCGACGCCCTCGCGGCGCGTGAGGCTGACCTGGCCGTCCGCCAGCAAGAGTTTCAGCAGTATGGCGTTCCGGTCGTGTCTGGCTCTGATAGGGCTGAGGCGGGGCGGCTCCTCGATCAGTCGGGCATCGCCATGACGCCTGCTGAGCGCAGGCGGCTGATGAATCAGGGCCCGGATGTAGTCAAGGCTCTTATCGAGCAGGGGAATGTTGGGCCGGTCGCGGACATTGGCTCTCCGCGGACAGGACCGGAAGGCGCGCCCTTGCCCGTGGTCGGCGATATACCCGGCTTCCGCACCCTGCCCGAGGCAGCCGCGACCATCGGAACTGCGGGTATAGGACTTGGCGCCGGGTCGCTGGCACAGACGGCTCTCAGGGGCGCTGGCGCAGTCATCGGGGCCTCTGCTGCGTCGATGGGCGCTGAGCCCGTGTCGGAAGCGACGGGGATCCCGCGGCCGATTACCGAACTCGCCCTCGCCCTCACCGGGGGAATTGCCGGATACGGAGTGGGCGGAAAGATCGGGGCCGCCGCTATGCCTATCGCCGCCGAACGGGCAGCCGCTCGGGGCGCGCTGACTACCACCGATCCCGCTGCCCTGAACCAGGAGTTGGGCCGGTTGCGACTACTCAGGGCCGACATTAGCCAGACTCCGGGCGCGGAATATATGACGCCAGAAGTCGACCGGCAAATCCGCCAGGTCGAAGTAGCTATGACTCCAACAGTCAACGAGGCTGCCGTTGGCAAGGTTCTTGACACGAACGTTGGCCAAGCGGTGGGGGAGAGAGTACGTTACCAACCTGAGGCTGGCGGCACGGAGATCGGTGGACTGCGTTCGGCCGACGAAGCCGGTATAGATACCGCTGAGACCAGCCCCTCACAGACGGGGAATGCAACGAGGGCGCTGCTGGGCGATGCTGGCCTGCCCGAGTCAGGGCTTACTGACAGGGCGATGAACCTCGTCCGCCGTGGAACACGAGTGGGCGTCGAGACGAGCGATGTAGCAACGCCGATTATGCGACAGCGCAAGGTGTTCCAGCGGGTCAATGAGTCACGCGCCAATCGTCTTAGCCAGATCGCCACTTCCCTGGTCAAGCGGTTCGACCGAGATAAGACAGGACGAATCGTTAATCTTCCCGGCCAGCCCACGATTCAGGACGTTGCCGCCCGGCTTCCTGCCTATCGAGACTCATTGACGCCTGAACAGGTAGCCGCCTTCGACTTACTGCGAAGAGATGTCGACGCTTACCATGCTGCGCTAATAGAGCAGGGTGTTGAAATTGGTACGCGAGCCGATGTCATGGAAGGCGGATTCTACCTACCGCGAGGCCGCGCCGCCGAGGAAGGAGCGGACGCCCCAATGCGTGTGGGCCTCGGCGGCGGCAAAGCGGGCGGAAAGAAGGGGTTCGAGCGATCAGCGGTGTTCGACAGCATGAGCGAAGGCATCGACGCCGGGTACAAGTACGCCCCCTTTGAGGAAGCGATGCGCGGCTACGCAACTGAGGCGGGACAGCGAGTGTATGACGCTAACGCCGCTAATCTTCTTGAGAACGCAAGGGATGAGGCAGGCAATCTCATCGGCCAGACGCAGTCCATGAGACTGGAGCAGATCGCTCCCGGCCTTCACTCTCAGGTGACGACTCTACGCAACCAGATCCGCGGCCGGATCGCCACTCTCCGCTCTCGTGGAGTGCGTGCCTCAATGACTGAACGTCAGGCGACCAGAGAATCCAACCGTGCAGAGGGCGCTTTGGGCCGTACGATGGGTGCTGCGGATCGTGTAGAGGCGCAGGGAGCGGTTGATGCAGAGGCGCAGGCATCGGCGCGAGAGGTGCTACGCGGCGCCCACTCCGACGCTACAACGTTGGGACGAGAGATGGGGCAGAACGTGGAGCGGCTACGGCAAGCCAAGCGTTTACTGACGCCAAACGAGCGCCAACTTCTCAAGGAAGTCGATGCCCTCAACGCCGAACTGGGCCGGGCGCGTCAAATCATCGACCTCCCCGAAGGACAAATGACACCCGGAAAGGCGAACGCAGCCTACAACCGAGCCTTAACGATGGCTAACCGGATCGAACGGCGGATCGACCGCTTAACTCCCCGCATTGACGCCATGAGCGGCAAGGTGGACGACCTGATCGAGCGAGGCGGGGTACTGAAGGATATGGACGCCGCCGGCCAGCAAGCCTACGCTGAGGCGCGGCGCACCGAACGGGCCATTCTGAGGCAGGATCGCTCGATTGCCGCAACGCAACGCGAACTACGAATACTGGAGATGGAACAGCGCCGCGCAATGGGAGCGGCGGGCCAAGCTGGGCAAAGGTCAGAGGCCGCAGCAACCAGGTTCGCGGACACCGAGGCGGAGATCACCCGCTTGCGTGGCGCCATGGATTCTATGATTGACGACTACCGTATCGCTCTCGACCGCGCCCGCCAGATGCCACGAGGCCAGGCCAGCATTGGATTCTACCAACTCCAGGGCCGGTCCTTCCCTGAAGAAGTAGCCGCCGCCGCAAATAAGGAACTGGCGGCTGAGGCAAAGGCTACCGGCGCTGGGGCTGGAGTCCTCCGGGGCATGGGGGCGATTAATATGCTCTACCGAGGGCTGCGCTCCACGCTGGACGCTTCCTACATGGGCGTCCAGGGACTACTGGGACTGGCGCACTCCCCGGACAGTTATGGCCCCGCCCTCGCCGCCGCCACAAAATCGTGGATGAGCAAGGAGAGTCTGGGCGATTTTATAGTTGCCTTTGACGAACGCGCTCTGGCCGCGGGCCGGCCCACTTCAGAAGAATGGGCCAGGAGCGGCCTTCGCTTCGGTGCATCTCACACCGAGTACGAGATTGGCCAGGGCCTCCCAGGTGTACTGGAACGCCTTGCAGGTGCGCCGGGTATTGCTCAGGCCAACCGCTCATTCGGCACCTTCGGCGATGTGCTGCGCCTGGAAATGGCCGATGCTATGCACGCGGCAGGCAAGTCGATGGAAGATGTTGCAGAGTCCTCGAATCTCATCTCGGGTTGGTCGAAGGGGCGATTCATGGGAGACATGGGGGACATTATGCAATTCGCGCCACGATTTTTCCAGTCACAATTAGAGCTTCTGGGGCACGCCATCCGCAGCGGCGGGACAAAGGGCGCAGAGGCGCGGAAGTCCCTGCTAAAGATGATTGGGGCGGGGACTCTTATGACCGTTGCCGCCAACGAAGCGTTGGGCAACAACCCTGAGTACAATAAGCCATTCGACAGCCGGGGCAAGCCTAACAGTAATTTCATGCGAATCAGGGTTCCGGGCATTGAACAGGACGTGTCTTTGTTCGGGCCATGGGACTCGCTGCTGAGGGGGATGATGGCAGCGAGCCGGGGAGACTTTAGTTACATGGCCCGCACGAAGGCATCGGGCCTGGTCGGGCTGTCGTGGGACGCGATCACGGGAGAAACGTTCACGGGCGGGGACTTCGGGCCTGAATCCATTGCTCGCGGCTTCCTCCCCTTCTCCATCTCGGACATTGAGCCGGGCCGGTGGGTGGATGCTCCGCTCCGCGAACTGGGGCGACTGGGCGTGGGCGGGTCGGGACTGAAGGCTTCAGATGTGACTCCCTACGAGCAGATGCAGCAGAAGTGGGCGTCGGATCAGGACGGGCGGTTCAGCCTTGAACTATTCAAGGACGAAGCGGAAACCAATCCTGAATACGCCAACCTTCTGAACAACTGGGAGACGAGTCGCAGTGGGCCCGGTGCAGATCGCAAGCAACTGGCGCAGGATGTCCGCCGCGATGCCGAAGTGAGCCTTGGGCTGCCGAAACTCGCGGCGGACTTCAAGGCCGGTGCCGACAACGGACCCGCCATCATCGACGCGATGGGCGACATGCAGACCGGCATGGCCTTTGCGATGCAGGCGATCTATCAGGACGCTGGTGAGGGCGATTCCCCGGACGCCAAGATATTCAGCCAGATCGCCGCGCTCAGTCCGAAGTCATCGGAATATCGTGACGCCGAGGGCATCGTGGACTGGGATCGGTGGGAAGCCGATGTGGCGAAACTCGTGGAGGGATTGAGTCCGACGGGCAAGAAAGAGTACGAGACTCATCTGTCACAATCCATCGACCCAACACTCAGAGAGATCGAACCCCAGATCCGCGAGGCGAAGCGGCTCCGGGGCGACTATTACGACCTGGACCGCTGGGCGCCCGGCGTAAAGAACCAGGACAAAATCGAGGAGATTCACAAAGAAGTCGACGCCATTCGCATCGAACTGAACAATCAGGGCATGGCCGAGGTTCCCGCCGCACGGCTCTATAATGAGTACCGGCAACGACATCCCGGCTATAATCCCGAGACGGTGGCGGCGGCGTACCGCTTGCGCTCAGGGGACAAGATGGTGAACCCGAAACGCTTTGAGTTCTTGCAAGATCACGCCGATGGCGTGCTCATGGACTTCTTCCCTGAATTGTTCTCTGGCTCTACGAGAGCGCGTATCGCCGGTGGCGACTCATCCGCACCGCCATCTGGCGGCTTCTACCCAATCCCGACACCTGTAAGATAGGAGGCGACAATGCCACTTAGCCCAGACGCATACCTCCAGAGCATCGGAAACCCGCTCGGCTCGTATTCCGGCCCGCGCAGACTGTCTCCCTACTACTATGGTGGGCGTCAACTCTACGAGGACGAAATCGGAAACTTTGCACAGGTGCAAGACGCGCAGGGCTGGTATTGGCAACTGGGTACAGACCCCGCAACGGGACAGACTGGTTTCATGCCAGTCTCGGTGCTGGATCAAGCCCGACTACTTGAACTTAATGACCCCGGTTACAGTCCTCTGGGCCCCGGTGCCGCTGGCCGCGACGCCGCAGCGCAGGACCTCGACCGCGCCCAGATTGCTCACCTGCAAGCGCAGGACCAGATCGCCCGTGAGCAGATCGTCCAGGCGGCCAAGGAGGCCGCGATGAACATGGCCTCGGCGCTCTACCGTGACAAGCTGAGCGCCAAGACCACCGCGCAAGGCCAGCAGGTGCAGATGGCCGGTCAGGACGATTGGCGTCTCCTGGCGGCGCTCTCCGCCCGCCCTGTAGCTGCCGGGCCTACCCCAACCGACGTAATCAAGAGCGATGTTCGCAACGTCGCCAACATGGAACTGACCGAGCCTAACTCAGGAATGGACACCGCGACCCTCGAGGGTGTGATCCAGAAGATGCAGGGGATGAATACCACCGTGCCCACGGCCCCGTTCGGGATGCAGATGGGCGGCTCCTTTAGCTCAATGGGCGGCGTCAAGTTTGGCTCTGCCAAGGAGGGCGTGCTGGTAGGCGAGGAGCGGAGTGGGATTGATGGGTCCGCCGAAGTGGCGATCTACGACAAGATGACCAAGCAGCTCCAGGAGATCGTCCCTCTCGCCGGCGGCGCCGCCGAGGGCGCGACGTTCCCGAGCTACCTGAACGCCTATCAGCCGTACATGGCGCCGAGCTCCACCCCGACGGCCATGAGCCCGGCTGCGATGCAGTCGGCCGCCACGCCCAACCCCTACGCCTACGGCAACGTCACACTTCCGGCCGTTGAGCGAACGCCGGAGGGGGCGATCAAGGACCTCAACCTGACCGTCATGCCGGAAATGCTCGAGAGCGTGCGGAGGATGATGGGCGGCAGGCTCGGCTACGGCACGTCCACTGTCCCGGCCAGGCCGGGCGGCGGCTTCGGCCAGGTGTCGGGCCCCATCACGGTCGAGCGAGGCTTGCTCGAGGCCGGCGTTAACGCGCAGGAGGCCGCCAGGCTATCGGCGCAGATCGGCAACCTTCCGAGCGCGGCCCACGCCGCGGGCATCTACTGGACGATGAACCCGGCCGAGCAGCGGATGTTCCTCTCGCTCTACAAGCTGGCCGGCTACGACGCCGACACCTTCAAGGCCCAGCTCGAGAGCGCGATGATACGGGGCACCGATCGCTCGATGCTGGTAGCCGCCTAATGACAATTTCGTTATCCACCTATAAGATTCAGGAGGTAGAGACTCTTGGTAACTGAGCAAGTGGCAGCAGACCCGACCCAGGCGGTTCCATCGGCGCCGACTGCGGAGCAGCTGAGCGACCTGACCCCGGACCCGACGACGTTAACCCCGTCGCCGACCCCCGAGGCCATCGACAGCGGCGAAGTGGCCGAACCTGAACCGGAAACCCCTGAGCCGCCCATCTGGGCCGCTATCCACGATCGCGACGCACTTCTTGACCTGCCCGAGATCGACGAGGTCGTCAACGACCGCGTCTCCCGGCGTGTCGGGGAGCAGCGCCAGGTCGACTTCGAGGAGCTGAGGACCTTCCAGGAACAACTCAAGGGCGACGCCGTCATGCAAAAGGTCGAAGGATCTGTCGGCGGCCTCCTTGAGAAGATCATGGGAGGCGACTACGACGGCGCCGAAGGCATCGTCGCCACGATCAAGAACGAGATTATGTCCGTGTTCGCCCCGGCCTACGAGGAGACGCGCAGAGCCGCTGCCAAAAAGGAAGCGGTGAAAGAGGACATCCTCTTCGCTATTGACGAGGCAAAGAAGCTCCTGCCCGAAGCCGGCAAAGACAAACTCACCCGTCTCGTGAACAACGGCGAAATGAGCTGGCCCGTGCTCTACTCCTTGGCGAAAGAGCAGTGGGTAGGGCCGGTCCAGAAGCAGCTCGACGCAAAGACACAGGAGCTCGAGACGTACAAGCTCGAAGTGAGAAAGGGCCAGGGGCTCAATCTCGGGGACACTCCCGGCGCCGGAAAGGGTGGCATGACGTACGCGCAACTCGTGGCGCTGCCCCCTGAAGAGTACGAGAAGGTCCCGAGGGAAACAAAGCAGGCCCTCTTCGCGGAGGACGCGCGAAAGAAGGCTCTATAACAAGAGCTAGGAGAACTAAATAAGTGGCTGCAGTAATTGGTTCGGAAATCACCCCGACGATTGCCGCCGTGTTCATTCCCGAGCATTGGGCAAAGGAAGCCCAGCTCGCCGCCCGCAAGGGCCAGGTGCTCGCGGGAACGGTCGACACGCGGTACGAGAACGAGATGCGGTCGGGCCGCATCCTCCACATCGCACACGTCCTGAACCTCGCGGTTACGGCGAAGTCCGACAACACGATTGTCGTTCCCGACGCCAACACCCCGACCAACCAGGACATCACGGTTTCGCGGTACGTCTACACCGCTTTCAACATCCAGTCCGTCACCGACGTCCAGAACGAGTACGACCTCGCGGAGCTGTACGGGGGCCAGATCGGCTACGCGCTCCTCGGCGACATCGAGACTCAGCTCGCCGCCCTCCCCGACAACCTCTCCGACTCGGTCGGCACGTTCGGCATCGAGCTCACAATGGACGACTGGGAGTCCGTCTGGCAGAAGCTCCAGGTCGGCCTCGCGCCGGGCATGAACCGCTCCGCGTGGCTGTCCTCGGCCGCGATCTCCGCCTGGCGCAAGCTCGGCGTCACGATCTCCTCGGACTTCACCGAGGCCAACAAGAACGCGCTGGACGACGCCACAATCGGCAAGTTCCTCGGGTTCCGCATGGTCGAGTCGCAGTACCTCGAGTCGCCGGCCGCCGGCCAGCACGACTGCGTCGCCTTCCAGGAGCAGCAGTTCATCCTCATCCGCCAGAAGCAGGTCACAATCGAGCGGGAGCGCATCCTCGGCGACCTCTCCACCCTGACCGTTGGCTGGGAGATCTTCGTCACGGCCGAGCGCGAGATTGTCACGGAAACCGCTGGCGCCGAGTCCCTCGACGACAATTGGGGTGTGTGGGTCAAGACTGTTTAGGGTTGCGTTGCGTAAGACAGTATGGTACCTACGAAGCTGACGTACCTGCCATCATTCGCGGCCAGCCTCTCGCGGGGCGCAAGGCGGCAGGTTTTCGGGGGCGCACCCATACAGCTTCGGCCAATCAGTCAAATGCTGACCGTCGCCGCGAGTGGTGGGTCTCCGAGAAGGGCCAGCAGGAGCGCGAGCGCCGCCGCTTAGTGGCGCAGGAGCGAAGAATGAAATGAAGAATACCGCACCGAGAGCGGAAATCGGCTCGAGCGAGATGGGGACGGTCTTCATCCACTCCTTCGGCGGCAGCCCGGACGGCTCCGGCAAGTTCACCGAGGAGAAGTACGAGGTCCGGGCGGGCAACCACACGGTTGCCGCAAGGGGCACGTACGAGGAAGCCTACGCCGTCGCCGCCGCCATGTGTGGACTTGACGACCGTGTCCCTCAGGGCCAGCCGCCTAACGTCGCCGAGGCGTCTGCGCCGGAGACGAACCCGGAGAAGGCCGCGGCGGACGCCGGCGTCGAGGACTTGAACAAGCTCGGCATGGCCGACCTCCGCGTCCTGATGGACGGCAAGGGGCTCGAGTACAACGCCCGCGCCCGCAAGGCCGAGCTGATCGACCACCTATCGAGAGCAGCGGCCCTGGCGTGAGCCTCGCCCAGCTCGACCGCCTGGCCCGCATCCACGCGCCGACGCTCGTTCCGGCGATGCCTGGCGTTCCGCTTATCCGGTCGACTTCGAACCTCGGACGTCAACTCGTCCGAATAAAGGGCACGATCGACGTGGACGCCTCGCTATCGCCGGAGGCAAAGCGGAAGAAGGTCAAGTGGGCCTTCTTCCGCTTCGTTCAGTGGATGCAGAAGGAGGGTCGCGAGTACCGTGGCCACCTCCAGATTCATGGGCCTTATCCACACATGGAGTGGAAACAGCCCTCGGTCCAGACGGGCGAGCGAGGCGCTCAGCGGAAGGTAGCCCGCCCCGTGGGGGGCGACATCGAACCCGACGTGTGGGACTACGTCCTGGAGGCACGCTTCCTGGTCAAGGAGAGGATTCAGGAACTGCCTTCGGACGTGGCCCTGGAAGTTATTGGACAGCGCGGCATAGAGGCCGTCAGAAAGGATACTCACAGGGATGAGTGACACGGCAACCGCGACGATCTTCGAGGAACAGGACTTCAAGACCGAGCCTGATTCTCCGTTCAAGCCTAAATCAGCCGGCAAAGGTGCGAACCGTAACATTCCTAACTGCTACTGGCGGAAGGGCCCGGAGGAGGCCGACCCCGGCTGGATTATCGTCGGTCCAGGCCTCGAGACCCGCCAGGCCGACCGCTGGCGAGAGCGGGGGAGAGAGCCTCTTACCGACCTCAGCTTCACGAACCGGACCTCGCCGAAGACCGGGGCGCGGGAGCCTATCGAGTACCGCGAAGATCAACTCGACCGGCACCGCTACTACTGGCTCTTCAAGAACGGCGGAGCCCGGGAGTTCACCCCCGCGCAGATCGTCGCGCACAAATGGCACATCAAGCCCCCCTACGGGATGGACGTGGCCGTTTTCCCTCAGCTCGAGGAATACGTGCTGCCAGAGCCCCTGTGGTGCGTGATGTGCTCACCAACCACCCCTCCATACAACACCCCCGGCCAACTGTTCCAGCATGGGATGATCGGTCACAAGCTGGACATCGTCGCGTGTCGCGCCCTCCTCGAGGACGCACGCACGCCGCCGACCGCCGGAGGCCTCAACCCGGTCCTACGCCGCAAGGATGAAATGACCCCTGAGGCGGAGGCCGAGCGCAAGGCGTTCGTCGAGAAGGCGGCAGCCGAGGCCGGGGAGGTTCAGGTCAACGTGAGCAAGCTCCAGATCTGCAACGCCTGTGGGCAGCAGATCGAGGGCACGCTCGCCGGCCACCAGTGCGAGGAGTCGCGCCAGCCTGACGGCGCCTGAGGTCAGGTAGGAAGGAACGAATATGACCAAGCCAGTATTGGGGCGGTTTAACCGCCCACAATCAATTCGGCAACTTACCAGAGGGCGTGGATGGAACTCCGAACTAGTCGGATTCCTGCTCCCGATGGCGATCCAGGACTTCTTCTACTTCGAGGACCACTTCGGGAGCGACACACTGGATGGCACCCGGTGGGACCTGGGCACTGACGCAGGTGCGACGGCCTTTGCGGCCGGCGCGCTGGAAGGGGGCACCATTCGGGCCGCGACCGCCGCCACAGACAACAACCAGGTGCAGATACGGTACGCCCGCACGATCTTCGACGCGGCGCGGAATCCCGGTGCGGAGATCAAGTGGAAGGTCGATGTGGTCAACGCCAACGAGCTCGAAGTAGAGTTCGGGTTCAGCGACCCACTCACGGACGACACGCTCTCTGCGGTCACGGACGTAGACACGCCGGCGTCGGGCAACGGGGCCACAGACCTCGTTGTCATCCACATGGACGGCGACCAGACCCTCAAGACCTACGCGCTGGTGTCGGACGGCACCACGGACGCGGCTGCCAAAACCAACTTCGGTACTGGCATCGTGCCGGTGGCCGCGGCCTACGCCACGATGATGGTCCAGGTGTACGCAAACAAGGGCTACGCCGTTATCGACCACAACATCGCGGACAACTCGGCAGCCGTGGACACCGGCCCGGACACAGGCGTCCTCATGCGCCCACACTTTACCCTCGCCACGCTGGCAGCGGCCGACAAGACGGTGGACGTGGACTACTTCCGCCTCTGGACTGAGCTCCCCTAGCGATGGGAAGGGCGTAGATTGGCGTTCTACGAGTACCGCTGTCCCGGCGGTCACGTCAGGACATTCCGCAGGGGGTATGAGGAAAACTCTACCCCCTGCGGATGCGGCCTCGTGGCTATGCGGCGATTTACCAACGTCGCCTACGTGCATGGCGCAACTACACCGAAGTTCCAGCCTGATCATGAACGGTTCATCGACCGCGCTCAGGAGATTGACTACGCCTACTCGAAGGCCGACCAGGAAGTAGGCAAGCACGTCCCCCGGCCCCGTAGCTACAGGGCCGGTCTCGTGAGGTCACGGGCCATCGCCCTCGACCGGGGCGATACTAAACTGGCAGCGACGGCAAGCGAACTGGACAAGAGGGCTCTATCCGAAGGAGGGATAAGATGACCGACCAGAAAGTAACGCACATGGTATCGGGCACGACAACGCTCGCGACCGGAAACCTGACTCAAGCCCAAAACGCCCCGCGAGGCGTTCTTGGTGTCGAGTTGTACGGCACGGGTGCCTCAACGCCCACATTCCAGTTCTGCCCCCTTCTTATGGGAGCGCTCTACTTCGACAACTCGGCTGGCACATACACAGATGCCAGGGCTGAACTCACGTCACGGGTCGCTGCGGACGTATTGACGCTGAATAGCATGGAAGCCGCAGTGGACTTCGTGTACTTCGGCTGCGATGTCCCGTTCCGTGGGATCTACCTCAACGTCGGTAACACCAACGGAACAGCCTCGGTCCTGGCGGCGACCTACTGGGATGGCGCAGCGTGGACGGGCCTGACGGAGACGGATGGCACCGCCTCCGCTGGTGCTACCCTCGCCATCGACAACATCCTTACATGGACAGTGCCGACCGACTGGGCCAAGACTTCCGTTCAGAGCAACAACCTCTACTGGGTGCGGTTCGCCGTCTCGGTGACGCTGGACGCCTCGGTGACGCTGGTCGAGGCCATCCCCCTATCAATTCAGACGAACAAAGCTGCGTCTCCGGCGGCGACCGTGCCGTGGCCTCGCTACTGGTTCGACAGGGGCGTCGTGGGCGGCATTGAATCCACCGGGGACAACGCGGACACGCTGGTCTGTAACTGGATCTGCAGTCGCAGAGACAGCGTTTACACGGCTGAATAATGCCTGATGGCTGCACTCCCGGCTGCGGGGCTTGTTGCCGCTGGATCGCGCTGCAGGTCAACCCTCAGTACGACAACCCGGACATCGCCCGCTGGATTGGCCTGCACGGCATCCGCTTGCAACGCCGTGACGCCGGGCTCTTTGCCTACATACCGACGCCCTGCAGCGCTCTCGGCGACGACGGCATGTGTACGATCTACGAGGAGCGCCCGGAGGTGTGCCGCATCTTCCCCACGTCCGAGGCCGAAGTGGTTATGGTGGACGAGTACGTGGGCGAGAAGGTCTGCACCGTCAAGTTCGAGGAAGGGGTGACAAGTGGCTGACACCAATTACGTCCTGCTTCGGCAACGCTGGCAGGACAGCTACTATCTCGGCCGCAACCCCGTTCGCGGCACCGCCACCGCTGCGTCCGCCACCGTCCTGACCGATTCCGGCATCGCTATGTCGGGCGCGCGGGCCAGCTCCTTCGACCACTGCTGGATCAAGATCGTCACCACCACAGACGGCGCCGCCCCCCAGGGCGAGATCCGCCAGGTCTCGGAAGGCACCTTTGTTCCCACCACCGGGGCGATGACGATGCAAAGCGCGTTCTCGGCCACCCTGGACATCGGCGACACCTACGAAGTTCATTACGACCTTCACCCCGCCGAAGTCGACCGGCTCGGCGCGAAGGTGCTCCGCAACGTCTGGGCCCCCGAGGAGATCCCCCTGACCGCCGACTACGGCATTATCGATGACGCCAACATGGAAGCGTCAGGAGTGACGCCATGGACGGTTTCGGGCGCGACCCGCACCAAGGTAGCCGCAGCGGGCCTTGCGGGCGGTGAGCAAGTCCTCAGCGTCGTAGACAGCGGCTCTGGCAATGGCTACGCCCGGCCAGCGGCCTTTGCGGTCGAGCCGGGCCTCACCTACTGCGTGGCCGCGCTGGCCCAGAACCAGGCAGGCTCGACCTCGCGCCTCCGCGTGGTTGACGCCGACTCCGGGGCCACCATCGCCGAGACGGACGTTAGCTCCGCGCTCATCTGGCGCGAGCTTTCCGTGCAGTTCACGCCGCCCAGCACCACGACAAGCGTGCATTTCCGGCTGCTGTCGGTCGCGGCGAGCGGCACCGTCTACTGGGACGAGCTGCAGGTTTGGGTCCTGGGCACCTACACCTACCTCTTGCCCTCAGTGATCACGATGGAGGAACAGGTTATAGGCGTGATTGGCTACCGGCTCGGCGACGGGGCCGAAGGCGCGGGCATCTACATTGCCGGCCAGCGCCGCCCGGCAAAGCTCAATTACGAGCTGTCGAAGAACGACTGGCCCGCGGTTAACGAGGCGAGGGTAATCGTCGATGTGGACGCCAACGTGCGGCCCTACGCGAAACTCCGCAAGCCAATCACCGCGCCCGCAGCCGACTACGTTACTACCGTCGCCAACACCATCCCGGTCACTGACCAGCAGCTCGACATCATCGTCACCGGCCTCGAGGCCGAGGTCATGGAGCGGGTTGCCTTCCGGGTTACGGGCGACCAGCGCAAGATGCAGCTCGCCCGGTCGGTCGCGCTCCGTAACGACTTCCGCTACAAGCTCTACCAGGCCGGGCTCGGCAAGCCGATCCACGAGTTCCGGTCGAGCCGAGAGACGGGCTTCATCCGCTAATGGTGATCGAACAGGGCACCCGGCCCGGCGCGCCTGAGCTCCACCAGTGGGTGCTCAACGGCGAAACCTACGAACTGGCCGAGGACCAAAGCGGGCGCGTAATCCACGACAGCTACGCCCAGGGCGAGGATCTCGAGGAGGTCTTCGACTTCCGCGAGCTGTCGCTGGGCATGGGCGAGACCCAGCGCCGCTCGCCGAACGGCTACTTCTTCACCGAGCGCATGGACATGTCCCGGCGCGGGATGCGTATCGGGAA
>ERZ1292630.311-Hain-H41-02um-R3-311-length-51422-cov-7_pt2 | contig 40903 bp, 20 predicted proteins | sample MGYA00564408_ERZ1292630 | MGnify/ENA primary metagenome ERZ1292630 (study PRJEB36523, sample SAMEA6512641) | groundwater metagenome | collected 2019-01-08 | study: AquaDiva: Metagenomics assemblies of 32 groundwater samples
GTGTACTCTTTCCCCCCCACACACATTCCATCCATTCGCGCGCCCGCAGTAAACCACTGTTGCCAAATGCGGCAATGTCTTCATCATTTACGCCAGACGTCCCGCTGCGCTGCGACGATCGCAGTCCTGGTCCTCGTGACCACCTGCCTGGTCGCGGCACAGCCGAGCTGCAATCCGGCGGCGCCAGATCCTGCGCTGTGCCGACTCCTGGTGACCGCGGAACAGGTGTACGCGCTTGACCCTTCCAATTTCGACTCCAGTTCGCAGGCGGCGATTACCATGCATTACGACGTCGCCGAGGACCCCACGGAAGGCGGCGCCAGCATCCCGTGGCTCGGAGGCGTCGATCCCTTCGGCCTCACCGCGTGGGATTACACTCGCGCGGCCGGGTGCCTTGGGGTCAATGGCCCGCTGGGATACGCAGGGCCGTTGGGCTCACTGGGAAACCTCCCGAATCGCTTCCATGGGCACACTCCCGTGAAAAAAGGGCGAACGTGGTCCAACAACTGGTGCAACGTGCCCGTGGGTCAAAATGACTCCGCCTGCGTGTACGGCTCCGGCGGTCCGCTGGGAGCAGCGGGCCCTCTGAGCCAGTCGGCCTACTACCTCACCATGTACCATCTCGGTGAAGGCGTCAACTGGTCGCAGGACTACAACGTCAACTTGGACGCGAGCGGCGTCTGGGCCGTGCAGGGTCCACTGGGACCCACTGGCGCTCTCGGCGTGCTCGGCCCCCTTGGTCCGTTGAGCATCTCCCTGCAACCGGGCGTCACGACACGTCCGACGGGGGAGTACACGGCACAGGACGTCGGCCTCGTTCGCACCACCAGCCCCGTTCGGTACGCGTCGGATGGCAGCCGATGGCGGCAGTACGACTTGTTCGAGATGTATTCCAAGCGCTTCGCCGCAGCCATGACGGACAACGATGCGTCTTTCGCGGTCGACTCGTACTTGTCCAATCCAAGCGCCGGTGGCGATTCCTTCACCTTCACGAGCAACTTCACCCAGTTTGTGTCGGTGCTCGTGACGCCGGTGAACTTACTCGACGCCTTTGGCGTCACGATCAGCGTCGTCGGCCCAGACGGCAATGGGACCGCGATCGCGGCCAGCCAGTCCAACCCGTATGCGACGAGCCAAGGCTTGATCAATTGGGTGGTCTTCCGTGCCCAAGCAGGCGAGCAACTGTCGGTGACGGTGTCGATGATCCACTCAGGGGCCCCCGTAGAAAGCGGATACTACCTTTTCGTGGCTGGATCGGGTTTTCTCGAGGGAGACAGCCAGGGTACCTTGCAGCCTGCCGATGTGTGGGGCCCGAGGCAACAAAATCAAGGTTCACCTGCATTCAACATCGCCGGAGCGCATCAATCCTGGATTCCATTGTGAGGAGGAACATGCGAAGAGAATACTTGCCAAGTATACAGCTGTAGTATTCTATTAATCGTGCCCTTACACACACGCGAGTGAGTATTTTTGGTGGACGTCCCTTGAGGATCACGTCAGTGCGCCGCGTTTCGGCACACATTTCTTGTCGCACCACTAAACCGTACGCATGAAAATCTCTTGCACACGCCCTACGATCCGAGCACGGCTGACCAGTGTGCTCTGCCTCACGAGCAGCAATTGTAAGCGAATCACACTTTCAGCCGTTCGCTACTATGCACCGAGTGGCATCTGTCGACTGTGCGACGGTGGCTGATCACGCTGCCGTTACGTTCCCGATTGGGGTTCGCTTATTCCGTTTCTCGAACGATGCTGACATCGAACCGTGGCGAAGCGATCGGCCCTGGTCATGTTTGCTAAACGGTTGCACTAGTGTGACGGCGCTGGATTGCATGGGTCTTGCAGAGCTGATTGCAGTGGGCGACGAGTGGCTTGCCGACTGCACCGGTTTAACGGCGCTGGATTGCAAGGGTCTCGCACAGCTCGCCGCGGTGGGCGATGGGTGGCTTGCCGATTGCACCAGGTTAACGTCGCTTGATTGCACGGGGCTCGCTCAGCTCGCCACAGTTGGCGACGATTGGCTTGCCAGGTGCCCGAGTTTAGCGGCGCTCGATTTCACAGGTCTCACACAGCTTGTCACGGTACGCGACCACTGGCTGTCCCGCTGCACCGGTTTAGTGGCACTGGATTGCACGGGGCTCACGGAGCTGAATACTGTCGGCGACTATTGGCTTTCGGAGTGCACCAGTTTAACGACGCTGCATTGCACGGGACTCACAAAGCTCACTACGGTCGGCAACGACTGGCTGTGCCGCTGCACGAGTTTAGCGACACTGAATTGCACGGGGCTCGCTCAGCTCGCCACGGTTGCCGATTATTGGCTTGCCGAGTGCACCAATTTAACGGCGCTCGATTTCACGGGTCTCACGCAGCTGGCCGCGGTTGGCAATAACTGGCTTGGCAGTTGCACCAGTTTAACGACGCTGAATTGCACGGATCTTACACAGCTCGCCACGGTAGGCCGTTATTGGCTTGCCGAGTGCACAAGTTTAACGGCACTGGATTGCACGGGTCTCACACAACTTGCAACGGTTGGTGACAATTGGCTGTGGTTGTGCACCAATTTAACGTCGTTGGATTGCACGGGTCTCACACATCTTGTCACCATAGGCGACAATTGGCTTTGCGGCTGCTCAAGTTTGACCGCGCTGGATTGTACCGGCCTCACGCAGCTTGCAACGGTCGGCGGCAGTTGGCTATTGGGCTGCACCAGTTTAACCGTGTTGAATTGTCAGGGGCTCGCACATCTAGCCACGGTGGGCGACAAATGGCTTTTCGGGTGCACCGGTTTGACGGCGCTGGACTGCACGGGCCTGTCACAGCTGACTACAGCTGGCGGCAAGTGGCTTGCGTGCTGCCACAGTTTAACGGCGTTAAATTGCGCAGGACTGACACAGCTTACCACCGTTGGAGACGATTGGCTTGCGTGCTGCATCAGTTTAACGGCGATGGATTGCACAGGACTGACACAGGTTACCACGGTCGGTGACAATTGGCTTGCGTGCTGCACCAGGTTGATGGCGGTGGATTGCGCGGATCTCACACATGACGCATTGCTGGGCGGTCGCACCAGGTTACCGTTAACGCATATGAAATTCACGGACTCGCACAAGCGTCCTCGCGACACTCGAAGGTGATTCTACACGACAGCAGACTCTCATCGCTGCGGCTGTTTCACTCGCCGTCGTCGCTGCTTGCGCATCCTGAGCGGCGACGAGAAACCACACACCAGGTACGATACCTGTGAGAAACCACACATTTGACAATGCGAATCGTGGACAGCACGGATCCGATCACGGTGACTCCACCTGGCGGTTCGCATCACAGACGTTCCCCTCCGAATCAAGATTTTGTGGCGCCAAACTAATTGTGCGTGGCTAACGTTGGGCTATAGGCTTGATGCCCTATTCCTGATGACCAAGCCACACATTTCCAGGAGAATGACAGCTTCCTTCGCCGCTGATGAAGTAGCCGCCACCGAGGCGCGCATACTAACCAGCATCGGCGTCACGGACGCTGCGTTGGCGGAGTCCGTGCCGGAACTGCTGCGTTGGGTACGCACCGCCGCTCGCATGCAGCAGTGCTTACAGCGGCACTCGGACGACGCGCAGTGCCTCCACGACGAATTAACGGCCATGAACGACGACACACCTCGAGTGCTGCGCCGCACGGCCGATGTGCAGGCGTCGAACACCCAGAAGCAGCGGCAGCTGGACGCGCTGCTCAAAGAGGTGGGTGCCCTGCAAGCCGAAGTCAACGTGGCCGTGGCGCTGCAGGCCCATGACCGCCGCCAAGGCATCTCCACGTCAACTTCAGAGACAGCGCAGCTGCGTCACGCGCTCAAGCGGATGGACCAGTTGAACCGCGCAACGCTGGCCGATGTTGCCACTACGCATGCGCCCGGGGACAGCTCGGCGGTCAGCGGTGCGCCACGTCGTTCGACATCTTCACAGCGAAAATCGAGAAACTACAGCGATCCAACGGCTAGTAGCCGACGCGCGCAAACGGTCGTAGTGCCCCCTTCCGCCTCTCCCCCAAGGCAGCCTTCTCCTCAGGGCTTCGACTCGAGAGATAAGAACTCTCCGCGAACCACGGGTGTGTCCCGTTCGCCGAGTAGCACCGCGAGGCAGGGATACGCGCTGAGACACGCAAAGGCCAGATTGACAATGGAGGCCCCGGCGTAGGCACACGGCTGTTTGGTCGCAGCGCGCTTGACGAGTGGGAAGGGGGCCACCATAATAATTTGGGATGATGCTTGGCGAATGCCCCTCCACCGCCACCCCCTCCAGTCCAACCTGTTTCCGACAACTTTTTTTCATACAGATGACGGACGTTGGCGCAACCATCCAGAAAGCGTCGTTAGCCTTTGGCCATTTCAAGGCGGCTTTCGATGCGAAACGCGATAGCGAGTGCGAGAAGCAGCTTGCGATCCTGAAGCCTTTGTTGCTCGCGCTGCCCACCTACCTGGACCCCGCGGCCGAATCCCCGTCACGCGCCCAGGAGCTCATGCTCGTCAGGGAGACGCTGGAGCACGCCGTCCTCTTCGCGGCGAGGACGCAGCGCCTAGATGATATGGAGCAGTACGTGGCGCAGGTGAAAGTGTACTACAACGACTTCACCGCGTCGCCGTCAGAGCGGCGTCTGCTCGTCTTGGGGCTTAACCTGCTACGGCTATTGACTCAAAGCAAGACCGCGGAGTTCCATAGCGAGTTAGCCGCCATTCCGCACTCGGATCAAAGTGCCCGCTTCATCCGGGTGCCCGTCAACATCGAGCGGTACATTATGGAGGGGTCATACAATCGATTGCTCACCGCCCAGGACGATGCGCCGGCGCCGGAGTTCACCCCGTTGCTGGCGCTCCTGCAGGACACGGTTCGGACGGAAATCGCCCAGTGCATCCCCAAGGCGTATGAATCGCTCACGGTCAAAGATGCGGCCCGCATGCTGATGTGTTCCGACGAAGGCCACGCCCGCGACTTGGGCACCGCCTTTCAATGGCGGTTTAGCGCAGATGGGAAGTCGTTTCTGTTCGCGGCGGACGATAGTGCGTCGGAGGATGGGTGCAAGCGGGCGGCTAGCAAGGTAATCCCCTTCAAGGATGTCCTCACGGAACACGTACGCTTCGCCTCGCAACTTCAGCGTGTCGTCTGAATTGGGAGGAGAGAGAGAGAGAGAGAGGAGAGAGGAGTCGGTAAGATTTCTCACTTTGTGTGCGCGCACGGATTTCGAGAACAGCTTTGCGTTTTCTTCGTCGTGAGGGACGTGCCCTTGAGCGACGCCGCCGAGCGGGCGCCTCACGATGGTTTCCCGCTGCCATGATTTCGATCGCAGCCCCTTTGTCCAGCCCCCTCACCCCCATCCGCCAGTAGTAGTCGTAGGCCGATGAAGCGTCACGTTGTCAATGGCCACGCAAGCGGAGGGCGAACCGCTTCCATGACCGTGCTGGACCCCGGTACAAGCAGCAGCTCCACCCATGCCGCGCCGGCAGCGGCGGCGAGTGCGGGCAGTGGGGCCCGGCCCGTCTACTTAGTCACCACCAACAAATCCGACCCAACGAGGCGATTCGTCCGTGACGTGGGTCGGCGTCACAATCAACGAGGCGACCAGAATCCGCACGACGCAAGGAAGCATCGCGATGAGGACCGAGAAGCCATTTACGCGTGCAACCCCTACCCGGATCAGATCAACGACCTGCTGAAGCGGCTCCCGAAGAAGAAGAGCGTCGTTGAAACGGTGCTGGAGCGCCTGCGAAATGAAAATCCGCCTGTGCAATTGGACACGTTGACGTACAACCTGCTTCTCGAAAAAGTCGTCGACCTGCGGGATGACATCGCGTTCCAGTTGTACGAAGACATGCGGGAGGAAGCGCAGCGCGATGACGCGGCTGTGCGGCCGGACTTCACCACCCTTCAGTTGATGATCCGTGCTTGCGAACGCCACGGCGACTACGACCGCGCGTTTCAAATCTACAGCCAACTGAAGGAGACCTTCAACGTTTACCCCGACGTGGCGCTCTACAACACTCTCATCGGCTACTGCGCGCCTCTCAAGAAAGAGGAAGTCGCCTCGTACATCGTCGAGGAGATGCGCGACCGATTCGCTGAACCCGACGTGCACACGTACAATTCCCTTATGAACGTGTTCGCCAACGCGCCGTACGAAGTGATATTGCAAACCTACGAGGACATGATCAAGCGGCGGCTCAAGCCGAATCGCCGCACCTACAATACGCTCATGCGCGCGTGCCAGCGGATTGGCGAGTACGAAAAGACCTTTCTCTTCTTCGAGGAAATGAGACAAGACGGTCTCATCCCCGACGTCACGACGTACAACACCCTGTTCCTTGCTTGCCGGGATCGCATCGATTACCTCATCCCGCCTTTACAGCAGTCCTCCTCTGCCTCGCCGAGCGCCGCCTCGCGGAACAACGAAACAGCCGGAGACACGTCACCGTCGAAGAGCGCGTCGCCGCCTCGGGCAACCGGCGCGGCCTCGTCACGGGCGCCGCTCTCGAAGGAGCAAAAGCAGCAGGGCTTAGCCGACATCGCCCAGTTCACGCTGTCGCTTCAGGCCGAAATGGAAGACACCCGCGTCCAGCCGAACACCTTCACGTTCAACGTCGTCCTTGGCATTTTGGGTCGCTGCGGCGACGATCGCATGTTCGACGTGTTCGAACAGATGAAATCGATGCATGCGAAGCAGGAAGCCAAACGAGCGGTGAAGGCTACCCAACTGACGGCCCCGTCGGGGTCATCAGGCCCAACTGGGAGCAACAACAGCCGGGCGCTCGCGGTGCAGCCACCGCCGCCGCAGCCGGCATCGCCGTCGCGAATGCTCCTCGACGGGACCACCACCCGTACCGTGGCGGACCTCGAACGCCTGTTAGACACGTCGAGGTCCAACGCGGAGAACGAAGACGAGGACCCCGGCAACCACATCGGCGCGACGGGCATCACACTCACGCTCGCCACCTACGACACGGTCATCAGCGGCGCCGCACAGCTGCAGTTGCCTGACCGCGCGTACGCGTACTTCGACGAGATGAAACGAGTTGGCATTCGTCCGGACCGCGATGTGTTCATGCGTCTCCTCGGGGTGTGCGCCATCAAGGCAGAAAAGGGCCGTGCCTTCGCCGTGTTCGATGAAGCGAAGCAGTTTGGCGTCACCGTCGATATCGAACTGCACAATGCCCTGCTCAACGTGCTCGCCGAGTCATGTGATCCACAAGTTTTCGGCGTGTTTGGCGATTTGCGTAACGATCATCAGAAGCTGTCGATCAAGCCTAACCAGGAAACGTACAACATCATGCTGAAAGCGTGCTACAAGCAAAAGAACACATCCCAGGCGCTCTTGTACTACCAGGAGATGCTCCGGACGTCGTCGCCGGTGTCCCCGGACGCCACGACTTATGCTTGGCTGATGGACGTGTGCAGCTTGACGGCCGACGTCGCCCGCGCAACGGACCTCATTCTCGACATGCGGCGGCGGCACATCCCACCTGAAATTCACACGTACACCAAGTTTATGAATGTGTTCGTGGCCGCCAACGACGCGGGCATCGTGGACGTCTTCGAGGGATTGAAGCGCCACGGACCCCAGCCCAACTTGGAAGCGTACGTGATGCTGCTCAGTTTTCATCTCAAAAACAAGAGCGATGCCATTGTGGCCCTTTACGACGACTTTCGCGCGTCGGGCATCGAACCCGACCTCTCGCCGTTCAACGTCATGCTCAACTATGCCGCGCTGCTCGGAAACTATCAGATGGCGTTCAAATTTTTGCAGGAGCTGAAAGCGAAACGTCTCGTGGCCGACGTCGAAACGTACAACGCTCTGCTGGCCGTGTTCGCTCCATCGGGGAGCGATTTCATCTACAAGGTGTTCGAGGAAATGTCCGAATGCCACGTGACGCCAAACAGCCAGACGTTTGCGACTCTCATGCGACATAAAGCGGGGCGCCAGGCGCTGATGGTTGCCACGGAGCGTCATCTCATCTTTGCCGGCGCGCCCGTCGCAACTCGCTCGACGGCAGGCGTCGCCTAACCAGGACAGTGGAAGTAGTGTACTTTGGGAACGGGGCGCCGCAAAGTTGCGCCCAATCAACTCTCTCCCTCTCCCTCTCCCTCTCCCTCTCTTTCTCTGTCCTCCTCAGTCGCGCGACACATGTATGTTCCCCCTTCGTTCCCCGTTTCAACGTTTCTAGGAAACCTGTCTCGCTGTTGATCCAACGCGGGAATGACAGCACGTTTGTGGTTGTGATCAAGTTGCGTGGGGAAGCAAGAGCAACGGGTCTCACACCAACTAGATGTCCGAGCATCGGACCTTCTCTGTGAAGGGTGGTGTGGCTCGGCACGCCGCGCAAAAAGCGCCGGCGGCTGCCACGCCTCCCAGTTTCACGACTGCTTCAGTCACTGCCGCGCCGCCGAGTGCGGCGGTGTCGCCTGGCTATCGGGGCATGTTTTCCGGGCACTGCATGACGGTGGATAGCTTCACGCAAACCGAAGCCACGCATCACTACACGGCAGCGGCGCCGTCCGACACGTTCGACACCACCCATGTCGGTGAATTTGTGACGTTGCACGCGCTCAAGGATCAACTCAAGGCTGATTTGAGTCAGCTTGCCGGCGCGATCTACGACATGACCGCCGTGAAAGACACGGTGCTGAAGTTGAGCCACCAGCTGCCGGACGCACCCCTGCATGACATTTTACTCGTCTCCTCGCGACTGTTTCGGTACGGGTCGCAGGTGTCTCGCGGTATCGGGGCGTTCTTCAGGATCGTATTTTCCGAAGATTTTGTCGACGAGGATTTGCACTTCACCGAGTTACGGCACGTCAAGAAAGCGCTCCGTGAGGTCAGTCGAACGCTCGTGGCCGTTCGGAAGGAAAGAGACGACCTCATTAAAGAAAACGAATCGCTGCTGGACGTCGCTGCAAGGCACGAATCAGTGGTCACCACGCTTTCGGAGCGAAATCAGGATCTCGAGCAGCGTCGACACACCCTGGAGGACCAAATGGCGGTGCTGTTCCAACAAATCGCGCGCGACTTCGTCACACTCGACGTGCGCACCGCCGCACAAATCGACTCGGACATTGAGGTGCAGGCTCACTTAGGGGCTGCCAGATCGCAATTTTTGCAATCCGTCGATGCCGTTCAAGCGCGTCTACGATTCTTCTCGACCCTGCTTCGCGAATTAGAATCTGAAATCCAGCCGACGAGTGGCGCGGCCGATCCCGCGACGGCAACCAAATCGAAGCTGAAAGCGCTCGACGTTCACGCATCGCAACTACTCAACCGATTTACGGCCGTCCGCGAAGGGCTGCAGGAAACCGCCAGCCAGCTTAGCCGCACCTTGCTCGAAAAGAAGAAGGTATTGGCCTTGTCGCTCGAGCATATCAAGCTGTACGACGTGCTCAACCAACGCATGCGCAATGCGAGAAATATCCTGTATGATTTGAGGCAAAGCGTGAGCGAGGCGGAGAGGACGCTGTCGCTGACGTTCGCCCCGGGCAGCGTCGTCAAGGTCGATAAGGCAGGGGATATTCACATCACGGCTGCGGACGCCTCCGGATCGAAGACCAAGGTCGGCAGCGGCGCTCCCGCGCTGCCCTCCCGCTTCGTCGCAAAAAACGTGTCGTCGATAGTGTCGCTTCTCCAAAAGGTCCAGGATGAAGCTGCCGTGCTAACGTCTGCCGTCAACACCGACGAGGAGCATCGGACGCTTCTGCGCGCTGTCAGCGAAATGGTTCCCCAACAAAATTCGTCCGCCGGTACCACTCAAATGGCTAGCGCGGCACTTCCCGCGATCACCGGAGACGGCCGCGGGGACGTTGATGCGAGTAGTAAGGAGGCCGCCGCCGAGGAGCGCATCACCGAGATTCGCAACGATTTTGCCGTCAAAGTGAGCTTCCTTCGCGAGGTGTATGAGGAACGCATCGAAGAGCTAGAAGCGAAGCTAGAAAGGCTACAACGCCGAGCGAACAACAGCACGTCCCAGGCACCTCCAGTGGCGTTTGCACCGATGCCTACCGCTGCTTCCACCGTCGACGGCGGCGGCGGCTTCGCGCCGTCCTCGCAGCCCGACGCGATTCAGCAGCCATTCGCCGTCCCAGTGGCTGATGCGAAGGATGTTGCCTTGAGTGCGCAAGCCGCTTGGTCCAGTGCGAAAGAGACCCGGTCGGATGCCGATAAGGAGAGTGCGAACCAAGCGCTCCTTCGGGTGATGCAACTCGAGGCGCAATCTGCGGACGCCTCGGGCAGCGCATCGAAGGACCCCTCTCCGGCGATGCGCTCTGCCAAGCATGCACAGGTACTAACGGAGAACGCCTCCGCATCACCAGAGGGGCACTCGGGTCCCAACACGCCGGCGTCTGGCTCGCTGCCCCATCGCCCGTCTCACGACGATCAGGCGATCAAGGCGCCGCACGTGCTTCGCTGGCCCTACGTCAGCCCGTTAGCTTTGCTGGCCAGGCAGCAAGTGGCTACGGCATCCCCTCCGCCGCAGGTACCGTTTTCAGGAAGTCATAGGCCCATTGCCGCCGCGCCCCGAACGGCTGCGGCGAAGGCGCAGCGTCAGAAGGCCATCGACGCGTTGCGCACTATCAAACAGTTACAACTCGCAGGTGGCGTGTAGTTAGCGACACATCCAGACCCCCTCCCCCCCCTCAATCCTCAAGAGCCACAACAGCCCCCGATACTGGTTATCATGCGTACGAAAGCTTTTCGTGATTAACACGCGTCATGCTGCTTGAAGGGTGCAACCGGTTTTTCACCCCTTCATTTGTACCATGCAAGCGTGCCCCCCGTCCCAGGCTTCACGACCATCGTCGGGACGACCAAACCGGCAGTTATCCTCGACATTATTGCCGCGACCTGACTTTAACTGCTGCTTCAGCGGTGCCAATGCACGGCCGGCCTCCGCCTCCGTCGCGTACCAACACCCGAGCGATGCCGCTCCCTATTTGTCATGCTCCAGCTACGACAGCCTTCATGACCCCCATCTGCGGGAGTACCTGAGCAAGCCGGCAGTCCGCCGACAGCTGGTTGACATGAGCTTCGTCACCCTCACCGGCAAGATCGTGCCCGATGTGCTTGAGAAGAACAAGGTCGCCGAGGATGCCCTCGCCCTCGTCACGTTGGAGCACCAAGAAACGACAGAACAGTTGAGTCGGGCGTTGGCGGCTCGTAACGTACGCACACGCAAAAACGAACAGGAATCTCGTGGGCGGCGAATGTGGCTGCTGCGTTACGTTGAAGAGCGGCGCCACCGGGAGCAGTACCTCCGGCGTGTGGGATCGTTCACGCCTCGGCAACGGTCTCCATCCGGCCCGCCGCCCCGTCGCTGAACGACTCTCATCGCATCGCATGACGTCCCCCCTCTTCTCGGTTCATGTCCCCCCTGTACTCTAGAAGTAGTAGTTGCAGTGTTGAACTTCTTCACACCAACGCTTCATCGTGCTGGATACCTTTGACCCCGTGAAGGTTGACCACAACACAAAGCCATTTCCGCAGCGTTTGCGTCCCCAGCTAGAGTTCGTTCCATCCTTTTGCCCCCTCGTCCTTGCGGCGGAATGTCACGGACGCTGTCCATTTGCACCGTCTGCCGCACGCACGTGCTGGAGAAGCATCCTCGGCGGCTCTGCACACAGTGCCGCAAGCTGATCCACCTGAGCTGCGAGTTCCCTGGCCCGTTCGACGTCGCTGCTGTGGCAAAGTGCCCGCCGGACTGGGAGTGCAGCGTTTGCTCGGTGAAGCTGCAGCCCTGGGATGGGCTGTCGAACTGGGCCAATGACGGTGACACGGCGCGGCTCCTGGATCGTGAGCTGGACGCACGCGCATTGCACCTGTGCAGCCGCGATGCGACGCAGTGCATCGACCATGAATCCGGCGTGCGCCCTGACAAGGCTGGCGCAGGGTACAGCCGGGGTGTGTGGTACCGACCGACCGTGGCAGCGCCGGACGGCCGGCATCGTACGAAGCGGAAGCCGGCTCGGGGGACCTCCGAAGGGGACGTGGCGGCCGCCCCCCAAGTTCCGTCCGACGGCCCTTGGCGCCGTGTGCATTGCGATGACGCCATGTCGTTTCTGCGCCGCCTTCTGAGAGGCGAGACCAAAGTGGACCAAGAGTCCACTCCGCTCACCGACCGTCGTCATGCAAGCGCTGCCCCAGCCGATCGCGAATCTGCACCAGGCCTCGCTACCCAGGACGAATTGTTCGACGCACAACAATGTGACGCAAACGACGACGGGGTCGGTGCTGCCGCGGTGCCTGTGCCGATCTATTCGCCCCCTGCGCAAATAAATTCTTGCACCAGCGACCTTAGCAGGCAGTCCGTTGACAATTCAGTGCTGCTACCGCGCGGTGTTTCGGTGTTTACGTCGCTGCCGGACTGCAGCGAAGTGTCCTTTCTCACGTTTCCGCAATGGGAAGACTGGTTCAGTCTTGCCGCGGAACTGTGTTGCCGGGCGCTGCATCCCGACGCCGTGGCGATTTTTTATCAAACAGACATTAAACGAGAGGGAACTTGGGTGGACAAGGGGTTCCTGGTGACTCGCGGGGCCCGCCGCATCCCAGGGGTAACGCTTCTGTGGCACAAGATTGTCTGCCGCTCGCCGCCCGGCCACGTTACGTTCGGAAGGCCTGGTTATGCGCACCTGATGTGCTTCGGCAAATCGATGCGGCTGTCGCTCGAGGACTCGACCACCGACCTCATTCCGCGTCTGGGAGCGATGCCCTGGACAAAGGCGACGGGCGTTGAACCCGCGCGAATGGCGGTCGCCTTCATGCGTAAGATGCTGCCGCATTGCGTCACCGTGTTCGATCCGTTTTGCGGCCGTGGCACGATACTGGCCGTGGCCAATGATGTGGGACTCAACGCGGTCGGGGTGGAAATCGACGCCAAGCGAGCCAAGGCTGCCATGGTGTTCCGCCTCGAGGAGGTCGACGGGTGCGGCCCGTCGGACGCGGCCCCTGGCCATGATGCATGACGTGATTCCGGACGCGTGAATTCCTCCATCCTCACTCTCGCGCTGATTGCCCCCAACCTTTTGCACCTCGAAACAAACCGAGTGGCCCGTGCTAAATCACCAGACCAGTCAAATAGTCTTTCCTCACTCATTCTTGCTCGAATCGCGCGTCCCAGCAGTGACTCATGACGGCTGGCGTGGATGGGGTGTGTCCCGAGGACGTCATCGCGTTCAAAAAGATGATCGAGAAGGATCCCGAGAACAAGAAGTGCTTCGACTGCGGCTACCCTAACGCTCCCTGGTGCTCGGTCAACCACGCCGTGTTTGTGTGCCTCGACTGCAGTGGCGTGCACCGCAGTTTGGGCGTTCACAACACCTTCGTGCGCTCTTCGACGATGGACGGCTGGTCGAACTGGAAACCAGAGAAACTCAGACTGATGGCCCTCGGCGGCAACACTCGGGCGCGTGCCTTTTTCGCATCTCGGGGTGTTCCTGCCGCACCGATCAAAGACCGCTTTAATCATCTCGCCGCCTATCTGTACAAGGACATGCTGGACGCCGAAAATCAGGGCATCCCGTTCAATGAGGCGACTTGGACCCCGCCACATTGGATGCTACCGCCGAAACCGGCTGCGGTGGGCGGCGCCGCAGCGGGCACGGGCGACCGCTTCACGGGCGTCGCGTCCCGGGGTTCGGTCCAAACATCCTCTTCCTCCTCGTCGGGCGCGGGTGGGGATTGGCTATCGGCCTTGAACGCCGGTTGGGATACGGTCGCCTCCACGGCCATGCAGGTCGGCAGCACGGTAGGAGGTGCGGCCGTGACGGCTGGACACGAACTTGCCGCGGCGACTTCGAAGGGCACCGCCAAGCTCACTGAGACGACAACGAAACTGGTGGACAAGGACCAGCTGCAAGCGACGGCGGCGACGGTCAGCACCGCCGCGGCGTCTGTCGCATCGACAAGCGTGACGGCCGTCACGTCGGCGTGGGGCGCCCTGAGCTCTTGGGCATCGAAGACCGTGAGCGCCATTTCCACGGGCACCGGAGGCGCCGAGGAAGAGGAAGACGGCCTCGCCGGGATTACGCGTAATGTGGCGGGCGTGGGGAAGTCCAACTTCCAAGGCGTGGAACACAAGGCCGAAGTCCCCCCTGGGGGCGACGACGACGACGACGGACTGGGGAGCCTGGCCCGTCGGGCCGCTCGACCGCAAGGGTCGCAGGATTCGAAAAAATACGAAGGCATTGGAGGGGATCAGCCGCGGCCGCAGCCATCGCGGGCCCCCGCGCCTCGCACACCAACAGGCGCAGCCGGCAGCGACCATGCCCGCCGAAAGAAGGATGACGGCGGTAGCAGCAACGAGGCGCTGATGGCGTCGTCGCCTTCTCCGAGATTGGGACAGGAAGTTCAACCGTCGCCCTCCGCTGCGTCGTCCTCGGTGCCCGCCACGTCCCCAGGAACGGCAGCTGGCTGGGAGTGGGACGAGTAGCAGGGAAGATCGTTAGTTAAGGAGGTCACGCCCGCTCGGGGGGCACACCTTCCCCCTTCTCTTTGCTTCTGATCATCATCTGATCAGCGCAGTTTGCCCGTTTCAACATTCGCAACTGGACAACGGAGCATTCGGTTTCTCGACGGGTGAGTCACTCTCAATCTTGGTTGTTTCATACTTTCCGAGCACGCGGCTGTTTTTTTCTTCGCGTTGTGTACCGGATTCCCTTTCACTTCGTTCGTAGCCCACTCAACTCGTGTACTGATCTCACACTCGTCATCGAATGGGATCCTTGTTCAAGCTGCGCGACTTTTGGACAACCCGATACGTCGATGAAGAATTCGATGCGAGGTCCTTCACCGTGGGCAACCTCGACAACGACCCCTCGCCAACCGCGCTGAGCAAGGTGGCCCTTGGCAGCTTTCAAGGCAACTTCCGTCTCATCGCCCCGAAGCAGAAGGGTATCCTACCCGAAGACACGCTGTTCGAAGTCAACATCGGCACCCCCATCCTACAAGTGGCGTCCGGCAACGTGAGTTCCAGCTCCGTTCGCAGCATCGTGTTGCTCACGCCGAAGAAGCTCATCGTGGGCAACTTCGTCCGGCACAGCAATGCGGCCGCAAGTGACGGGGCCGCCATCGACCCCTTGCAGCGCTTGGTGAGCTGGCGTCCGGAGGCGGAAATCCCTCTCGACCACACTCCATACAACATGGTGGTCGGGTCGTTTGGCGGTGGCCGCGGCGTTGGCGCGTACACCCAGGATCAAATTTGCGTGCAAAGCATGGACGGGCAAATGGCCTTCTTCGACTCCAGGAAGCTCCTCTTTGCCCGCTTTTTGCCATCGAAGACGTTCATGTGTCCCGGCACGCTCATGTACATGCCGAAAGCGGATGCCATCTTCACGTGCTCGTCCACCTTCGAGCTGGAGTGCTATCGCATCTTGAATTTAGCATCCAGCACGGCGTCCGAAACTAAGGAACAGGCGCAAGGCCGCAAACTCTCGCCGGACTGGTCCATGGTGCTAGGCGAGGATGCTGTGGACATGATTCCATGCCGCCACTCGACCGACTTGCAGCCCAACCAAGTCGAGATCATGGTGCTCACCCCGCACACGCTACTGTGTCTGAAGGAAGACGGCACCCTTCGCTGGAACAAGCGCATCGAAGGCATTGCGTCGTGCATGACCGCGTACGTGGTCAGCAAAGCACAGCAGCAGCACAACCTCATCGTCGGCACTCACAGCCAGCAGCTGCTCATCGTCGCGGCCACCGGTGTCATTTGGAACGCCAAGTGCAATGCCGTTCCACTCTGCATCGCGGTCTCCAACTATGCGAATGTCAACGGCATGATTGCGTTTCTAGGCGACGATGGCACTTTCTCCATCAACTACCTCGGGACGGATCCTGCGAACAATCCCATTCCGGCCCTAGACTCCAAAGAGCCCGACTACGCGGCCATGGACGACGAGCATCGTCGCCTGCAGCTCATCGTCCGTCAAGCCACCAACGGGGTCAAGCAGGAGCCCCGCGACACGCTTCGTTTGGCGGTGTCGCAGGCAGCACCGGTGTTCGTCGGAGGTGGCGGCCGCCGCATGACGCGCGTGACACTTCGCCTCGAATACACGGGGCCACACGATTTACAGAACATCGGCATCACCGTGTCGAGCACTCTGCCCGTTCGGTGCGACCCGGGTATGCTTCACGTGCCCCATCTGGGCCGCGGCGACGTCTTCGACGCAGCACTGAACTTTTACTTTGCGGCCGACGCACAGGAAAACGACCGCCTGCTGACGCCTTCCTCGCTTCTGGCCGACGTGGTCGCCTGTTACGTCAATCCCTCTCCGGTAGCGACACCGGGCGGCGGCAGCAGCGCCGGGGAACCATTGACCGCACGGCAGGCCATTCTGTTGCCTCTCACGCTAGTGGGCTTCCCCACGGGCCCGGCGCGGAACCCTCAACCCTGCTTGATCCAGCTGGACACCAACAAGGGCACGTGCAACCTGGCTCAACTCTTCGATGAACTTGCCGCCATGAGCCCCGACGTCTCTGCCAACCTCGTCTCCTTCCAGTATATGAACGGGGTCGAGGTCTCCGTGATCGGCTCGAAGAACGCAGGAAAGTACCGGATTCAATCGACGCATTTCGACGGCTTGTGGCTACTCACCACAGAGTTGGTGCGCCGGCTTCGTGGATATCACCGCAAGGAAGGCGGAGAGGAGTTTCTGGTGGATTTTACCGATGCACTGCCGGTGCCACAGTACTTCGAAACCATCGATGCGCACTTCGAAGCGCGGAAACAACTTGCCGGGGCCCACGAACGACTCGCCAACCGAGCTCAGCAATTTCGAGCCGTGCAAAAGAGATTGCTCGTGCGATTCCGGGAGCGGAACGCGGCCCCGCTTGCTTCCTTGAACTTGCTGTTTGAGGAAACCTACCGCCAGGTCCTAGAGGGATGCGAAATTACGGACGCGGCGCTCAGCCGACTGGAACAAAGCTCGGCGGCGCTCGCGTGTGCCACCCATCTGATGCTGTTGCTCATTCGTGCGAAGAACCACACCACGATGACGATGGAGGATTTCGACGCGCTGCGACACTACTTGAGTCCCGTCGTGCAGCCAGCCACCGCAACGGCCATGCCCGCCGCGGCGATCAACAACACCACCGACGGACCCGCTGCCGCACCAATCCCGTCCTGCGGATGGGAGGAAACCACGCTCGCCAACATGACGCACTTGCTGCGCACGACGCTGAGCAAGAGCGGCAAGGAACAGGCGATGACGGCATTGCCGCCGTTGATCATGCCGTCGGACACCATCAAGCTAAAGAAGAGCATCAACACTGTGCTGGATCGGATATGCCGTGGCGGCTCGGTGGTCGAGTCATTGACGTCCAAGCGGCGGCAGATCGTAGAGGCGAGGGGGCCAACCGACGACCAAGACGATTGAGGGGAGAGGCGGCCCACATTTAGGCTCAGGGCGCTTCGAATGGCCGCTGCAAAGCGCCCCTCGTTGTGCGACACGATCTTGGTTCGTGTTGTTCGTTTTTTGTTGAGGGAGCAAATGATTGATGTAGGTTTTGGATAGAGAGTGACAACAAAGACCATCACGGAAGAGGTCCGCCGCGATGGGATTCCGGGATGTCGCTTTTCGACATTTGTGCCACGGTGAGTTAAGTGTGTAAAACGTCACATTAAATTTCCTCAACTCTCCCTCATGGCGGATCCTTGGGTGAGGTGGCTATCAATCGCCGGCGCGGTTGGCGTGATCGCCACCGCGCAGTACAAGGTTGGCTCGCAGCTGGCCATCCCACTTGGCCTCGTCCTGGCGGTGACGGGGCTGCTGCCGGTGCCGTCCATGTTTCCGGTCCTTTACCGCGTCTACACGTCCGATACCATCGGATACCGCCTCCGGCACAAACTCCACAAGCGCGACGACCCCCATACCACCGTCGCCAACGCATGGCGCCGCCTCACGGCGGCCCGTCCGGACACTGTCGACCACGATGACCCAGCGACCGTTTCCATTCTACCTGTTCCCGTGCTGAGCGACAACTACGCCTACCTTGTCATCTGTGAGCGTAGCGGCAACGTGGCTGCGGTGGATCCCGCGGATCCTCACCGCATCCTTCACCTTGTCGACGCGCTCAACGAAGCGGCGGTACGTCAGGAGGCGGCACCGTCATCGCGTCCGTTTTTTCGATTGACGCACATTCTGACATCCCACAAACACTGGGATCACGCGGGCGGTAACAGAGAGCTCGTGTGCGAATTGGCAAAGCGCCAAGGCAGTGGGGACGGTACCGTAGAGGTCATTGGCTCCGCCATCGACCGTCCGATGAGCACGACGACATTCGTGCACGACGGCGACGTGACGCAGATCAGCCCCTATTGCCACGCGAAAGTCATCCACACTCCGGGACACACGCAGGGCTCCATCATGTTCTTGGTGTCGGCCGAAGCTGCTGCGCCAAAGGCACCTCAAAATGCGGCTTTATTTGACACGAAGCGGCGTCGCGACGCCATTCTAGAGGTAGTCACTCACCGGCCGGAATTGCGAGGCCCGAAGCATGCGCACCAATCCCAGACGCAGTTCGTTGCGGCTCTTGGAGGACTGGATCGACTGCCTGGGGCTTCCGTCGACTCACCCGCGTTGCTCACCGGCGATTGCTTATTTTGCGGCGGCTGCGGGACGCAGTTCGAGGCCAAAGGGGCCTCCGATTGCCTCCGGACGTACGACGCCTTGCGTTCCCTCGCAGACGCCGCGCCCAAGCTGCCCGTATTTGTCGGGCATGAGTACTCTATGCGGCTGCTCGGTGAATGGAACGAACACTGGGCGAAGCGCGTCCTGGAGCTCTCGGCCAAAGCCGGATCCCTGGATGCGGGAGGAGCAGCCGCGACGACATCCGCGGGCGCATCGACGACGACCGGCACCAGCAGCTTTAGCGAGCGCATCCAAGGGTCCTTCGGTGCCTTCTCGGACAGGGTCAGGTCCCGGTTTCTCGATGTGCAGACGCTCAGCCGACAAGGTTTAGCGTCCGTTCCATCGTCGATGGCACTGGAACTGAGCACCAATCCCTTCTTGACGCTTGATCGCGACGTGCTGCTGGAAATGGCGAATCGGCGCGCAGCCGCTTCGGAGGCGGAGTCCGCGATCTACCTGTCACCGCGTCGCACGGGTTGCCAAGACGGGGTCAACGTCGAGACGCAGCTCAAAGCTCAGCGGTCTCGCCTGTAGCGCGCCACCGAGCCGTTTTTAGCATAGTTGCTCCCTCCACCGAGAGACGATGTTTCCCTTGCCCTTCTCTCGACTTCACCTCTCGTTGGCGTTCACTCGCATCCCCGCCGCCACCAGACCGGCCTTCCCCTCTTCCCATGAAGGCGCCGGCCACACGCTATCGGGATCCATCGACCCGCACCACGGCCACTGCGACCGCAGTCGTCGCGCTGGCGGCACGCGACAAAGCGGCGGCCCCAGACGCCGAGGACGACGACCACCCGCCTCCCTGTTGCAGCGCCGCCGCCGTGCCGGCGTTGACTCGCAGGCCAATGGCTGCTGCTAGTGAGCTGTTTGTGCCCACGCTACTTCGTGGCGTGGACGGTCACCCCGTCCCTTACTCTCCCGATGCCGCCGGCGATGCCTGTCCGGGGGCGGAGTGGCTCCCGTCTTCTTGCGTGGTACCGCTCACGTTGGAGGCGGCGAAACACTCCATGTGGCCCTTCAAACCTCGCGGCATTCGTAACCCTGGAAACGCGTGCTACGCGGCCGCGGTCATCCAGCTTCTGCGATCGTGTCCCCCTTTTGTTCAACTGTGCATGGCCGTTTCGAAGTGCCTCGCAGCTCGCCGACCGAGTGCCAGCGCGACACACTCACTGCCGCTCACCGACGCACTAGGGCGGTGGTTTCGCGACTACATTCTGGGCCCGAAAGGTTGGGGTGCGTCATCCCCGGCCGCGATGCCACCGCTGTCTCTGCCCTCCCTCCGCGAAGAGCTTCTTGGCTCTGGGCAAGGTGGCCGATCCGCCGGCTTAGGCTCGGCTCGAGTGCAGCAAGACGCGCATGAATTCTTGACCTCACTTCTCGAGAGCATCACGGTTGAGCTGAAAGCGGTGGGCCTACGCAGCGTGCTCGGCTGCAAAGTGCTTGGCACGGCACTGCGGCCAGACGCCACTCTCGCCGCCGCCGCCGCCGCCGACGACCACGATGCCACCGCGCCGACGTCGATGCCATCATCATCGACCCGGGGCAGCTGGGTGACGGTAGGCCGTGGCCGCACGAGGCTGAAGGTGCGGCGTCACGTCGAGGAGGAACAGGACAACGAGGAGGAGGGGAGGGCTGGTGACGTCGGCACGACGATGATGCCCGCTCGTGCGGTGGCGGCGGCGGCCCGTGAGGCGTCGGTTTGGCATTTCCCCGCGGCGCCGTTGGACCGCACCACAGGTCTTCCGTTATGCGACGCGGCAGCGTCGACCTTCGCCGCACCCGTTGCCTCGATCTTTTCCGGCGAGCTCAGCAGCTCGATCCGAACCATCAGCGTGGGCGGCCCCGGACGGAAAGCATTGAGCGTCACCCGCGAACCCTTTTCGTTACTTACGTTGGCGCTTCCCAGCTCCCTCGTGGCGTCTCCTGCGTCACGTATCACGCTCGAAGAGCTTCTGGTGGCGAACTACGGCAACCCGGAAGAGAGGATCGAGAAGGCGGATGCCGGCGGCGGCGTTCTGGGACGCACCCTGCGCTTGCACAGATTGCCAAACGTCTTGTTGTGCTTAATTCAGCGCTGGGCTGTGGATCCTCAAGCGGGCCGTGTCGTGAAGCTCAAAAATCGAGTGCATTTTGGGTTAAGCTTGACTGTTCCCCGATCGGTTCTTTCCGGGGACGTCTCCACACGGCCGCTCGCCCCCCCGCGGTATCGGCTCCTCAGTACCGTGGCGCACCGGGGAGACTCCGGTGCCAGCGGGCATTACGTCGCTCACGTGGTCGGAGGGGCGACGCCGAGCGCATCCGGGGCAACCGCGACGCTTCAGCCCGCATCGTCCGTGGTGTGTTATCAAGCCAATGACGAACGAGTGGCGCTGAATCCGCAGGGGTTGGCCACGGCCGTGGAGGATACCACCTACTTGCTCTGCTACGTACGCACGTGACCGCACGACGTAGGATTGCCGTATTTTTTTTCCCTTTCCCGTTGGCACCACAAAAGGGGCACACACATCGACGAAAAAACTGCCCTGCCAGACCTTGGGGTTTCAAGTTGAAAAAAAATGTTGAAACTTTCAACAATTTTTTTTTGCATACTGTCGTTTTAACTCCACTCCCCGCGAGCTTCATCATCATCCCACCGCTGCCAATGTCATCCCGCGCGGCCCGAGGTGGGTCCACACGACCGGAAGCAGGGACCAAATCCCCCGCCGTAGACGTCAACCTCCTGGATTGGGCGCCCATGTCCGCCGACCAGGCGACCGTGGCATCGCTGTGCCGCATCACTCCCGAGGACATTGACCGCGACGTGCGATTCCGGGAGCGCGTACAGCGCTTGCTGGCCGCGGACGACACGCCGAGCAGTCGCATCGGGGGGTTTCGTACGGTCAGCGTTTTCGACGGCGCTTCCTCGCCGCCACCGCAGGCCAACGTCGATCCCGCGTCGCCGACGGCTCCCCCGGCTTCTCCTTCGGACCTCCCCAATCAATCCGTGGCTCTGTCCAACGTGAGCATGGCTGGCTTCGCGACCAGCGGCCTGTCGATGGCCGACGCCGTCGCAGCCCTCGCTCCAACCGCAGGTGCGCCGGATCAAGCGTCCAGAGCGACGGCGTCCCCAGAGCCACAAACCCCAAACGGCAACATTGACGTTGTCGATCAGGTCATCAACCAATATTACGCCCCTCCCGTTGTCTCGAAGGCCGCTCGTGGCATGGGCCGGCGCGCGGCACGAACGGACGTGATTCGCGTCACGGTGGATGACCCGACCCTGCTGGCCGCGTTGCAGCTGAGGATGACCCGAAGTCTGAACGTCGAGGGTGCGTCTCTGACCCGCGAGGTGATCCGTCGTGCCCTCCGGCTGCTCACGTGGGGCCCTTCCCCGAGCACCGACGCGCCGACTTTTTCGGTCCCTCCGCAGCAATTTCAAGCCTGGCTCCCTGACGTCGACGATTTTGTGCTCGCCAGCGAGGAATTCTCCTTTGTCTACGACGGAGACCGTGACTGCAAGGAAGACTCCGTGGTCCTGCGCTGCAAGCCCTTCACATGCAACCGCGCAACCATCATCCACTGTGCGAGCGTCAATCCCCTCTGCGGCAATGGCCCGACCGCTGCGGTCACGGGTAGTTACGTTTCCTCAAAGAAGGCCACCACAGTCGTTACCGGACCTGCCACCTCCGCGACACTACCGTTTTCGGTGAACGTCACCCACACTGGCACGCAACAATGCACGTCACACGCGGTGAGCCTTCATGCCGATTTGATGCTCAATCAAGTCGTACGAGCGATCTGCGCAAGATTGTTCTGCCGCCATGTTGACGGCGGGACAGCAACACAGTCCTCGAGCTCCTCGGCCTCAGCGACGACGACCACCTCGACGGCGGCGGATGTGGCTTCAATCGAAGAAACGTCGTTCAGCTTCATGTACCGCGACCAATGTGTGCACTTGAAGGATGCCGGATTCTTTCGATTGGGCACAGGCCCCATGTCGGCAGACGCTTGGGGACGACCCGCCAAGTTTCTCACCCTACTCCAGTGCTATCGTGCTGGGATCCGGATGTTTCACCTGGAAACCAACGAAGCCGCAGCCGCGGGAGACAACCAGGCGATGGGCAGCTTTGCAAGTGGACCGGCGGTCCCTGGCGTCGATACCCGCGGTCGTTCATCCACGACAAATTACACCATCATGGACGAACAGGAGGCGCTCGTACCCCGACATTACTCCGTGTTCAAGCGGAACGAGCGTAAGGTCAGACAGGAACGGGTCTTCCGCGTCGACGGGGAGGCCATTTTCAACATGCTGCCAAACGACCAAGGGGGCACCAAGCGCCCCAACCGCAGTGTGGCGAACATCACGAACATCGTCATGAATTCCCAGGACTCGAAACGGTGCTACGTCGAGTACGCCAAGCACTGCGACGTCGTCCTCGACGATCTTGAGTTCCTTTCCACGCGCGAGTGTGCGACCTTTGTGGAGCAGCTCTCGGTGTTGCGCCGCCGTGTGCAGTCCCGGGGCTCCACTGGCGGAAGCAGTGGAGGGAACGGGGTCGGGGGCGCCGGCGCCGCTGGAGGAGGGGGAGGAGCGAACGCGTCCGGCGATGGGAGCCGGGGTTCGATGCTGTCGGCCTCCAATGGGGGTGGCGGTAACGCGGCGCGCCGTCCGTCGGATTTGCTGCCTTCAGCGTCGGCGGCACTTCCGAACGAAAAGCGCAGCGCGTTTTCCCGCTTCTTCGATCGCATCACTGGTTCGTAGAGGCGGGAGGACCTCGACAAACATTCTATGTGATCATTTTAAGTGCAGGTGGCCATCAGTCAGACGGGTTGAGAAGCCTGCTGCATCTTGTGCCAAAAATGACACCCTTGTGTTGCTTGCCTTCGCGTTTCGAAAGAACCCTTGCTCTTTTCTGGTGGACGCAGTGAAAAAACGCTGCTCCCCCTCTTTTCATCGCGGCAATCGAGCGTTTTTGGAATCCACACTTTTGCGTTGTTCCTTTCGACTCCAACGACCAACATGGCGGCGGCTCCGGTCTCTCTTCCGCTTCCCGAAATGGACCCGCTGTCCCCGTCACAAACGGAGCAAGTCCGCGAGTTTGAGCGAACGGTCATCTTGGCCATGCGCGACGACGGGACGCTCATCGCACCGTGGGCCGCGCTCACCGAGGAGGATCGCCGCATCTTGGCGTACAAATTTCTCGTCGCCCGCAAGTGGGATGCCGCTCAAGCCAAGGAGATGTTCATCTCGACCGTTGCCATGAAGAAAAAGCTCGGCTTCGACGTGAATCCAATTTTTCCCGCCGCCATTCGCCTTTACGGCTACGATGTGGAGGAACTCTCGGTGAAGCACAACGTCGGCAGTGGCGAACCACGCCCGAAAAATGACATCGACCGCATCCGCAACAATATTCAGCCCGTGTACCCCTTGTGCTTCCACAAATGGGACAAGTGGGGCCACCCTGTGTATTGGGAACGCACGGGCCAAATTCGCGCCAAGGGCCTCGTGGAGCGCTTCCGTCAGGTCGCGCGCGTCGGGTCTCCCTACACGCAGCCATGCATCGACTACCACTTGCACGTGAATGAGGTGGGCATGGCTCTTTCGAGGTACAACGACGAAAAGTTCCGCGAGCGCAACGGCGGCCGACGAGTGACAGGGATCGTGGTCATCATGGACTGCGAAGGCCTGGGCTATGGTTCACTGTACAAGCCGGCACTCGAGCTGCTTAAAGTGTGTTCGGCGCAAGATGCGGCTCACTATCCCGAAGGCCTTCACCACCTCTTCGTGGTCAACTGCCCGAGCATGGTGACGTTTGCTTGGAGCATCGTCAAAGGCTGGGTCGAGCCGCGTGTGCAGAAGAAGCTAGAATTCTTGGGCCCTGACAAGACGAAGGCGAAGCTGCTGGAGTGGATTGATGCCGAGAACCTGCCCGAGCAACTCGGCGGAACGGCGAAATGCGATGACATGAAGGTGCTCGTAGGAGAGGAACTGAACAACGCGTCGATGACGTCGGATTCGACAGATCCATTGGCGGAGACGATTGCGGTCGCGGCGGGCGCGAAGACCTTCAAGATTCTCGAAGGCGATGTCAATGACACGTTTGTTTATGAGTTTCAAGTCGAAGAGTACAACGTCGTTTTTTCCGCGCACTTTCATTCTGACGACGGAAACGAAATCGAGATATTTGGCGCATCCAAAGTTGGACAGGGCGCTGATAAGTTTCAGTTCCCCGCGAAGGGAAAAATCACCCTCATCTGGAACAACGATCATAGCTGGATGAGAGGCAAAAAGCTCACCTTGCGCGTGTTCAAAGACTCGTCCGCGTCCGCACCGCAAGTGACTCCGCAGAATAGCTCGCCCGGCCTCCGCGCCACGCCCACGATGGCATAGTCGCAGCCAATGGTAGACCGCCCCAGCGGTGCAAGGCGACATGTCGTGCCCCTTACTTGTTCCCAAGTTTTTTTCCGCCCTCATTCTGCTTGATTCCCCTCCTCTCTTCCTCTCGCAATCTGGTCAGCAGGGGAGCGCTTTGTTTGCACGTTGCCCGTGTCGCCACCTCGCCATCCCTCTCCCCCGATCTTCTTGCAGCGTCTTCCGTGGACGCCATGCGTTTTTTCCAGGTGCACGACGAGCCAGATCCCTTGAGAACACCGTTCTGCGATTCACTGACTGAGCTCCCCCATTCGGTCACACAACGCCACGCAACACAGAGCACCCCACACAAAACGCGGTCCAGTGACGATCCGAAGAGTTCGTTTGTCTCTCCCTCCAGGTCCCTCCGCGTTTTTGATTTGTATAAACCGACGGTATAGTGCTTGCCTTGCTCCGTCAAGGTCGCGCCGTCGCGCTTTGTTTTGAGCTCTCACCGCTGCAACCGAGGAGCGAAATAACAGACCACCATTCTGGTGACTTGCGTTTTTTTTTTGCATGCTTCCCACTCCGACTTTCTTAACCTACCGATTACGGCAAGCAAGACGAGAAGGGGAAAAAAACCAACAGAAAAAAGGAGCGGATGTTGGCGCGCATCGGCCTGAAGAAGCGCATCGTGGTGGCACCGTCGGAGTTAGGTCCGCAGCATATTCGTCGCATCGAACAACTGCTCAACCGCGCGGTGCTGGGCACGAAAGTGCCAGACTACGGCACGGTCTTGGCGGTCGTGGATATCTTAGGGGCTGACCAGTTGAAACGAAACGGTCGCATTTTGGACACCGGTGAGGTCGTCTTCGACGTGGAATACGTCGCGCTCGTGTTCACCATTATCCCTGGCATCGTCGTCGAGGGTGTCGTGACCGAGGTGCGATCCGACGCCGTCATCGCGGACATCGGGCACGGCAAGGTGTACGTATCTCAGCTTCAGATGCCTGAAGATTATACCCACGAGAGCGACGGCGGCGGCGTGCAGAGCCGGTTTGTGAGTGGGGATGGGGCCCAAACCATTAGCGTTGGCACTCTGTTGCGGCTGAAATTGCTAGCGGAGACGCCTAACAAAGAAGGGTGTATGGCCATCGGTACGATTAGTGGTAGCGGCTTCCTCGGGCCCAGGCTTTGAAGGAAGCCTCACCACGACAAACTCACGTGTTTAACATGTTTGCCGACGTAAGTTGCTGCTGCTTTCCATCGTCGTGCAGTTCCGTTGTTGCTAACGCCTTCTCCCCGTGGACAGGTCTTGGTTTGTTTCTCGCTGTACTTTGTTCGTTCCTGTTTCCTTCCCTGTTCAATTGGCCGCAGCTGAAAAATTGCGACCCGCGCTCGACGTCTTCTTCGCCGTTATGCCCCTTCCCGACCTCGCCGCCAACGTCTTCGGCTTTTTTCGAAAATTGCCGTGCCTCATCATCGCGGTGTGTCTCTTCTCCGCATGGACGCAGCACCATCAGTCGCTCGTGTCCGCGGCGATGCTGCAGTCCATGGACGGGGCCCTTCCCTTAGCCACGTCCCCTCTGCGCGTCTGGTTGTTTCACAGCTTGACGCCCACCACGGCGGAGTTCACCATCGATTCGAGCTTTTCCTCCGTCATGCTGTTTCTGTGGATACCGTCGCGCCATGCTATTTCGTCCACCCCGTCCACTGCCACGCGGGACACCATCTGCCCGCCGACGATGCCAGGTTCAGGGACGTACGATCTCTTCGACACGGCGCTCGTGGGGTCCTCACCCACGCAGCGACATTTTCGGACGTACAATTTCCCTGCCTCGGTGACACCCGGTCAGTACGTGGTTTGCGCCCGGGAGCCAAATGCCCCTCCCGTACACTCGACCAATATCTATGCCGCGGTGGTGAATGCTTCGAGCGTGACGTCCCTCGTTCCTGCGGTGTCGGGCCGATCCACGCCGACGGCGCTGCCCATGTCGGACACGTCCGATTGGACCTCCACGGAACCCTTCGCAGCCGCTGGCGGCCTGAACGAGACCATTCTTTCATACATCAGCAACGATTACGGTGGGTTTCCGGTTTACGCGGTGCGCACCGTGGCGTTGACCAGCGGGGGTGCTGGGGGTCAGTCGAACGTCGCGTGCTCGAAAAGGTCCGCCGTCCGAACGTTCGCCGCCACCTCCAAGTCGGTGACGTTCACAGCACTGCCTACTTTAAGTTCTGGCCTTTCTCTGTCGCTCTGCTTTGCGGGTACTCCGTTGGTGAACGCAAAAGTTCAGACCTTGGAGGCATCCAGCGCGTCATCCAGCATTCGATCTCTTTTGTATGCCGACGCTGATACGATCATTGTGCCCTCGGGCGGACGCCGCGTCGCGTCTCTGGGTCGGCTCGGTAATGACAACGTCACCGGCAGTAATGAGGCTGCGTTTCGTGAAACCAACCGGGTCTCCCTGTGTTCGAGCTACGGCTCGTTTCAGAGCGTGGTCGGGGTCACGAACTCTCGGAGCGCCGATACGTTCGTTCACAACTTCACCGTGCAGTTCGACAATGCGGTGACGAACGGTTCGTCCGTGCGACTTTGCGTATGGATTTCGAATCTCACGGTTCCGTTTCCGCTGCCGGTTACGTTTATGGCGTGGAAACTCTCCGGCTGGCGCATGCAGTCCACGCCCCCTGAGATCCCAGGCCAGCTTAAAACCGACGCGTTGGACATCTTCCTGCCCATTGAGCTTACCGACGGGACGCCAAACAGCCTTATCTTCTACGGGGGCCCCGTGAGCGCCATGCCGTCGATCGCGATTGGGTTGGCGGCGACCATGACGGAATGCGATCAAGGCGGCACCAACTTGGTCAGCAACGGGCGCGTGACGGTTGCCGCGGCGTCATCGCTGTCGGTGAACACGGCGGGCGGAGATGTCAGCTCGTTGATGGTGTTCCAGCTTCCGAACTTGTGGCTTCCAGACGTGAGTCGCTTCGGCACACCTGGCAAGGCCCACGCGATATGCGTGTACGACTCATCGACCGCGGCAGTCGCCAGCTTCGCCTTGGCCGTCCCCATCCGCATCATCGCGGCAGGCTTCGCGGCCCGTGTCAATGCATCGAAGACCGCCATCGTCATGGAGGACTCGAAAACACTGTACGTGCTAGGCAGGCAAACCGACAACAGCGGAGGACCAGCGACGCAAATATTTCTGTCGGAACTGAGCGGAAATGCGGTCCCTGTGGCCTTTGACGTGACGGTCGGCGTGTGGGAGCCGACCCGCTTTCGTTGCAATGTCGACGACACGGCCTTCCTGGGCATCATCCCGGCTGGGGCGTTGTCCTTCACGCTGTCACTGGCGAACTTGTACAGGTTCAACGACACGAACGGCGGACGGATGTGCTTCCGCACGGGAACGGGAGGCATCGCATTGCGGAACAATTTTCTCATATTGCCCCCTTACGCGGGCATCGGCTCGGCCATTCTTGGCTCCACTGTGGCCGCCTTCGTACCGCCGCCGAGCACGTTGCCGCCAGACGATCCGTTCTTATGGTTCGACTTCTCCACGGCCTTTTCCGGCGCGCAGCAGCCGCGGCATCAGAGCGCCTTGGACCGGCTCAGGGTGGCCCCATGCTCACCGCAAACAGTCGTCAATGCGCCATTCCGAATCAACGTTAACGCATCGACACTCAGCGTTCAATTAATCACAATCCCTGTCAGTTTGGAGGTGGTCAGTACCGCAGCGACCCTCGACAACACGTACCGGATGCAACTCTGCTGGTTTTTTCTGTCCACGACCGACACGGAAGCGGTCGCCAGCGTTTTCAAGGATGGGTCACCGCTGGCCACCCTCGTCGTCCTTCCGCGGCCGCTACCCGTTCAGTCGAGGGTGGTGGACTCATTCGCGGCCGCGGCTGCCCAACAGTTGACCCTCGAGTTCACCGCGGCCCCATCGCCGCTTGTCGCCGGGACCGCCGGATTCAGCATCATAGCTACCGAGGGCAGTTGCGAGTCGTTACCCGCCGTGTCCGTCGGAACGGTGAATCGTCTCTCCGCGCAGTCGTCGCTGGCTTCGGCCTCGGTGGCCGCCGCGACGGCAGGTGGAGGTACCCGTCATCTGTGCATTGCCGCCGTTCCCTACGTCGACGGTTCGACGTCAAACTCGCAACAGTCACAAAACACACTGACACAGGTACGCAATGTGACGAACGCGCTCCAAGCAAGCTTCGCGGCTTCGAAACGTGTGCTCCTTCATCGTGTCCGCATTGCCACTGTTACGCTCTTCGAACTTTCCGTCAACGGCGTCCGAAGTACCGAGACAACCGAGTTGCCGTTGTCGAAAGCGGACGGCGCCCTGACCGTGACGATTTCGCCCCCGGTGCCAAATGGATTACAGCTGCTATTGGCGCTATCCGCGACGGGATGCACGGCGCTGGAGACCGCCGCAGGCTCTCGCAGCATCGCCGATGGACTCGTCGGCTTGACGATGAAAGGGGGGTCGTCAACGACCACGGTTGCAATGGGCCTCGCGGGTATCCTCGCACCTGGCTCGTCGGTGTCCGATCTACTCGATCTGTGTGCCTGGGTGGGCCAAGGGACCGACATTCCCGTCACCGTTGCACCGGCACCATCGACCACCCGGAATGATACCAACGGTACGACGACGACGGCCGCCCCCGCGCCTCCTCCCGCTCCCACAATGCCCAACTTGCGCTTCACCGCGGTCATGCGAACCGCGGTGGTGGCCTTCCACACCCTCGACGCCGTGCCCCTTCCGACGATTGCATTGTCAACCATTAGCACCGTCATTGCGCTCCTTTCAGGAACCACGAGGCGATTTTCACTCGCCGGGGCGAACCTTGACATCAGTGGCGCATGGCGACTGCGACTCGTCAAGACGACGACGGGTTGTGACGCGCCACCGGCAGCGATCTTGGACAGCACGGATGCGGTGTCGATCAGCCGCAGCAAGGTCACCTTCGATGATCTCGTCCTCGCCGGCACCAATTTCAACAGCGTGTGCATCTCCAGCGTCGGCGCCGCGTATAATTTGTCGATCAGCGCGCAGATTCAAGGCCGCTACGTTGGCTTGACCAACATCGGGCAAATGACGACCGACGGCGTAACCTTGTACGACAGCGACACGGATACCGGACTCGTGTTCTTCTGGACGCCGAGCTCAAATGCCACAGGACCGTCGTCGTCACAGAACGAGGTGATCGTAAACTTAGATCCCTCCGTATCCGCGGGCTTGGCACGGAGGCTCTGGCTGTCATCTTCGACGTGCGACTCGTCCGCGAATGCCAGCACCCTCTGGCCGTTGTCAGCCGCGGCGTCCGCCGGATCCAACACAACCGGGGGAGGTACGGCCCGATATTCGCTGCCGATCGGGGTTCCTCCTGACATATACACGTTGTGTGTGGAGAGTGCGTCCACGAACAACGACGCCACAGCTTCTTTGCATGGGCTTCGGGCGCAGCAACAGGCCAGCGGCACCTCCTCGAGCACAGTTGTGTCGGGCTCCCTGGGCGTGACGGTAACGATAGCCGGCATTGCAGCGTCGGCGACAGGGGCGATCGTTGGCGGCATCGTCGGCTCCCCACTGTCGGTGTCGATTGCGAACGTCCCGGCGGCTTTCTCGCTTTATGTGTTCGTCGACGACGAAAATTGCTTTGCGACTCGGACCGTGGGTGGGACCACGACGTCAGGACTGACCACCGAGGCCATCGCCGTCTTGCCGTGTTCGGGCAAGTACGAGGCTGCTTTGGGGATTCCATCCTCCATCACGACGCGACCTCTGAAGCTATGCGCGCAGCTCATCAGTCAGAGTAAGGCCTCCTCAGGCTCAGGCCGGACACTGACGGTCGACCTGAACACCACGGTCGTCGTCACCCAACCCGATTCCTTCACTGAGTTGCGCGCACTGAGCAACCTCACATTCCAAGACGCGATTGAACAGCAGCCGCAACTGGCGCTCTTCGACTCGATATCGAAGGGCGTGCTCGTCCGAGCGCCAACTGACCTCCTCGTGTCCGCCACCTGGTACATGGGCTACCCGTTCGTGCCCGCCCGGACGACTGGGGAAAAATATGACCTCACGGTACTCGAGGGAGACAACACGATCGACTTCGACAACCGTCCGATCGGTTTTTTGTCGGCGTCGTACGGCGTCGACTACTACCTCAACGTGACCGTGGAGAAGACGCAGCGTTCCATCGGCGTCATCGCACCGTTTCAGTCTCGGGTGGTTCGACGGGGTGACTGCTACTCCCCAGCGCTGCTCGCTCTGCGCTACACTCGAGAGTGCGCTGCCTGCCCAGATGAGCTCACGTGTAACGGTTCCCTCGTGGCGACCACGAAGATGAGCGTGTGGCGCGCGCATCCGGACGCGTTGGCCTTTTATTCCTGCAGTGCGCCGTATTCCGGCGACACGTGCCGTATTGGTACAGTGACAGGGGAGTGCCTACCGGGCCACACAGGTCCCCGCTGCGCGCGGTGTCTCCCCGGCTACGGCAAGGCCATCAACAGCTGCGTCAGCTGCGACGACCCGAGCAGCAGTGTCGTGATCGTCGTGCTCGCAGGAGTCGCTGTGTTCGTCGTCGTTTCCTTCCTCGTCCACACGACGATTGACGCGAAACGGTCCGATCAGCTTCCAATTTATGTCAAAATCCTCCTCAATCATCTCACGTTTGCATCGTCGATTGGCGATCAGCATGTGCAAGTGCCGAGCTTCTTGCGAACCATGTTTCAGGTGCAACGGCAATTTAGCCGTCCGAGCCCGCAATTCAGCGCCTTCGACTGTGTGACGGGTTGGAATTGGCACCAGAAATTCATCGCCGTGCAAATTGTCCCCGCCGTGATCTTCGTGGTCGTCGGCATCGCCGTGTTCATTTGCCGGCGTCGAAAGAGCGACCACGAGGACTCCCTTCACGACGGCCCGCCTCTGCCTGGTCTGAAAGGGTCGCAAGGCAAGAACGACGCCACCTCCCAGCTCGATATCGCATCGTCGGCGCCTGGGGCGCTCGTCAGGCCCAGCACCGCGGATGTGGCGCGCGCCGTGGAACGCCAGTCGAACGCGCGGTACCTCTTTATCATCATGGTTGTCATTCTCTTTATTCTGTATCCGCTTCTCGTGGAGTGGACGGCCAACGCCCTGCGCTGCGAGGACATTGACTTTAGCGTCTTGGCCCCCAACGGCACGCGCATCCGTGATGTACGCAGCTTCTTTTACCACGACCGCACTGTGGCGTGTAATTCGCCTGAGCACCGCAACATCATCATCGCCGCCGCGGTGCTTGGCATCCTGTGGGGCTTCGGCATTCCGGCCGCGTCCGTGCTCACCTACGTGGTCATGCGCAAGAAGGTTGGACGCAACGTCGCCTCACGCCTCTTCACTTTTTTGATTGCCGGCTACAATGAGCGGGTTTGGTGGTGGGAGGTCGTCCTCATGTTTCGCAAGCTCTCTCTCATCTACATCATTGCCTTTATCAGCACCCCCAAGCTGCAGCTGCTGCTCTCGTTCTGGGTGCTCGCCATCAATCTCGTCGCCCACACCTACGTCAAACCCTACGACTACCGCAAGTGCGACATCATGGAGCAAGTGTCGCTCTTCGTCCTCTGCGGCAGCTTGAACATGATTTTGCTCTTCGACTTTGTCTCGTTCGAGGACGACGCGTCCTTGGCCCTAAAGGCGGGCGCCTACATCATCGCCGTGCTAATTCTGCTCATCAACATTGGCATTATTATATGGTTCGCGTGGGTGATCTTCAGCGAGCTCATACGCACGTGCCGAAAGTGGCTGCGAGAGCACCGTCAAGCGGTCCGCGAGAAAGCGTGCGCGGACTGCTGCAGCCGGGCCATTCTGAGCTTCGCGATGGCGGATATCGTCGTCGACGTGGAGGATGATGTGCTCGACGCACTAAAGAAGCGCCGAGAGATGGTCACCGAAAAACCGATTGACGCCGCCACTATTTTAGATATTACAACTGCCGACGTTCTGGCGGTGCAGGAACCTAAGGGAGAGCTCGGCGCCAGCTCGATGCTGTCTGTGAAGGGCCCTTCCGCGTCCGGCTTTGGCGAAAATCTTGCCACGCAGCGACCGACCGCCTCCATGGCCTTTGCGCCTGCTCTATTCCACAGCGCCGGCGGCGTCGCGTCCGCTCCCCTCATCGAAGAAGAATCCTCCGGCTCCGACTGGTCCGACGACGATGACCACGCCATCCGGACCGAGGAGGCCGAGCGGGAGAAGCTCCGACGCGAGCACATGCAGAAACAACAGTCCATGCGCTCGTTCCACCGTTTCGCGTCAGGCCGCTTCAACGCCGACGAGGATGCCCCTGCGATCACGACCGGGCCGCTGGGCCACTCGTACTCCGACATGGCGTTGAAGAAAAACGCCGGTGACTTCGCGGCCGTGCCAGCGCTTGGGAGAAACCGGCGCTACGGTGGCAAGCCCGTTGCTGCCGCGCCCAGCGGCGAATTTTCACTCCCGCCGGGGACGTTAGATATTGAAAGCGGGATATCCAGTGAAGATGACGCCTTCGAGCACGTCGCGGGAGAGGGCGACAAGGTCGCGCCGAGCCTGGTCGATCAAATTGATCAACGAAGCGCCGGTTTCGACATCACGACCGGCATTCTCGGCGATGCCGTGACCGACGACCTGGCCGCGTCAATGGAAGCCCCGCAGTCGGCTGGAAGTCGCCCGCAGCGCTCCCAAGCACAGGGGGCCGCGATGCACCCGTTGAACGCGGGCGGTGTCGGAGCTGGCGACGTCGGCGTCGATGGTCTCGGCGTGGTGAACCCCACTGCCGTTATCATGCACAACGAAGCGCTGAAAGTGAAACGGCGGAACGGCATGATCGTCGCGTCGCTGCGAGCGGCGGTGGCGGGCCTCCGCGAACACAACGACGTGCTGGCCAAGCGCGTGGCGGAGCTTGAGGAGGGAAAGGCGAACAGCGACGCAGAGGCAGACAAGCTGCGGCGTCAGATTGCGGTCCTCACGACATACACTACCAAAGCCGAAAAGCAACTCAGCGACTACGCCGTTGAAGTCGAAACCTTGCGACAGCAAGTTACCGAGCAACAGCGCTTACTGGACGAGCAGCAGGCTCTTCAGAATGCTAGCTCCTCACGCTTTGACGCCACGCAGCGGCCGGTAAACGTCGCGACGGCGAAGATCCTCGAGTTGCAAACGACGGCGAAGCAGTCCGCCATTGACCGCGACGTGCAGCTGCGGTCGATTCTTGTGGAAGCCGACGTCCGGCACAAACATGCGCAGCAAATCGAGTCGGAGATTCACGCGGAACAGCAGCGATTGGTGGCGGAAAAGTTGGAACAGAAGCGCAACATCATGCGAACGCGGCCGCAATCGTCCGGCCAAGTCGTAACTGGTCCGACCCAGCCGCAGGAGAGTGCCCTGGGGGATGGTGGCCAGCGGACGCCTCGTTCGGCGCGACGCAGCGTGGGCCTATTAGTGCCTCCGCTGCCCAACTACGTGATGCCATCGTCCTCGAACACATCTCTGTCAGGCGGATTGGCGTCGCCCATCCAGCTGCCCCCTCGCCTTGGATTTTCGGGCTCCGCCGCGGCCCAAGCCATTGTCGTCATTCGCAGGAAGGCGCGGGGTGGCCATCATAAGCTGGGCCGCAACACGGGCTGGATACGATCCACGGACGACGCCTTGGATAACGAGGACGACGATGGTGGCGGGGCATTTGGCGGAGCGGTGCTGGCTCGACACCCTTCCGCGCGACGGAACAGCTCCGCATCGCAGGGTACACCGCGACGCATGGCCAGCTGGGCGGGAGGGGGAGCATCGGCTGGTGACATGGTGGGCGGCAACCGCATCAACACGGGAGGGAGCGTCCGGTTTCGCCCGACCAACTAGTCCGCCTGTCTTGTGGAGGGCCCATGACCTTCCGAAATAAAGAGAGAGAGAGAGAAACAACGTCTTTCCCAGTGACAGAAAACGGAGAAGCTCAAACGGAGAGAGATTTGTGTGCGTGTGCGCGCTTGTGCGTGCGCGTGAGCGTGACCGATTAGAAATGCTGGCAGTACGCAACGATGTACCGAAAAAATAACCTTTCACGCACCCCCGTCGCAAGGAAAGAGCGACAAAATGCACTGCTCAACAAAACAACAGGAATCGCAACGCCGGTGCCGATCCGAGCGAAAGTCTCACATCGCCCTCGGGACGCCAGGCCGGGGGTTCCAACTTCCACATCCACCCCACCTGCCACTTGATCTCAATTTGCCAACCTCCTTCCATCCTTCCGAAGCCGCGTACGCCTCTGAGACCTGACGAGAGACTCGTTTGTGTTGTCGTGTGTTCAGCTCCTTTATTTCCCGTCCAAACCTTGAACATGTCGACCGTGGCATCGCACAAGAAGCACGGTAGTCGCCATCGCAGTTTTGGGAGCATGAAGCTGTCGGGGAGTTTTCGCGCTATCACGCAAAAGTCCTACGTGAGCCTTCCCTACACGAAGGACAAGCTCCCGGCCATCGCGACGATCGACGACGCGCTGCAACTCGGCTATCTGAATGGCGTCGTGAGCAACTCCGAGGCAAACCACCGCGTCGTCATCCACGACCTACCAGCACACGCCAGCGACGACGCGGCCGTGCGGCGGCTGCTCGCGTGCATGATGGACCAGATGGAGTTCACGGCGTCCGCCTGGTGGTGCCCGGCCCATAGCACGGCCCTTTTGCACGCAGGCCTCGCCTCCGTGCTTGACATGGTAGACATTTCGAGAGTGTCCTCGAGCGCGATGGAGGCGTTGCACCTTCCCGTGATCCGCACCACGTTCGAAATCCAAGGCGCCTTTGTCACCGGCAGTCGAGGAGGGGCGGGCCCCGCCACGGACGTCAAGTGTAACGTTCTCGTGCTGGAAGGGTGTACCGATGAGGTGCTCGAACACTTCCTCAAATACGTGAGCCCTCGCTGGGGCATGCACATCGTGGTCAAGCGGCCTTGGGCAGCGGCGCAGCGGCAAGGAATAAGCAACGGACAACGTCCCTTTCCTCCAGACGAAGGAAAGTACAATGGTGGTCCCTCTGCCTCGCGCACCCGTAGCAGTGGCATCGATGTCTTGGCGCAGGTTGAAACACCCCTGGAGCGGCTCACGGGATTGCGAACCGCTTTACCCCTTTCAGGAGCCACGAGTGACGACTTCGTGAGTGCGGATACGGTCGTCGTGACCGCCGACGAGGCCCGAGAAGTGCTTTGCCGAAGGCTCGTGCTCGCGGAGCTGGCCGCCGTGTTTGGCATTCCTGAGGACGTTGCCGTCGATGCGTTTCCCGGCATCAACCGGAATCGAGCGCGATCGAAGCGCAATGTGCCACTCCATGTGTATTTGCGAGTCACCGACTCTACTGGTGAGCGCCCAACTCCGAGTCTGCTAGACCGCGATCGAGTTTCGCTGCTGGAAGGCGCAATGGAACGAGTGATGAAATCCACGCGTCACTGCACTCCGGTGTGCCTCATCGCGGTCCAAGTCATGAGCCGCCTGCTCGATCCGTCCGTTCCACTGGAAATTGTGGTGGACTCTCCCTACGAGTACTTTGAATTGTTGCAGAGCCATGCGGAACGACTTTGCGCGCGATATCGAGATTTGTCGGCCATCTATGCCGCCGCGACTGATTTAGCGGCTCTCGCCTCCTCGCCGATGAAGTCCGCCGAAATTCTCGATCAGCGCCTGTGCCGCAACGTTGGCGGGTGGGACGGCATTAACACGGTCCTCGACCATCATGGGCGTGACCTCAAAGACCTGAAGGGGGTCATCTCCAGCGAGGGTGCCGGTGGGAGCCCGATCCCGGAGGCGTTGTTCCGAGCTGCCGTTCTCGACAGCATTTCGTGGACATTGGCTCTCGATAGTGACGACGACTTTGGCGAAACCTTCTCCACGTTAGGCTCCCCGCCGGCCACTCGGTGCTCCCCTGTGATGCTCCGACAGTCGCTGTTCTACTTTCTGGGCTTGCCCAACATCCTGCCAAGGTATCTGTTTGACGCCAAGGCACTGTCCGAGCTCCGAAGTTTCAACGTGGTGGAGCTGATTGGCGAGCCCACAGGCACCGACACGTCCCCGAGGGGAGCCGCCGTCGACACCGCTGGCCCCAATCGTCTCTTGCGTGGTGGCGTGCTCTCGCGCCCACCCAACGCGACCGCGTCGGAGGCGTCGGTCGGGAACGTTGGCAACGCACCGAGCCAGATGGTGCGCATGACCGATGAAGTGCAAGCGGCGCTCATCGTCGTCGCGCATCTTGGTGACGGCACGGAATTGGTTCACTTTGGTGGCCGAGCCATTGCGATGCGCCGGCGGCGCTCCGTCGCGGGAGCTCCGCCTCCTTCGTGGATGCCCGGGAATCGCAGCTCGACAGGCGCCTACTCAGGCTTGTCGCCCCTCGTGCACCTGGAGTCAACTCGTGATCGGCTGCTCAGCTGCATTGAAGCCTACCGCGACGAGCGGACCAAGGCAGTGGTATTAGACGTGGACCGCCCCGAGGCTGCCACGGCAGCGAGATCGTCTCCCTCCATGTCGACGCTCTTTTCCATCCCTGGCGGCGAAGAAGATACGTCTGCGGTCGCGGACGTTCTTGAAGCCGTTGAGCGTTGGCACAATGCGCTCGTGACTCATCTGGACGAAGGACTCACGTCGCTGGGGTTCCGACTTCGAGGCGTTGGTAGCGATCGGCAGCTGCCCGCGACTGGGTCGCTTCACGAGCCATTCGCGGGCAAACCTCGCAGTGGGCCCTCCGGGGCGGGTCGCCAGCCCCCCTTTCCACAAGCCGGAAGCCCGAAGCAAATCGGTGCCGCCTCGGCACAGTGGCAACCACATTCCGCTGATCGGGAGGTGACCTCGGCGATCGTCACGCTGTCGGCCGACGAAGCCACGTGGAACCATCGCACGCTTCGGCTGCTCGCACCGCCGTTATTGACCCTCTTGGAATCGACGCGGTACTTTGAGGCGGCGAGGTTACTGGAGAGATTGTGTCTCATCGTCCTCTCGCAGATCGTCGAAAAGTTGGGTGATGGTCTCTCCGCGAATATAGCTGTAGTGGCGACGCTGGCGGCCCTGTATGAGCGGGTCGCGAATGCGTTCATCGAAGCACGGCTGTCCGGTCTTGCGGAAACCTACGCGGAGCGTTTTGTGTCGCTACAGGAACTCGTTCGTGGAGGTCCGACGGTGCACACCCTCGACGATGGCCCCGCCCTTCCAAGAGTGGACTTGGGTGCGCTACTCGTTGCCAGAGTGTACGCTGCGAAGGCGAAAGACGAGGCCCATCATGCCAAAATGGTATGCAACTCTGAGGCGCTCGAAGGCATTTTCGGCGATGTTCAAACACAAGCAGCGTTGCGAGTGGACTCCTCCAGCGTCGGGCACATCGCGAAGCTCATCGCCCGCGTGGCCAACACCCTACCCGCACTCAGAGCCGCGAACCCGTCACTCGTGGGCAGCGAGCTATGCAGCATTGAGCAAGCGCACTGCACGTTAGCGGATCACGAGCTCCGCGACCGCGTGATGCTGCAGCACGCGCACGCTGCCTTCGCGGCCGCAGTCAGTTGCGAACGGCCGTCTGAGTTCTTGCTGGACGACACGCGAAGAAAAACAAAAAGTGACGGTTCCGCGGACGGCACCTTGGAAGCCGACGCTGACAACGCTGCCCCCTTTTCGATCGACGTATCGAGCAGCGAAGCCGCCACGCCGCGGTCGGGCGCACCTACACCGAAGCGTCTCGTCACCATCGCCCACGCGGCTGCACCTGTCCTCGCCTCTCCGCCATGCGGCACTCGATGGATTAGCCAACGACGACAGCTGGCTTGGGCACAGCAACATTTACCGCGTCTGATTCGCTGCATCGAGCGGCAGCAATGGGACCTCGCGCGGCAACTCGTGGATTCATGCTGGATGCTCACGTATCTGGGATGCTTCGAAGATGATCTTATCTCGGCGGACATCGACGGCGATCTTGGGATCGCGGATGTTGACAATCAGCTGCCCCTCGTCAACGACACGCGCCGATTGTTCGTCTTTGCCGGAGGCACTCGCTCTAGCGAACTGTTCGAGTTGTTTCGGCCGTCGGCCACGCACTACGAGCATTTGTGCCTCTTCACGAACGCAACGGAAGCGCAGGTTGCTCGGCACCACGGCAACAGCTGGGAGTATCAGCCCATGTCGGCGGCGCCTTCCTCCTCGTCGTCGCTCATTTCGATTGCGGTACAGCCGCAGACCGCTGCGATCAGCCAGTCGTCTTCAAGCACGTTCGGGGGTCTCTCCGAGGAGTCGGCAGTGGTTTCGATGTCGTCGTCCCAGCATGCACCGCTGTCCGTGTTGAAGTCGTCACACCCTGCGTTGTCCAAGAAGCGAGCGAGCATCGCCGCGGCGATGAGTGGCGATGGCCTGGTGCCAGTCGTGGGGTTGCCGCGAGCGCTATCGAACAGCCTACTGAGATCGAACTCGAACCTAGTTGGCACCGCGTCACCGCCCAAACGCCGCCCCGCAGGCGGCGACACCGCGGGCTCTGGGCGCACGGAGTATGTGTTCGCCGTGCACCGGCTGCTCCGCGTGATGGATGGGAAGAATGCGCCCTACGCGGTGCCGCTGCTGGAGCGCATGGTGGCGACCGGGATCGATCCCCGCGTTTGCAGCCCCCACGACATGCGCACGTTGCTGTACACCGCCGCCCGTCGGCGACTCGTCGCGGTGGCGGATGTGCTGCTCAAGACCGCGCAAGTCACGCTGGATTACGCCCCGCCGTACATGCTGGCTGCGAAGCGGACCGGCCTTTCGACGAAGGCGGAGGTGTACCGGCAGCCGTTCGATGTGCTCCTGCAGCCCTTGATGGCGTGCACGGACCCGCGTCTCATAGAGTCGTTGTTGGTCGGAGCCCATGACGCCGTCACGGCCGTGTCCAGTTGCACGGACGTCGTCCTATCAAGAATAGCCAATGCCCCGGATACGATCGCGAACCTCTTCGGCGCGCGGGGCTGCTTGCAACCGTGCGTGGCCCCCGTGTTGCTCAACCGCGACATTTTGTCACAGCTGCGGACGCTTGTCGCCCCGCATTGCGACCCTGACGTCGCCTGGGACGTAATGATTCGCCTGCAAGACGAAGACGTGCTGTTTGCGCTTGCCAATACCCTCCGGGAACGGTACGCAGCGCCGCCCACGAAGTTTGCAGCCGCGTTGCGCCACTTCACCGACAAGGGCCCTTTGGCTTGCGCCATGTGCTTCGTCGAAAAATTGGGCATCTCGACCGACGTCGTTCCCATCGAAACCGCCGCGGCCTACCGCAAGAAGCGCCGAGAGTACAACTTGGCGCACCATAACAGCCCCATCTTTGGCGAGGAGCCACACTCTGCTCAATACTCTTCTCAAGGGAAAAGTGGTGGCGCCGCCCCCCCATCCATCTCCGAGAGGCATCACTCCTCGGGAGAGCGACCCCTCGTCAGGGTCCCGTCTCAACGCGGGAGGGTCAATCTCAGTACGTCGCCGCCACAACGCGGATCAAGTTTCCGCAAGTGACGTGGAAACGGGCAATGCCGGCAATTGCTCTCCTGGTCGTGCCCCCCTCTTGCCCTCGTTTTTTTCCGTAAAGCGGTGTGAGTATTTGTAGATTGACACTATCTTCCCCAATCCCTCCCGAGTCTCGATCCGACAATGCGGACCAGAGTGCGCTTGTTGCGTTGTACTTATCATTTGACACATCCAGTCGTGTGCAGTCGTGACTTTTCGCGCGATCGCTCGCGATTTCTGTTCTTGAACTTCCTTTGGTGCTGAACGACGCCTCCCCACCCCCTTCAAACAGCAACCCACACCCCTTGTCGAAAGATGGACGGCGACGCGATTGTCTGCGACAGCGGATCGGGGATGGTAAAGTGCGGCTTCTCGGGCGACGACGCGCCGCGGTGCGTGTTCCCGTCGATCGTGG
>ERZ1292630.378-Hain-H41-02um-R3-378-length-47016-cov-56_pt1 | contig 40880 bp, 33 predicted proteins | sample MGYA00564408_ERZ1292630 | MGnify/ENA primary metagenome ERZ1292630 (study PRJEB36523, sample SAMEA6512641) | groundwater metagenome | collected 2019-01-08 | study: AquaDiva: Metagenomics assemblies of 32 groundwater samples
CAAGGAGTTAGGTAAATCACTCGCCCTGCTGGATGAACCATTCAGACACCTGTCCAAACCATTCAGACACCTGTGCGAACCGTTCAGACACCTGTGCGAGCCGTTCAGACACCTGTGCGAACCGTTCAGACACCTGTGCGAACCGTTCAGACACCTGTGCGAACCGTTCAGACACCTGTCCGAACCGTTCGTTCCGCTCCAGCGGGTGCTCACGGTCTCTGCGGAGTTCATCCGATTTACGGTCTAAAACACCTCTGGCGCCTCACGCGCCATGGCGCCCTTATGGCGCCACTTTCCTCCTTTCTTAGGGCGTCCCCGGAACTCCGATTTTCCGAAAACCCTGCCTGACATCTCGCCTAAATCAACACATTCCCGTAGTTAAATGTGTCCCGCGACCCAATTAGTATGTGTCCCCCGATTATGGGGCGGGACTGTCCCGCGACCGTCATTAATTCGGTATGGTGTTTCCCGAACTTACCTCTTGTTTAAGATGTGGCCCGCATGATAAATACAAACGCTATTAGGAAAGTAATAATTTTCCAAGTTTCATTCATCTCCCCTGCTTTTAGATTAGCTAACACTGGTGATTCTTTTACCAAATCACTATACGCTTCTGCTTCATTCTGACTCAGTGGAGCAACTGTCTGGACATAAACATCCCCATTATTTGATGAAGTAGTTTTGGCTGTCTCGGTCTTCTTTACTTCCGCATTCAGCCAGTTAGACGGGACTAGAAACAAACCCAGCAATAAAGCGCACAAAATTATCTTTCCCATTGATGTCTCCTTTCTGCAAACAATTATTTGTGTACACTTACTTCGTGTTTCCTCGATTCAACCATTCCTTTCCACCAAGGACGTATACAGCCGCGTAAACAATGAATACAGTCCAAAACAAATCTTCCATGGCGTCGCCAGCCTGTAATTGCGCCAAGTCATTTTTCACTCCTTGCCTGTTTGCCAACAAGAATGCTTCTTCGCTATTTAGCATTATTTTTGTTGCTACAAACATGCTTTCAGCTTCTTTCTCCGAATTTACTTTGGTAGTACTTTCGGCAAAGAGTAGTGGGTTTGGCAGTAGAAATCCTGCAAGAAGAAACATAACCAGAATTACCTTACACACATTCTTACTCATTTCAAATCACCTCCTTTTTCTTCAGGAGCAACCAGCATTAGAAAGTTAAAGCCGGAAGCCCACATTTCGTTGAAGTCATCTATTAATATCCAATAACGTTCTCCAGCCGGGTCGTCTATAACGACATACTGCTTACTTCTGTTATATCCAACCACCACCACGTAATGATATTGCTTTTTACCAATAAGGTCATAGAGAAAACCGGATGATTTATGGGCAATAATTAAAGGCCTTCCTTTCTCTATGTTTGCAAAAACATCATTTTCTTCTCCTTTCACTATGAAACTTCTTAAACCAACACTTTCTGCATACTCTTTTAGTTCTTTAGCAATAATCTCGTCTTTTTCCCCTTTTGTTATAGAATCCCATATTTCCTTCTGTCTAACCGGGTTACCCCAGTAGTATAAAACCTCTTCTAAACAGGCAACACCACAATATCCATTTTTGGCCTGTTTTACTGGTTCAATCTTTAACAGGCGGACACCTTCCTTGGATCCAATTTTGTCAAGGTCAAATGTATGCCTCATGGCACAGCCATTAAGCAACGCAAGACAAATCAAAAGCAGAAGAATTTGTTTCTTGTTCATAACTATTTGCTTCTGTATCCTAATCTCCTAATCAGCTATCCCCCGGAATTCATAATAATTATGCAGAACGCTCCAGTAAATCTAATCTCTAATAGGTAATAATAATCTGGCCGTTACCTTCAGTGGTCAAGGTTGAATAGGTCGTGCCGCTCGTGCCTGTCCCGGCATAACTTGAACCGCCACCGCCGCCGCCACCACCGTTGTAGTCATTATTGGCACCACCCCCACCGCCACCACCCTAGTAGCCCCCGCCGGCGCCCCCACCCCCACCCCCGCCTCCACCGGAGCCGCCACCGCCGCCGCCACCACCACCACCACCACCGCCATAGTAACTACCACCATTACCACCGTTGCCGAAACTACCAGCACTACCATTACCGCTAACCCAACCGCCGTAGCCGCCAGCACCGCCAGCGTTCTGGGTGCCACCGCTACCGCTGCTACCCTTACCTATGGCGAAGCTACCGCTGCCACCGTTATAACCACCGGAACCACCACTGTAGGCACTAACACCTGAGAAGCCGGCGTCACCGCCACCTCCACCTGCAACAACAACACGGTTATTGAAAGCAGTACCTCCTCGACGAATGTCTGAAGCGCCACCACCATTGTAACCATTAGGGTAGATACCACTGCCACCGCCGTTGTAACCGTCCTGCCCACCAACATAGAGATATAGAGTTTCTCCAGGAGTGACAGAGAGCGTTGTCTGTACGCGCGCTCCCTTGCCACCATTGTAGCTACGTCCACTGGCGCCGCTTGTATCCACCTGGATTGAAAATACACCAGTCGGCACAAACCACGGTTCCTGATAACCAGTATAGTTAAATGTGACGGAACTACCACTTGGCGTGATACTAATCGAAAGTGATGAAGACCAACCTGAAACCACCGAGGTATGGGTGGTGCATCTTGCCCTTGCCCTGACATAGTATGTTGCGGCAGATGACCAGGACTTTGATTGATATGGAGTGCCCCAGGCAGACAAGGTTGTTCCAGCGCCTGTCCAGTCAAACTGATATTCTAATGAATGCCCTAAACTGGACGATGCATCACCTGTATAATAATTGTAGCTTGTGCTGGTATTGCCATATTCCGTACCAGTTGGCTGACTAGGCGTGCTTACGGTTTCGCTTGGTGTCGGGGTCGGCGCAGGGCTACTACCACTGTCGCTGGGGGTTTGACAGTACCCGCCGTAGCCGCACATCATTACGATGCACACCAAGACAACCAGTCCTATTTTCATCCATATTACCTGTGTCATATAACACCTCCTTTTTTCTCAGGCGCCACCAGTAATAAGAAATTATAGCCGGAAGCCTACATTTTACGAAAATCATTCTTTCCCGAGCTCGGCTCTAAGCGGAATTTCCGAGTCCCCCAAAACACACAACTCACGATTGTACGTCTTGTAGCCGTCCTTCTTCACCTCAATCCGTTTAAATGTGTCCCAAAAAAAATCTTTTTTATCTTTCAGATGGCCTAGTCGGTTGTAAAACACCATTTATTTTTTTATCATTTGGAGTAAGTATCTGCCGTTCTGTTTGATAACCCGGTTTTTCAAAGCGAACTTCGCTCCTGACATGCTTAGAAGACCATTTGACCCCCATGGTACAAGGTGTTTTTCCCCAGTAAGCACCATCTACATAAATTGATGCATCTGCTGGTTCAGAAGTAAAAGCGACATTGGTCGTAAATAAACCATCGGTTGGGATTAAGGTTAGCAGGATGCTTCGGCTGCCGACTGGGTTGCCGTATAGTTTATCATCATCGCCGATTTTCAATCCTTGGCATGCTTGGTTGAAAATCCCGTCCTGAGACACTTTAAGTGTGTAGGTCATAGGTTCATAGCCGTCCTTGAACGCCTTAATTGTCCACTGACCGCCTGTAAGTGAAAAATTCAAACCCCCGGACCAATTAGTTGCATGCATTCTTTGTTCAGAAGATCTTTTGGTCTCCGTGAAAAACAAACCACTGGGTTCTTCGGTCCATGACGCTGTATATGTTCCGTTCTGAGACACAGAAACACTGTTCTCACCACAATCGGCAGTGAATCTGATAGGCGATATACCCATATAGTCGTCTTGGCAGTAGATTTTCGCCCCTTGAGGTTCTGTATTAACTATCACAACTTCTTTGTAAGCTAATTTCCAACTTCGCGACTCATACCGTGTTCCAGTTTGCGTCGCACAACCGCTCATCAGTACCACAAACGCCACCGAAAAAATAGTAATGATTAAACCGGTCCGTGCATATTTTACAGGATTACTCATATTTCCTTCCTTTCATTAAATCTAATTCTGGGAACGCCTTAATTTGAGTCATTATAAATGAAATGCTTGGAATGTAATGCTGGTGTAAAAAACTACTTGTCAGATTGAAATAGTGTCGTGGTATAAAATAACGCCCTGGAACCCTTATTCTATGCGGGTTTGCGGGGTGATGGGGGGGGTAGCAATACCTAATACCAAATTATGATTACTCATTGTCTTCATAACTACCGGCACTCTACCAAACTATTGGATACTGGTCAAGGATTTTATAAAAATTATAAATAAATTCATCACGGAAGAGATACGGACTCTGATTAGATTTTATCAGGATGTATTTACTTCCGGCTAATGGCCTTTTTAGCCGTCTACCTGTGCCGTGCCACGGCACGCAGACAGGCTTTGACGATGTCGTCTGCGGTGAGATGATATTCTTTCATGAGTTCATCAGGCTCGCCGGATTGGCCGAAGCGGTCGTTAATCGCCACCATTTCCATCGGCACCGGATAGTTCTGGGCCAGAACCTCGGCTACTGCACTACCTAATCCTCCGGCCGCCAGATGTTCTTCAGCCGTAACGATAGCGCCGGTCTTCCTGGCGTAAGAAATAATCTTTTCAGTATCCAGCGGTTTGATGCTGTAGGCATTGATAACCGTGGCTTTGATATTTTCCTTGAGGAGCGTCTCAGCCGCAGTCAGCGCCGAAGCCACCATCACACCGCAGGCAATGATAGTGACGTCGCTTCCTTCACGCAGGACATTGGATTTGCCGATGATGAATAAGTCGGTTAATTGGGTGATAACCGGTATCTTCAAGCGGGCCAGGCGGACATAGACCGGTCCTTTATATTCCGATGCGGCAACCAACGCCTTGGGCGTTTCCACGGCATCACACGGCACCAGCACCGTCATTCCCGGAATCAGACGCATCAATGCCATGTCTTCTATCCCTTGGTGTGAGGCGCCGTCCGGGCCGACTGAAATACCGCCGTGCGTGGCCACAATCTTGACATTAAGATTACCGTAAGCAATGGTGTTCCGGATTTGCTCCCAGGCACGGCCTGAGGCAAAGATAGCAAATGTGGTAGCAAAGGGAATCTTGCCTGAGACGGCCAGTCCGGCGGCCGTATTCATCATATTGGCCTCGGCAATGCCCATATTGAAGAACCGCTCCGGGAACGCCTTGGCAAAATCATCGGTCTTGGTCGAGCCGGCCAGGTCAGCCGAGAGGACCACGATGTCATTGTTGGCCTTGCCTAGTTCCACCAGGGCGTTGCCGCAGGATTCACGGGTGCATCTGAGTTCTGTCATACAAAACCTTTTGCCACGAAGGCACAAAGACACAAAGTGACTCTTGTCACCCTGAGCGTAGTAAAGGGTCTCATTAGTAATTAGATTCTTCGCCTACGGCTCAGAATAACACCTTAATGTCTTTATAGCGACTACTGTAACTCCTTCAACGCCTGTTCTGTCTCCTGGACATTGGGCGCCTTACCATGCCATCCATGCTTGTTTTCCATAAACGACACGCCCTTGCCTTTGACGGTCCGGCAGATAATCATGGTCGGTTTGCCCTTGACGGTCTCGGCCGCATCAAGCGCCGCGATGATTTCTTCTATATTATGCCCATCCACATTAATCACGTGCCAGCCGAAGGCAATCCATTTTTCAGTCAGGGGCAGAGGCGACATTATCTTTTCAATCGGCCCGTCAATCTGCAGTCCGTTGTAATCAATCAGCCCGACCAGGTTATCCAGCTTGTAATGAGCCGATGCCATAGCCGCTTCCCAGACCTGGCCTTCCTGGCATTCGCCGTCGCCTAAAAGAACATAGACCCGATAGGATTTCTTATCCAATTTGCCGGCAATGGCAATACCGTTGGAGATGGACAGTCCCTGGCCCAGCGAGCCGCTGGACATCTCCACGCCCGGGGTGCGCTTCATATCAGGATGACCCTGAAGAATACTTCTCATCTTTCTCAGCGTATCAAGTTGGCTGATGGGAAAGAATCCGGCTTCGGCCAGCACGGCATACCAAACCGGCGCGGCATGGCCTTTGGACAACAGGAACCGGTCCCGCTCGGGCCACTTGGGGTCTTTGGGATTAATTCTTAGTTTGTGAAAATATAACGCCACCAGGATTTCTACGGCTGAGAGCGAGCCGCCCGGATGGCCTGAACCGGCCTTGGATATCATCCGGATAATATGCTGGCGGATGGTCTTGGCTCTGGCCTTGAGCGACTCTAATTTGTCGTTAGAAAGAGGCATATAAAATTATAAGGAACCCAGGAATCCGGGAAATTATTCCTGTTCTCTTGGTCTCCTTATAGAAATCCTGATTTTGTATTCTCCGTGGTTACAGTCCCGACAAAAACTGTCGGGATTAAGAACCAGTAAGGACTAAAGTCCTAAGTGGTTCTAAGTGGGCAGGGCCGGGATTGAACCGGCGACACGTGGATTTTCAGTCCACTGCTCTACCGCTGAGCTACCTACCCGTTTAGTTTATTTTAATCGTTGTAACTTTTGGAGCGCGCCCAGCGCGGTCTTGATGCACCTTAACTCGGCCTGCTTCTTGAGCGCCTCGCTGATTATATTATACTTAACCCGGTTAATAAAGACCGTGCAGATACTGCCGGCCCGATAGTTCTTTAAACTGGCTAAGGTCAAAAGCGTACTGGTCTCCATCTCAAAGTTAAGAATACCAATCTTGCTAAAGTACTTTGTGATGTCCGGGGTCAAAACCGGGAACCCGCCGACCGAACGGCCCTGGGCCGCATAGAACCCCGGAGCCGTGGCTGTCAACCCGGTATGATATTTGTGTTTCATCTCATCCGCGGTCTCTTCCAGAGCCCGGATAACCTGATGATGCGCCACCGCCGGATAACCTTCGGGCACGAAGAAGAGCGAGGTGTTCTCCAATCTCAACGCAGCCGAAGTAATAATCAAGTCGCCCACCGCCGTATGTTTCTGCAGGCCACCGCAGGAGCCAACCCTGAGAATGGTCAGGTCTCTAGCAATCTGAGAGAGTTCTACCATGGCGATTTCGGTATTGGCCGGTCCGATACCGGTAGCCATAACCGAAACCGGTAAACCCTTATACGAGCCAGTATAGGTAACGAACTCACGATTCTGCCTTTTGAGTTTGATGCGGTCAAAGAGTTTAGCTGTCTTTTCCGCTCTGGAATAATCTCCACAAAGCAGGACATTGGACGCAACCTCGCCTTTGCTTAAGGCGATATGATATTGCCGTGCCATAAAGTATTTATCCCTTCTCAATTAGTCCTTATTAGTTTGAGACCGTTGAAAAACCATCCAACGACGTCATTCTGAGCCCTTCTGGCACCAACGGCGGGGGTTCAGGGTGACATTATTGACACAGTCAACAATTTCAGTTTTTAGTGATACGGAGAATCCGCATTAAATACATTATAATCGGATTAGTCAACCAAAAATAAATATTTTATGAGAAATATAATTCGGTTAGACAGTTATTTTGCACTACTACATGTTGTATTCACCGTTCGCTACATCGTATTACCTTGAATCTGCAGGATTTCGCCAAGGAATGAAACAGTAAAACACGGAAAATCATCTGATCCGAATAAAATTATCCCGTTCTAATCCGAGTTTGTTGAAAAGCGGGTTAATTCTCCTGATGAACATCCGGCTGTCCGTGTGATAGCCGCTGGTGGGCTTGAGCGACGGAATGTGCGACTGGAAAAAGCGGTTGAGTTTGAGCATTGACAATTCCCGGTAATATTTTGAGAAGATAGAAGCCAGGGCAATGGCGAATTCGGATGCATCGCCATCCTTGATAAAACTGATTACGGCATCGGATGATGGCTTTGCCCTGATAATATACGACGAATTGTTGTGCCCCTGCTCCACGGAACGGATTATTTTATCGGCGAACAATCTTTGCATACAGGGCAGGTAATAATTCCGGCCGCCCTGCTTGCCGGCCCGGATGACAACCATATTTTTATGGTTATATTTATCAACGCAATGCTTAATCAGTTCGCCCGAGACCTCCCAGAGGAAATCCGCCTTGTTCCGGAGACGCCTGATGCCGCCATTAAAATCCGCCGGCTCAACGATACTGGCCTTGACTTCGCAGAATCTAATGGAATTATTCTTTAACTCTGTCCGGAGCGTCTGGGTTAACAGGTTAATTTCGTTATTATCCGCTGATAACGGAAGAGATAATTCATTGTGGTCGCAATAATCCGGTTCAATCAGACGCTTGAAGACCAGCGCGGTCTTTTCCAATTCCTTTATGCCCCTGGCCGGCTGGTAGAGCGCCTTGCTGTCGCAGACAGTCACTTTAGCGCGGGATTTATTCTCGGAGATTATATCGGATAGGATTTTCCAGAGACAGGCAACTTTAGGCAAAGGACGTTGCTGGGCCAGCATGGTATCCGGAAGTTCCAGTACCACCGCGCTGACCACCAGCGGCCCTAACTGCGGGCCGTAACCGGCTTCATCAATCCCGACAAGATGAAAGGGCATAGATTGTGATCCTTCGGTATACTCGGGACCCGACGAATAGTCGGGATAAGTCGCTGATAACGCCTATGCAGACTAACAGCGACTAATAAGAGCCAGTAACGACTTGCGGTCGTAACGACTCGGAGACAAAACTCTAATCCCTCCACTTCGTTACGGGATAAGAGCCAGTAACTCACTTCGTTCAAACTGGCTCTAAAAATATTTCCTGGACAGATAGGTAATAACCACGATGAGGTAAAATATCAGGGTGAATAAATTCAGCCCCAGTCCAATCAGAGGCAGGGTTTTCTTGCGTCCGGCCTGGAGAATCCCCTTGAAACTGCTGGCTAATCCGAAGAAAATGATTACCAGATTAAAACCGCCCAGAACGGCCAGCAAAACCTGATGAGGATATTCCAGTTGATTATCAACCCGGAAGAAAAGCCAGAGGGTGGTATTAAGCAGGAACACGCAGATGGCCAAAGACCCCAGGACCGTGGATGTGATTCCGTGTCCGCTGTGTTGGACCATTGGCTGTTTCATATATTAAAATTTAATCCGGCCCAAAAGGTTAAAACTGAAATTAAAGAACGAGCGGGTCTGGCTGTCAGATTGGGTTGCCTTGGTTATGGCCCAATCTTCGGTGCCAATCAGCCCCAATGAGAACGAGTTGGAAAACTGCCGCTGCAATCCCATAGAATAAGAAAGCAGCAAGCCGATGTCATCCGGTTCCATATCGGAATAATCCTGGACCCCGCCCATAATGCTCAGGTGGATAAACGCTTTCTTGGTTAACTGCCCGCTCAGGCCGAAGCCGGCCAGATAAGTATCCACCCGGCCTTTCTTGGTCTGTCCGTCCACTTCGTGGATGGAGTTGCGGTATTCAATGATGAGCGGCGAACTGGTGATATCGCGGATGGGCGAATCCGACGTTCCGATAAAAGGATAGGAATGATAACGTCCGAAGGTATCCTGGCGCAAATGGATTCTCAGGCGCGCGCCGACTACGTCGTTAATCTTAAGGTCGTTGTCAAAATATGTGTATTGCGGTCCGACCTCTATCATCAGTTTGCGCCACCAGGGCCGATGGCTAAAATCACGCTGGTAGCTGCCGATAAGAATATCCAATTCTATCCTGGCATCCTTGAGATTCTTTCCCATCAGGTTGGCCTTGTCCGTGAGTTCCTTGACCTGCTCCAGTTTGTTGTCTTTCAACGCCTGCATAAGTTGGGCATTGAGTGTTTGAATCTCTATCTGGACGGCCTGGACCTTGCGGTCCAGCATATAGACCTGGGAACGTAGAACCGATTCGGTGGAAGTCAGGTCCGGCGGCTCTTCCGGAATTTGCGGTATATCAGCCATATCGCTTCTTACCGGAAATATCAGGATGCCGAACAGGAACAGCAAAGCCGGGAATAATCTTTTACTTGGAGCGAGCATAATGCATCTACTCATAGCGCAATGCCTCAATCGGGTCCAGCCGCGATGCCTTCCAAGCCGGCCAGAACCCGAAGAAAATCCCCACGCCGGCCGAGAACAAGACCGCAATAATGACCGAAGCCGGCGAGACCGATACAGGCCAATTATTAATCCCGGAGATAATTTTAGCCGTAGAATATCCGAGAATTATCCCGAAGATGCCGCCGATGGACGAGAGTATAACTGACTCCACCAGGAATTGGAGCAGGATATCCCTGGCCCGGGCGCCGATGGCCATCCGGATTCCGATTTCCCTGGTCCGCTCGGTGACCGAAACCAGCATAATATTCATTATGCCGATTCCGCCCACAATTAAAGAAATAGACGCAATAATTGCCAGCAAAAGCGTCATCAATTTAGAAGTCGAGGTAATCATCTCGGTCAATTCGGTCATATCGCGGATGGTAAAATCATCATCGGCGTCGTCCATAAGATTATGCCGTTGGCGCAGGAGTTCTTTTATCTCGCTTCTGGTCTTGGGTATCATCTCGGTTGACGTGGAACTGGCCAGGATGTGGTCGACATTATTGAATGAAGAGCCCTGGAGAATCCGGCTGGCCGTGGTCCAGGGCACCAGAATCACGTCATCCTGGTCCTGGCCGAAGGCCGAGGCGCCCTTTTTTTCCAGTGTGCCGATAATCCTGAAAGGCGTGCCGCCTATCCGAATCATTTTCCCGACCACATTATCTCTTTCTTCCTCAGGGAACAGGTTGTCCACTACCACGGCTCCGAGAATGCAGTTCTTGACCGCGTTATTTATATCGGATTCAGTAAAGAACTCGCCTTGGGCCACAGACAAACTTCGGATGGTTAAATAATCCAGCCCGATGCCCTGGACGCTGGTGCGCCAGTTCTTCTCCTTATAGATAACCTGGCCGCGCGGCCCGCCCACCCGAATCATCGGGGATACCGCCAGGACCGAACTGCACTCTCTGGCAATGGCCTCGCAATCCTTGATGGTCAAGGTGGATTTGCTACCCATGCCGAGATGGATGCCGCTGCCAGAAGAGCTACCCGGGAATATCATCATTACATTATTACCCAGAGTGCTTATCTGCTGTTTAATCATGATGGTCGCGCCCTGGCCTACCGCAATTACGGCAATCACCGCGGCAATACCGATGATGATGCCGATGATGGTCAATACGGAACGGGCTTTGTTGCGCATCAACGCCCGTAATGCAATCCGTTGTGAAATAAATATATTCATATTATCAGGCCGTCTCTCATCTGGAATTTCTTCCTGGCAAATTCCGCGATATCCGGCTCGTGGGTAATCATAACAATCGTCAGCCCCTGGTCATTCAGTTTACGAACTATCTCCATTATTTCTTTGCTGGACTTGGAATCGAGATTCCCGGTCGGCTCGTCCGCCAGCAGGAATTTGGGCTGGTTGACCAGGGCCCGGGCAATAGCCACCCGCTGCTGCTGCCCGCCGGACAACTGGCTGGAATAATGCCGGGTCCGGTCGCCTAACCCCATCTGCTCCAGTATGGCCCTGGCCCGCTTATGCCTTTCTTTGCTGGTTAATGCGCTGCCGTAAAAAAGGGGCAGTTCCACGTTCTCCAGGGCCGAGGTCCGGGCCAGCAGGTTGAAATTCTGGAATACAAACCCAATTTTCTTATTGCGGATACGGGCCAGTTCGTCCCGGTTGAGCGTGGCGATATCCGTGCCTTCTATTATATACCTGCCGCTGGTCGGCTTGTCCAGGCAGCCGATGATATTCATCAAGGTGGTCTTGCCAGAGCCCGAGGCGCCCATAATGGCTATGAAATCGCCTTCATTGATAGTCAGTGAAACGCCGCGCAGGGCCGGGATATCCACCTCGCCCAGCCGGTAGGTCTTGGTAATATTATCCAGCGAGATAAAAGTTTGCATAATGGCTAAATTTAACGCCGGCCGAATCCGGACCGTTGCGGCATAAACGGATTACTGGCCGCGGCTTCTTCTTTATTTATGGTGCCGGTCACCACTTCCTGGCCTTCTTTGATATCGCCGTTTAATATCTCGGTAAACGAGCCGTCGGTTATACCTATTTTTACGCTGATGGGTTTGAGTTTTCCGTTATTTAATATCCAGATTTGTTTCCGGGCTCCCCGAATGCTTTCGGGGTTCTCTTTCGGCTTACTGTTCATTCCCGGCTGGTGCCTGAAATCAGGCGCTCGGGTCTCGTTATTTGTGCCTGCCTGTGCCGTTGGCACGGCAGACAGTCCGGCCTGTTCCTTAACGCCCTCCATCGGCTCGGGTGCCTTGTATTTATCCGCATCCTGGGGCGCAAACCGCAATGCCGCATTGGGCACCCGCAGGACATTTTCATGCCGTTCTATTTCAAACGAAAGATTAGCGGTCATTCCGGGCAATAGTTTCTCCTCCGGATTCTCCGCATAAATAATCACCGTATAGGTCACCACATTCTGTGTGGTGGTGGGCGATAATCTAATCTGTGCCACCCGGCCGCTGAATTTATGCTCCGGATAGGCATCCACCGTAAAATTAACCGTCTGGTTCAGGGAGATTTTACCGATATCGGCCTCGGCCACACTGGCCTGTATCTGGATTTTGTTAAGATTATTGGCAATCACGAATAGGGTCGGGGCCGACAGCGAAGCCGCCACGGTCTGGCCTTCGTCCACATTACGGGAGACCACGATTCCGTCAATCGGCGACTTGATGGTGGTGTAGGCCAGGTTTATCTCGGACATCTTCAGGGTGGCTTGCGACTGCTCGATGCCGGCCTTGGCCAGTTTCAACTGGGCTATCAGCGAATCGAATGACGCCACCGCCGTGTCCAGTTCGGACTGGGAGATGAGTTCCTTCTTGGCCAATTCCTGGGCCCGCTTGAATTCATTCTCGGCCTGGGTCAGGTTGGCCTCGACCCGTTCGGCCTCGGCGATACTGCGCGCCAAACTGGCCCGGTCCTGGGCCACCCGCGCCTCATACGACGCCGGGTCTATCTGGGCGATAATGTCGCCCTCCTTGACCCGGGAATTAAAGTCCACGTATAATTTTTTAACCGGCCCGGTCACCTGGGTGCCCACCTGGACCTGTTGCAGGGGCTGGACCACGCCGCTGGAGGTGACTATCTTAATCACTGTGCCCCGGTCTGCCTTGGCCGTCTTGTATGAAACCGTGCCGTTACTACCTGAGCCGCCGAGCATGAAATACAAAACCGTTGCCACGGCCAGGACCGCAATCACAATAATAATCTTTTTCATAATCTTATTTATCTCCTCCGACAATCTTCTCCAGCGCGGCCCGGGCAATCAGGTAATTAAACCGGGACTGGATGATGTTTTCCCGCGCAGTGGTCAGCGATACCTGGGCGTCGGTCAGTTCTATGGCCGAGGCCTTGCCGGTCCGGTAACGTTGTTCGATAAAGTTTAGGTTCTCCTCGGCCTGCTGGAGTATCTTTTTGTTTACCTCCAGTTTCTGGGATGCGTCCAACATCTGGGTCTTGGCCCGGGTGATATCAAGGAAGATGCGCTGTTCCATTGAACTCAGCGAGGTCCGGGCCGATTTAAGATTGGCCGTGGCGATTTTTATGGATTCCATCTTCTGCCCGCCCTTGAACAGGTCCATACTCAAGGCGGCTGAAATAGTCCGGGCCCAGTTGAGCGGAAAATCACTGCCGCTGAAATTATAAGCGCCCGACAAAGACAAAGAAGGCCAGAGCGACGCAATCGCATTATCCACCGCAGCGCCGGCTGATTTGACCCGGGATTCCTGGGCCTTTATCTCCGGGCTGTTGGCCTGGGCTCTTTGGAATAACACCTCGGTCTCGCCTGAGCCGGCCTCGGCGCCTGATACGTCAGCCCCGTCCACCAAAGATTCCTCCAGTATGTATTCCGGATTCTCCGAAAGACCCAGGGCGTTATTAAGAACCTGCCGGTTGACGAACAGGGCATTGCGGGCATTAATCAAACTCAACTGGGCATTGCCCAGATTGACCTCAGCCTTGGTGATGTCGTATTTTATCTTGGCGCCGACCTCGAAGAAGACCCGGGCCTGTTCCAGGTATTTCTCGTTCTGGCGCATGGTCTCCTCTGCCAGGCGCACGGCCGAGACCAGGCGCAATACATTATAATAGGCCTCATTGACCGAGTAGATAACACTATTCCGGGCCTGGGTCAGGTCGTATTCCGCGGCCAGGGCGTCGTAAAAATAAATCCGCACCTGGGAATCGGTCTTGTCAAAATCATAGACATACTGGCTTAAGGAAATCCCGGTGGAATAGGAACTGCTGTTGGATGCTTCGCTGGCGCTTTTTCCTGTGCCCACGCTGGCGCTGATTTGGGGGTAGTAACTGCCTTTCTTGCTGGCCAACTGGGATTGGGCCGAGGCCAGTCGCTCTCCGGACTGGACTACCACGGGATTGTATTTGAGGGCGGTTTCTACAGCCTTATTAAACGTCAGGACGGTATCCTTGGTCAGGCCGATTTCCGAGGCCTTGACCGTGCGCTGGCCGGGCGGCAGGGTCTCGGCCTTCTGGACCTGGCGCGCTTCCTTGACCGCGGAACAGCCGGCCACCAGCAGGATAATACTCAGGATACAGGCAACTCTTAACAGGAGAATTCGTGTCATACTAAAAACCTTACAATCACAGATACCCGCGGATGTCATTCCCGCGAAAGCGGGGATCCAGATGTTTAATCTGGTAACCAGCAGTTTATTAAATAGACGGACTCATCAGTCCGTAATTTTTATGGTATATAAAACACTGGGCCCCGTCAATAGTTTCGGAGATTTTTTACAATATTTATTCCGCCCGAAAATAATGACTTTTTATCTGCCGTTATTATAATATAATTTCTGCCCGAAACAATAAAAAAAGATTTTAATAAGGAGATGTATTATGGCAAAGTCAGCCAGCTGCGCGCAACACCGGCCGGACCGCAGGATTAAAGCCGCCATCAGGACTATAAAGGATTTCCCGAAAAAAGGCATTCGATTCAGGGACATAGCCCCACTCCTATCAGACCCCTCTCTCTCAAGGAGAATGGTGGAATTAATGTGTCAGGGATTTACCCAGCCCGGCTCTTCCGGCAAAACATCTGTGGACAAGGTGGTCGGGATAGAATCGAGAGGATTTATCATTGGAGCCATGGTCGCCCAAAAATTAGGGGTCGGATTTGTCATGGCCCGGAAGAAGGGAAAACTGCCCGGGAAAGTCATAGCCAAGGAATATGGGTTAGAATATGGAACGGCCTGCCTGGAGGTTCAGCAGGACTGTATAAAAAAGGGTGAAAGAATCCTGATAGTCGATGACGTTCTGGCTACCGGCGGGACAGTCAAAGCTGTCACCGACCTGATAAGGGAGCGCGGCGGCCGGGTGGTCGGGATAAGATTCCTGATAAACCTGACTTACGTGCCCAGGATGGCCGGATTTGATTTGGATTCAGACATTAAGAGCATCGTAGAATTCTAAATGGAGCAACAGTCCAGCAATGACAGAGATTCAAATATCAAAAATAATCAGGTCTAAGCGGCGCACCATCGCCTTGCAGGTCTGCCCGGACGCCACGGTGATAATCAGGGCGCCGTTTAAGGCCAGCGATACTTATATTAACGGATTTGTGGAACTCAAGCGGGGGTGGATTACCAGGAAACAAAAGTTTTTCCGGCAACAAAGCCGCTCGGTGAAAGAAAAGGAATTTGTTACCGGCGAGGAATTTATGTATCTGGGCGAAACGTATAAATTATACGTGGAGCCGGCCCAATCCACGCCCCGATGCCCTACGGGGATACGGGGCGCTCCGCTCGTGAGCATCGGAGCGCCATTACTTTTTGATAGCGCATTTCATCTGGCGCAGGATTGCCAAAGCCGGGCCGAACAAGAGTTTATTAAATGGTATAAAGAACAAGCGCGCGCCGGGATAACAGAAAGAGTAAACTTATACTCAAGCCAAACCGGATTGCGGTATAAGCAGATAAAAATCTCAAGCGCCCGGAAGAGATGGGGTTCGTGCAGCAGAGGCGGCAATTTGAATTTCAGTTGGCGGCTGATTATGGCGCCGCCGGCGGTGATTGATTATGTGGTGGCCCACGAAGTAGCGCATCTGGAGCATAAGAACCATTCCCGGAACTTCTGGAATAAGGTTATGGCCTTAAACCCTGATTATAAACAGCGCCGCAGATGGCTCAGGGAACACGGACATCTGCTTGAATTATGATTCACCGGAATCATGGAACAGCGCCAAAAGACACTAAGAGCACAAAAGAACACCGCAGTGACCTCGAGCACCCCCTGAGCGAAGCGATGGTCGGGAGAACCGAAGGCTCGCATCGGGAGGCACTGGAGCGTAGTGAACTCCGCAGAGACCCCGCCATTCGGCGGGGCAGGCCGCGACAGCGAAATCCAGAAGACGAAAGAAGGGAAATAGCGAACGCAGATTTACCGGATAATCCGTATAATCAGCGTTCGCTTCGCGGTCACAAAGAAATACTATAAGGAAACCAGGAGACCAGGACTTACTCCTGCCTTCCTGACCTCCTTATAAAATCCGTCTTATCCGCGTCCCATATGCGCCCTTCGCTCTACGCTAAACGACATACCCGACAACATACGGATTGAAGGTGATACTTATATTCCCGTACGCATCGGTAAAGGCATACTGGAACGAGCCGGCGGTGATGGGTACAATCACCTGCCCGCCATAGACCTGTCCGACATTTTTTGCCTCTACGCCAATCGCGTAACATTCGGGTTGGGTGGCATCGCGCCTGAGACGGCAGTTGAGCCAGCCCTGGGGCGGCGGAGCAATACTCTGTTGCACCAATTCAATCTGCAGGATTAAGGCCGTGGCCTCCGGCGGAACACCCGGACTCGGCGGCATGGGTATCCAATCCTGATTGCCGGTCACGATTAAACTGGTCATCTGCATCCGGGTGGGCAGGAACACTATCCGATTTCCTCCGACTCCCGGAGCCAATTTCGCCTGCGTTACACTTGCATCCAGTATCTTATCACTGGTCACTGCATTATTCGCCAGTTCGCTCGTTCCGACCGCTCCTGCCGCAATCTCTGATGAGCCGACCGCATTGGCCGCGATTTTCGCCCCGGTTACCGAGTTACTGCCTAACTTGGCGTTTGTCACAGCACCATCCACAATGTCATCAGTCCCGACCGAACGGTCTGCCACCTTGTCTCTGGTAATAGCGCCGTTGGCAATCTTCTCCGTGGTTATTGCTCCGGCCACTATCTTGCCTGAGGTTATTGACCCATCTGCAATCTTTTCATTAGTAACGCTGGCCGATTGTAACTTATCATTGGTTACTGCCTTGCTGGCTATCTTGGCTGTGGTAACCGAACCGTCCACTAATTCATCAGTGCCGACCACGCCGTCGGCAATCTTACGCTTGGTGACTACGCCGTCCTTGATGTGTTTCTCCTCAATAGCATCGCTGGCTATCTTATCGCCCGTGACCGATTGCGGGCTTAGGTGCTTTGATTTAATCTCGTTAATCCGGTCATAAAGTATTCTTGCCATAATAAATTACTCCTTTTCTTAGAGCCAGTTAGACCTATGGTCGTTACTGGCTCTTAGACCCCGCCAAAGCTTCAGCGTCGGCGGGCATTCATTATTATTAATCTTCTCCCTCTGCCCTTACCCTGCACCAGATGGTGCAGGGCAGGGTGAGGGGTGAATTTACACCGTGTAAATCTGGGTCTCCAGTTTCAGTTGCCCGTCCTCCACGAACCAGGCGCAATAGGACTTATCCGGGGTTATGGTGGCCACCCAGTTATTTGCCTTAACCGGGTCTGACAACCGCTCCAGTAAATCCTTGATTCTGCCGTTGTGTTTGGCGAGCATGGTCGGCTCGTAACCCGACTCGGTAACCAGCACGCCGGTCTGGACCAGCAGTTGAGTCAATCCGCTCCTGAGCAGTGATTTCAAGCCCGCGGCGGAGACATCATAGGGTCCGCCGGCCAAGACCTGGGAACCCTCAGGCAGTTTTTGGGTGGCGTGGGTATCGCCGGTCAGCCAGTAACCCATAATGGAAGCCACCTGCCGGCCCCTGGCCCGGCTGCCGGTGAAACGCAGGGTGCTCAGCGCTACGGCTTCATCCCAGTTAGACGCCTTGGCTTCAACCGCATCCTTGAACAGTTTAGCGAAGACGCCGTCCTTTTCCTCAAAGGCATAATCCAACCCGTCGTTGTATTTATTATACGCCTTAAGGATTTTACCGCGTTGCATCGTGTAGATGTCCGCGGCATCGCGGTCGCTCGGCCCGACCGTGGTGAAATTAACCCGGTCCTTGAACTTATCGGCTGACTGCGAGGCAATCAACTGGCCGAAAGTTCCGTCGTCCGGAACGCGGGTCTTCCGGTGCTCGTTCATCCGTTCCGCGTTGTTCTGCAGTCCTTCCACCCGTTTGGTGGACATATCCGGATGCGGCGTGAGCAGCGCCACAACCGGCACAATAATCTTCGTGTGTATCATATATTTTCCTTATCTTTATCGGCCCAGAGGGGTTATCGTGTCCTGCTGGTGCTATTCAAGGCCGGCATCTACAGGATGCCGGCACACCTGACACTAATGACAACCCCTCCGGAACCGTTGTTTTTATTAGAGCCAGTTAGACTTCAGTCGTTACTGGCTCTTATCCCGACATGCGTCAGCATGCGTTGGGACTATTTATTTATCCTCTTCTGGATTAGAGTCAGGACGATTTCAATCACCGTCCGGATAACCCGTTTCCAGAAATCAGATATTAACTTCGGCATATCTGCCTCCGTTTCTTGCCGGGCTTAATTGCCCGACACTCTATAGATATGCAAATAGCGTGCCAGAATGAGGAGATACGATGAATATTTTGATTGATTAGGCAGAATCCCTTATGAACTATGGGGTTATTTCAATATTTATTATTTACGGGCGAGGGTGGCGTTTAACGAGTGCAGGGATTTACTATGCAGAAATTGCATAGTGCTATGCAATAATTAAATAGATTAAACGATTATCTTAAATTGCTTTAGTTTACTTAGAAGTTTATTCCGAGATATCAATAGCTTTTTAGCGGTATGAGTTTTATTACCATTACACTGCCGGAGCGCCATTGTAATGTATGCCTTTTCCATTTCTTTTAACGGACTAATTGCTACCGTTGAAGATTGAACCTGCATAATATCATCAAAGATAATATCTTCCGGCTTAATAGATTCTCCATCATAATTAATTATAGCCCTTATGATTACATTCTGCAATTCCCTGATATTCCCTGGCCAGGGATGTTTTTGCAGCTTTTCTATAGTTCCGGGTTCAATTTTAACATTGCCGGTCGTTAATAAATCCTGGGCAAACTTATTCGCATAGAATCCAGCGATTGAAGGGATGTCATTCGTGCGCTCTCTTAAAGATGGTAAATTTATTATGTAAACTGCAATACGATAAAATAAGTCTTTGCGGAATTTGTTATCTCTTATTCTATCGGACAATATTTCATTCGTGGCGCATATAAGCCGCACATCAACCTTAATAATTTCGTTGCTGCCGACCGGTGTAATTTCACCCTCCTGAATGGCCCGCAGGATACCTGCTTGTACTTTAGATGGTAATTCGGCTATTTCATCAAGGAATAAAGTCCCCCCATTTACCACCTCAAATTTGCCTTTCTTATCATCAATAGCCCCTGAAAAAGAACCCTTCTTATGGCCGAATAATTCCGACTCCATTAGAGTTTCAGATAAAGTAGCGCAATTAACCGCCATAAACGGTTTGTCCGCACGTTTACTGAATAAGCGGATTGTTTTTGCAATAATTTCTTTACCCGTACCAGTTTCGCCAAGAATTAATACGGGAACATTATAATTACCCACTATGCAAGCACGGAACAATTCCTTAGTGAATTTAGGGTCTGTTCCGACCACATCACGCAATACCTCATCAATGGTGTCTTTGGTCTTGCTCTCTTTTCGTTTTAGATGGTCAACCGCTGCTATTATTGGTAATGGGATATGAATCTCACTGCGTATATTTTCCCATAAATGAAGCAACTTCCTGATTCCCCACGATTTGTCATGCTCTCTAAATAATCGTAATAAATCAGGGAGAAGAGTAACAAGGTCGTTTTGCACTTCCTCTATATCCGCTGCTGATTTGTTTTTCTTATTTATAATAGCAACGCAATTGGTTAACAATTCTGTATAGTAGCCCTTGGCAACCTTATAATACTCTTCGGCTTTCGGCTCATTCTTTATACCCCTGTAAGGGTCAGCCAAATAGTGGGCTGATGCGCCTATATAATGACGGTTAGGTTTCTTCTCTTTATTTTCTGCACTATAGAATTCTTCTAAAATCTTTATCTTTTCACCAGCGGTCTCGGTGGACTCTAATATTTTCAGGACATCACACCATTTACCAGCCCTTGCCCATCCTGGTATTTTTATATAAACCATATTATTTAATAGTCGGTTTCCGTTGTTGGATTAACCGCTCTGTTTTCCTTTTATAATATTACGTAATTCCTTACCTATCCATTCACATATCGCAGGTAATTCATCAACAAGGTCTTTTTCTTTAGTAATTAACGTTTCTTTAGTGGTAACTTTTTCGGTGGCATCGCCTTTTTTACCTTTTAGCCGGAATTCTCCATGCCCGCCGATTGCCATAGAAAACGCTTGTCCTACTATGGTCTTCTGAAGATTCAATCCATCTTGTTCTCTTGTATTCTCAAAGGCAATTTTGGTCTTACGAGAATTAGTCTTTATTATCAGGCCGTCTAATTCTTTATATTCATCTGGGGTATCCGGATTCCGTCGTAAAGTAAAACTCGCCCAGGTTATCTTATCCCAACTTTTAATTATCCTTAGAACCTCTTCTTTATTTACCAAAAACTCTAAGGCGATTTCAGAACCGGTGGTTTTTCTCCACAAATCACCAAATCGTCTTGCAAACTGTCGCCTGACAATGGTCGCCTTCTCCTCAAAGGCAATAATATCATAATTAGGAACGATAAAAAAATTAGCCCAATCAGACGCTCTATCTTCAGCCAGGCCATCATAAGAATGTTTTTGTTCGTCGTATGACTTCTTGAATCTCTCTGTAGGGGTCTTCCCGAATCGCCCATAGACAATCTCAATCCCATCACACTTGTCCTTTCCGATATCCCCTAACGCCCAGAAAAATCTCTTAACCTCGGATTTCTTTTCCTGCATCGCCAAAAGGTTTTCATAGAATTTATCTTTTTGCTTTTTGCCGAAAAGGTCAAGGAGGTTTATTTTAGCAAAAAGGAATGTCATCCTGCGGGTCTTGGGCGGTTTATATTCATCCTTCATACTACACTCCTTTTTATTTATATCACCGGCAAGTTAAATTCCGCAATGATTAGTTTTGTATAAACTACTTAGCTGATTCCTCAATAATCTTGATTTCCTTGTCCGTAAGTCCATAGAGTTTATAGACCAGTGTATCAATTTCATTGTCCGTCTGGTCTATCTGCTTTTGAACTTGCTCCTTTTCATTGCCCTTGGCGGTCTGGATGTTCTTGTTCAGGTCAATCATTATATCCACTAATGACACTATCTTGTCGTGGAGTTTCTTTTCTGCTGTCTCCTTGAAATTAATTTCTCTTATAGGGAAAATAGAAAGTTCTTTTATCTTAAACTGGGGGAATAATTTCCTTTGTAGTTTCCCGAACTTATAAAAGAACCAGAATGAAATAAGCCGTGAATTAATAACGCCAAGCAAGAATTTAATACTATATTGATTTTCAAGTTTCTTCACTATCATACTATTGAGGTCATTGATATAAACCTTATCTATATAACTACTCAAGATAGAATAAGGTGGTTGCGCAGGGATTTGCCTAATCAATAATCTTTCACCCTTAAAAAGGTCAAGCGCCCTTGGTTCTGCTAAGTGTTTTCCATAATTAATATATTCTTTACTCCAACCCAAGAAATATCTTTGGACGTCACAGCCATCAAGATATTTATAATAATTGTCATTTGTTTTCTCTGTCTTATGAAATACTCTATTTTTCTTCTCGTGTTCTGTTTGCTTTGGCTTTCCCTTCCCCGTTTGATATGCTTTTATTCCAACCCTAGCAGTCGCGATATTCTCCAGAGGAACACTTCCCTGTTCAATTTTCCTGTATAGGTCTATTTTATCATCTGCTTTTAATAGTTCGTAATTGATTATGTAGTTATTACCAGCTGTAAAATTACTACTACTTTGTTTAGAAACCAATTCAATGGTTTTATTTCTCATCTCGTAAAAAGTAATTTTACTATCACCGGTTTTACCGAATAATAGAATAGTCGTATCAACATTCGCATGTTCAAATACTTTATCGTAACTATTAACTATTTGTATCTGCCTGGCGTTAGTGATTAGGAATTTCCTGAAGTCAGATGTTGTATCAATAGTGAGCCAATTATTAGGAATAATAAAGCCAAAATGACCATTTGAGTTTAGTAGATTAAATGCCTTTTCTGTAAACATTATGTAGGTGTTTAACTGGTATTGGACTGACTTGTAGGTCTGATAAAAGTAATCTTTTTCCGCCTGTGTGAATCCTTCATCTCGTGCAAAAATATACGGCGGATTCCCGATTACCACATCGAAACCACCGCGCTTCATTATTCTCGCAAAAGATATATCCTTATCCCAATTAAATGGTTTTACTTTATGCCAGTCATTACCGAAATACTTCTTTAGTTCTAACATATCACCTGAGACCAGCGAATTACCGCATTTGATATTGGCATCAAGCATCGGCAGGATAGCGTGCGCAGAAACCAATCCATGTTCACCCTCAAGCATCTTTAGCATCAGGGAAAGTTTGGTCACCTCTACTGCTTGTTCGTCCAAGTCCACGCCGTAGATGTGTTTTAATAGAATGTCTTTTTTCTCCGCTACACTTAACGGCTTTTTCTGCTGGGACTGATAATACACAATCATCTCATCATACGCCTTGATAAGGAAACTACCTGAACCGCAAGCCGGGTCTAATATCTTTAATTCCTTAACTTTGTTATGTGGTAGTTCAGTGAGTAACTTACCGATGGTATTTTTGACGATATAGTCAACGATATATTCAGGCGTATAATAAACCCCGCCGGCCTTCCGGACATCCGGCTTCATTTCATATTTGACCTGTGAATCAGTCAAGCGGATAGTATCGCCTAAATATTGCTCGTAGATATTACCCAGGACATCCAACGGAATCGCATCAAATTGGTAAGGATTATTATAGGCATCATCAATAATTTTCTCCATTACCAGCCAATCAATGGCTAAATCCTTTTCCCACTCCTTATGACTGAATAAGTCGCTGTCAAAGTTGGTGTCATAATGTTTGAATTCCTGCTCAAGGAAAAGCATTGTCTTTGTGCCGACCGTATCTGTTCTTTCGCCGAAGATGCCATTTAGTGATTTCCGGTACGTTAATTTGCGGTCTTCACAGAAACGGATAAAAACAATCCGGTCAAGGAGTTTCTGGGTGATTTCCTTAAGCAATTTAGAATTGCTTTCTTTATCACCTGAATTGAAAAGTTTGGGATTGTTTTTATATATGTCTTTTGCCAATGATTCACGCCATTGTTTAAGGTTATTAAGGATTGATTTGTCAACCGGTAGTTTTTCTAATCCCGACTTCTTTAATAATAGTTTGTCAAGTTCGCCATTAAGCGCTGATTCCTTTGAAAGTTGCCAGAGTTCATCAAAATTGTGGTCTTCAAGGTATTGGTCCCATTTCAATTCTACTTTTCTACCTGAGCGAGGATTTTTAGGATTGATTTTAAGGGTAACATCAAAACACCAGGTCTCGGTAAAATTAGTCAGCAGGACAAAAGGCGGACCGTTCTTGTTATTACTATAACCGTATCTTAACGCCTGTTCAACGTGATTAATTAAACCGTCCGTGGGTGTCTTTGCTTCCACATATATCTTAATCCTACCGTCTATTTTCAGCCCATAATCAATTCTACCTCGTGAAACATTTTCTTCGGGGCTGACTTCATCGCGGTTGTTAACGTTCCAACCAAGTACATCCTTTAATAACGGCTGAATAAAATTGAGCTTAGTGGCTTCTTCGTTATAATCCTTAAGTTTATCTGCGTCAAATTCACTTTGATACGTGACGATTAACTTAGCAAGATTCCTTTTGGCTTGTTCTTTGGTCAGTTTTATGGATATATCGTAATAATACTCATCTCTTTTCTAAAAGCAACAAATAATCACTCTTTCTAATTACCACCCTATCCGGGTGGCGGGGATAGGGTATAGTCCCCCACCCCATAGGATATAGGGTGAGCATGGATAGGGTATAGTGGATTCCCCTATAGGGTATAGTGGGAGGGGGGATAGGGTATAGTCCTCCACCCTATGGGATATAGGGTCAGGCAGGATAGGGTATAGTGGACCCCGCCATAGGGTATAGGGGGAGGGGGGATAGGGTATGGTCTCTCCCCCAATAGGGTATCCCCCCATAGGGGATAGGGTGGCATCGCCTGGTAATCTGGGGACACGTACCAATTTAACCTGCGCGCCGGTAGGTGTTTTCCGTGCGCGCGACTACGTCGTGCTCCGTTTCACGCTTCGCTTAGTTCGGATTCGCTATCGCGCCTGCCCCGTCGTATGACGGGGGTCTCTGCGGAGTTGTCCTGCGTCCACTTCGTGTTCGCTTCGCGGCCTGCCTGTGCGTTGCACGCAGACAGGTCACTGCGGTGTTCTCGGAGTCGCTGATGGCTCACTCCGCTGTGCTTCGTGGTCTCGCAGTAGCGAGTTCGCTATTCCCGGTCTCTTCGCTGGACGCGGTCTCTGCGGAGTTCGCAGTAGCTTGAGTTCACGCTTTGCCCCGTTAGAAAGTTCTATAGATATGGTTATAACTATGACACAAGTTTATTGCTCAATTACAGGTCTTTCTAACGGGGCTTTGCTTAGAGCGCTGTCGCGCCGGCCCCCGCTGGGGGGGGCACTGCCGGTAAAGCAAACATCTTTCCGGATGCGATTTTGGCCCGCCCTATTCCTGTAAATAGATGATTAGATTCCGGTGCGCCAGGAGCAGTATGTCGCTTTTACCGTCATTGTTGATGTCTACGATTTTTATCTCACGCGGCTCGCTGGTGGGCAGGTTCCGCCAGCGGTAGTCATCCAGTTCTTCGTCTAAAAGGTCGGCTTCCGGGTCTTCAAATATCGGCCAGGTCAGTTCCTGCTTGAGTTCATTTTTATTGTTTATGGAAAGGATTTCCAGGTTGTGCCGCTTGCCTTCAATCACCGCGATGTCTTTTACGCCGTCAGAATTAACGTCCCCGGCCGCATATTTGGTGTAAATCCCTCTTTTGATGGCGGTGATGTATCCGGCTAATGATTCAAATTGCGGGTCGGTGATTCCGGCATAGAGGATGCCAAAGCGCTCCTGCCCGAATAGCAGCAGGTCTTTTATGCCGTCGTTATTAATGTCCCGGGCCAATATTTCCTTGATGTTAAAATGACCCACGTCCACGTTTTCGGCTATTTCATAGGCATTGTTGCCGGTTTTCTTCAGGATGGCCAGTTGCTTGGACTGGCTGTCATAAAGCACGATTTCAGGAATCCGGTCGCTGTCCAGGTCCAGGGTAACCGCGGTTTTGATGCTTGATTCGGTGGATTTGCCGTTATACTGGTCAATAATCTCCAGTTGGTTGCCATTCTGCCAGGCAAAGGACCGGGCGAAATTGTTGCGGCATATTAATAACGCGCTGGTTTTGCTCCGGCTAACAATCGCCTGGTCCGGCAGGTCTCCGAATGTAATGTTTTCCGGGCTGAGTTTGTTGAGCAGTCCTTTTAGCGCCTGGTTTTCGGCAGTGGCATCCAGGAATTTGCCGTCTTTCTGCTGGATGAATATTACCGGAGAATTTATTTCAAAGAAAACTATCAGGTCCGGCATATTGTCGTTGTTGACATCCCCAACCTTGATTTGCTCAACCACAATGCCCTGCTTGGAATTAAGTTCTATTTTTTGGCCGGCGCTCCAGATGTTTTTCTGGTCCAGGAACATTATGAAGATAGACCCTTTTTCCATTTTCTCGTCGTGGGCGCTGTAAATCACTTCTGTTTTATTGTCCCGGTTAACATCGGCAAGAACCAGGGCCGTCGGCGCCAGGTCAATCGGGAAAAGCGGCTTGGGGAATAATAACCTGTTTTCGGCGGTCATGGTTATGACGCCGATGGTTTTTTCCTGAGTGCTCAGGACGACCACCTCGTTTTTCCGGTCGTTATTCAAATCGCCGATGGCCACGGCCCTGGTATCAATCAATGACGGGAAGACCTGTTTTTCCTCCAGTTCGCCTGATGGCCCCTGCAGGTACAGGTTGATTTCGGCGCGGCTGCTGTCGGCCGTTACAATATCGGCGCGCTGGTCGCCGTTTAAATCGCCGATAGCCAGATTACAGGATGATGCCGTGCCGCCCTTGAATTGATAATCCCGCAACTGGCTGAATTGGAATTTCTTTTTGGGGGTGGTCTTGAATTCGGAGGACGAGAGAAACCGGAATATTTTCAGGGCATTGGTCTGGGAGTGCAGGCCGAGCAATTCATCTTTGGCGTCATTATTGATATCGGCAAAATTGCCGATATTGATGTCTTCTATTTTCTGCGTGATTTCAGGGGCAAAGGTCGCATCCGCCCGCTGGAGCCGGAAGGCGATGCTCTGCTTCTCGGAATTAACCAGGATGATGTCCTTTAATCCGTCTCCGTTAATATCGGCTATTTCAAAATCGACTATTTTCTTGGAGTTATTTTCATATTTTACCGGTTTCCGGGTGTTGCGTTCGGCGTCACAGTTGATTATGTTAAGATTCTCCTCGTTCAGGATGACAATTTCGCTGACGCCGTCGTTATTTAAATCAACCAGTTTGAGCAGGCCGCCCTTAATATCGTCTAAGGGAATCTCTTGGGGCGGTTCAAAAGCCCGGGCATCCTTTTTATGGAACAGGATGTTTAATTTATTCTGGCTATCCAGGAAAACCAAATCCGCTTTTTTGTCGCCGTCAATATCGCCGGCGCTGAGGTAGGAGAATGATTTTTCTACGGTGAACGACTCGGTCTGGAATTTCAGTTTGGATTCCGGGGCCGGACCGCCGGCCGGCGCCGCGGCTTCGCCGGACTGGTATGAAATGAAGACCTTCCGCTCTGAAAACTTAACCGTCATAAAATCCATCCGGCCGTCCGCGTCAAAATCCAGGGCCCGGAGGTTCTGCATATTGGAGCCGATTTTGATTGTTTCCGGGCCGAGAAAGCCGTATCGTTCCGATACTCTCGTGATATTGTCGTCGGCGGCCGGGGAATAATTGGTTATGAAGGCCAGCCCAAGCAGGATAAGGAAAAACAACGTGATATATTTTGCTTTCATTGAATCATCGCTCCTTTGCATCTTACTGAACTCCGGCGAAACGCCCCCGCTGTCATTGCGTCCCGATGCCCCGAAGGGATACGGGGCGCTCCGTTCGTGAGCATCGGAGCGAGGTCGCCGCCTTCCCCTCACCTATCGCACCCAGCCCTTCGGATAAGGGCTGGTTCAGCCCCTGCACGCAGGGGCTGGACTTGGTCCTCTCCCCTAAGGGGAGAGGGAAGCCCGTCCGAATGGTCATTCGGGCCGGGGTGAGAGGGACTTATAAACCCGTTTTATGGCTGCGGGTTATTCAGCCCCCATATGCGTGAAACTGCGAAACATAATTCCGTCCGGAGTCGGATAAATCTGGCCGACGGCTTTGCATCCGATAAAGTATTTTTTGAAGGTGTCCCATTTGGGCATTTGCTTCATCAGTTTGGCGAATTCGTCTTCCTTCATACCCGGCCGGGACGGTGTATGTTTATGCCCATCCCCATCATCGTCTTCGATGTCGGGCATCAGGCCGTCCTCCATTCCGGGCATCATTCCGGGCTGTGTAAACATGCCGAACATCGAGAGCATATTTTCGATGTATTTTTCCAGGTTCGTATAGGAAAGCAGGACGGTCTTTTCAGAGACCTTGTTCCGGGCCAGTAATTTGGCGAAGTCCGGGTCAGCGGCCAGCGAGCCGGCGCCTTTGCCGGACAGGGTATCGGCGATGATTTTGAGGTTAGAGGCCGGCATCGCATAGACGAACAACTCCTTGGTGAAGAAGTACCCCATCATTTCCCTGACCTCCTCGGGCATAGGCGGCTGGCCTTCCATCTGATGGTCCGGCATTTCCATAACGTAAAAAGTGAAACTGTCGTATTGCCTTTCCACGAAGGGTGATTTTCCGTGGCTGTCCTCGGAAATCAGTTTTATAATCTGGTCATGGACGTTCTTGACCGCTTCCGGCTTGGCAATAGGTATGACAAAGGCCATATTAAAGGGCGAAGCGCCCATAGCCATCGTCTGGGGCGAAGCCGGGGTTTTGCCGGCATTCATAATTATGGCTATCTCGTTGCCGAACACGGATAAAATGTCCTCTTTAATCTTCAGCCCGAGCTTTTCCTCGGTCTGGGCCATTTCGCCTTTTACGCTATTTTCGTATTCTTCGCGCGTCATTATACCGGCGATGATGTCCATAATCCCGTCGTAGAGTTTTGTGAAAGAGACGGCGCCGGCCGTATAGGCCATGGTATCCGCGGGCACGGCCTTGATGGTCTTGAATTCTGATACCGGGTCGCCGGTCAGCGCGGCCAGGATGCCTTTCCGGGCGCCGGGCATCTCAATCAGGCATTCGGAGATGAAACTGTTCCCCTCGGCGCGGTAAACGCCGGCGATGCTCTTTAATCCGCCCAGGCCGCATAAATCTATGACCTTATCAAACTTCTTGTTGAAGTCGTCCAGTTCCTCGGGCGTCCGGGAGCCGGCGCTTAACTGGCTTTTGACGAAGAACGATTTCATAATGGAAATAAAGGGCGGTATATTGGCATAAAAAGTCATGTGCCGCCCGGAGCCGGCATTTGCCGTAAGTTTCTGGTAAGCCGGTTTGGCGGACAGCGCCTTTACTTCGGCCGGCTGTTTATAGCCGTCTATGACGCGCTTGAGCGCCTTGTCGCCGAAACTGACAAAGAAGATATCGCCGATATAGCCGTAAGCCAGGTTGGTGGATTCCTGTTTGCGGTAGAAGGTGAAATAGGGCACGCCCTTGTAATTCTCCTCTTTCTTCAGGGTGCCGTTCTCGGCGGCTGATTTGGTTATTTTTTCCAGCAGGCCGTCCAGTTTTTCCCGGTTCTTGGCGGTTTCGGCCATGAGTATCAGGTGAGGCACGGGCTCAACGTCGGCCACTTCCACGTCTTCATATTTATACGACCGGGTTTCCTCGTCGTATATGGGCCGGCCATTTGCGCCCCGGACCGGTCTTTTGGTTTGTTTCTTAACGTTCTTTAATTCAATCCTATCCAGCACGAAAGCCGCCTGGCCGGTAAACACCTCGGCCAATGAGGCAATCTCATTGAAAGTGATATTGGTTTCCTTGGCTATATTCTTGGTAAATTCCTTCTGGAATAATTCTACGGCTTTTTCGGTGAATTTCTTGACTTCAGGGTCATTCCATAATTTTCCGAATGCCGATTGCTTGTAAGAATCGCTGAGCCGGGCGATGTTATCAACGGAAATATAGATATAAACATTGTCCGGGATGAACTTGTCAAAATTAACTCCCAGGGTAGAAGTAACCGGGGCAAAGGTTTCAACCGGTTTAACCTCGGGCGCGGCGGATTTTTCCGCTGGCGGCTTATCCGGCGACTTGCCGCAACTTAACGACCAGCCGGCTAAGGCGGCCAAAACAGCCAAAGAAAGTATTCCCAATAATTTCCCCGCGGGAGACATGGCTTTCAGGTTTTTCATCTGCTTATTTCCTTTCTTCTGGTTTTTCCTTATCGGGACTATTGTTTAATGTTGTTTTCTTTTTGGGCGCCGGACAATAACGATACCCGATATTAGGATTCTTCTCGTCGCAGGCAAAGGCCTCCATATTCTTGATGAACTCGATAATATAATTACTGGGCAAAGCAAATCCGATGCCTTCCTGCCAGAAAGCTTTATAGGTAACCAGGCCGATGACTTCGCCGTAGGCATTGAAAACCGGCCCGCCGCTATTGCCCGGATTAATTGCGGCCGTGGTTTGCAGATAAGGTATTCCCGAAAGGTCGCGGGAGCGCGAACTGATGATTCCTTCCGAGACGGTCCGGTGCAGCATTTCCCGGCCTAATCCGGGATTGCCGAAAGCAAATATGGCGTCGCCTTTATTGACCAGGTCAAAATTGCCCAGGCGGATTGGTTTTAACTTCAGCCCGGCCATATCTTTTTCCTTTATTTGGAGCAGGGCGATATCAAAATAGCGGTTAAAGGCCAGGATATTGACCTCTTCTATTTTCTTGCTTTCAAAGGTCTTGCCTTTGGGCTGGTAGACCGTAACGTTTAATTTTGTTTCACCTTCAATAACGTGGTGATTGGTGATAATGTGCCCTTTAGGCGAAATGATAAATCCGGAGCCCCAGCCGCTTGACGAGGAAACGGCGACCACCGAATCATTGCTCTTATCGACTATTTCGGTTGCGGTAAATGCCTGAGCGCTTCTTGAGGATGGCTGCGTAATAAACGTGACCAGGTCGGTGTATTCGGCGGCCCCTACGGGACTCCCTTCGGTCGCCGGTTTCCCGGCGGCTGGCGCGCCCGCAGTGGGAGACATCTTTGCCGCGGCTTCTATTTTGCTTATCTCCTCGCGCGGGATTTGAAGAATGGTAAACCCGATATCCAGGTAAACGGATTTATCGGTTTCCTTTATGATTTTGCCTGATATTTTCTGGTTATTTTTCAGGGTGATTTCTTCGGCGATAATCACCAGGCCCAAACAGGACAAAATTATGGCTGATAATAAGATACTCTTTTTCATAACGGCCTCATTTCGCCCCGCAGGGCAGATATCAGATGTTACTTTTCGGTTGTCGGATAATAGAGCATATTTGAAGGTAATATCAAGATTTTAAGAATACTAAATAAATGTTTGCCGCTCAGCGGATAAAGGAAACTCTTTTCCCCGCCTTTATGCAACGGGATGAATTATTCGGGTTATGGGGGAAAATCCTTACTCAAAGTCCTTATTGTTCTTGTTCTTTTCCCACCATTCTTTCCATTTCTTGACGACGGCATCTTTTTTCTTGTCGTCGGACCGGGAGAAACCTCCGGCCTGGTAGTTGGTGATTTGCTCTAATGCCTTGATGACATATTTGACGAAGGGCTCGTCCGAGGCATCGATATCGCTGCTGTCCAATAGCGCAATAAGTTGCCGGACCGACTTGGCATCTTTTAATCTGCCGATGGCCTGGACCGCCGCGGCTTTGACGTAATATCCCATCGAGTTCTTGACCGTATCCGTAATCATCCGGCGGATGGCCGGCAATGCCTGGTATGCCCGGAGGACCCCGAGGGTCTTGACGGCTTCATATCGTAAATCAATATCGGTCGAGGTGATGGCCTTCATCAGGTGCGGGACCACCGCCAGGTCGGCGCAGTTGCGTAATGCCCTGGCCGCGGCTGAGGCCACGCTGGCCGTGTGCTCGTCCATATCACTCAGGAGTTTGACCAGGGTTTCCACGGAACTGCCATCCCTGATTTCGCCCAGGATTTCGCATATCAGGTAGCGGGCGTCCGGCTTGGAATTTGCCAGCGCCTTAACCAGGAGCGCCGCGGCCGGTTTGCCGATTTCCTTGAGTTCGTCCCGGGCCTCGTTTGTCACCATCGGGTCGTCCTGTCCAAGTTTAGTTATCAGGTCTGTGATTTCCTTTTCGCTGATGCCGTCCGGAGGCAGCGGCTTTTCATCAGACGTCTCTACCTTAGGTAAAGCCGGGGGCGTTGGGGTTACCGGAGCAGGCGGAGTCGGGGTTGTCGCCTGCGGCGCCACAGGCACGGGCGCAGGCGGAGTTGGCGCCTGCGGCGCCACAGGCGGTGTTACGGGCGCAGGCGTTGGCGGAGCCGGGTTAGCCGGCTGGTTCTGGGCTATAACCACCCCGATTGAAACCACGAATAATAAAGCCAGTGACCAGATAATTACGTTCTTTTTCATAATTCAAAACCCTTTCTTACCTTACGGTACTTTTATTTAATAGTATCTCGTAGGAGTACCAACGGGATTAAACAACCCCCTTTTATTCCCCCTTTGTGGCGCCGAAGCGCCATGGTGCCCTAATGGCGCTCATTAAGGGGGACTGAGGGGGTTGTTCCGTTAAATCCGTTTATCCCGTTGTCTAATTTATTTCACGCTCTTGGCGCAACGGATCCCGAGTTCTTTAACCCGGGTATGCCATAACGAGTCGTCCATTTTATAAGCCGGCGCAGCCGTTGACGACCAGTTGCCGCCCCGAACGATAAATCCCAACTTGCCGGCCTCGGCCGTCCATTCCGAGGCATTGCCGGTCATATCATAACAGCCGTAAGGGCTCTGGTCAGGCACGAAGAATCCCACGGCGGTCAGGCCGCTGGGTCCCATGCCTCTGACATTTGCCTTAATCTCGCTTCTGTCCTTCCAGCCGCCGGGGTATATTCTGTTGTCCGCGCCTCGGGCCGCCTTTTCCCATTCGGCTGAGGTCAAGAGCCGCTTGCCGGACCAACCGGCATAGGCATAGGCATCATACCAATCTATGCCCACGACCGGCAGGTCGCCCTCGGACTTGCCGTAACTGCCGTCCTTCCAGAATTCCGGCATGTGCTTGCGTATTTCAGGGGTGGATTTCTTTTTCGGCCCTTCATCCCTGTGGCATTTGTCATGGTTACCTGATTTGACCGCATCATAGAATTCCTTGTATTCCTTATTGGTGACCTCATATATATCAATGAAGAACGACGGGACCATAATCTCTTTGTCGGTCTTGCCCTTTTCGCCCATCATAAAATTACCCTCTTCCACAAAGGCCATATTCTTGGGAATGGCCTGTTTAATCTCGGCCAGTTTGTCGGCAATGGCCTGTTCGGTGGGTTTGACCTCCCGGGCCAACTTAAAGGCCTTTTCCGCGGAGGTATATTTCTTCTGATTCATCAGTTCCTCGCCTTCGGTAAGCAGTTTCAGGAAATCACTGCTTTTCAGCCGCTCTTCGCATTTCTGGATATATTCCCGGGGCGGGGTCGGTTCTTTCTGGTATAAATCCTTAACCTTGGGAAAGAGTTCCATCAACTTCTTGTATTCCTTAACGGCCTCAGTATATTTGCCCTCATCCTCGAATTGATTGGCTCTGTCCAGAATGGCGTCATACTCATCCATCTTCTTGACGTTATTCCGGACCGCCTCTATCTCCTCGGCCACCGACACGTTACTATTAATGGCTGATGCATCGGAGAACGACTGCAGCGCGGCCTTCCAATCCCTTTTCGCCTTGGCCTCCTTGCCGGATTTCATATAGCCCTGGTAATTCTCCTCGCGCTTCTTCCGGTCCGCCTCATCCATGACTTCTTGCTTCTTCTTCTGCCACATCAGGTCCAGCTGGGTCACTCTTTCATTACTATTATCTATGGCCTTGGCTTTGACCAGAATCTGGCCGGCCTCGTCCAAACTGGCCGTGGTGCCGTGATTTATATACTGCTCTATCATCGAGCAGAGTTGGTTCAGTTTCTGGGCCGGGTCTTCGGTTGAAGTAACCGGCTGGCTGATAACAGGCATTGAGTTATCCGTTCCGGTGGTTGGCATAACCGGTAATTCAACCGTGGTGTTATTTGTAGGCGGCAAGGTAATCGTGGGCAGGTCGGGCTTATTTTCTTTAACCGGCTTGGTGACAAAATACACACCGGCCACGGTCGCGATAACCGCCGCCGCCACCCCGCCGATAATCAGGCCGGTCTTTTTACCGCCTGAGGCCTGGGGCCTGACCATCATCGTGGCGCCGATATTAGCCATGGTCTGGGTGGCGTATGGGGGCTTGGTGGCCCGGCGCAACGCCTCCAGGTCCTCGATCATCTCTGCGGGACTGCCATAACGGTGATTCGGGTCCTTCTGGATGCATTTCATGATAACGGATTCCAAATCCGCCGACATATCAGGATTAAACTGGGTGGGCGGCAGGGCCGTGTCATAGATATGATGACGCACCAAACTCACCGCGCTGTCGCTGGTGAACGGGATTCGCCCCGTGGCTAATTCATATAACACGATGCCGAGCGAATAAATATCTGAACGGATATCAGCCGGATTGCCCAAGCCCTGTTCGGGCGAGATATATTTGGGCGTGCCGATAATCGTGCCGACCATAGTCGCATCCTTGCCGGACGAAGATGAAGCCACCTTGGCCAGTCCGAAATCCATGACCTTGATTTTGGCTTCGTTGATATTCACATCCACAAAGGCAATGCTGTCGTTGGTATCCGGCTTGCGGCTGGAGGCGATAAGCGAACTGGAGAATGAAACCATTATATTAGCCGGCTTGATATCGCGGTGGACCACCTGTTCCGGGCTTTCCCAGGCGGCTTTGAGGGCCTTGGCCACGGCCATACCGATGTAGATAATATCATCGGTGGAGAATTTACGGCCCCGGTCCAGGAATTTCTGGAGCGGCAGGCCCTGGACGAATTCCATGGCGAAGTAGTAGGCGCCCTCATGCACTCCGGCGCCGTAAACCTGGATGATATTCTCGTCAAGCAATTTGGCGATGCACTTGGCCTCGCGCATAAACCGGCGCACGAATTCCTCGTCCTGGGACAATTCCTTCTTGAGAATCTTGACGGCCACCGGGCGTTCCAGGGAGACCTGGCGTCCTTGATAAACCTCGCCCCAGGCGCCTTTACCCAGGAGGTGGTCTTTGAATATCTCAAAATCCCCTATCTTCTCGACTTGCCCCTCGGCGGTTTGCTGTACTTGTGGTTCATCGCTCATAAATATCTTTGCCTCTTATCCCTTACGCAATCAAATTGACATTACATTGTCAATAAAAAATTCAGGAATATATTATGCGATTGTTGAATACTCTTTCACCCGTGTCATTCCCGCTCAGGCGGGAATCCATACGAGTTCAGAGAATCCTGGATTCCTGCTGGAGTTTATCCCGCTGGATTCCTGCTCCCCGCCTTCGCGGGGACAAGTTTACCCCTGCGGAAGCAGGGGCAGGAATGACCATATGGAGGAATTTTATTAGGCGCGCTCGGTGAATGGGTTACTTTGTTATACCACAGGGGTAAGGCCTACAGGTATTTTTCCGTTCGGCCGATGCATCTGGCGCAGGCGGTGTATCTTTCCTGCTGGGCCTGCTCCAGGGTGTCAATAATAAACCCGACCGAATGACCGGATTTGATGAATTCGTTGACCTGGCAGCCGTCCTGGTTCATATCCATATTCTTTAAGTCATGGACCTCTTTTTTGTCCCGGTTGCCCAGGAATCTCTTGCCGTCCCGGCTTGATGTCAGATATGCCATATTATCTTCCTCTAGTTACAGGTATTTAACAAAAGCCACCCGATTGCCCGGCGGCGTAAAGGTGACTTCATTGGCGCATTTGCGGATGAGGGCCAGGCCCAACCCGCCCGGCGAGCCGTATTTAATTGTCTTGGAGATAAGTTTAGGCGCCTGGAATTCCTCAAGCGGAATGTTCAGATGTTTAAGATAATCAAAGCCATCGCCCTGGTCCATTACCATAAAGGTTATCTTGCCCGGCTCGGAGAGATACTCCACCTCTATAAATTTATCAGGAGAGAATTTGTTACCGTGAATCACGGCGTTGTCTATGGCCTCGCCCACGGCCAGTAGGAACCGGTCCCGGTTGGGCTCGTCCATATTGACCGCGTCGAGTATCCGGCTGAACATCTGGAATACGGCCCGGGTCATCCCGGCTGAGGTGGAGAATTTCAACTCTAATCTATTCATATACGTGATAATAGAAAAAAGGGGGAAGATTTGACTCCACTCTGATGCAATCTCTTAGTAGCAAACCCCAGGAGCCGGATTCTCCCCCTTTTTGTTTTACCAATTAAGGGTTATCTGACCTGCTTTGTAGTATAGCGGATATCAGCCGAATGTCAAGGTAGAAAAAATGGGGTAGAAATGGGTATATGCTATACCCACTTTACAGGGTCTGGAGGTGGGTTTTCAGGTTGACCTGCTTGTTCTGGATTTTCAGCTTGCGCCGGATATTCTTGCGCATGGTCTCTATTGTCTCCAGGGAAAGCCGTAAACTCCGGGCAATGGCCTTGTTCTTGAGCCCGTTTCGTATCATATCGCAGACCTCGATTTCACGGGTTGATAGCGAGTGCTGTTTTGATGATATCTTTTTGCCGAAGGCCGATGCGATGTTTTTGATAGCGCTCTCAATAACCCCGAGCTGGTCTTTCAGGTCATTTTCAGCCCGGCTCTTCATTCGCTTTATCTTAGGCATAACCAGCTTATCTAAGGTCTGGTGCATCCGGTTCTCCAGTTCCTTCTTCTCCACGGCTACCTGGTTCAACAACTCCCTTAAAGCCGTGTTTTTCTGCTCCAGAGACACGGACTGGGCCCGGATTTGCTCCCGGGACCGGACCTGCTCGGTGATGTCGGTTATTATTCCCAGGACAGCCCTTTCCCCTTTAATATCAATTAATTTAGTGGTGTCTATACCGACTATTTCTCTTCCATCTTTGGTCAAGAGTTTATATTCATAGGGCGGTACCTCCTTGCCCTTTAAATGCTTCTTGAAATTATCCTTAATCAACTTTCTTGAATCAGGAGCTATTATATCCATGAAGTCGAATTTCTCGGAGTAAAACTCTTTTCTTGAGTAGCCCATTATCTCCTCGCATTTCTTATTGGCATAAATAACGCGTCCTTTTTGGTTGATAAAAATCATGTTGGGCGACTGCTCGGCCAGCCCCCTGAATTTCTCCTCGCTCTCTTGCAGCGCTTCTTCGGCCTGCCTGCGCTCGGTGATGTCGCGAAAACTCCAGACCCGCCCCACAACGGCATCGCCGAGGCGCTGGGGCTGGGAATAACGTTCAAATATCCGCCCGTCCTTGAATGCCAGATCATCCAAGGAATTCGCCTCGGGGGTCTGGTAGAGAGTACGAACCTTGGCCAGAAATTTATCAGGATACTGGAGCTGGTCCAGGACAAACTGGAGCAGTTGCTGGTCATCCCGCGTCGCGGCGACGGAATCCGGAATCCGCCACAGTTCCAGAAACTTGCGGTTGAAACTGACCACCTTGCCGCTGTGGCCCACCACCAGAATGCCGTCTGCCGTGGACTCCAACGTTGCGGTCAAAAGTGAGTGGGAACTCCTCAACTCCTCCTCGGCTTGCTTACGCTCTTTGAATAACCGTGCATTACGAATAGCGAAGCCCACCTGCGTGGCGACGGCCTTAATCAAGGCGATTTTCTCTTCCACTAAAACATCCGGCGGCCGGGTTAGGATATTCATCACGGCGACTATTTTATCCTCGGCATAAACCGGCACGCCGATAAAACTGTTAAATCCTTCGGCCCTGATTATAGATCGGGCAATCCTCGGGTCATGCGAGGAGTTTTCTGCGATATAAATTGGTTCGCCGGTCTGGGCGATACGGCCGCTCAAACCCTCGCCGGGCTTAATAACCTGGTCTCTATAGACCTGAAAAAATTCCTCGGACAAGCCGTGTGAAGCGCCCCATTCCAGGCAGCCCGTCTCCTTGTCCTTAAGAAATACCATGCCGACCGATGCGCCAGTAACCTCAAGAGTGCCGGTCAGGATGTGGCTTAATACTTCACTGATATCCAGGGTTGAGTTGACTGTGACCCCGATTTTCGCCACGGCTTCCATCTGATTTCTAAAGAAGAGTATCGCTTCTTCAGCCCGCTTGCGCTCGGTTATATCCGTCAGGATATGAATCACCTTTTCCAGACCCCCCTGGTCATCCAGGACCGGCGTGGCCGAGAGATGGAAGGTCTTGCCGCTTAATTCTATCTCTGTCTCCATCAACCTGAACTCGTTATCTTTAAACATCTTGTATAACAGGCACATCTCCGGCGGTTTGTCGGCATTATGTAAAACCTGATAGCACTTCTTGCCCTTGAGTTGGCTTAAAGGCAGGCCGATGGCCGCCTCAAAGGCCTGGTTGGCCCAGATAAAATTATATTCCGGCGAGACGATATATATCTGGTATTTGAGCGTATTAAGCATAATTACTTTCCAGTCATTGTAATCAGCCAACTTATCGCAGGGACTCTCAAGATGCTTACTCATATGATGTAAACCCGTCCGCATAAAAGGTCAATGGTTTTGTCCGTACCTTACGGTATTCTATAAAATAAAATCCAGTAGGGAAAACTCCAACGCTTTTATTATGATACATATTATCCCGGAAATTTCAAGGATAATCTGAAAAAATAGCGGCTCTGTTGAAACCCTATATTTTTCTCATCCTTTATCGCCGGAGGCAACCCTGATGCCTCACTTCAGACCTGCCGGACTACTTCCAATAAACCCAATTCACCAGATTTTAATTGACTTTAGGCCCGATGCAGTTTTTAATGGCTCTCAAACATTCTATATAATAGGGCTTTTATTATGAAATACTGTCTATTAACGCTTCTTCTGATTGTTCTCTTCTGTGCGCCGGCCTCTGCCCACGATTTAACGGACCGCGAGGTGGAATCAATCAATACCTCTATGGAATTAGGCATCTGGCAGAATATGATTTACGTGGATTACTGGATTGCCGTGGGCGACCTGGAGATGCCTAATTTCCGCCCACTGATTGATGCCGATAACAACGGCCAGATTTCAGATGACGAAAGCGAACTCTTCCTGGATAAACTCCGAAAAGATATCATCTCCAACGGATTAAGAATAGTCATCGACGACCGAATGGATTTATCTTTTGCTTTATACAGTTCCCGGCTGATAACTACCGATACCAAGAATGCGCCGGTGCCTATCAAGATAAATTTCGAGTTCCTGCTCGACCTGGAGCGTTTAGGCCAATACGATTCGCTCAAGTTCCAGGTCGGCCGAAAACATACACTGGATTTCTGGATGACCAATACCCTGACCAAATCGGTCATTCTCAAGGCATTCTTCGCGCAGGGCGAGGGAATAAATATTCCTTATACCCCGGACCAGCGCGCCCAATCGCTTATGTTTAAATACGGCTTCTGGTTAAAGCCCAAGGAATATAATAGTATCCGGTTAAATTACGAGGATTTCGGCACTGGTAACCCAAGGTTTGACCGCCCGGCCACCCTGTCCGGCTCAAATCCCGGAAAAGATAAAATGCTGGGGTTTCTCAATAGCGAATCATTGTCATTATGGATAATCCTGGCTGCTTTGGGCTTTGCTTTTATCTACGGGGCCGTTCACGCTTTAGCGCCCGGGCACGGCAAGACCCTGGTGGCCGCCTATCTTATCGGCTCGCGCGGCACAGTAGCCCAGGCCATCCTGCTCGGATTGATAGTCACCGCCACCCACCTGTCCACCGTGATTATTGCCGGAGTCCTAGCCCTATTCGCCTCGCACTATGTCAACCAGACCGCGTTTTCGGTCTATCTGGGCCTGGCTTCCGGACTGATTATCGTTGTGCTGGGCGTGTGGCTGTTTTCCAGACGGTTAACCAATCCTCTTGGCGACCACGGTCACACTCATCACTTAAGTGAAGCGCACAGCCATCACGACGACGAGGGATTAAAACACAGCCATAGCCATCATCCCAACGATGAGGGCCATCATAGCCATACTCATTCAGATGAAACATCCGCTATGGAAAAGGTCTCGCTCAAACAGATATTGGCCTTAGGCATCAGCGGCGGAATGGTGCCCTGTCCGACCGCCATAGTAATCCTGCTGATGGCCATTACCCTCAAAAAGACGCTCTGGGGTTTATTATTAATACTGGCTTTTTCGCTGGGCCTGGCCGGCGTCCTGATTGTCATCGGCATCCTGATGGTGACCGGGGTTTCGTTCCTTAACTCATCTAAACGCATTGACCTTAATAAGGTCATCCGGGTTCTCTCCATCCTCAGCCCGGCCTTGATTACCCTTATCGGCCTGGCTATTATCATTATGGACCTAATTAACAGTGGGGTGATTATCCTGAACCCGGCCGCGCTACCATAAAATGCAAGAATTGAATTTAACCACTGGCGCCGAAGCGCCATGGCGCCCTTATGGCGCCAAAAGCGCACAAAGAATACTGATAATACTTTTCTTGGCGCTCCTCTGTATCTTTACGTTGAACATACCGAACGTTAATAGTTATGATTTGGATGTTCTAGCCAAAGATTTGCATTCCCCGGATGAATCCAGGGCGCTTATAGCGCTCAACGAATTAATAGAATACCAAGCCCATATACAATCATTGGATAGCATCAAACTGTTGTTTTCTCTCTCGTCATCGCCTTCAGATAAAATTCGCTCAGCCATAGAAAAATCCATCCCCCGGCTCAAGCTGACCGACGAGATTCTCGAGTGGCTGAGAACCGACGCGGCCAAATCGCCCAATAAGGACATCCGGATGCTGACCCTGCGCATCGTTGCTGTTCACTCGCCCTTGGACATGATGCCTGGTTTCTCCGGATTTGTTTATGACCCGGATGAAAAAATCCGGCTGGAGAATATTAAATCCCTCAAGGAACATGCTCCGCATGACCGTGAGCACCCGCTGGAGCGGAACGAGACGTCAACCCCGGAAATGATTCATCTGTTAGCAGTTGCCTTAACCGACGGTTATTACCAGGTCCGGAAAACGGCTCTTGAAACCCTGGGAAAATACAATGACACTCCCCAAGCCATAGAGATAATCGTTAAAAGATATCCGGCCGAAACCTCAATGACCCTGCAGTTTGAGATGGAGGAAACGATTGTCTCGCTTATTGACCAATCCGGCAAGGGCGATATCCTGCTGGACTATCTGGAATCAGATTCACCGCCCATCCGCGCCCTCATCTGCCGCATCATCGGAAAATCAACAGGCATAAATAAAAAGGAAACATACATCAAGGCGCTAACCGCATTGCCGGCTGACAGCCCGGCTGATGTCATTGCCTCAAAAGATTGGGCTCTAAAACAACTCAAAGACCGGAGGCCTG
>ERZ1292630.502-Hain-H41-02um-R3-502-length-40651-cov-6_pt1 | contig 40651 bp, 42 predicted proteins | sample MGYA00564408_ERZ1292630 | MGnify/ENA primary metagenome ERZ1292630 (study PRJEB36523, sample SAMEA6512641) | groundwater metagenome | collected 2019-01-08 | study: AquaDiva: Metagenomics assemblies of 32 groundwater samples
TCAGACCACAAATTGCCAACTGAAGCAACGTGTCTTATGTTTGGGGTACTTGCCAGTTCTTCGTATAAGCTCAACTGATAAATATTACAATCGGCAGTCGTATTGTTTATTATTGGCATAAAACCGCCGACATGAAAGCTTAATGGATCACTGTTACTAATTCCAAATGACCCATTCCAGCAGGCGAGTGAAGCTTCGCGATCTGCATCCGAATCTCCTTCTTGATAGTGTGCCCACGAGCTATGTGCTGCAACTTTGTGCCGAAATTTATTAATTTTCCATGCCTTAGTCTTTCTTTTTTCCTTTTCTGATCTTATCAGTAGCCGAATTTCTTCTGGCAATGGATTGAAGGCTTTTTCTAGCTCAGCGAGAGCTTTATTGAGGATCTTTTCAATATTCCAAATATGAATAACATATGAAATGGTTCGTGACGTGTTTCGTAGTCGGAAATTTTCTAGGCCTTCGAAATCTAACGGTTGACCATTACTGTCAAAGAGGGGGTGCTTGCAGTCGTTCAAGAATTCTTCGTAAATCCATTCTGCCATTTTAAAAATTTCGGAGGCTGCGTGAATGGGGTATGATGATGGAACTTCAAGAATTCTTCCTTCTTTGTTTATCTCTACCGGGTCTTCAGAAATGTATTCAAACATTGTAATGGGTGGTAATACCTAAAGAATTTTAGTATGGCGAGTTTGATCTGGAATTCCATGTACTACAAGTATGCTTTTCTCTTAGAACGGAGCATGATAGGGTCTACTATATTTACTGTTTTAAGGAAATCAAAATGGAAAATGCTCAAATTTTTTACGAAAATTTATTGAAGAATGGCCAGAGTGAAATAGATCGTCTTATTACTGAAAATGCTCATGAGCATTATTTCTTGGATTTTAAGGTAAAATCAGATGATAGGGTTGAACCTGCTGATGATATTGATAAGAAGAATCTTGCAAAGGCCTTATCTGGATTTGCAAATTCTCAAGGAGGCCTATTGATTTGGGGCGTAGAGAAGAAAGATGGGAAGCCTATGAGATATAAACTTGTAAAGTCTCCTCATGCATTTATTGAATCGTTAAATAGGGCTGTTTCTCAGGTTGTGACCCCTTTCGTTGATGCAGCTGATAGCAAATTGGTATTTCAGAACAGTGATAGCGAAGGTGTTGTGGTCACATATATACCTCGGAGCGAGAAAACACCCCATAGATCCCTTAAAGATAGATCATATTATATGAGGTCCGGGGACTCATTTTTATCGATGGAACATAGTCAGCTAGAAGATATGTTTGGTAGAAGGAATAGACCCAAATTGCATGTTATTGTTAAGGCGCATATGTATAGCGAATCTCGACCTGCTGCTACGTATTCACTTGATATAACACTAAAAAATGAAGGAAGGGCAATTAGTCAGCATTTTGGTTTTGATTTAGAGTTTCCAGCTAAAGTTTTGGATTATTCTGCTCCGTGGCATGATAGGCCAAGTTTTGTTGATCGATCGTCGGAGCTAGGCCCTATTCGATATAGAAACCATCATGATATGGAGAAAACCCCTATATATCCAGGCGAGACAATAAAGATCGCAACTAATAATTATCGCTTATCGTATATACATTTTCAGCTTACGAAGAATCAGTTTGAAGCCTGGAAAGATACTATCTTGCATTATAGCGTATATAGCGAAAATATGATGACACAGTCAGGCGAGATGAGGTTTGGAGACTTGTTCTCTACTCCACCAACTTATTAGAAATAAGCTATGGACGATTCTGAACAAGAGGAGGTTTTTGAGCAATCATAACCTTCTTTTATGTTTGAGTTGTAGGAACTTCCAAATGATTAAGCTCCTGAAAATTTATTCCAGACTTCTTCAGGAACGTATTTGAGTGCTGCTATGAATAACCTTTGGAGTTCTTCCTTCTCTTCTTTTTCCATGATCTGGATTGATTATGTTACCAGCTGAAATACATTTCAACAAAATACGCGTCTGGTATTCTTCAAGAGTGTCTTCTACTTCGGAAGTTGGATACTCTCCCTCATTGTCTTTCCATGATTTATCATTTTGTTCTTGATAGCCCAACAATGTAAGCAAGGCATCTCCCTCAACAACAGCTTTGGAAAGACATGTTTTATAGTAGGGGGATGTTGCTACAGGATTCAGATTTTCTTTTTCGATATCTGAGCAATTATAAAATCCTTTGATTCTTGTATTATAGTATTTCCCAAAAGAGTCGGCTTCCTCAAATTCTTTCCATGCTGATGTAGGGATGCCGCAGTATTCATAATTGTTTTTATTGAGTTTTATAATCATGTGACCATTGCTTGAGTCATACCATGCTCCATTCACAAACGAACTCTTGGATGTATCGAGATATTCAAAATTTGAAAAATTTACTGAATCCTTCCGATATTTTACGTTTACAGATTTGCTCTTTTGAATAAGGAAAAATCCACTTATTATACAAAATATAGTCGTAGCGATAATGGCTATTCGTATTATCTTTTTTTTATTCATAATCATGCTATTTTCTTTTATTTCCATCTCAACTTCTGCTCTTTCTTCTGGTGATAGATTCTCTTTTGCCTCTCTGAGCGCCTCGATAAACATCTGCTGTAATTTCTTTTTTTCCTCTGGATTTAAGATTGGCGTCATAATTTACTGTTTTTTGGAACCTTTTTTCCCGGTATATGGATTGTAATTTCCCTTTGAGGAATAGTTATCATACTTTTTTGAATTGGATGATGAGCGGTAGTGCGGTTGAATATATGTACCTTTCTTTGTAGTATAACCCTTTACGCGTGTGGCGGCATATGCTGGAAGAGTGCTGGTAATGAGAGCTAAAGAAATAAGAATAGAAACGATCATTTTTCTCATATGAGAGATGTTAAAAAATTATATGGATTCGAGACATTGTTGGTAGCTGTATTGTTGTGAACGCTTAGTTATCTCTTCAAGCATATTTGTCCGCTGTTTTTCATATGCATCAATGTTTTGTTTTATGCTATTGATTGGTATTTGACATAGCTCTCTACCTTGATCGTCTGTCTGTAATTTTATACATTCAAAAGTCATATTAAGCGCATCCTTCAAATCATTTTTCAATTTGTTTATTTGTGCCTGAAAATGAAAACCCTCTTCAATACTGGTTAGAGTTGTTTCAATATCTGGAAGACCTTCAATTAGTTTTATTTTGCATTTTTCTATTTCTAGATTTGTATCTTTAAATATCTTTGGCGCAATATATGGCTGACTATTTTTTTTGGTTGGTTTTGGTAACGGAGTTTCTGTTTTTTTCTTTTCGATTACAGCAGGTGCAGATTTCTGTATTTCTATCTTCGCCTGTTCATTTTTTGGTAGAAAAATTGAGTAATAATATGCCGAAGACGTGCTTGCAATCAAAATTCCACTCACTAGTGCTATTCGTAGATATTTATCCATTCCTGAGAAGTGTAAATGATGTCTATAAGTATCTTATTAAGACTACGTTAACACATGAAATGTGATACGCATAGTCCGTCGCCTTATAATCATCAGAATTCTATGCTCAAGTCGTGAATAAAAGTAACGACATACTCAAGAAATTTGGCAGAAGAATTAAGGCACTCCGGCAGCAGAAGGGGATTACCTCTCAGATGAGTTTAGCTTTAAAAGCAGGCTTAGATAGAACGTATGTAGGAGGGATAGAAAGAGGTGAAAGGAATGTTGCTCTTAGAAATCTTGAAAAGTTAGCGAAGGCATTCGGAGTTAGCATTGAAGAACTGTTCAAATTTTGATCCAGAGGTCGTACAATGGATTTATGTCCAAGAGACTTACGATTAAGCAACGGAAATTTACCCAAGAATATCTGCGTTCTGGCAATGGAACAGGGGCTGTTTTAAAAACATACAATACAAAAAGTTCTGTAGTTGCAGCTTCAATTGCTCATGAGAACCTCAGAAAACCTCAGATTAAAGATCTTATTGATGAGCACGCTCTGGATGCTGCAAAGAGAATGGGTGAGCTTATTAGACAAGATAAAAGTCTTAGCGTCGCATTCCAAGCTTCTAAGGATACACTTGATCGTGCTGGATATAAGTCGTCAACGGTACATCGAGATGACTCTAAAATTAGACAAATGACTGATCAGGAACTGGAAGAGGAAATAGCAAGTACTTTTACTCATATCTTGGCAAAAATTGGATGAGAGTTTTTGAATGTTCGAAAAAATTGACTCAGATTGACTCAGATGTCGGTTTTTGGCATACTTTGTATGATTTCTTGCAGATAGAGTAAGTTTCGCAAGAGCCTCTGTTCAATTCTACGCGTATGGGGCACGCAGCTCCAGATTGAAGAGGAAGTCTTCACTGGTTATATCCCGCTACTGATTACCGTTACTGACCTGCTACAGTAATTTAATCAGTTTTTTGTGGAGGCTCTAAAAAGGTTCAAAAAAATCAGTGGCAGAAGATTAGCGTCTGATGGAAGCGATATTCTTTGTGCTTCCCTTGAACCCTACAAAAGTAATGGTGATTTTTTGAGCGATCTTGCTTCTGCTCTTGAGTCTGATTATGGCTTACAGCTATCAAACTCTGAACTTCGTAAGGCAGGTGAAAATATAGATTCTGTTCTTGGTTCTTTTCTTTGATTTTTGCTATCATGAATTTAAATTTTCACCTGAACTTATGGCTTTTCGAACTGTTATATATCTTCGTAAATCGTCAAAAGATAGAGAAGAGAAGCAGATTCATTCTATCGAGAGACAAAGAAAAGATATTGAGGAATATCTTGAGAAGCGTGCAAAAATAGAAGATGTTTTGAAGTCCGATTCTGATAATGATCTTTTTTATGAGGATGCCTCTGCGAAGTACGAAGGGAGGGTAGAGTTTAATCGTATGATTCAGGAGATAAAAAGAAATAAATATGATGTCTTGCTCTGTACTGATCTATCGCGTCTTTCTCGAAATGCCATTGATAATGGCATACTCGTTCAGCTCTTGGAGAAGGGGTATTTACAGGAGGTTCGTACTTTAGATAAGATTTTTACAACTTCACCCACTGACAAATTTACATTATCTCTCTTTTTGGCTGTTTCGAAGTACGAGAATGACCAGAGGGCTTTAAATACTGTCTCTGGTATGAGTAATATGCGTGCTCAGGGTGCTACTACCTTCAAGGCTCCTATGGGCTACATTAACTGTGGCGAAGAGAAGGGGAATAAATGGGTAGAACAAGATGGCGAAAATTTTATCAAGATAAAGAGGTTATGGGCACTTTTTTTGAGTGATTCTTGGACAGTTAAGGCTCTTACTGAGGAGGCTCGTAATGTAGGAGTTACTGTTTTAGGCATTAAGGGGAGGAGATCATCTCCTGTTGAGAGTACTCTTCGTAGCATGTTTTTAAATCGCTATTACACTGGTTTTATCAAAAATACTGATAAAAGTGGTAATGAGACTTGGATTCAAGGACGTCATGATTCTATGGTTACGGAGGAGGAATTTCAGCAGGTGCAGCTCATTCTTCAAAAGAATGGTTACAAACATGTGAAAATGGATCGCGCTCCAGATCTTCCAGGTATTATAAAGGCTATTGCTGTCAGTGGAATCTATAAGATCAAAGATGATAATGGGAAATTGAAGCCTGCTTCAATGATTTATGAAAAGAAGGTGCGTTATACCTGTGCCAATTGTTCTGATCGATACACTTCTAATCAGCCTAAGCCCTGTCCTGAATGCGAAACTCCCATTAGTAAAGATACTCGAACATATGTTGATGAGCGCATGTCTCATTTTACTCAAGATCACAAGAAAAAGAACTCCATTATATTTGCTCTTGTTGAGAAATCTTTGAAGAAGGAGTTTGGGAAACTTGTTATTACAGAGGCTTTATTCAATGTTTTGAGGAGAAAGCTTTATACCATGTGGCTTGAGAAGCATAAGCTTGTTTCGATAAAGCGAAAGGATTTGAAAGTCCATATTGAGAAACTTGAAGAAGAGCGAGATGAACTTTATCGGAAGAAGTTTTTGGAGGTGAAAGATTCTGAGAAACTTATGTTTGCCACGGAGCGTGTTGAAAAAGAAATTGTGAATTATGAGCAGCAGTTAGCTGATTTAAAAGAGAGGCATGAAGAAGAATTTGAAATTGCTTGGCAAAAAATGCAGGTTTTGAGGGATGCCAAGGAGCTTTTGAGTCCAAAAATTGACTTCGAACCAAAAAAGAGGCTTATTCTATCTCTTGTTTCGAACCTTGTTTTTTACAAGGGAAAAATTGAGGTTGAATGGAAAGAACCCTTTGCTAGACTGGTAAAATCTGGTGTCGTCAAAAATATGACGTGTGCCATTTCTGGTGATTCTTTGAGTATAAAATCAACTGGCTCCCGGGGTCGGTTTCGAACCGACGACCCTCTCGTTACACTTGTCCTAAGATTTCTCAAAGGGGTGGACTATATCATCATCCCATTGGGATGCAGGGCGCTTCCGTCCCACTTTCGTGGGAAGTACTCCATAAAGGATAGTCTCTGAACCTTCCCCGCCTTGGCGGGGCTTGGCTGCGGATTGCCTTAGCTTTCGCTTTAGGTTTCCCGCAATTCACCCTGTTTTTCCAGTGTCATTACTGACAAAGGCTGCAATCTAATTTACAGCGAGATGCTCTGCCCCTGAGCTACCCGGGAACGTGTTGGCAATGAACAAGATGCCTTTGCAATAGAGGTCTTTTGCGCAAGGCGAACCAAACTATAGCGAACTCTTCGTGTGATTTCAATTCAAAAGTTTTTTGCTGTTTTCAAGCCGGGTCCAGGACGAAGATTTCTCGGCCGACGTTCTGGTCTGGGCGGTCGTAGAGGAGTGTTTTGCGGGTTGGGTGATAGCCGGCTTTTGTGATTTCGGCTTCGCTTTTGGTTTTTTGGATTTCTGTGAGTGGGAGGAGCTCTCTCATAATGAAGCCGTTTTTTTTGATTTCTTCGTGGATTCCTGGGATGAAGAAATCTTTTTGGATGGTTTTGTGGAAGGGGAGTGCGAAGACGATCGGGACGCCGAAATGGAAGAGTTTTTTCAGTGCGTCTTTGTAGAGCGGTTCGAGTTTTCTTTGTGTTTGGATGGCTTCCTGTTCGGTTGGTTTTTTGTCGAAGACGGGGCCGAGATAGGACTCTGCGACGATGAGATCTGGAGGCTGGGGGATATCCGATATTTCGATTTTTGTCGCATCTTTCAGGAAAATTTTGACGACTTGATCTGCAGCGCCTTCCATATTTTTGTTCGTGCCTTCGATGGCTTTGTCGCTGATGTCGGAACCGATGACTTTGTAGCCCATGTGGATGGCTTCGGTGAGCACTCCGCCGCTGCCGCAGAATGGGTCGTAGACAATACTTGTGTGCTCGTCGTCGCTTTTGTAGGCGCCTTTCGCAGGTACGCCTGCGAGGTTGACCATCATTTGTGCGAGTTTTGGTGGGAGCATGCCGGATCCGGAGTCTCTGAATGTTTTGCCGTAATCTCGTTCGCTGTAGGCTCGGAAATTTTGGACGGCTCTGATTTTTGTTAATTCAAAGCCATTTTTTGTATCTCCGATGACTTCGAAATGTTCGCCTTTTCCTCCGATGTATTTTTCTTGATAGCGGCTCTTGATTCCTTCCTCGTTTAAGTTTTTTTTAATTTTTTGTAATGTTTTTTTTATGTTTTGTTCATCTCGAGCTGCTAACGTTTCGGTAGTTACGGAGAAGAGCATCTTTTTTCCGTCATTTACTTTCTTGATTTCTTCGATGATTTTTTCTTCTGAAAATTCACCCAGGCTCTCTGCGATTTTTCTTGTTCCGCCGAGGTTTTCCAGGATTTTTTCGAGATCCGGTTCTTTGGTGAATTTCACTTCTACTATTTTTTCACCCATTTTTTCTATGGATTTTTCTCCGAAAACTGCGACGAGTTCTGCGAGTGAGATGAGTTCTTTTCTGCCGAGAAAGAAGATGTATTTTTTCATTCTGGGCGTCAGTATACTGGCAGTTTTCTTTTTCGGCTACTGTATCGGGCTGAATGGCTTTTTTGCCCGAAATCACTTCGATTTCCAGTTCACGCAAAAAGACATTAATGCAGACTTTCCTTAGATGAACGTCAATTGTTTTTTTCTCTTGAGTTTGCTACATTTTTTATACTCTTTAAACAACTTTTTTTATGGCAATGTCTTTGAATCGAGTGCAGCTGATTGGTAATCTCACTCGTGATCCTGAGAGTCGACAGATTCCTGGAGGTCAGATGGTGGCGACTTTTTCGATTGCGACAAATTATACTTGGACCGATCCTGCTGGTCAGAAGAAGGAAAAGGCGGAATTTCATAATATCGTGGCATGGAGGAAGCTCGCGGAAATTTGCACCCAATATCTCCGAAAAGGTGGAAAAGTGTTCGTGGAAGGTCGCATGCAGACTCGTGAGTGGGAAGGTGAGGATGGTGTGAAGCGTTCGAAAGTGGAGATCGTGCTCGACAATATGATTATGCTCGATCGACGAGGAAATCCTGCGGAAGGTGGCTCGGCCTTTGGTGCGGCTGCTGAACCTCGACAACATCAGTCTGTTGATGAAAAGATGGATGCTCCGCAATATGCTTCTTCTGAGCCAATGGCGCAGGAGGTCGCGATCGACGATTTACCATTCTGAAAAATCAACGCATAGGAAAGAAGGCATTTGTCACTCCTGTAGTATAGAATGAACAAATGCCTTCAAGACTGCGTTTCTTCGATGAGATTTCATCTGACACTTTTTTTGCGAGTGCAGGAGATCATGCATCGAGTGCAGTAGGTGACGAGTAGCGACGATTTCCTCGAACCCCCGTGTTTGAACGGTGTTCCCCACTGTTCTTTGGTGTCTTATTTTTTGACGTGAACACCTACGTCCTTTTGTTTTTGTTTTTTCGCCCTCTCGAAAGAGAAACGAATTTTTTTGTATTTTTGTTTTTGTAGGTGCAACCTTAGAAAAGTTGCGGCAGGCATTCGTCGTGCCTGTAATCGAAAAGTAGGGGGGAGGGTTGCCGAAGTTTTGTGATTTCTTGAGAAATCCACCTTCGTACTTTTTGTTTGCGTGTTGTGAAAGAACGTATTCTGGGTATTGTACCATTTTTTAGCTTTGGCTTCAAGACCTTCTATGCTATATTCTTCGAGCCTTTACGCGTCTTTTTGAAATCACATCATTGTACAATAATACTTCGACAATGTCAAATACTCAGAAAGGACTTTTGGTACTCATTGTGGGACCCTCTGGATCCGGGAAGGGAACGGTTGTTTCTGCCCTGAAAAAACGGCATCCAGACTACGTTTTTCCTGTTTCTGCTACCACGCGTGATCCACGCCCGAGCGAGGTGGATGGTCAGGTGTATCGTTTTATTTCCAAAGAAAATTTTGAGCAGGGGATCGACGCTGGTGATTTTTTGGAATGGGCTGAAGTCCATAAGAATAATTACTATGGAACACCAAAACAGCCGATTCTTGACGCTTTGGATGCCGGGAAAGTCGTCGTGCGTGAAGTTGATATCCAGGGATTTTTGTCGATTCGACAGGTTATTTTGAGGGAGGAACTTGTTTCAATTTTCCTGTTGGTGAAAGATTTGAACGAATTAAAATCTCGCATTCTGAGGCGCGGAAAGATGTCTGACGAAGAAATGGCTCGCCGCATGGTGAGTGCCGAGAAAGAAATTGCCGAAGCGTATAAATGTAATTATCGCGTTGAAAGTCCGCAGGGACAGATTCCGAGGATCGTGGAGGAGGTGGAGGGGATTATTGAGAAAAGTCGAAGAGTGTAGACACTTTTTCCTTTTCACTTTATAATTTTGCCCGCAATTGGCTCTTTTTGATACGTTGGGGATTCGCCAAGTGGTAAGGCACCGCCCTCTGGAGGCGGCATCGGGGGTTCGAATCCCTCATCCCCAGCCATAGGATTGGCATCGAGCGAAGCTCGAGGATAATCCTATTGATTGGAAATGGAGGGTGAGAAGTTTATACCCCGCAGCGAAGCGAAGGGGTAAATCCCTCATCCCCAGCCAAAATTCAATATCATGCTTTCCGTATCGACCATCCAATACCTCGAAACTCTCCCGCGCTTCGCCGCGAAGCCTGGTCTCGAAAGGATGCAGAAAATTTTGGAGTTTCTTGGCAATCCTCAGCAGGATTTGAAATATGTTCACGTGACTGGGACCAATGGAAAAGGTTCTACGAGCGCGACGATCGAGTCAATTCTGCGCCACGCTGGTTACAAAACTGGGCTTTTTACTTCGCCTCATCTTTTTGTATATAACGAACGCATCAAAGTGAGTGCTCAGGATATTGCTGATGATGATTTTTCGAAAAATTTGGATCGTGTCAAAGTGGTTGTTGAGCGCATGGTTCGTGAAGATGAATCTATGAAACCTGCTTTATTTGAAGTTTTACTTGCAGTGGCTTTCTTGCATTTTCAGCAGCAGAAGGCTGATGTAGTGATTTTGGAAGTTGGAATTGGTGGTCTTTTGGATCCGACGAATGTTATTGATGGACTTGTGACGGTGATTACGAATGTTGATTTGGAGCATATGGAAATTCTTGGGGATACAAAAGAAAAAATTGCTGAGCAGAAGGCGGGTATTATTAAAAAAAGTGCGGTTGTTTTGACTGCTGATCAGGATACTCGCGTGATTGATATTATCGTTCGCACTGCACGGGAGCATGATGCTCAACTTTTTCTTCTCAAGCCGGAAGATGTTCACTTAACGCATCAGAGTCTCGAAGGTCAGGTTTTTGATTTTGGTTCTTATAAAGCACTCCACATTCCGTTCCTGGGAAATTACCAAATGTCGAATACAGCTCTGGCTGTTTTGGCTGCTGAGTCGCTCCGAAAATTTGGTTTTCAGATTGATGAACAGGCAATTCGTGATGGGCTTCGCAGTGTGCATTGGCCTTTGCGACTGGAAATGGTTCATCAGAATCCTGCGATTCTCATAGATGGTGCTCATAACCTCCATGGAGTTCGAACTCTGCATCAGGTTCTCCATGATATTTTTCCAGAGCGTCGTAAAATCCTCGTTTTAGGAGTGTCTTCTGATAAACCATATCGCGAAATGGCTCGTCTTTTGGCAGAGGAGACTTCGGTTGTGATCGTTACTCAAGCTCAATATCGTGCAGCTCGCTGCGAAGATCTCGCAGAGAGTATTGCTGATTTGAAAAAGGAAATGTATCTCACTTCTGACGTGAAGGAGGCTTTATTGAAGGCGAAATTTTTGGCAAAGGAAGATGATTTGATTCTGGTGCTCGGCGGACTTTATCTTGCAGCCGAGGCTCGAAAAGCGGTTGATGAGATTTTTTCTTAGTTGTGTGCTGCGCCTCATTTCCTGTGATACTCTAGATTCATGAATATTCAATCCGCAAAATTTCTGAAAAGTGTGGTTGGCCCCGACGTCCTTTTCGAGGATGGGAGGCCGCAGATTGCTTTTATTGGGCGGTCGAATTGTGGCAAATCGAGCACGATTAATGCTTTGACGAAGCAGGGTGGTTTGGCCAAGACGAGCGCTTTTCCTGGGCGAACGCAGCAGATGAACGTTTTTTTGGTCAATCAATCTTTGTATTTTGTGGATCTTCCTGGTTATGGTTTTACGAAAACTTCTGCAGAGGGTCGGGAAAAACTGCAACAATTAATTCATTGGTATTTGTTGAATTCGCGATATGAGCAGAAAAAAGTTGTGCTGATCGTCGATGCCAACGTGGGTTTGACGCGCGAAGATTCACAGATGCTCTATAGTCTCGAAGAAAAAGGAAAAGATATTATTATTGCGGCGAACAAGATTGATAAAATCAAGAAATCGGAATATGTGAAAAAGCTGCAGAAGATCCAAGACGAAGTTGGTGAACATGAGATTGTTCCCTATTCTGCCGAGAAAAATATTGGCGTGAAGGAGTTGGTGAATGCGATTCTTGCGTAGATTTCTATAAATTGACCGGTCTTCTCTGCTCTTTGATTTCGCCTCTATGCGCTTTGTCGTGTAGAATTTTTTCTTTGGCGCGTTTGGAACGTTTTTGTTTTTGCTTTTTAATTTTGTAGATTTTTTGTGCCAGATCTGACTTTTTTCCTTCGATCCGTTCTTCGATTTTCAGAATAAGAAGTTTGTATGCGGAGATTCGGTTTTTACTTTGTTCTCGGTGTTTTTGGCATCTCACGATAATTCCGGTTGGGATGTGCTTGAGCATGACGCAGCTGGAAGTTTTGTTGATTTTTTGTCCGCCTTTTCCGCTGCCGGTGATGAACTGTTCCGTGATGTCGTGCTGAAAAACACCGAGTTTTTCGGCTTTTTCGAGGATGTGTGGTGGGAGTTCGATGAAGAAACTCATATGGGTGGATTATATACCTCTTATTGTGAGATTTCTCCAAAAATCCAGAGTGCTCCTATGATGACAGGGATGTGTACCATGTATGTCATCAGTGAATGTTTCCCTAAAAATGTTATTGGTGTGAGGATTTTTGGCATTTTCATGTTTGTGGTTTTGAATTTTTCTTTCATGATATTTCCTAAAAACATTCCACTGAAAATAATGCTTATCCATGGGAAAATTGGAAAGTAGTCGAGTCCCGGGAGATGATAGGATTGAAAACCTATGATGTAGAGAAAAATGTTGGTTGTTGTGATTTGCCCCATCCCTTCTCCTATGATGAACGCTCCGATTCCTAGAAAAAGGTTGATGTATTTTTTTTGTGAGAGTGGTGCGATCAGTATGATGCTGGTTCCTATGAAGTGAAGGATTCCAAATTTTACGAATGTTTTTGGATCGAAAATATAGGTGACGATGCTTATGATGGCTGCGAGGCCGAGAATTTTGAGGCCGCGAAAAATGTGTGTTTTGTATTTTTTTCTACTGAATGTAAGTGTAACTCCGATAAGTCCTATGAATGTAAATTGGATGAAACGTTCGAAAATGAGCCAGGAAAATCCTTCCAGTGGCCCGTACCCTACGGTGAAAAAATTGAATATGAAAAAAGTGTGAAACACAATCATCCCAATGACAGCGAATCCGCGCAAAAAATCAATTTGCCAGAGGCGAATTTGTTTTTCGTCATTCATACTTTAGAGTATATCAGGAGTGTTGCTAGAATCTCTCCGAATTCAGCTTTATTTGTACACAAAACTTGTGTTATTTTTTCAATATGGTATCGTCTCTTTCTCTTAAAATAACTTTTATTATGAATCAAGTAAATTCACAAGATCTTGTTAGCGTTGTTGATGCTTTGGCTCAGCGTGCTATTGCGGCTACATCCGATGAATTTGCAAGATTTGGAGTTGTTGAAATTCCTGATGCTCTTGCGAAGTTGCATGTTCCTTCTTCATATAATCTTTTAGTGCTGGTTCGTTCTGCACTTGCTGAATTGCGCTTGGGATCTACAGCTTCTCCAGATCAAGCGTCTCAGTAATCTCCACCTGTTCCACGAATTCTGGCATGTGTGAGACGAGGATGATGGCGCCTTCGAACTCGTCGATCGCTTTTGCGATGATTGGGAGATGTCGGAAATTGATGTGATTGGTTGGCTCATCGAGGATGAGAAGTCCTGGTTTTTGCAGTACGAAACGTGCGTAGCAGAGGAGGCCTTTTTGTCCTTCGGAGAGAAATCCGACTTTATTTTTCATGAGTTCGGAAGTGAGTAGGAAGTGTGCGCCGGTGGCGTAAATTTCTTTTGCTACTGGATAATCCATCATCTCTCCGAGTGAATCGAAGACGGTTTTTTCGAAATCGAGACCGGAGAAATCTTGCTGATAGTAGCCAACTTTCACACCTTCAGTGATGACTGCACCTTTGGACTCACTGAGTGCGAGGTCTTTGAGGAGTGTGCTTTTTCCGATGCCGTTTGGTCCGACGATTTGCAGGCGATTGCGACGCCAGAGTTTCAAATCACATTTTTTTTCGATACGTTTGTGATTTAGGATGACTCCTACGGAAGCAATTTTCACAACTACGTCGGAACATGGTTGTGCGGGAATGATGAAGTTGCGAATAGTTTTGTCGTCGCGTCGGACGTCGACCATATTTTCTTCATCCTCAGCAACTTCTTCGCGAAGTTTGCTCGCGAGTTTGCGCATTTTTCCTCCTTTGTGAGCGAAGAAATTGACTTTGTCTTTGCGATCCTGAATGTTTCTCTCGAGTTGTGCATTTTTTCTTTGTTCACGTTCGATCTGTGCCGCGATTTGTTCGACGACATCGAAATAGTTTCCCACGTATTGTTCGACTTTTTTGGTGTACACATCGAGGTTCAAAACTCCGTCAGTGAATGCATTCAGAAATCCTGCGTCGTGAGAAATGACGATGACGGTTTTTTCGTACGTCATCAGAAATCCGGTGAGATGATCGATGCCATTGGTGTCGAGATTGTTGGTCGGCTCGTCGAGGAGGAGGATGTCTGGCTCCTGAATCAACGCATATGCAAGCAATAATCTTGCGAGCTGTCCTCCTGAAAAGTCTTTCACTTTTTTATCGAATGGTGCTGAGAGATGGACGACTTCGAGAACATCTTTGATGAGTTTTTCGATGTTATATTTTTTTTCTGAGAAAGCACTTTCGAAATATTCTTGGACAGTGTGTTCGAAGAATTTCTTTGGCATGACTTGGAGTGCGATGCCGATTGATGCACCATCACGGATATGTACATTTCCGGATTTTGGCTGGAGAGTGGCATCTTCTGGCAGACCTTCTTCGTTTACCATATTCGAAGCTCCTAGGATGAGTTTGAAAATTGTGCTTTTCCCAGCACCGTTCTGTCCCATGATCGTGATCTTCGCATTTTCACGAACCGAAAAACTACTTTCGTCGAGAATTGGTTTTTCTTCCTCGTATGAAAACGAGACCTGATCAAAGCGAATAATGACGTTTCCGTGATCCATGGAGCAGCTTTGTTAAGATAATCGGCTTGCAGCCTACCGTAATCGTCTGATAATTTCAACGTATGATTTCTAGAAATTGTCAGCGCTGTACGGCTTCTTTTCAAATAACTGATGACGATCTCCGATTTTATGAGAAAGTTTCTCCGGTTTTTGGTGAGCAGGTCTATTCCATTCCTGCGCCTTCGCATTGTCCGGATTGTCGACAGCAACGTCGTTTAGCGCTCTGCAATGAGCGTTTTTTCTATCCGGGAACATGTGGACTTTGTAAAAAATCGACACTTTCTGAACATCCGCTATTCCGCAATCAGCCGATTTATTGTCGTGAGTGTTGGCATAGTGATAAGTGGGATGCTCGAGATTTTGGAAAAGATTTTGATTTTACTCGACCATTTTTTGATCAAATTTTGGAATTGAAACGTGCCACCCCTTCTCCGGCGCTCAACATCCAGGGAACGAACGATAATTCTGAATTTATTCATTACGCTGGTTCGTGCAAGAATTGTTATTTGATTATGCACGCAGATTTTTGTGAAGATTGTTATTATGGCTATGGATTCAAGAAAAATACGTCGTGTGTTGATGGATTTTATAATCTCCATTGTGAACTTTGCTACGATTGTGTTGACGTTCGACAATCGTATGACCTCAAAGGGTCGCAGGATTGCATCAACTGTCACTCCAGCGCATTTTTGAGAGATTGTGTCGGATGCAAAAATTGTTTTCTGTGCGTGGGGCTTCGTGGGAAAGAATATTGCTTCGAAAATCAACAACTTTCGAAAGAGGAATACTTGCAAAAAATGGCGCAGATTGACACTGGTTCCTATACTCAATATCAACAGCATAAAAAGCGCTTGAAAGAGCTGGAAAAACAGCATTCTTTCAAAGAATTTCAGGGAACGAATCTCGAAAATTCTTTTGGAAATAATCTCTATAATTGCAAAGATACGTGGTTTAGTTTTGATTGCGAGGACGTGGAAGGTGGGAAATTTTGTTATCAGGTGGTTCTGGGTGCGAAAGATGTTTACGATATTTATCAATACGGGACGAATTTGCAGCAATCGTATGAATGTTCGATTTCTGGTGAGAATAGTTATCGACTTTTTTTCTGCGATAATTGCCATGTGAATTCTTCGGATCTGTTTTATTGCTGGTACATGGAGCGCTCAAAAAACTGTTTTGGATGTGTGAATATGCAGCAGGCGCAATATTGCATTTTGAATAAACAATATACGAAAGAGGAGTATGAAAAGCTTGTGCCACAAATTATTGAGCACATGAAGAAGACAGGGGAATTTGGTGAATTTTTCCCAATGTCGCATTCGCCACATGGGTATAATCGGAGCTCTGCGCAGATGTATTATCCGCTCACGAAAGAGCAAGTTTTGGCTCAGGGACTGACGTGGGATGATTATGATGCACCTCGTCCGCAAGTTCAGAAAGTTTTGGATGCTTCAAATATTTCTGACAACATCAAAGATGTTTCTGATGACATTTTGACTGCTGCTGTTGAGTGCGAAGTGACGAAAAGATTATTTAAAATCACTCCGAAAGAATTGAAGTTTTATCGTCAGCAAAAAGTTCCGTTGCCTCGAAGATGTCCTGATCAGCGGCATCTGGATCGCTTCTCTTTGCGAAATCCTCGCAAATTTTGGAATCGCAGTTGTTCCCAGTGTCAGAAAAATTTCTGGACGACATATTCATCAGAAATCACCGAAAAAGTTCTTTGTGAACCATGTTATTTGGCGAGGGCGTATTGAAAAATCTCTCGAAATATTTTACCATCCAAACATTTTCCCGACATCTTCTGCTGTTTCACGTTTTCGTGCGACTGTGGCGATGCCGTTTGGGAGGATTATTTTCATCGGAGACGAGAGAAGACAGTGGTGTGCGGAGAGTGCGTCTTGGTATGCGCCGGTGTCAAAGACGGTCACGTATTGATCTTCTTGTGGAGAGAGATCTTCGAGGCGGGGGAGAAGGAGGTAGCCGTCACTGGATGCGTATTTATCGTCAGAATCACAGCTGAGACCTGCGAGCCATACGCGATGTTTTTTCTCGGCAGCCATGTTGTTGGCTGGGACGATATGCCATTTTTGGTGAATGGCCCATGTGTCGAGGAGATCGTTCATGAAACTTCCGTCGATGACATACCATTTTTTGGCGACTGATTTCGGAATATCTTTGTCGCTGAGGATTTTGAAAATAGTAATTTGTGCTGGCGCTGCGATATGGCGACCCCATTCGACGATGAGATTTGGATGTGGGATTCCTGCTGCTTCTGACATTTCTTTCAGCACTTTGAAGATTTTTTTGACGCAAGATTCTACACCGTACATTTTTTTCTTTTCGTAGGGGATTGCGAAACCACCGCCGATGTTGATTGTGTCGAGTGTTGGATTTCCTTCCCGAATTTTTTTGTAGGCTTCGAAAGCTTCTTTCACAGCGAGAATAATGTCAGCCTCTCGGAGAATTTGTGAACCGATGTGATAATGAAGAATCTTGAGATTTCTGATTTTGCCGACTTCGAGAATTTCGTCCAGCATCAGGCCAAAACGATCGATTTTTTTGTCCCAGTGTGACTTCACTTTTGACTGGAGATTGATACGGATTCCGATGTCTCCTTTGAAATCTTTGAAAATTCGGAGTTCGTGGAGATCTTCGATGATAGGAATAATTACAAGACCGTTTTCACGGAGATGTTTGATGGCCTGGACGTATGCCGTTGTCTTTGGTCCATTGCAGAGTACGCGGATTTTTGCGTTGAAACTTTCTCCTTCCCAGATTTTTTTGACGATTAGGAGATCATTGGTGGAAGTGACTTCCAAATGCGCTCCTTCTGAGACGAGCGGGAGAACGCATTCTTTGTTTTGATTCACTTTCATCGGGAAGTGATAGGTAAATTTCCCTTTGTAGCCAATGCGTTTTATCTCATCGTTCGCAATTTCAAAAAGTGAATTGAGTCGTTGCTCTATGATGAAAGGAAGGAAAATCTCGAGAGGGGATCCAAATTTTCTGACGATATCGTGAACGTTGTATTGGTAATTTCCCTCACGAATGATGAGCTCGTTATCTTTGTTGATATCAAAGTATTCGGTGTTGAATTCTTTTTTTCCAATCTTCCAGAATTTTTTGTAGTTTTTCACTTCGCGGAAAAAATAGTGAGGAAAATACGATAGATCAATATATAGTCGCTTTTTTTCTCGAATGCAATAGAATTTTCGCTTGCTCCTGTTGATTTATTCTTTTGGGTGCTGCTGTGTAGAACAGTGGAAAGCTCCATAGCCCCAGACGAGTTCTTTGCAATCTATTCCGACCATTTTTCTGGTGGGGAAAAATTTGGAAAGAATCTTTTTTACTTCTTGGTCTTGTTCGCATCCGAATGTTGGAATTAAAACGATGGTGTTTCCGATGTAAAAATTGGCGTAGTTAGCTGGGAGCTTTTGTCCCTTGAACATTACGGGTTTTGGCGTTGGAAGTGCAATTATTTTGAAAGGTTTTCCTTCCTGATCTATCATTTTTTTGAGTTCTTCAAAATTTTTCTTGAGTGTTTTATAATTAGCATCTTTCGGATTTTTTTCTACGACACAAGCGATCGTTTTTGGATTGACGAATCGTGCGATGGCATCGATGTGTCCGTCAGTTTCATCTCCTGTAGCGCCTTTCCCGAGCCACAATGTTTTTTCGATTCCGAGATATTTTTTGAAATATCCTTCGATTTGTTTGCGACTCAACTTTGGATTGCGAGCGAATATGCACTCTTCTGTTGTGAGCAAAACTCCTTTTCCATTCACTTCTATTGAGCCTCCTTCCAGGATAATTTCTGGTTTTACGACTTTGGTTTTGAATATTTTCCCTATTTTTTGTGGCACGATATCGTCGCTTTCCCATGGTGGATATTTTTCTCCCCAGGCATTGAAAATCCAGTCCGTGATAACTAATTTTCCTTTTTCATCTCTCACAAAAATAGCTCCATAGTCGCGTGTCCATGTGGAATTCGTACGAATTTTGAAGAATTTGATATTTTTGAGCTGTTTCTTCGTTACTTTTTTTTCATGGAGTATTTTTTCTGCTTCTTTTTGTGCCTTTTTGTCGTTGATACAGATAAAAACTTTCTCACTTTCTGCTAAAGCTTTTACCATTTCGGCGTAGAGGCGGGGGATTGGCTCGAAATTTCCTGGCCAGTGTCTTTTGTTGTGTGGCCACGCAATCCATGTGCCTTCGTGAGGTTCCCATTCGGCGGGCATTTTGTAACTTGTGACTTTTGACATGTGACGTGTGGCCTTTTAGGATTCAAATTTTTCGCATTGGACTCTGCGTTCTTTGAGGAATGGCCATTCTCGGCGCATGACTTCTATTATGTCGAGATCGCATTCGACAATAATATTTTCTTCTTTGTCGTTTGAGGCTTTTCCAAGAATTTCTCCGTAAGGATTGCTCACGAATGAGTTTCCCCAGAAATTGAGTCCTTCTTCTGTTCCTACGCGATTGATGCTCGCGACAAAAATATTGTTGGCGATGCTGTGTGATCTTTGGATCGTAATCCAAGCGTCGTTTTCTGCTTTATCAAGCCGTGCTTTCTCTGGACGATCAGCGAGTGGCCAGCCTATTGCAGTTGGATAGAAGAGGATTTCTGCGCCTTTTGTGGCGGCGATTCGTGCGCCTTCGGGAAACCATTGGTCGTAGCAGATCATTGGTGCAACTTTCCCGAATTTTGTTTCGAAAACTTTGAAGCCCATGTCGCCCGGTGCGAAATAAAAATCTTCCATGTAGCCGTTGAGCTCGTCCGCAGGAATGTGCATTTTTCGGTATTTTCCGAGATATGTTCCATCCGCGTCGATGACGACTGCGGTGTTGTAGAGTTTTCCGTCATCCGCTTTTTCGTAGATGGAAGTCACGATCGCTATGCCAAGTTCTCTTGCTTCTTTCTGGAGTATTTCTGTGATTGGTCCAGGAATTTTTTCTGCGAGATCGAAGATTTTTTTGTCTTTTGTTTGGCAGAAATATGGTCCCGCGAAGAGTTCGGAGAAAGCAACGATGTTTGCGCCTTTCTGTGCACATTCGCGCAGTCGCACGATTCCTTTTTGGAGGTTTTCTTCTTTATTGGTACTGCAACTCATCTGTATGAGTCCCAGCGTAACTTTTCTCATGATTTCTTTTAAAGAATAACGCCCGCAGCGTAGCATAAAATTATTTTTTGTTGTAGAATTTTTGTGTGGTTGATTTCAAGAATAAAATTTTGGATAGCGTAAAGGGTGGTTTTCATCGTGTGAAACACGGTGGTCGATCGATCAAAAATGACGTTCGTGAAAAAACTGTTGGATACGTTTTGGCTGGTTTGGGAGTTGTCGCTGGTCTTGCCTGGAATGAGGCAATTAATGGGCTTATAGAATATCTTTTTCCTTTGAGTCGCAGTGGAGTTTTTGCAAAATTTCTCTATGCATTTCTGATGACTTTGATGCTTGTTTTAGTGACTTCGTATCTGATGAGAATGATCCAGAAAGATCAGGATAACGAATTGAAGAAATAATTTGTGTTTGCCATGAGAATTGCCGTGAAAGTGAAATTGCGAGCGAAAATTGTTGAGATTCTTTAGTTTTCTCTCTACAATAGTCTTACGATGCCGAAAAAACCTCACCTTTCAAATTCGCTCAAATTGCATCATGTCCCAGGATTTTTTCTGATTTTTTGCGTTGTTGTTTCTTTGTATTTTCTTTTTCAACTTTTGACGCCGTTTGCTACGGCTCTTATTTTTGCCGTGATTCTCGCTGTTGCTTTTCGCCCTTTATATCTTTTTTTAAAAAGAATTTTTCGTGGACGCCAAGGGCTCGCTTCTTTTTGCACTTCTCTTGTCGTTGTTCTGCTTATTGTTATTCCTTTCATTCTTTTACTCTCTCTCCTCGCTTCTGAAGTGATTAGTGCTTATGGTTTTATTGAAGCGAAGCTTCGTTCTGGTGCACTTGATCAATTTTTAAAGTGGGAAAATGGTGGTTTTTTCTATGATTTCCGTCAGAAATTTTTCCCGAATCTCTCTGATCCAGACCTCCAAAGTCAGATAGTTTCTACTGCTCAGGCGATTAGTAATTTTCTTGTTGCGCAGATTTCGGGCTTTTTGACTGGTATTACTTCACTTTTTCTCGATTTCATCGTATTTCTTTTGACTCTCTATTATCTCCTGAAAGATGGCGATATTCTTGTTCGGAAGATTTTAGAATTGAGTCCACTTCCTTCTCGATACGAAGGTTCTATTCTTGTGAAATTAAGAGAAATGTCGAATGCGATCATGTATGGATCTTTTTTGACGGCGATTGTTCAGGGAATTTTTGGCGGCATTGGATTTGCACTTGCGGGTATCGATCAGGCAGTTTTGTGGGGTACTGCGATGGGATTTTTCTCTTTCTTGCCGTACGCAGGAACTTCGATTATTTGGTTTCCTGCCTCCATCCTTCTCTTTTTGAATGGTCACAGCGGTTCTGCGCTTTTTCTTTTCCTTTGGGGGGTGACTGCGGTGAGTGCTTCTGATAACTTTTTGCGTCCATATTTCATTAGCTCGAAGACTGAGACATATCCGTTTCTTATGTTCCTTACCATTATGGGTGGACTCTTTGTCTTTGGTCTTTCTGGTGTCGTTTTTGGCCCAGTGATCTTGACCTTTGCTTTGACATTTCTCGATATTTATAAGAAAGAATATGGTGGAATGCTCAAAGAGTTGGATTACCATTAATCGATTTGAATTTGATCGATTTTCGAGACTTCAGTATTTGAAATCCAATTCCTACTATGGCGATCAATGCGAGAATCCAGTAAGAATTCGATCTGCTTTTTTCATCGGCATTCTTTTTATCCGCCTTTTGTTGGATAACTTCGTATGATTCGAGTTCATATTCGTTTTTCCCTTTCTTTATTCCTGTAATCTTTACCTTTGCTTGTTGTTGAACGGCGAGTGCTATGAGGTCTGGATTGATTTTTTGTTTTTCGAAGTTGACGAGTATTTTTTCTTTTCCGTTTTCGACAGAGAAATTTTGTAATCCTTTTCCACTTATTTTTCCTTCGAAGATAGCGTAGACTGGATTTGGCTTTCCTGGTGTTTTTGTCCCTGTCCAGAGCCATTTTGTTTCATCTGTTTCTGTGGAACTGTGTTCTTGTGCTGATGCGACAGGAATGAAATAATTTTCATTGCGTGGGCTCTGATTGTGGAAAATAATTTTTGCAAATGCAATATTTTCTGGTGCTTCATCGTAACTTATAGAGTCTATTTCATTTTGTTCTGGATCGATGAGATAGATTTCGTTTGGGCCGTTTTTGAGCGTGAGTTTGATGTCGTCGAAATTGAGTAACATGTAGCCTCCTGGCTTGATGGTGAAATTGCTAGGAATTTTGAATTTTTTAGTAGTGCTATGAATTTCCCAGCTCCCGAGATTGACTGTGTCATCTCCCGTATTGTGGATTTCAAGCCATTCTTTTCCTTTGTCTGGACCTACTGGATTTGGAAATACTTCGGAAATTTCTATATCTTCACTGAGATCTCCGATGCTTGTTCCTACTGTTTTTTGGTCTGATACTTTCTCTGTTGAAGATATTTTGTCATTCGGAATATTTTCATTTTTTGGAATTACCTCATTTCGGATTTCTATTTTTGAAATATTTTCTGCTCCCGGAGTTGGATTTATTTCTTTGATCCATGTGTTTTCTGATGTTCGCGCGTAACTTTGTCCACTCTTTGTGTCGCTGTATGAAATCGTATCAATGAATTGTCCGTTTGGCGCCATGAGGCGAGCTTGATCGACGGTGTTATTGAGTGCGATCTTTGTTTCTTTGGACTTCACGACCAGAAATCCATGAGCAGCAATTATTTTGCCTTTCAGACTAAAAGATTTACTTCCACCTTCGCTGTCGTCGACTTCCCAGCCGTCGAGATTTGCTTCTTGATCGGTAGGGTTTTTGATTTCGATCCATTCTTCATCAGTATCTGTTCCTTCTGGATCTGGCATAAATTCATTGATGATGAGTGGAAGGATTTGCGGAGTAGTGGTTTGTACCACTGTCGCGACCGTTTTTTCTGTCGCAGCTTTTACGGCTGCATCAACTTCTGCTTTGCAGGAGTCTGTAGTTTGGGCATAAGCGTAGTTTGTTAAAAAATAAAAAAGAAACGAAGCAATAAAAAATTTGTTGGTCATGCGCATAGAGTAGCAAGTCATTCTGAACAAAACTTAAATTTTTTTTCAAAAAAAGATGAACTGATTTAGCTTTGCGCGGATTTTTTAGCTTTCATTGACTGTGTTTGAACACTCCTCTATACTTGGAGCACGATTCGACGAGAATTGTACAAATCTTCAGAAACAGCTTTATTTACAGTAGGATTTATTTATTTCATGATTCGACTTCGAAGCTTCATCATCAAGAGACTTACACCTCAACTTCTCCTCTTGGAGAAGCTGTAAAACTGTTTTTTTAGTTTTGTTTTTTTCGTCCGAATTTGTTTCTTATAAACAAATTTTTTTATGGATCAGACATTTATTCTTCTCCTTTCTGTCGCCGGTTTTCTGGTCGGTGGAGGCATCGGTTTTGCGCTTCGCAGATCACTTTTGAACAAGCAGGAAAAAGAGATTCTCGAACGAAATGAACGCATAATGGAGGACGCGAAAAATAAATCTCGCGATCTTCTCCAGCAAGCAAAAAATGAATCTCACCAGCTTCATCAGGAGATGAAGAAGGAAGAAATGGCAAAGCGAGATCAGCTTGATAAATTGGAAGATCGTCTTGTGAAGAAAGAGGAAAGTATTGATAAGAAGTCCGATCAGCTGGATAAAATGAAGGAGGACCTTGAACAGAAGGTTCATTCTGCAAAAGCGATCAAAGAGGAAGTGGAAAAGATGCATGCTTTCCAGGCCGAAAAGCTTCAAAAGATTGCCGCAATGTCGCAAGAAGAGGCTCGTCAGGTTTTGCTGAAGAAAGTTGAGGAAGAGGCAAAAGATGACTTGCTCATTCAAATGCGCAAGGCTGAGCAAGAGTTGAAAGCAAATGCCCAAGAGAAGGCTCGTTATATGATTGCTGATGCGATTCAGCGTCTTGCTGCGGAAGTGACTGCAGAATCTACAACCACGATCGTGAATTTGCCGAGTGATGATTTGAAAGGTCGTATTATCGGTCGCGAAGGTCGTAACATTAATACGTTTGAACAAATCACAGGAATTGACGTGATTGTCGATGATACGCCGGGCTCGATTATTATTTCGGGTTTCGATATGATTCGTCGCTACATTGCGAAAATTACACTGGAGCGCTTGATTACGGATGGTCGTATCCATCCTGCTCGAATCGAAGAAACGTACGACAAAGTTCGCGAAGAAGTAAATGGTTTGATTAAAGAATTGGGTGAAAAGGCTGTGTATGAAACGGGCGTGACAGGTTTGCATCCAAATTTGATCAAACTTCTCGGTCGTTTGAAATTCCGTATTAGTCATGGACAGAACGTTCTCAAGCATTCTATTGAAGTTGCATTCCTCGCTGCTTCTCTCGCTTCTGAGCTCGGTGCGAATATCGAAGTGTGCCGAAAAGGTGGACTTCTTCACGATATTGGGAAAGCAGTCGATCATGAAATTCAGGGTCATCATGCAAAAATTGGTGCTGAAATTGGGAGGAAGTTTGGTTTACAGCAAGATGTGATTCATTGTATTGAATCCCATGAAGGACAGATCGAACCTCAGTCTGTTGAAGCGATGATTATTGAGGCTGCGAACTTGATTTCGAATTTCCGTCCTGGCGCGAATCAGGAAAATTTAGATACTTTCATTCGTCGTATGCAGGAACTCGAGAATCTCTGTAATTCTTTCGAGGGTGTGAAGAAATCTTTTGCGGTTCAATCAGGAAATCAGGTGCGTATCTTCGTGAACTCTGATCTTGTGGATGACCTCGGTTCTGCACGTCTCGGTCACAATATTGCTCGCAAGATCGAAAAAGATTTTCAGCATCCGGCACCGATCAAGGTGAATATGATTCGTGAAGTGAGGAAGGAAGCTGTTGCGGATTGATACGGTCAGAGTTTTTCATTTTTTGAAATACAATGTCTCTTATACCTGCCACTTTTTCTTCAGATTCACATCTTCTTCATTCTCTTTCTGTCCCTAATCGACAGGATGAGGCTCCTTTTTTTCATTTGCAGGCTCTTTTTTTGCAGTCTCTTTCGAATACTTTTGCTTCTACTGCTCGAGCTTTTTCTCCAAATGAGGCTTTTTCTCTTTTTGTTGTTGAATATTTTCTTAGTGACGATTTTCGATGCTGGTTTGATGATCTTTGTGGGAAAGGGTGTTCCCCCCCAGAGCATTTTTGCTCGTTTTGCTACTGATCCACAAAGTATTTTTAACGCTATTGCTTCTCTTCATGCGAAATCTGCTGAGGAATTTTGGGTTGAGATATGCACTGCGTTTTTGGCTTTTCGATTGAAAATTGATAACACTCGTTCTTCAGTCGAGGAAGTTTATTCTTCTCCTTGATCCCTGTTCCCAAAATGCTCTTGCAAAATTTACTTAGCACTCTTAATATTTGAGCGCTAAGTTTTTGTTCCCTCTGGGAATTTCATATTTTTTAATTTTACCCACCATGTCGCATATCAAGCTTCGTCCTACGGATGATCATTTGGTCGTCCAGCCAAAAGAGGCTGAGGAAATGACAAAATCTGGTTTGTATATTCCGCCAAGTGCTTCGAAAGAACGCCCACAAGAGGGAACGGTGATGGCTGTCGGTCCAGGAAAAATGAGTGAAGAAGGCAAAAGAATGTCGATGGATATCAAAGTTGGTGACAAAGTTTTATTTTCAAAATATGGTCCAACTGAGGTAAAGATGGATAATAAAGAGCTTTTGATTCTTTCACAGGGCGATGTTTTGGCAATAATTGAATCCTAAATCCTACATCCTAAATCCTATTCCCATGGCCAAACAAATCTTATTTTCCGATGAAGCTCGTGCCAAACTCCTCGCGGGTGTCAAAAAATTAGCCAGTACTGTCTGTGTGACGCTCGGTCCGAAGGGTCGAAACGTTGGTCTCGACAAAAAATATGGTTCTCCGACGGTAACGCATGATGGTGTCACGATTGCAAAAGAAGTGGAACTCAAAGATCCTTTTGAAAATATGGGTGCTCAGCTCGTGAAAGAGGCTGCAACCAAGACAAATGATGTGGCTGGTGATGGAACGACTACGGCGACTTTGCTCGCTTGGAAAATGATCGAAGAAGGTCTCCGCAATATCACTGCTGGAGCGAATCCGATGTTGATTCGTCGTGGTATGGAGCAGGCACTCGAGAAATTGCTCGTTGCTTTGACAGACATGTCGACAGATATCAAAGGTTCCAAAGAGCGCGTGGCTCAAGTGGCCATGATTTCTGCACAAGATGAAGCGATTGGTCAGCTCATTGCTGATGTTCTCGAATCGGTTGGCAATGACGGTGTCATCACGGTTGATGAATCTCAAACGATGGGACTTTCGAAAGAAATTGTAGAAGGAATGCAATTTGAAAATGGCTACATATCGCCATATTTCGTGACTGACCCAACTCGCATGGAGGCGGCGTACGAAGATGCGTACATTCTCATCACAGATAAGAAAATTTCTTCGATTCAGGATATTCTTCCGGTTATCGAAAAAGTTGTTCAGGCTTCGAAAAAAGAATTGGTTATTATTGCCGAAGATATCGATGGAGAGGCGCTCGCAACCCTCGTTTTGAACAAGCTTCGAGGTGCGTTTAGCGTCCTCGCGGTAAAAGCTCCTGCGTTCGGTGAACGTCGCAAAGAAATTCTGAAAGACATTGCTGCGCTCACGGGTGCTCGCGTCATTAGCGAAGAAGTGGGTTTGAAACTGGAAGCTGCTGAACTTTCTGATCTCGGTCAGGCTCGAAAAGTGGTTGCTGACAAGGAAAAAACCATTATCATTGGTGGCAAAGGTGCGAAGAAAGAAATCGATGCTCGTGTGAAAGAATTGAAGATTCTTCTCGACAAGACTCATTCAGATTTCGACAAAGAGAAGCTCCATGAACGTCTCGCGAAGCTCACTGGTGGTGTCGGTGTGATCAAAGTTGGTGCTGCGACAGAAGTGGAACTCAAAGAAAAAAAGCACCGCATCGAAGATGCTGTTCAGGCGACAAAAGCTGCTGTGGAAGAGGGCATTGTTCCTGGTGGAGGCGTGGCACTTCTGAAAGCTTCAAAAGCTCTCGACGGTTTGAAACTTGAAGGCGATGAAATGACTGGTGTGATGCTGGTGAAAAAATCTCTCCTCGAACCCCTCATGCGCATTGCAGAGAATGGTGGTCAGGAAGGGAAGGTGGTTGTGGATCGTGTGCTCAATGAAAAAGAAGGTGTCGGATACGATGTCATGGCGAATAAATATGTCGATATGGTGAAGGCTGGCATTATTGATCCGAAAAAAGTGACTCGAACGGCTCTTCAGAATGCCGTTTCTATCGCAAGTTCGTTTCTTACTATGGAAGCGATTGTCGTCGATCTTCCAGAGGAGAAGAAGGATGGCGAGCACGGTGGAGGTATGGGCGGTGGTATGGGAGGCATGGGATTCTAGAATCAACCTGTGACTTTTGACTTGTGACTCTCAAGGCCTGGGGCAACCCCAGGCCTTTTCCTTGATTTAATGCAATTTTATGTTATATTGACTTCAATATGCGTCTCGCCGAGTTGCTTCAAACTGTTCATATTGAAGATCCACATTTTGGTTCCTACCTCAGGCCTCCTACTTCAAAATTACCACCTTTGAAGGTTGATCAGTTATCTTTGGAAACTTTGATCGGAGATCAAAGAAAAGCTTTGGCAATTCCTACTGAGGGGACTGCTTCTCTGCATATTGGTTACAAGCGTAAAAATGGCGTTGTTTCTAGTGTTGATGAATCAGAAGATGGTGAACTTTGGAAGATTTGTCAGTTACAAGGTGCTCGAGGTGGTGCCGGTTATAGAATCGCTTCTGGTCTGGATTGGGCGCGTTTTTTGGCTCATCGAATTCGAAATTATGCTTTGCATTCTGATGCAAATGTTCGGCATTTGGCTATGCCTCGAACTCATCTAGTGACCAATATAGATTATTCACGTGGCGAGAATTTTGAATCTACTTATGCAAGTGTGAGGAGAGAATTAGGTCTCATTTTTTCTCAGGAGCACAACTTGTTCATTTGTGATGTGAAGCGTTAGACGCTACAATGCAGCCAATATGAAACGTATCATTCCTGCCACGATGTCGACGCAGCACCCTGATAATGCCAGTGCTGCTTTTTGGTGCAATAAGAGTTTTATTAATACTGCTGATGAGATCGAAGAGGCTTATATTGCTTTTTCTGATTTGGGATGTGAAGAATATATGTGGGATTGGGAGGGGAAATTTGTCGATGAAGCAGTGATTGATAAACTTTTTCGGAAATATACACAGTATTTTCAGAAGAATCCCTTGGGGCAGAAAAAATTTTTGACGTATCGTATCCCGAATATTTGGGAAGAGCATGGATATCGTCTGGCGCGAGCTTTCATGAACATCGTGACGTCTGCGGATTTGGCGAAAGAGGCTGGATTTCATACGCCGCCGATTATGGAAGTGATCTTGCCGATGACGAAAAATGCGGATCAAATTTTCGAGACAGATAGTCTCTTTCGTAAAGTTGCGAAGTTGAAGTGTGAGATTTTTGATAGCAAAAAACAGTGTGATTTTTCGCATATAGATGTGATTCCTCTTGTGGAGCAAGTGGCTGATTTGACGTCGGTGAATGTCCTTCTCGAAGAATATTTGAAGAAATATAAGAAAGCCTACAAAAAATATCCGACGTTGATGCGACCTTTTATTGCGAGATCAGATCCGGCGTTGAATGCGGGTATTGTGCCTTCGGTTTTGGCTTCCAAGGTTGCTATTTCACATTTCTATAATGTGCAGGAAAAATACGGTGTGCCGATGTATCCGATTATTGGGACAGGCTCCCTGCCTTTCCGTGGCGGCGTGAATCCGGAAAATATCGAAGAAGTGATTCAGGAATATCGTGGTATTCGCACGGTGACGGTGCAATCAGCGTTTAAATATGATTATCCTGAGGTTCAGGTTCGTGCTGCGCTCAAGTATATTCAGGATACGCTTCCGAAGATGAAGCCCGATTTTCTTTCTCCAAAAGAAGTAGCGGAGATTGTCAAAGTGAATGCTTTTTTTGCGGAAATGTATCAGAAGACGGTGGAACCGCTTGCGCCTTTTATCAATAAAGTTGCGGCTTCCATCCCTCCGCGACGTGAGAGAATGCAACATATTGGTCTTTTCGGATATTCCCGTGGAATCGGAAAAGTGAGTTTGCCACGGGCGATTACTTTTACGGGATCGTTTTATTCCCTGGGTGTTCCGCCGGAATTTATTGGCACTGGCCGCGCTCTGCGTCGTGCAAAAAAAGAAGGGTATTTGCCTCTCATCGAGCGTTTGTACATCAATCTTCGACGAGATTTGACGCATGCTGGAAAATATCTGAATCGTGAAAATCTCGAATTTTTAGCCAAAAAACATCCGTCATTCAAAGAGATTGCGGAAGATGTCCGTGCTGTTGAAGAAGTTTTGGGAATTGCACTTGGTCCGATTCGCGACGCTCATTTCCTGCACCGAAATTTGGTTTCGAATATTTATCACAAAATGGAAATCGGTATGGACGCTGCTGAAGATGTCGTGCAGGCCGGGATTATCAGAAAAAGCTTGGGGTAACTTGTGACATTTGACGTGTGGCACGTGACTTTTCTAAATCCTACATCCTAAATCCTAAATCCTCCCATGCGCACCTCTGTCTTCAATCCTCAGACTTCGCTTCTCCGCTACAGTATCCGTGAAATTGTCGATGTTGCGCAAAAACTTAAAGAGCTTGATCCAAGTTTTCAATTTGTTGGAGAAAATATCGGGGATCCTATTGCGAAAGGTTGGCCGGTTCCGGCTTTTTTGAAAGATATCTTGGTGGAAGAAGTGAAGAAGCCTGGCGACATGGTTTTCGGATATACGCACTCGCGTGGACGGATTGAGACGCGCAAATGGGTGGTGGAGTATGCGAAGCAATTTTCTCCGTCGTCGACGCTGGATTATGAATTTGTGCTTTTCACGAGTGGTCTCGGTGCGGCGATCGCCGCGTTGTATCACATGCTTCCGAAAGGTTCGCGAATTTTGCAGCCGACGCCTTCCTATCCGACGCATACTTCCATGGAATCTTTTGCGTCTGGAGCAGAGCCGATTGGATACAACCTCGATCCTGAGAACGGTTGGCAGCCAGATTTGGTTCACATGGAAGTGCAAATTAAAGCTCATCCGGAAGTTTCTGGAATTCTTGTCATCAATCCGAACAATCCGACGGGTGCGGTGTACAGCAAAGAAACGCTTGAAGCGATTGTGAATCTTGCAGAAAAATATCAGTTGATGATTTTGTCTGATGAAGTCTATTTCCGTATGACGTACAATGGATATCAGTTTCATCAGATTACGGACATTGCCCAGAACCGTGTGCCGCTCATCGTGATGCGTGGTCTTTCGAAAGACATCCCGTGGCCGGGTGGTCGTTGTGGCTGGGCGGAATTTCACAATGTGCATCTGGACAAAGATTTTGCGAATTATGTTGAATCGGTGAAAAAACGCGTGCTTATGGAGGTCTGCTCGGGGACGCTTCCGCAGACGATTTTGCCAAAAGTGTATGAGCATCCGGATTTCCCGGCATGGAATGAAGAATATAATCGTGAGCTCGAGAAAAATGGAAATTTCATCGCGGAGATTCTTGGCACCGTGAAAGGCATGAAAGTGAATCGTACGAATGGTGCTTTCTATATGATGCCGCTTTTTGAGAAGGGGATTTTGAATGATCGACAAACATTACCAATTGCCAGTGAATCGGCTCGGAAGTTCATTGAAGAACAGGTGAATGCGCCTGGTTTTCCTTTGGATAAGCGTTTCACGTATTATTTGCTCGCATCGACGGGGATTTGTGTGGTGCCCGCAAGCGGTTTTTATAGTCCGCATCATGGTTTTCGACTCACAACTTTGGATCGTGATGATGTGCGCAAGAAAGATACGTATTCGAGATTGGCGAAGGCGATCGATATGTATGTACAAAGCTGAAAAAGTAAATATTTGACATAGTTATATTTTTATATTATGATGTCATCCTTTACTATTTTGCTGTATGTCACTGGATCATCGTTCTAGCTCATTTGATGCATTTGCTGATTTGAAACCCCACCACGTTGCGGATAGCAGCGACGATTCTGTCGCCTTGTATCTTATTCCTGATGGAAAAGAGCCCACAGGAAAGAGATGTTTTTTTCGTCATCTTGATGGTCCGATGGTGAAATCTTTCGATAAAGTTCCTTATTTCGATAAATCTTTTCAGGTTTTTGTGCTTCATTTTATTGATGGGACATGTCAGAAATATTTTATTAATCTGCGTGCTCGACCTGTTCAATTTCTTGCTGAAAGTGACTTTCGTGCTCTTCATGAAGATCAATCTTCCGTAGCTCAAGATTCTGAATCTGGACCAGGATATCTTTCTGCTACCCTTGCTTCTCTTCAGAGTATCCATACTTCTTTCAATAATATTCTTCGAGATTCCCGTGGTGGTCTTGTTTATTTTCTTGTTGCGGCCGGCTTAATTGCTGCTGGAGCTCACCATCTCCTCTCTTCTTCGGAAGATTCCGATGTTTCCCGTGTTCCTCATTCGAGAAAATATCATCCACCTCAACCACTTCCACTTGCTGACGATTTTGCTTTTGACTCCAAGGAGGATCCTGAAAAAATGCTTCTTTTGCAGCTTTTTCATTCTCTCCAATTTGATCCTTTGAAAGGGATGCCTACATCCGCGTCCCTGGAAGGAATGCTCTCAACTCTTTCTTCTCTTCAGGATTCCGCATTGCCTCCACTTCGACTTGTTCTGGGCCCCAAGGGTGATAGTGTTGCTTCTCAATCTGTCTTTATTCTTCGTGGTTCGGATCCTGTTATTTCTTTTTCTTCTCCCGGAACTGGATATTGCAAAATGACTTCTTCATTTTTTGGTGGCGATGTAGAAGTTCTTCATTATCGAGTCCTTTCCGATGGTTCTGGTTTTTTGATGGACTCTTCTTCTTCGAAAGATGATCTTCATGATCCTGACAGTAGGATTTATTGAGGAGCTTACTTCAACATTTCCTGCACAATTTTGTTTACCAATGTGCCGTCTGCTTTGCCTTTTACGTGCGGCATGAGAACTCCCATGACTTTGCCAAGTTCGGTTTTTGAGGTGGCGCCGGTTTGTGCGAGAACTTTCGTGACGGTTGCTCGGATTTCTTCTTCACTCATTTGTTGTGGGAGATATTTTTCGATGATTTTGATTTCTGCTGCTTCTTTTGCGGCGAGTTCTGGACGATTTCCTGCGGTGAATTGTTCGAAAGAGTCTTTTCGAGATTTGATTTCTTTGCCAACGATTTGGATGACTTCTTCTTCGGTAGCGTCCTTTTTCTCTTTTCCGGAGACTTCGAATTTCATGACGGCGGCTTTCAACATGCGGAGCGTGTCCGTGACTTCCTGATTTCTGGCTTTCATGGCTTCCATGAGGTCTTTTTGGATCTGTTCTTTGGTATTCATGGTTCATAACGTATCAGATTTTTTTCTGTGCCGCAAAATTTTCTTTTTTTTCGTGTCTTGTGATATATTTTTCTGGATGAAAGAAATTCGCATTGTTGACCGGCCGAAGGGAAAATCGAACGATATGCGGGACGTGGCTCCAGATCATTCTTTTGAAGTACGTCCGTTGGATTCGTCGGAGGAGGGGAGTTCTGCTCCTGTTTCTGCTGAAGATCGACCTCCAACCGAAAAAGTGAAAGTGCGTTTCGATAAATTTGTACAGCTTGTAGCGACTCATAATTTCGATGAAGTGCTGGAGCAAAATGCAGGTGAAGAGATCGTTTTGAGTTCGAATCTGCTTATGGATTTGGCGAATGCGCATGAAGATAAATCTGATCCGAGTCGCAAGACCCAAATGATCTTCATTGTGGGCATGGTGCTTGGAATTGGTGCCGCATATCTTATTTTTAAGTTTCTTTAAAAATGGCTTCTCGTTCACTCTATCGCAGAGTAGTTCTGAAACTTTCTGGAGAAATTTTGCAGGGAGATCAAGAATCGGGTATTTCTCCGACGGCTCTTCGTGGTTTCTGTGGTGAAATTGCTGAGCTCGCCAAGTCGACACAGTTTGTGATCGTCGTAGGCGGTGGAAACTTTTGGAGGTTTCGGGATCATGAAGATGTCGCTCTTGACCGTACTGTTTCTGACAACATGGGAATGCTCGCGACGGTGATGAATGCGACGGCTCTCGAGAGTACTTTTGCTTCTCTCGGAGTTCCTGCTGTTTGTTTTTCTGCGATTTCTATGCCGAAGGTTCTCGATGATTATACGGCTCGTGCTGCGATCTCTGCACTGGAAGATGGAAAAATCGTCATCAGTGCTGGAGGAACGGGGAATCCTTTTTTCTCGACGGATTCTGCCGCGGCACTGCGGGGTTTGGAATTGCATGCAAATGTTGTTTTGAAGGCGACGAATGTGGATGGAGTTTATGATTCCGACCCTCATAAAAATAAGAATGCCAAACGTTTCCCAAAAGTATCTTTCAAGGAAGTTCTCGAAAAACAACTTCACGTCATGGATCTCACAGCGATTTCGCTCTGCCAAGAAGGAAAACTTCCGATTTATGTCTTCGATATGCAAAAAAAAGGTAATTTGAAAAAAGTTCTATCAGGAGAAAACCTCGGAACTCTCATCTCCTAAATCCTTAATCCTACATCCTAAATCCTAGTTCTATGTCCGATATTCTTCCCCAGGCTGAAAAAGGTTTCGAAAAAGCACTCGAACATCTCCGCTCCGAATTTGCTCGTCTGCAGATTGGTCGTGCAAGTGCGGCGCTTGTGGAGGGGATTAATGTTGAAGCGTATGGCAGTTCTCAGCCTTTGAAAGCGCTTGCGAGCGTTTCTGTCCCTGATTCTCGCACGCTTCAGATTCAGTGTTGGGACAAATCGGTGATGAAAGATGTCGAGAAGGCGATTCAAATTTCTGGATTGGGAATTAATCCTGTGAATGACGGAATTTATATTCGTTTGAATTTTCCTCAGCTCACCGAGGAGCGACGAAAAGAGCTTGCCAAAGTCGTATATCGCTATAGTGAGGAAGCGAAAATTGCGGTGCGTAATGAACGGCAACAGGCGATGGGAAAATTTGACGGTTTGAAAAAAAGCAAAGAAATGGCAGAAGATGAATATCATGGATGGGTGAAGCTCTTGCAAGACAGAGTTGATCAATTCAATAAACTTATCGATGAAGCGGCGCGTAAAAAAGAGGCTGATGTTCTCACGATTTAGTCCTCCGGGAATTTTTACTTTCTCACTCACCTCACTCACCTCATGTCACTTTTCCTCACGATCCTGGTCTTTATTTTGATTTTCTCTCTTCTGGTTTTGATTCATGAACTTGGCCATTTTTGGGCTGCAAAGAGAGCCGGAATTCGTGTCGAAGAATTTGGTTTTGGACTTCCTCCGAGAGTGTACGGGAAGCGATTTGGTGAAACTCTGTATTCTATTAATTTTTTTCCTTTCGGGGGTTTTGTGCGTCTGTATGGTGAAGATGCGCATACGGCTGCGGCTCTGAAAGACAAGCGAAGTTTTGCCGGAAAACCTCTTCGTCAGAGAATCCTCGTGGTGATCGCTGGAGTTCTCATGAATTTTCTCCTCGCAATTTTGCTCCTGACGTTCGGTTTTTCTTTTGGAATTCAGTCGCTTCTCATCGGTCCCGATGATGTTTTTCAGGCTATTGATAGCGGAAATTTGCAAATTCAATCTGGTCTCGTCGTGAAAGATGTCGAGGGTGGTTCTGATGCACAAAAAGTTGGTTTTCAGAAAGGGGATACGATTGTTTCTCTCAACCACGATGCGGCCTTTGATTCTTCTCTTTTCCAGAAACTTATGCGGAGTGATTCAGAAAAGTTTTTTACTGCTGGAGTACTTCGTGGAAAAAGTTTTTTTGATTTCAAGATTGAACCTTCCGGTCGTGATTTTGGTCTTCAGTTTTATGAACATTTTGTCCTTCCTCGTCTTGTTTTTTCTCGGCTTCAGGTGGATTCTCCTTTTGCTCATGCCGGTGTTCAGCCCAACGATGTTCTCCTCAAAGTAAATGGTCGAAACATTTTTTCTCTTGATGAATATCACCGTTCTACTCAAGGTCAAAAGCACTTCTCTATCACTGTTTCTCGAAACCTTTCTGAGATGACTTTTGATGTTTTTTCTACTGATATTGGTTCAATTCTTGTTTCTGAAGTTGCTTCTGACAGCCCTGCACAGAAAGCGGGATTGATCCAGAATGATCTCGTAGTTCAGGTGGAACGACAAGATGTTCCTTCCGCACAAGAGGCAACTCGATTGATCATGGAAAATCGTGAGAAACCAGTTCAATTTCTCGTTGATCGCAACGGTCAGCTTCTCACTTTTTATGTTCAACCAAATGAAGATGGGAAAATTGGTGTCGTTCTTTCTCCGCTCCTGCGCGGTTCTCTTCAGAATGATTTTTATTCCACGGGTCTTCTGACCTCTGTGACTTTTGTGAAGAATGTTCAATATCCTTTCCCGCAATCTTTTCTTCATGCTTTCAAAGAAACGTATCGTCTCGGTATCTCGACTGTCGTTATGTTTGGAAATTTGGTGGGGCAGCTCGTTACTGATTTCTCTGTTCCAGAAGGCGTTTCTGGTCCGGTTGGGATTGCCCAAATGACAGGAGTTTTTGTTCACGAAGGATTCTTTTCACTCGTTCGTTTCACTGCACTTTTGTCCTTGAGTCTTGCGGTCATGAATTTGTTGCCATTTCCGGGATTGGATGGCGGAAGACTTCTTTTTCTCGTGATTGAGTCAGTGCGTGGAAGGAGGCTTTCGGCGCATATTGAACAGCTCATTCATACTATTGGATTTGTGCTTTTGATGGTGATGATTTTTGTGGTGACGTGGAAAGATGTGATGCGGTTGTTTTAAAAACTTTGAGAGCTCCAAATCCATTTTTGCGAAAAAGTGCTCGGTCTGCGACCAAAATAAGAGTATTTTGGCTAAAAATCGAATAGCAAGCTATCCGATTTTTTTTACGCCAAAAACTCTTGTTTTGGATCCCGCATCCCTTCGCAATTTTTTCCCAAAAATGGATTTGGAGCTCTCAAAGTTTTTAAAACAGCTTTTTCTTAACATTTGTATACCGTTTTCGGCATGTCTTATGTTTTGGGTACTTGCCAATATTAGATTTATAAGTGATCTATTTTCTGGTATAATCATCTGATGACTGAAGTAAAAAATACAAATCGTGAAAAGCCCTCCCCCTCCTTTAGGGGTGCAGAAGTGCAAAATGTGCATGAATGGAAACATGAGGTAGATGAAATTGCAAGCACAATCGCTGCGAAAAATTTGCCTCAAGTTTTGGAGCTCATGAAAAAAGATGACCGATTGATTGGAGATGCCAAGAGAGTGGAAAAACTGATTTCCGAGGAAGTTTTAGATGATACTGATACAAAACTTTTAGCTATTGGTTTATTTGTATTGCGTGAAAAATCTCCTTGGCATCCGATAAAATCAGGCTTGAAGGTTTTAAAAGGAGGGAGACAACGAATGGAAAGTGCCTTTGAACCAAGTGGCTGGGCAAATTGCTATGACATAGCAGCGATTGTGCGCGAATTAGCAAAAATGTATGGAATTGAAGGCAAGCTTCATGGAAAAGGTTTGTCGCATGCGCATTTTGAAACAGAAGACGGTAAAGTTTCAGATCCTATGTATGGGTGGATGAGGGGAGGGCTTTTTCAAACCAAAGAAAAATTTGAGGCTCATAAGAAAGAAATGGGCTTACTTAAAAGGATGGGCATAAAAAAATAATTGCCTTTTTGTTTTGCTCGGCAGGAGCAAGGAAAACGACGCTTGCTACGGCACTAAAAAATCACTTGAATCTCATCCTCCATACTCGCTAGTATGAACCCTGCGTTTCCCGCTCTATTTTTTTATTTATGACTGATCAGAAAGATCTTTGGCGAGCTATTCTGCAGAAGCTTGAGGTTACGGTTCCCCGAAACCATTTCGTGACTTGGTTTCAGAATACGGGGATTGTGAATTTTGAGGCTGATGTGCTTGTGATTGGATTTCCGAATGCTTTTGCGAAAGAGTGGGTGGAACGTCATTATGGTGCGAAAATTACGACTTTGGTGAAAGATTTGATTCCGACGCTTTCTCGTGTTGTTTTTGAGATTGCGGCGTCTTTTGCGAATGGCGATGATACGAAAACGGTACCATTAGAAGGTGTTTTGCCTGCTGAGAAAAGTATTCGAAAATTGCCGAATTCTCGGGAACTGAAAATTGATGGGAATCTCCGGAGCCGAATGCTCAATAATCGCTATACACTTGATACTTTTGTTGCGGGAAGAAACAACCGGTTGCCACACGCGGCTTGTACTGCTGTAGGGCACCAGCCGAGCGGCATTTACAACCCACTTTTTCTCTATGGAGATGTTGGGCTTGGGAAGACTCATCTTCTTCAGGCGACGGGGAATGAAATTCTTCGAAATTATCCGAAACATCTCATTGTGTACATCACTTCTGAGCATTTTGTGAATGAAGTGATTCAGGCGATTCGGACGAGGAACGTGAAAGAATTCAAGGATCGATATCGAAAAGTGGATTGTCTGATGGTGGATGATGTTCAATTTTTTTGTGAGAAGTCTTCGAGTCAGGAAGAATTTTTTCATACGTTTAATGATCTGTATGACGCGAATAAACAGATTATTCTCACGAGTGATCGTGCTCCGAAAGATCTCGAGGGACTGGATGATCGTCTCAAAAGTCGCTTTGGGATGGGTATGGTGACGGAAGTGATTCCGCCGGAATATGAGACGCGTATCGCGATTTTGCAGAATATGTGTCAGGAAAATGCTTTGATTATTGATCAGGAAATTCTTTCGTGTATTGCCTATCATGTCGAGAAGAGTGTTCGTGATCTAGAAGGGGTTTTTAAAAGTCTCATGGCTATTGTCCAGCTGCAGAAAACTGTTCCAACTTTGAATGATGCGCTTGATTTGGTGCGTCAATTGCATGGTGCAAAAGAGACTTCTCCTGATCATCTCTACCGTTCGCCAAATCCGAGTCGTCGTTTTGTTCGTGACAGTGGAGAAATTTTGTCGGTGGTGGCGAAATATTTCAGGCTTTCGAAAGAGGACATTATGAGCGATGATCGTCGCAAAGAGATTCTGATCCCGCGCCAAATTTGTATGTATTTGATCCGTCAGGAGCTCAATGAGGCGTATGAGAAGATTGGTGTTGAATTTGGTGGGAAAAATCATGCGACAGTGCTGCATGCTTGTAATAAAATTGTGGAAATGCTGAAGCAGGATCAACGTTTGGTTCGAGATGTGCATGAGATCAAGAAAGAGCTCGGTCTTTAATTTGTCGTAGAATTCTGGAAGATAAAGCTGTTTGAAGCTGGATTCTTCTCTCTTTTTGTGGTATAATGTGAAGATTTCTATTTTTCTCTATGTCTCCTCCAAATAAAATCATTACTCCCACTCTCGACCTCTTTGAAGGCAAAGCGCCTGAGATTTCTTCCGTTCTGGACTTGCGTTTTACGAATGATGTTGGGGCAAAGGGTGGTTCTATGGATGTATTCACCTGGAATATCTACCAACTTTTCACTCATGCTAATCTGAAAATTGGTCTCAAGGGTGAGAGTGCCTGGAGAAAAGCGAGCAAAGACGCTCAAGAATTTTCTCGTCAACTTTCTGTTCTTTCTGCTGTGGATGCTTCTGGACAGAGTGCCGGTGTGACTGTTTTTCAATCTCTTTCTGCTCTTGTGAGAGCGAAGAAAATTACTGGTATGCGGCTTGGTCAGAATTGGAATTTAGATTTTTTGGGGCGCGGTGGAGTGACTTTGGATTCAGTCAATGTTCTCGATGTTGCTCGAAAGATGATTGTGAATACCACTATTCAAGAGAAAAATGCTTTGCGTGACGAGCTTCCGGCCCTTCCAGAGACGAGTCCTGCGACTGATTCTCAGGCTGTCCCTGTTCCAGAAATTCAGCCAGGAGCTCTGGCTACTCCACCTGAAAATCATGCTGTTATTCCTCAGATTCCTCCTTTCAAAAATTTTGAGAGTGAAAAAGCTGCTCTTTTCGAACCTCTTTCTGCTCCTGCTTTTTCTGATGTTCGACAGGAGAGAAGTCTTTCTGCGGTGGATGCTCTTCGCCTGACCCGTACTGCACCTCGGATTATTGAAGATCGTTTTCGTCATCTGAACGTTTGCAGTACTTATGCTATTCGCATCATGCAACAGGCGTATGGTAGACAGGCTCTTGTGGATGCTGGATTTGCTTCTGATCGTGGACTTGCCAATGCTTGGGATTTGAAAATGATCGGTTTGAAGAAGGAAACGGTGAATATTGTCGCAACGACTGATGGCCTCCTGCGCCAATCCAGAAGAAAAGATGGTGCTCCGACGTTGGTGGTGAAAAATCCTGCTCAATATGTAGAGCGTGTTGGAGATTTTTTCCGTGCTGCTGATGGTGGAAATTATCCTGCATTTCTCACGCTCTTGAACCGTGGAACGGCTTTTGGAAAGAAAGTTTGGGATGCGAATAAAAATCGTCCAGATCATTTGAAAAGTTTTAATTCTCATGTTGTGACTGTCCTGGGAAGAGAAGAAACGCGTGAAAGATGGGTCAAGAGTTCTTCTTCGCTGGGTGATCTTTTGCAAAAAGAAGCAGGAGTTTCTTCCTCGTTTCAGACGTATCTCAAAGTCCAGGTTCGCAAAAGAAATGGTGATCTTTTGCAGATTTCTGATAATGGAAAGAGTGTTGTGCACATCAAGAAAGATGGAACAGAATCTTCTTCTGCGCCTTTCAATTTTCGTTCTTTTCGGCTCGAACGTGGAGATACGGTTGTTTGGCAGGACTTGCTCATCACTGATTTTCAGCATGGAGCCGAGAAAGTTCGTCGTTTTGGTGAAGTTCTTAGTGCTGGGAAATTTATTCCTGTAGATTATATTGCCTTGAAAGATGCGAAGTCTCGTGTTCATCCGGAGTATAAACCTGTTGGATTCTTCCAGATCGATCCGATTACAAAAGAATCTGGCTCTATCGATGTGCAGATCAAAACGAAACTTTCTTTGACTGATGAAGATTTTACCTATTATCTTACCGCTTTTGCTGATACTGGTATTGATTTGCGCTCCATACGTCCGAATGATCTACTTCCTCGTTTTGATATCGTCGAACTTCGAAAAATTATTGATGCAAAAGGTGGTCCAAAAGCTCTTCGTCAATCTATTCTGAGTCAGAATATACAGCATTATATTGCCGAGAATCCTGATACAATTCTCATTCCTATCGAGGCTGGCAAAAGTCCTTGGGGTCATATTTCGAATTTTTTTGAACAGCATTTTTCTGGAAAAAATGTTTTGACGCAGACTGATAAGAATTTTATTTTGGAGGCTGTGGATTCCATGAATTCCAGTATTCATCTTCAGGTAGATCCTTTGAATCCGAAATCTTTCCGATTTTTTGCTGGTGAGCATATCTATCTCACTCCTGATCGCATCACTCGACTCATTCGCTATGTTCAGGAGAAGCATGCTGAGCAATTTTCTCCTGATGATTATGTGGCTTTTATTCAACAGGGTGATACTCCGGATGTTCATTTCAAGCAGGCGATTCTTTCATTTTTCCCGAAATTTCCTTTTGACACTCTGGATCCGCTCGAGAAGTCGTATCTTTACAAGGCGTTTCAGGCGTCAAATGCGAAAAATCCTGATGTTGA
>ERZ1292630.505-Hain-H41-02um-R3-505-length-40404-cov-8_pt1 | contig 40404 bp, 17 predicted proteins | sample MGYA00564408_ERZ1292630 | MGnify/ENA primary metagenome ERZ1292630 (study PRJEB36523, sample SAMEA6512641) | groundwater metagenome | collected 2019-01-08 | study: AquaDiva: Metagenomics assemblies of 32 groundwater samples
ATAGCACCATGCTATACGATGCTATACGACTTTGACTTTGATATATTTATAGCATGTATAGCAAAACCCGATCCCTGCCGTGACTCCCGCGTCCAGCCTCGCGGCGCGCCGGAAACCCCATCCACACGTGCCGACCGTAGGAGGCTGCTTGTGGTTGTCTTCCTCTCCGCAGCATTACAGCGTAAAGCAGCGCTCAGTGCGGTACCGTCTTGCGGCACACCGGTCCGTCTTGCGGCACACCGGCAGTCCGTTGAGGTGGAAATGAAACAACTGTGGTTCCCCATTGAGCGAACGGTATCCGCGCGACGGTTGTTGCTATGCTCCTCAGATTTTTTGAACGTTCAGCGACGATGTATTCCACGGCGTGGTTGCCGCGAGTTCTGCCCGGTTGTTGCTCGCTTCGTACTGTGGACTCGGGGGCGTCGCAAATGTAAACAGTTTCTTCAGTTCGCTGCCTTGTTCCGCGACACGGAGCCCATCTTCTTGTTGTGTGAGGTGAAGCTGCCGTCGGTATAGAACGGGATCTGGCTGCCCTCATTTGTTGTGTTGAGGAGGCGGATGCGAGGGACAGCGGCCACCGGTCCCACTGCTTCGCCGCTGCCCCCTTTGGACAGTTGTGCCGCTAATTTGCACCGCTCTCGAGCCACGTTCTCCTCAAGGTCAAAGTTACTAATTTGCAGGTGCGTACCCGTCGCGTCGACGGCGTACCCGTCGCGTCGACGGCGGACGTGCTCCGACTCCTGCCACCGGAAGCCCTCATGGCGTTGCATGTCGCAATGCCCGATGGGCGCGAACAACGCCTCGTGTGCGACCCTGTGCGCTTGGCGATGCTGCTGGACTATCTCACCCACCCCTTTGCGGAAAAGGACGATGATGTTTGGTTACCGTTCGACTATCAAGCATTTGAGGTGACGTTGGCTTTGCGCCCAATTGGCCCTTCACCACAGCCGCCCTCGATCAACGCAGTTCTTCCTCCGCTTGTGAGACGTGCAGGACTAGCAACCAGCTGGGATGAGTATACAAAGAAATGCTCATCGACGTTTCCTCGATTCTTGTTGGTTGAGGTGGTGGACCAATTGTCGCAAACGCAACTTGCGCGTCTACGCGTCCGTTCTTGGCTGACCGGGTTGGCCTTTTCGCTGTTCACTTTTTTTGGATACGATGTTACCGAAGCACCGTCACCGATCGCGGCGTCTGGAGATTCTGATGCCGCCATGAGTGTCCGGAGTTGGCAACCGCTGATTTTCGAGCAGAAATTGTTCGACTGGTTGCAAGTGGTCGCGGATCATGAAGACGGCACCTCCACCAGCTTCAATCAAATTCAATCGCTACAGGGGTTGATGGCTACGCTTTCCCCTCTACGCCGCGGTTCGGTCGTCGAGTGGACAAATGTGATGAATGCATTTTGGACAGTGGGACCACTCCACCCGCTTCCGCCGCATCTGGCCACGCCTCGAACATCCGCAAAGGCAACAGACGCGAGTTCACCGAATAGTCCACTGCCGATCACGATCAATCAGCGCCTGTGAGTGTACGAAGCATTGTTGGCTGCCCGTCTCGCGACGTTCGGCACTGTCGCGCCTGGAGAGCTTTTCCACATGCCACATTTTTGCAATCGCCGCTTTGTCGCCGTTTGCCAACCGGAGGGTGGGATGGTTTCCTACTTGTCGATGCCAGGGTTGATGAGCACGTACCATCGTGTTGATCAAATCGGATGCGGTCGATTGGGGTCGGTCTACCGAGCGCAGTACACGACGACGTCGAACTCTGCTCCGCAACACGTGGTCGTCAAAGTATTCGACAACTGCCGACTCGATGATTCCATGAAAACTGACAGAAGCCACTGTGATTTAGTAGTCGAACATCTGCGCCACCGCGACCTTGCCGCTTTCATGCATCCCAACATCGTACGCGTCATTGGATACTTTTACACCGAAGCTACGTTCAGTGGTATGCATCTCAACATCGTTTCCGAATTCGTCCCGGACAATCTGGGCGACTGCTTCCGAAGCAACAACGCAGCGACCTCGTCGCCGTGCGAGGGCGGCTGCATGGGTTTCTCGCGCTTCTTCTCGGTTTTCGTTGGTGTTGCCGAAGGATTGTCTTTTCTTCACAACCGAGGTGTGTGGCATGGCAACTTGAAGCCCAGTAACATTCTCATCTCTGAGTCACACGGCGTGCCTTCTGCAATGATTTGCGATCTTAGTTTTGCACCGGGCAAAGCTAGTGCCATGAGCCAATGAAGGCGGAGTCCGTTGCTATGTCATATATGGCACCCGAACTGTGGCGGGCGACGACGGTTGGTCGCCTACTCGAACTCACCTCGATGGTTGGCAGTCTCTGCGACGTGTACAGCCTCGGCTTGATGATGTGGGAGGCGCTTTCCTGCTACGCCGGCCATCAGACGCCGGCAGAGACATCGCCAGTGCGACGTCTGTATGCGTTGATACTTTCATGTTTGCATTTTGAAGCGACCAGTCGCCCTAGCGCAACACAAGTCGCCGCCGAACTGAAACAGTTGCAGTGTGTGTTTCGCGATCTCAAGTGGATCTGAAAATATTTTTTCGTTGGCTCCCGAGACCGGACCTTTACCACAGTTCCCTGCTGATCTCGAACGAGGGGCATGAAACGTACGGAACGGTTGTCAGTCCCTCGTAACGGTCCGCCGGAACACTTGGGCACGAAGATCGGAGCGGTCAATATCTAGCCTATTGAGTTCGTCCGGTTGAAAAAAGCGGGTCAAGGACTTAAGTTGCGTCAGCAATTGTCCTGCCGTTGGCCGATTCGATGGGACGAAGTTCATGCAATTGTCAGCGATGAGACGAAAGCATCCATTGCACGGCTCAGAATCACGACAATTTTGGCAAGAAAGCTTGAGAGAAAGGTCGCGCCACTGAGTGTGGCGTTCAGTTTTCGTCAATGCTCCAGGCCGCTTGCCTGTCAGCGTTTCGATCATTGTCAAACCAAAACTGTAAACGTCGCACTGGCAATCTCCAGGCGTCATCATGCCGTCGTCCGAAATCAGTTCCGGCGCCATATATGCGGGAGAGCCGCGCTCTTCTTTGATCATCGCTGGCGGGTGCTTGCGCGAAACACCAAAATCGCCGACCTTCGCTACGATGCGAATCGATGATTCCACATCGTAAAATCCGAGAAGAATGTTTGCTGGGTTGATGTCGCAGTGACGAATGCCACGGCCGTGAAGGTAAACCAGCGCTTCAGTAACGTCTATGAAAATCGAGAGGAACAGTATAAAGTGAACATTTCGGGTGGCATCATCAGCGACTTCTTCGACCTTGGGTAAAAGCCACGCAGAAAATTTTAGTAAGCTGAGGCTGAGTCGCTCCATGACGATGACGAATCCCTTGCGTCCGTGAAGAAACGCGCAATACAATTTCACAACGTTAACATGGCCAAATCGTGGAGCATCGCAAATTCGTCATGGCCGCTCGCCGTTTCCTCCTCCACAAAATACTTACAAGCGGCGGGCAGTCCATGAAATTCTCCGTAGTACAACTGTGCCTGAGTGCCTCGAGCAAATTGTAATTGATAACAACATTTTACTTCAGCGGGTTATCGGGCAGTCGATCCAGATATTGTTTCGGTCCCATACCGGTGCGCGCGACGTTCTTTTGTAACCAGCGGTTAGAGAGCGGTTCGGGAATTATCGACTGTCGAGCAAACAAACTCGTGCGAACAAACCTCCTCGTGCAACCATGGATAAATATCGTGCCATGACCATTGACGTAAAAGGTGATGCACATTCTGATCGCCGTTCGTCACCGGAATTCTGCCGAAGGGCGCTGCAGGAGGGCTCCGGTTACAAGAATTCTGCACAACCGCCAACGTCCGAAGCACCTTTCTCCCCGGCCCTGGCCGCCGCCGTTACTCACGGCATGCGGTTCTCTCGCGAACCAAAGTAGCACGGTGACCGTCACTGGCTCGCGGGTAGTTCGTGCAATTAATCCTAGGCTTTCTCAGGACCTTGACGACCGACCGCCCAATGAAGGTCGCTGGGCGTCACGTTGGATCATTCGAGTACCGGAGGCGCATCCCGTTCGCTAGGCGATCAGCTTGCAGCCAACACCACACTGTGATCGTCTACACGAGCGTCGGACCAGACCGGCACGGCGACGTGTTCAGGGACGGCTGCTCATCAGGCGGACAACCAATGTCGCATCTGCCTGGTGATTGAGATCTGGGCCTCGTGTACATGGGTTGCGCGGCGATGGTGACTCAACATGATGCCCCGTGCAGCTGGTTTCCCATGTTGTCATTGGTGTTATGCTCAATCGATACCAATCCATTATTGATGGGCAGCCTCAGGAGTTCGGACTTCGACGACTTTGTTTCAACCGCCGCGCAAATTAAGAGCAAAAGGAGACAAAAAGAGGCGTATTTCACTTTTGAGTGTTTCCATACTCGGTGTCAACGAGGGCAATTTCGCGCTAGCTCCGTTGCGGCTTCTGCACTCTCGCTTTCGAAGCCTTCTGTGAGCAGACGGTAGCCTCTTCTCATTGTGTTCGATGAGATCGATCACCGCTGTATCCCTGGTGCACCTGGGATTCCCCCTTTTCTTCACCCGCAGTTTTTCACGTTCTGCTCGGTCGCATGGCCGCCACCGCCCCGCCGCAGCGTGCGATGGCCAACAGCTGCCGCGTTATGGGCGTAACGTTCCAGCTGCTGCTGCTGATGCTTCAACTGGTTGACGTGAAACGTGCTGCCGGCTGGAGTTGCCTGAACACTGTGGTCGCGACGGTTCCCAACACGGCGATGACGGACTTTATCGCGGAGGGTTGCACCTTCACACCCCGTGTGGACGTTCGCGGTCCCACGGGGGACGACACCAACATCGTCTTCAACGCCACCAACTGCGTGTTTCAACAAGGCCTCACGATTCGAGGATCGTTCGAGATGGAGGTCCACATCGAGAATTCAACGTTGAAGGACAACGTAGAATTCGTGGGCGAATCTTTCGTGGATGACAGCGATCCCGAAGCCGAAGTGTATTGGACCACCGTAATGCCGCGCGCCATGCTGAGAAACAACTTTTTCGGTGATACGGTGTCGTTTACGCTGAACCAACTGCAGTACTTAGTGTTCGAAAACAACGTGTTTTCTCTGCCTGGGACGTCAGGCGCGGCATCCATCTCGTTTTTTGACGTCACGGGGTCCGCCGCGGCCCTCGCGTTCCGCCGCAATTACTTCTCTCGAAATGGCGGCCACGCCATCAGCGTCGGCGCGACCAATTCGACGGCCTGGCTCGCCGACCGAGCGATTCTCATTTTTTCGCAAAACATCGTCGAAACGTATCCCCCTGCGAAATCGGAGGTTCTCCATCTCATTGGAAGCACCGTTTCGATCGGTTCCGTGGAAGTCTACGTCTATCGCAACTCATTCACTTCGAACTTCATCCTCGAAACGTCACTAGGCGTGATTACGGCCGCGACGGTCGACTTCATGGGACCCGCGCCGACCATTGTGGGCCGCGACGACGAGGTGACCTACTTCCAGGGCCACCACCCGGAGGAGGAGATCGCGGCACGATTGCTGTCCGTTGCGGCAGCTAAAGCCGCCTTCCTCAGCTTCGTCGCGGACACGACGGTCAACAACGTGATGGTGGGTGGGGCGACGTTTCGGCTTGCCAACGTCGTCGTCGTGCAGGACTTCGACACGTCGTATGCGATATCGGGCACTTCGGCGATGACGGCCGCAGAGAGTCTCCTAATGGCGTCGGCGCCCGCGCCTCTGTCGTTTGTCGAGCCAACGACGACCGCTGGCAGTCGCTTCATTCTCCGGAGGGTTGGCGTCCTCGGAATGATGCTGTTCCGGGAGAGTATCGTGCAGCTCGATTTCACCGACGTCGACTTTTTTGCGATGCATTTCAGGAATTCGACCATCACCAGCGTGGCCATGTCCAACGTCAACATGTCCAAGTTTTTGCGATTGTCGACCAACAATAGCGAAACGCACGACTACTATCGCGCGACGGTGTATCAGCCGATTGCCGTCTCCGGCCGAGTGGCCACCGCCGCAAGTAGCGGCGGCGCGTCTGGCATCACGGACGAAGCGACCCCGGCGGACTCCGACAGTGGCACCGAAGCAGGTCTTCAATTCGCCGTTGCCCTTGAGCCACCCGAAGCGGACCCGACCATGCGTCTGCCGTCCGACGCTTCGTTGGACGTGGGCGGCCTGTGGTTCGTGGATTGCTCATTGCCTCACTTGGGCACGAAGGCTGTGCTCAGCTTTTCCTTCATGCCGTCATCCGCAAGTTACTTTGGTGGCGGAACTGGCGTGCAAGAAGCGTTCGCCAACTACAATCCGGACACCTCGCCTGCGGGAAGCGCCGCCATTCCCTACTTGTCGGACCAGATGCAGACCGCGGCCACGAAAGGCGGGGCGGTCGCCACGCAGCCGCAGCTGCCGACGCGGAGCAACGAGAGCAGCTACGTGCTCGGACCCGCGGCCCCGTTCCTGGTGTCCGTCGTTCGCTGCAACGTGCAACGTGGGATCGAACTCATCGGCGTGCGCAACCTCATCTTCGTCGTGAGCAACTCGTCCCTGGCGACAATCCTCGTGAAAAACGCGTCGTTGGTGCACTGGCGAGTGAGCAACTCACTGTTCGTGTTTCGCTCTTCGCTGATGGTTCTGTCATATTCCGTTCAATTCTCACAATCGTTGGCAGCGCCGGCCGGCGGACCGCGATCCTCGCAATACACAAACGTGAATGTTGCCGCCTCGAGCGTGATGGACTCCGCCCCAGCATCGCTGGGCTGGGCACCCAGTATTCGCACCGTGGTAATCCTCGAAAACAGCTCCTTCCAAGGCTACGGATCCGCAACGATGCGCGGCGTCTTGAGCATTCAAGATTACGTGGAAATGGGCCCCGGCTCCGGTACGTTGCAACCCACGACGCCCTTACTCAGCGATGGCGGCGTACTGATTCTTCGATACAATTCATTTCCGGCGAAGGTCGAACTCGAGAGCGCTGTGCAGGGCGCGACGCTCATTTTCGAGGGCAACGAGTATGTATTTCCTGAAGGGCGACTCGTCGTCCGCGCGGACAACGCATCACTCGTGGTGTTAACGGGTCGGGAAACGTTCTCCCACGACCAGGCCTGGCTTCACATCCTCGGCGGCTGCATGGTGACCTGCCGCCGAGCCGTGGTGGTCATCTCCCCGTCTGCCAGTCAGGTGATTCCCGTTGTGACGACTTGGTCGGACGAGCAAAACGCCACTCGTCGCTCCGTCGATAACCGCTTTGCGGATCGCACATTAACCGACGTGCTGGTGCCAGTGCGGCTCCTGCCGGCAGTCCTTCATGTGACGGAAGCACCGCCGGAGGACGCGTCGAGCGTCGGCTGTGTCGAGGGATGCAGACCCACTCCGCCGCCCACGACCACCGCTGCGCCGCTGTATTACGGCGAGCGGCCTCCCGTCGAAAGTCCATGGGAGTTTCTCGCGGTGGCTATTCCGACAGTGCGCGTCTCCTTTAGCCAAGTTGCGATAAGGTCCCCCAATGTGCGCTATTACGAGAGCGGATTGACGCTCCCTCTCGGTGCCGAGGCCGCCACAGAGGTCATTCGGGTCACTGCCGATGCGCCTAAGCTGTGGTTCGAGGGGGTTTGGCTCCTCGGCGTCAATATGTTGCTGCAGCAAAGCGTCAACCGCAAAGGCTCCCAACTAACGGTCACACGCAGTAAAATCTCAGGACTCCTCATCTACGGTCTCGGGAGCGTGGCGTCGGAAAATCGAGACACGGTCGGCACACCGTTTCTGGCAACGACGTCCGCCAACGTGGCGTCCATCCAAGTGGACATTTGCACCGTGAGCGGCTATCTCGTCGTCACCGGTGGCCTGTTGTTCGCACAGGCGTACGCAACCCTCCAGATTTCCAACTCGGTAATACGCGGGGAAGCGGACGCGTTCACGCCCGCCGAAGCGGGGGCTCTACAGCCATCGTGGGGCTTGAACGGTACCTATTTGCCGGAAAATTTTGCAGCCTTCCCAACGGTGTTCCGAATCGATGACGCCGCCGTGCGGATGTTCATCGTGCCACAAAAGGCAACTCAACATCCGAACCAAATGCTTCTGCACGACCCTGGCTCTGCGGCTGGTCGCATCGACGTTAATTTCACTCGGTGCACCTTCGGCGGTGTCGATCTCGACGGTCTCCGCACGGGTCGCTATTTTTTTGCGTCTGCCCCCATCGGCGCCGCCATCGATTTGGCCAAGGTTATTGCGAAGGCGGATCCCAATCCCCTTGGGGTTTCATCACCACCAGCATCGCCACATGGAGCCGCCTTGTCGTTTCCCGCACGCCTTCGTCTATCCAACGCGATTTTTGGGCGTCGACTGCAGTGGCAAAATGTTGACCTTCGCTTCGTGTTGCTCACCATGCACCACGTGGTTTGGTCCGTATCCGGTTTGACGAACTCGATGCCCCAGTTGATGTTCATCGCAGCGTCAAGCTTCAAAGCGTGTCGGGTGGAGTTTGACCATGTCGAAGCCCTTGGCGCCTCCTCGTCGACCGCCAGCATCGACGTGATGCGGCTCACGGACGTCGTCGGCTTCGACGAGGGGACGCTGTGGCTTTTCACGTCGAGCCGTTTTGGCTATCCGACGTCATCAACTGAAAGTGCCCTGGCCATGAACAGCAACGTCACGTGGCGCGACGGAACACTGGCGATCATCAACTGCACCTTCCAGAGTCACTTGCAGCTCTCATTCCCGTCGACGATGGGCGCCGTGACGATGCGGCGCTTGCTCCTGGAGCGCAGCATCGTGCAGGACGGCATTTTGTCGATCAGTGGTATTTCGACGTTGTGCACAGTGCGACGTCTCACGTTTGTGACCACGTCACGGCCGCCGCGTGACACACCGCAAGATCTCCGGATATCGTCAACGTTTGCCGATGTGTTCGATCTTCGCGGCGATTCCAGGGTCGCAGGTATGACAATCACAGGCAGTTACATTCAAGTGGCATCGATCGCGTCGACGGTGTTTTCGTCTGTGTCGATCACCGACTCCGCTATCATCTGCTTCACGGTGGCGCATTCGGCCGTGCAAGGCTTCACCGCGATTGATAACAACACAAAGTGGATCGCCACGGCCACGCGGGAGGCGTGGACAGCGACGACGCCGCCCGTGCCGCTTTCGTCGCCCGGAGATAGGCCCATCGTGGTGGTGGCACAGTCGGCCGCCACTGCTGGTGACGCGATGCTTCGAGTGGCGCAAGCATTGGGCTACTACACGACCACGGAGGTCGGATTTCTTCAAGCCTATTTACCTCCCAGTGTCATCACGTTGCGCAACGTCACGTTTTCTGCCAGCATTTCGTTTTCGTCGTTGTACAAGATGTCGCAGATCACTCTCGTCGGTTGCTCTTTCTGGAAGAGTGCCGGAGCGTACTTCGTCGACCTGCATGTGACCGCCCTCACGTTTGTGGGGAATTATTTTCCTGACGATACGTCGGATACCGTCTGCGTAGATATCCGAAACGTGACGTCGAATGATCCTGTGCAACTGAATGACACCCTCATAGCTTCATCTTGGCAGGCGCTCGGGAGCCGAACGTTGCTCTCGGGTCGGCTGATTGTCATCGAAGACGTTGCCTATTACGCGACTGCCGGCGGTGCGGGTGCCAATCATCCGGCCAGCATGGCGCATGTGTTCGAGAACAACACCTTTCGTTCCCCGCAGTCGGATTGTGCGATTCAGTACGGCGGGGTATCTCCCTCCGGCGGCCCTGGGAGCACGGTGATGCTCCGACGCAACAGATTTCTCAGTAGCGGAATGCGGAAGTGCGCGTGGCGAATCTTCCCGCAGGCGTCGTTTCGCGACCTCGATGTCGTGATTATGGAGAATGCAATGGACTTCTTCGCCATGCACTTCAACGGCGCGCCCTCACTACGGCCAATGGACCTCCTTGACACCTCCGCTGGAAATTTCACCGATTCGACCGACGATGTGAACGCGACGGTGTCTCGACTGAGGCTGCCGCTGGGAACCAACGTCGCCTTGGGAACGCCCCCGCGGCTGCCGTCGCTGCTGTTGCTCAATCAAAGCTTCGCAGGACCCGCGCTGCTCAACACGGCGGCCTTTCAAGTGAGCGGTCAAGTGTCCTTGACGCGACAGGGGACCGCAACCGATGCACCCACGATCATCATCCGCGACGGACGCGTGGTGTCGTTCTCCATCGTGGACAGCGAAGCGGTGCTCTTGCAAGTAACGTCAAGCGTCGTCGACGTCCTCTTTCTCTCCAACGTGACGATCACCGATGTGGCCGCCAACGATGCGCCCATCGCCGGGTGGCTGGGCGTGCGGTCGAGTACCATAAAAACCTTCCGGTGGTCCGACGCCGTCGGCCTGCGGCTTATTCAATTCTCGAATGTTCTCATTCTCGAGCAGCTGCAAGTGGACAACGTCACGTTTACGGGGGGCGGTTCACGCGACACACTGCTGCCCTCGCTGTCCGCCGGTATCCAAGTCTTGCAAGGCTCGTTTCCTAATTCCTTTCTGACGCTTGACACGTTGAAACCCGTCGACGCGACGGTCACGGCCCCGCTGCTGCTCATTGACCGGGGCAACTTCACGGGTAGTCCTCGGAGCATCAGTCCCACGGCAGCTAGTGCGGTGGTGGGCCATGCCAGTGTCGCTCGCGTGTGCCTCACGTCATCCGCGTTTTCCCAGTCCCTGTCGTCAACTGGCGCGTTCAGGATGTCCCAAGGCGTTGCCACAGACAGCTTCGTGATCGTTGACACGACGTTTCGGATCATCAACCCGAGTGTGCGACCGCTATTGACGGACTCCGCGAGTCGCCTGCCGAAGGGCGCCGCCCTCATTGTGTCCAACGTGTCGGCCCCCGGTTCGGTCGGTTTACCGTTCATCGTCAGCGGCGCCGCCGGTGCCCGGATCGTGATGGATGAGCGCTGTGATGCGGCACTCGTGAACACCGTTCAGTTCGTCGCCGACTCCGCGCTCACCGCACTGTCCGCGAAGGCATTGACTGACGCGGACCGTGCGATGATTACGGCGTGTTCCAATGACTCGTCGAACGCCCAGGCTTGGATGTCGATGATGGCCGGAGGGGCCGAGAGCTCCAGTTGGGACTCGGACATCGCCCTCCAACCGTTGATGTCGTTTGCCCCTTCGGCCATCTCGTTGGCCGCCTTCGACGCCACGCCTTCCGTGAGCTGGAATGAGTCGACCACGGCCGCGAGAATCGAGGCGGATGCCTACCTTCTTCAGCGAATGCGTTTGACGGCGTCGCGGCTGTCGAATGCGACCCGCGCCCTCCAGTCAGCTTCGATGCAGCAGGAAACGGATGCCGCCCAGCTGCTTCGCGGCGTCGCTGAGTACCACGGCATGAAATTACAAGCTGCGTTTTCGTCGTGGTGGACGGCTTGGCCGACGGCGTCGTTGTTGATGCTGGCGGACCCTCGAGGGTTGCCCCGGCCGGCGACAGTGGCGGAGGCCATGACAGACGCCGCGTCCACGACGATGGCCCGGATGCTATGCCCTTCCATGACGACGCCGCCCGCGATGCTGCTGAACTACGATGCGCCGCGGAACCTGCCGAGCCATCGGAGCCTTACCTCAACCATGAGCTTGACAGCATCGCGCATGGCCGACGACAGCACATTGACCACGCTACCAAGCACCGGACTGGCTGGCGGAGCGACGCCCACCGTCACAGGATCTGATGGAATCGCCGATGTCCCATTACCTCCGGGCGCGACCAAGACGGCGACGACCACCGACGTGGTTGGACCCACGACACCGGCAACGAGCGCAACGGGTCCTGATGGCTCAACGGTGATGACCGTAGACGAAAGTGGCGGCCCACCTGCGACCGCCAACGAGACGGCGCCACCCGGCATTTCCATCACGACGATGACGACGACAACGACGGTGGTGGTGGTCGCGCCTTCATTTCAAGCCACGCCAGCGAACACGTCGGTGAACGTCACGTCGACCGCGCCCCCCTTTATTGTGGACGCGTTGGCGCCTCCTCCCTTGTTGCCTGAAGTGCCTGCCACGTTGAACGAGACGATGGCGTCCGTGCAGGCGGTCACCGGGGCATTGACGTCGCTTTCCGGACTCACTTTGGACGGTGCGGCTCCACTGGATGCCATTCGTACGCTGAATATCCTAGACCTTGTTCAATGCGTGGCCCAGGGTGGGATTCTCGAGCCGACCTTTGCGTTTCCTCGCTCCATCCTTCCGTTCTTCTTCCGACCGGATCCCTTCGGCGACCTGCCCTTCGCGTCGCGGTTCAAGCCGCCTGCGCCACCGCCGCTGCTATTGGTCGAAAATACTACCACGACATTGCCATCATCCACAGCCGCAAGAATTGCAGCCACGGAGGCAGCCACACGACGCGTCGAGCAAGACCCAATGCTGCTGGCTGCTTCCTTGATCAATGCCTCTTTGCAGAGACAGCAGAAGGCCGCGACCGCGGCTCTCGGCACGCTGGTGGGCAATGGTCTGTTTTTCCTGGCCATAGGCATCGTCACATTGGCCCTGGTGGTCCCAATCGCGCGGTGCGTGTGGACGCGTCGCGCGGCATCCCACTTCGGACATCGCGTGCTCGATGGGCAATCCTACCTGGGAGCCATGACCCGTCTGTGGCTTCCTTCCACGCTCCTGCCCGCGATTCTCATCGTGCAGGACGGGTTCATGGCAGCGTCGACGTACTTGGTGCTCCACCGCGTGAACGGACACGACGATTCCGCGTCGTTGCCATGGCCACCAGCCGCGGTGCTCGCGATCGCCGTGCTCAGTCTCGCCGTCACCGGCATCACGATGCTTTCGATGTTCGCCATCTCGGTGGCGATGCCGCGATACGTCACATTCAAGCCGACGGAGCACGAACCGGTCGGGCAGCGGCACCGCGGATGCGTTCCGCGAGCGATGACCATGTTGTCCTACGACGCCGGCGACTACCGCCACCGGGAAATCGGAGGGGAGCCGGTCGCGGAGTCGATCACGTTTCTTCGCCGCTATGACAAGGTGTTCGCTTCGTATCGGACGCTCGGACCCCAGCGTTTCACCGCATTCCTTGGCTTCTTCCTGACGATGCTTCAGTCTGCTACGATGGCCAGCCGCGGCGCGCTGGGATGCTGCGTGACCGCCCATGTCATCACAGGGGCCAACGGCCTCTGGATGCTGTACTTGATCGGTTTGCGGCCGTACTCCACGCGCATTTCCAACATTCTCGTGGGCATGTGCAACGCATTTAATTTTGGAGGTTCACTCTGCATTTCATTCGTCTGCTTGCGGGTCGCCGCGAACGACTCGGCCAAGGCGGCGGTGGCCTTCGCCACGCTGGCGTCGATCACGAGCACTTTCAAACTCGCCGCGACGCTCCTCATGGTTCACCGTAAACTTAAGAAAATGCTCACCAAGCGCTTCAAAGAGGCGCCGGCGCACGACGAGGCCAGTGTGGCACCTGCGGACAGCTCGGTCCCGAAGGGCTCAGCCTTGCTTGCCGTCCCCGATGACAACGGCACAACGGTAAGGGTCGCCGCGTTAGGAGATGGCAGTTGCAACCCCTTGCTCGACGCGCAAGTCACCACGGTGCTGAGTCAATCCGTGGCGGCTGAACGGACGGAAGCGTGGCTGCAAAGTCAGAAGAAGGTACCGGCGCAAAAAGACTTGCTCGGCCCTTCCACGGTCGAAGTGTTGGCGGTCGATCCCGTGGAGTACTTGGTCCGCCGAGCCGCCTCCCGCCGCCACGAACTTGTGACGCTCAACCCGTTGAGCGCGATGCTGTGGGACGATCGAGGGCCCAGCGGCCACCTCCTGCCAGATGGTGTGACTGAGTTTTCGCTCCCGCCTGCACCAGAACGAGGCGCGCTCGGCGTGAAGTTGCCTCCCACCAGTGGCGTCGTCTCCGCGGTCCTGCCATCGGCAGCGTCGCTGACCGTCTTGCTATCTCCGTCGACGCGAGGCGTCAATCATGCACTATTCTCGACAGCGGATCCGGGGGGGTGCAGTCGAGGTGGCGAGGATGAGTTGAGTGAGTGGAAGGACGCCGGTGGGTCGATTTTCTCACCTCTACACCCCTCCGCGGGCACGGCGCGACCTACCGACATCGATTTATAAAGAGCCACGTCCGACGACTTCCCCTCCCCCGCGATTTACTCGAATCCGAAATAGAGGGGAAGACCAAAACGCAACATATTTTCTGACCAAAACATTGCATGTTTTGAGTCCAAAAAAATTGCGTCAAAAATGACCGGGGGCGCGGTTCATCGGTGTCTCTCTTCCCCATAGTCCAACAGTCTGCTGCGTGAATTATTTTTTTTCGACAATGTAACACATTCATTGTCGCGTCGGGTGACGCGAGGGCACCGTCTTCCCTCCCTGAGTTGGCACAATCTTACTCAGCGTCATTTCCCCTACCACCCTTTGATTTCACCCCTCGCCAAAGTGCCATGAAGTGCTATTCTCACGAAGGGGAAGTATTCGCGGTACCCAAAGAGTTTCAGGTTGTGAGCGCCGTCGCCGGGGTCCGATCGGCCATCTTGGTGAAGCGCAGCGACGTGGCACCGACCCCCGGCGCTGCCCTAGCCACTAAGGGGGCTGCAGACACCCCTGCCGACACAGCTGCGGTGGCCGCGCGACCCCAACATCGCACGGGTGAGGTATTGATCATTTCAAAGTCGGCGTTATCGCTCCGACCCCCCGGAGAAGACGCCGCTGCCGTCTGTCCGGAGCCCTCCCGTACCAATGGTGAGAGCGGCCGCCCCTCCTCCTCTGCGGGGGCCACGAATGCCACAGGCGCCAGGACCGAGGAGGACGAGCCGCGCCGGTTCCTTTCGTTGCACGCCTTGCTGCGTCAGGCAGGGGGCCATCCAGGTATCTTGCCGTGCCACGCGTACTGCTGTCAGGACACCCCGGGCTACGTCTACACCGTTTGCGCGTCGATGCCAAGCACCTTGCAAGCCGCGTTGACCGCATGCAACGTCGCGCGGCCCATGTCGACACAAGCCGTGCTGGCGATTGTCCGTGAAATCGCGACGGCACTTGCCTTCTTACACGCATCGGATATTTGCCTCTGCGGACTTGCCCCCGAGATGGTCGGCCTGGACCCCTCCCTTCAGACCCAAGCGAGCGTCCGCATCACGTCACTCGCCTCATGCCACGTGACGGGCGAAAGCCTGTCGTCGTCGACGCTCCGGCGTTTGTCGAATCCGCGAGTGCTGGCGTATGTGGCGCCTGAAATCGCGTGGGGTGCGACGACCACGGCGGATCCGGCCGTCGACGTTTGGAGCCTGGGTTGTTTACTTGCCGCACTCGCTCATGGATCGGGTTGCCCGATCTTTGCGGCGTCGTCAGCCTACGAGCACGCCGCGGCCGTGACGGATCTACTAGGCTACGATGCGCAGATCGGCACCGTGACGTGTTTTTCCACCCCGGCTGGCCAGCTTGCCGCCGCCAGCTACAAGTCGAGGTTCCTAGGCAAACGAGGGGTGCCGTTCGCCTGCCGTTTGCCGCTAGCGGATAACGTCATATTGATGCTTGTTTCCAGATGTCTGACGCTAGATCCGAGCAAGCGCATCTCCGCGGCTGAGTTCGCTCGAGCGCTGGGTGCGGGCGCGCCTCCATCCACAGTCCTACCGGTGGCCGCGGCGGCGGGCCTCACGACAAGCGGAGGTGCGGCCGCGGCATCTGAACGCAACGTCGTGCCAGCTTCCACGTCGTCTGCATCTCTGCCTGGCCTCCCTCACTCTTGGACGTCATCGGCGGCATCCGACACGTTGCTCCGTGCCTTTGTGCTGCAGTGGTGAGGCCATTGTGTGTGGCCATCAGTGGCAGTGTATTGTAAACGGTATTCGTGTGTCTCCCTCCTCCAGTCGCGCACACACAAATCGTTACTTGTGGATGCGAAAGAAAGGGACGGATCCCTGCATAGATTTCAGCCTGTGACGTGCCTTGTGGACTTACCTTGGGGCCGCAAAACGAAGCGGTTGCGCCTCAAAGAAAGCCGCGTTTCCTTCTCAGCCCCCGTTTTTTCCCCCTCCTCCCCTCGGATGGAAAAGTCGCCGTCGCCGAGCCCCTGGGACGTGGCTGGCCCTGACACCCACCTGCCTGTCGAAGAGGAGGGTGTGGTCGTCGTCGTTCGCGTGATGTTTTCTCTTACGCATCTATCCGAATCAGTGGGATGACCGGAAAGGTTACAGAGCTCGGGGTGCGATACCTTGACGACTGAATCAAGCCCCCACCACACCTCCCTCACTGTAAGTCGGTTGCCGCTTATCCGGATGATTATCACACCAGTTTATCCCTGTCTGACCGTGTCATGAATCTGAGAAACTGTTTTACAAGCCGTAAGCAGGATGACCCTCAAAGAAAGCCGCGTTTCTCAGCCCAACCCGACCTCGACTCCCTTGCCACCGCACACGTTCCCCTGCTCCTGTGATGATCATCTCCTTAGGACACCTTTCGACTTTCATCTAATGAAACCAACACGTTGAGAATGTAAATCCAAAACTGACAGAGTTACCAGCGTTGACGGACGTCACTCGCTGAACAAACTCAGGTCCCAACATCGAGCGGCGCCGAAGATGGTGGCCCGGCGAGGGTCACACGCACCGTAACCTTCTCGGGCCGGTGGTACTCGGTGCGGCACACAATGCAGTTCACCAAGGCCAATTGCACGACGCAATTCGCGATGCTGGCCGTGTCTACGATACCGATCAAGGCGACGGAGACGTCTGTGGTAGCGGTCAACGGGGCCTCCACCATATGCGCATCTCTCCCCGGCCCTCTTTGTGCACGTTTGGCACCTCCCCCCCTCTCTTCCGTTGTGGTGTAGGGAGGCATGCCAGGTTGTGGGTGACCGGCTTACTCGCAGCCCCTTTGGCGTCATGCCATCGATTCGGATCACCTTCCGGATGATTATCACACCAGTTTATCCCTGTCTGAACATGTCATGAGTCTGAGAAACTGTTTTACAAGCCGTAAGCAGGATGACTGCGCCTCACGCTTCCGTCCCTGTTCGCCCGCCTCCTTAGGAGACTGAGTCTAGTCGACGGAGAGTCGAGGTCCGAATCACCGTCCGCATGATTATCACACCAGTTTATCCCTGTCTGATTCACGTCATGAGTCTGAGAAACTGTTTACACGCCGTAAGCAGGATGACCCTCAAAGAAAGCCGCGTTTCTCAGCCCAACCCGACCTCGACTCCCTTGCCACCGCACACGTTCCCCTGCTCCTGTGATGATCATCTCCTTAGGACACCTTTCGACTTTCATCTAATGAAACCAACACGTTGAGAATGTAAATCCAAAACTGACAAAGCCTCCATACAGTGGAATTCATCCGTTCGGTGGCTCTTTACAGATCAACCGTCCCCGAAATACTGTTTTCTGCACGTTCATCATTAGTTCGGGCGCTTCATACCCCGCGGGGCGCGAATCCCTCGTTCTCAGTTGTTACGCGCATTGGCTTGTCTACGTGAAATCGAAGACGGGAGGAGACTGGTATTTGTGTGCGTCTTTTCTCCCCGTTTTTGCAAAAGGTTATTTTTTTCGTCACCACGCTGCCGCCATGCCGTCCACCCAAGTGGGCGTGACAACGAGACCGAGCGGCGGCGAGGAGCATCGGTCACACCGAAACGCGGTCCGTCACGATGACCGTCCATCAGCTCGGTCAACACAACAACCACCTACCGCGCAACCACAGCAAAGGCTCAACGACTCAACCGCGGCCGCTGCCGCCGACGCGTCGGTGGACCCGCAAGGCGGTACGCTGCTGGCCATCCCGGCAATTGACGTTCAAGGCATTTTAGCGCAATATCGCATGCAGCCTGGCCCGGGAACGTATGAACTACCAAGCCTGTTCGACGACCCCAAACATGGGCCAAGAAGGCCGGTGGTCACGTTGAGAGGTAGCGCCCGCAACAACCGATTTATCGACGATGTGGACTTGTTCGCCGCCGCGAAGGGTCCCGGACCGGGTCAGTATTTCACGTCACGAAGTTTCCAGGAAAACCGACTGCGCCGTCCCAAACTGCCGATGGAGCGATTTCACGCTGGGTCCTACTTTGTCAATCTTCCGCTCCTCCCGCCGAGGCGATGACACAGTCATCGTGTGCAACCCTCGTCGTCCGCACCACATTGCAGCAGCGATGAGGGGAACGTGTGAATTCGAGCAGCATGCCTCCTGCCTCGATTCCCCAGTAGTATTGTTGATTTTGAGATGGTCACGACGAAAATGGCAGCGCAACACACACATCTCCCCCCTCATCTCCAGCACCTCAGCAGATGGGTGGCTTCTTTTCCTTCACCTGGCACAACGTAAAAGGGCTTTTTCAGGACCACCAGAACTAAAGGCATACTCCACCGCGGCTCCCCGGTGACGCGGTGGTGTGAGAGCATTCCTCCGCTCTCTCTCTCTCTCTTTCTCTCTCGAACGCACTAATCTCACACCTTCGACCGCTTCACCAACGGCTTGATTGATGCAGAAGCCCCCTCAGCCGTGGAACAACAGCCGGCCACGAGCCGTGGCGCCTTCCCCATATTGGCCGCTCGGCGCTGTCCTCTTTGATTCCCATAGTGCGGCCCGGTCGTGCTTTCGCGTGCAACGAGCGCTCGGCGAGGCCGCGGGGATCCGAGCTGCTGCGTCGTCGATGCCTTCGTCGCCCGGCGCCGACCGACCGTTTCGCAATAATCCTGACGGCACCCGCGGAGGCGGCGGGAGCACGCCAGCTCCTCCCTCCCCCACGGCCGCACCTACCACACGGGGCGATAGTCCCCCCCGATCCTTTAGTCACGCCATGGACGACGACTTTCCATCGAGCGGCCGCAGTGCGCCGGGAGCATCGTTTCCGAGCCTTCCCTTCGCGCTCTTCCCGAACTACGTGGTGACCGTCGCTGTCGATTGCTCCAAGAGCGCCTTCGTGATCGCGGAAGGGCGCGATGGCAACGCTTGCGTGCTGATGGACCGCGTCGCTATCGCGCTGCGCTGCCTCATTCGTTCGCTCATGGCCGCTAAAGTGTCGAAAGGCGTCGTCGGTAACGTGCAGCACGTGCTCGTGCAGGTTGTGATGGCGAACGCACCGCAGGAGGAGGCGGACATGTCGCCTCATGCCGCGCACGACGAGGGCGAGGAGGGGGCCGATCTCTGGACAGAGGACGCCACCGCAGCCGGCAGCCGACGGTCCCAGCCTCCGTTTGGACGCGGCGGCACGCGGCGTCGTGGTGACGCGTCGAAATCTCAGCCCGTTCCACTCGACGTGCTGATCCCACCCATAGACGTGCTCGACGCTGGCGAAGCGGAAACGATGAAACGTATCGAGGCAAACCTTACCAAGTACATCACGCAGCGCTGCCGGCTGTCCTTTCTCCGCCAGGCGAAGCATCAGCGGCAGCAACAGCAACATCAGCAACAACTGTTTCATTCCATCGTGGATCCTCCTGGGGACGGAGGGGACGGTGCGGCTTCTTTCTCAAGTGCCTCGTTCGCGCGCGGAGGGGCCGTCGCAGTGGGGGACTCTTCCACCCCGATGCCGGTCACCGCCGGGCACAGCAATATCCTGTGGGCCGAGGAACTCGACACCGACGGCATCCTGCGTTCGGCGATCCAGATGTTCACGCACGCCGAATGCTGCGATGCCGCTCAGACCATTGTTATCGTGGGCAACGTGTCGCCGCGCACGCATCTCTCGATGCCCGACAGCAGCAGCTTGCTCTTCGGCTCCTGCGTGGTCAAAGACATTATGGTGCTGATGATCGACCTCGGCGACAACGCCTTCATGGGGGGCGGCGACCCAGACGGAGACGGCGGCGGCGGCGACGTGGGGGTGTTGGATTTTGGCCCGCTGAACCCCGATGGTGCCCGGAAGTGGGCGGGATCACCCGGCGGCCGACGAGCGATTCTCCGCCGGGGCATCACATTTCACGAACGAGGGAGCCACCAGCTCCACCCATCGGCATCTCCCTCATCGGGCAGCTACGGCGGAGCGGCGCTATCTCCCCACCAAGGCGCTCTCACCTCCCGCGTGGCGTTCACCGTCCCGGTGCCCACGGCGCATGCCATCGCCGCCGCGTGGAGAGGAAAGAACGCAAGCAGCAGCACAGCCGGAGGGGCGAGAGCGTCCCTTCGCGATGAATACCGGGACGCGAACCTCAGCGCCCTGTCTCACTTTTTGAAGGGCCTCGTGGGTGGCCGGATCTTCGCCTACCATGACGTCGAGCGACACGTTCGCGCGCAAACGCTCGGTGCGCACTATACGTCGAACCTGTTTCAAAAGGCGCACTACGAGTCGCCGGTGACACCCTTTTCCGACCCGCACTGGTCTCTCGCCCGAGCCGTGCTGCTTCGCCGCTTCACCGCCGTGCCCATCGCGGTCGTTGACCAACGACTTTTCAAGCAGCTTTTTGCGCCGCGTCAAGGCGACCATGTCTCTGACTCGCTCGAGTTCACCTTCCGCCTGCCTGGAACATGCGACCTCGACGCCGTCGTGGGCCTTCTGGTGTCCAATCGCACGAATCGCGGCTGGGAAGTCGCCGTAGACGTCGCGCAACGCAAAATCCTGGCGACGTACCCCATCCGGCTGCATTGCGGATGCGGTCAAGTGCTCCTCCGGATTTCCGTTCAGCGCCTCGGTGATGGATCCAACGCCTCGGCCGACCCCGCTGCTGCGCCGCATGTGGTGGTGGGCTACTCGCGCGTCATTCGCGGCGACACCCCTCTGGTGCATTTAATCATGGATGCCATCAGCACGACGACGGCAACGATGCAAGCCGCGACGTCACCAGTCGTCGTCGACGATGGAGGACGAGGGGCGAGGGAGCGTGAGGGTGGGCTTCATGCGGTGAACAACAGCACCTCCGGTGGAGGTCAATTCAGTCCTTCGATCAACCGCGCGACCGTGGCCTCATTCAACATCTCCATTCCCAACAGCAATCTCACCTCTCCAACCGCCGCGCCCACTCCCGCTGGTGACGTGCCAACGACCTTTCCCGTGGCGCAACCGGTCGAGTCGCTTTTGTCGCCGCTTTCGCCCTCACGCGTTCCGGCGAGGCTAACATCGCCGCCCGCTGCGCTTGGTGCCTCGAGCGTCGCACCTATCAGCAGCCTCCTCTATGGCGTCACCACGATCAGGCAGGCAGATCGCCCACATGCGGCGTTTCACGCTAGGTCCGCATCTAACTCGGACCCGTCAAGCATCCTGGGCCTCGCTCATCCAGGAACGGGTTCCCAGTCACTTCTGGGCGGATCGGTGGACGCCGGCGGTCAGCCGAGTTGGTCCAGCGTTACAGTGGCGCCGGCTGCTCTCGTTCTAGCGGACAGCTCGTCGAGCAGTACGAATAAGCCCACCGACGACACGAAGGGTTCACCGAACGGCGAAACAGCTGCCGCCGCCACCACGTCGCTAGCGACGACGAGCAGCCGCACCTACGATACGCACTGGACGCTAGCGATCATGCTCCGCGCCATGGATGTGGCCGACGAGGACTCCGCCTGGTTACTGTGCGCAGAGGTCGGCACCAAGTCGAATGGTCGGACAGTAGTGGGTACGCTTGAGGCGAACACGCCGCACTCCTCGAGCGGCGGTGGCCGGTCGCCACCAAACGACCCCGGCTGTCGCACCGAGCCAGCCACGCCGCTAACCGATGGGGGGGTCACCGCCTCCTCGGGCGCTCCTCGACCAGAATCCGGCAGGCCGGAGAGGAGCAACATTCCTGCTGCGCCGCGACGCCGCAGCATGATCACGGTCAGCTCATCCGATAGCTGCGGTGGTTCTGTCGATGCAGACAATGTTGGTGAACCACCAGCGTCGCAAATCGCGCGCGAACGCGTGGCCCACGCTCTCTTGCGGCACTCCAGCTTTGCGGGGTGCAGCCAGCACGCGTTCGGTTGCTACTTGGTGCTGCCCGCCATCGTGACAGTGCGGGAGGCCCAGCAGCAGCACTGTCTGGGACTGGCAGGGAAACGCGCACAAGTGGGCCTCATGCGAGAGGCGGTGCGGCGCTGCGAGGCTGCCCTCGTTAGCCGCTGCGGCTGGACGCAGCTGCCGTCGTTGGCCGCGGAGGCGGTGCTGAACGCGATGAACTACTCGCCGCTGCTACAAGAGGTGGCCGCCGGCGCCGCACCGACCTCGGCGGACGGTCGTCCGCTGCCAGAAGTAACTTCGGCGGCGGCGCCGTTGTTCCCGCTGCAATATGCCGCCTTCGTCCGGTCGTGGAACCATAGCTCGCGACCGTGCTATCTGCAACTTTGGGCACCGGACGACGACGATGGGATCGACAACTCCGCGCGCGCGGCCCTCTCAACGGACGACTACGCGGTGAACCACGTGGCGGCACCTTTGCAATTTCATGTGGGCGCCATCACGTTTCGGTTGTTGTTGCCCCATTTGGACCTCGGGACTGGAGAGTCACAGGGCGACACCGCTTCTGAGACCGTAGGGACGACGACTGGCGGCTTGGGACACAACGGTATGATGCCCTCGTACGAGGCTGATCGTCAGCGCGCGACGAGCTGGTTCACGGCCCAACTCAGTGACGTCAAGGAGCAACTCGAGCAAAGAAGCCAGCCAAGCCCAGTGGCTGTCCATGCCGTTCGTCCGGCAACAGGGGGATCTGCCCGTCCCCTTGCCGCCTCCGTTTACGCGGGCACGAACTCGTTCATCGTGGGCATGATGCACTACCTCTTCACGGGCGTTCGGCGCTGCCGCCGCCTATTGGACACTCAGCGGCAGCAGACCCTTCAGCAAACGGCAACCGACAGACGGGACCGCCTCGCCTCAGCAAGGCAGCCGCACCGAAGCAAGCTGCCTCTGCAGCACCACGGTGGAGGAGGAATGCGCAGGGGCGACGAGGAGGCGGCGGCAGTTGCGGTGCGTCCACCGCAGGTGTCCCAACGACAACGCCACTTGGAACGGGTCCTCGCGAGCTACTACGGCCTGGAGCCGCCCACTGTTCTTGGCCGTTGGTCCATTGATCACGCACCTACCTCGGAATGGACCGTTCGTCTCGATGCGTCGTCATCGTCCTCGCCGGCGACCCCAGAAGCGCAGTCAAGGCCAACGCTGGAGGGACTCAACGGTGACGACGCCGCGACGTCGGCACTTCAAGCTTTCGCCCTCGTTGAGAGTCGTCAGCGACAGGGGTTCACCTTGCTCCACTGCAATTGGTTTCCATCGCTGGCCAGTGCCGGAGCAAAACGCGAAAAGTTGGATAGCATCACGGGGCAGCCGTCGTCGCCGAGTCCGTCTGGAAGGTCCGACTTTTTTGCCGTTCTGGCGATCGCCACTTCGGCGGCGACCGTCACAGCGACGCAACACAACAATATGATTCCGGGCGGAGGCCCCTGTCAACCCAACCCCGCCGGAGTGGGGCTCAACGAGGACATCGACCGCGTGGGGACCGTGTTCCACGTCATCGAATATGCCGTGGCGTCGAGGAGTGTGCACGTGACGCACTTTCGCGTCGCGCGGGTCACGCGCGTTGGCAATCCATCGCCACCCGTTGTCGTTGCCGAACCGTTGCAGCAGAAAGCGCTACCGAGCAATCATAACAATAAGGGCACGGACGTGGTCGTGTCGAGTAGCGGTAGCGGAGTGGCGGCCTCCAAGCGGACAGCGACGACGCTGCTGGGTTGTTACGTTCCCGTGCCGTCCTTTGGGCTCTTCCCGGAAGCGACGGGGCATGACGAGGAAAACGGCTCCGCGTTTGGCGCATCGCCGCAACAGCAGCACTTGGGCAGCACCATGTCAAGCGGCCACGGCGGCGACTCGCCGACCGCCGAGTTTTCCGCTCCGGCGATGAATGCCGCCGCAACGAATAAGGCGGCTGCCCCCCCTCTTCCAGTGGCGATTCGCGGTGCGATCGCCCCGTTCACGGCCGACGAACCGGATGATGACGATGCGCATCACCCCGCCAACATTTCCCTGGACGACCACGATCATCCCGCCAACATCTCCATCATGGGCAACGAGGCGACTGGCTTGGTGGGAATGGCCACGCTGGACGAAGGCGGCGAAACCGAAACGGACGCCGGAGGCGGCATGCGACGTTGCCGCAGCAGCGCCAGTGGCATGTGGTACGACGAGGACACGCAGTCGTTGGTGCTGCAGACGCCACTGCTGCGCCCCAATACGACGGACGAGCCGTCGTGGTCGTCGAATGCCGCCGCGACGAATCACCTCCCCGTCGACCGATGTTCGGCGTTTCCTGACGACCCGGACGGGACATCCGCCGCCTCACGTCGACCAGACGCCCGCACGGATGCGTCGTCTCAGCCCCCAGCAGCCATCGTCCCACCGAGCGGCGTGACGGCAGAACCGGCCTCACCTCGCGGCGCCAACTCTGCTGTCGGCGCTAAAACCACACCCACCGTGTCCCTCTCGTGGATGAATCGGGACGTCGACTCCTTGGTGAAGGCCGTGACCACCGCCGCGATGCTGGGCGTGGCGAGCTCGCTGCGTAAGCTGATGAGCCCTCAGCGAATGAACGCGGTCGACTCGACGCCCCAACGACGGTCGGTCACCATTGCGCCGCGGTCGGCCAACGTCACCGTTGACGCCACCGAGCTCGCCGGTGTCGCCTCGGCGGCTGCGACGGGGTCGTTGCGCGCCGCCGGCTCCGGCGCGGTGATGGACGTGGTCGTCGCCCCTGTGCTCCGCGTGGCCAACGCCGCCACCGACACACCGCACACGGCCAGCCCCCGGTGGACGGACTTGAGCTTTCGGCACGAATCGAGGACGGTCACGGCTGGCGTGTGGCTGCCGTCGCTGTTGTCGGCGAAAGCGGCGGGCACGTATCAGAGGGTTGTCTGCGCATTTCCCCTCTACGTGCTGGACGCAGAACGACTTCGCCGTCGGCAGTCATCGTCGACACCGGAGTCATCGTTAAGCGCCAGCATGATGGGGAGTCACTCACTCCACGAGGTCCTCCAGTTAGTCGCCGCTGCGGTGTGGTGTGGTCCGAGTGATCTGCTTCCGCCAGCGGCGCAGAATGCCATTCGCGAGGCTCGCATCGCGTCCTTAGCATCGCGACAGGCCGCGATCTGGGGAGAGTGCGCGTTGGTGTCGTCCTTCCACGCCTCATGTGAAGGGGGAGGGTGCGCAGGTGCAGGAACCTCGTGCCAGGTCACCATCGCGGCGCTCCCGCATAGCCCGTTCGCGGCGGGTAGCAATGGTGCGGGGGACATCGTGATCGGCGCCGTGGATATCGTGATTGTGGCGACCGATGCGGCCCCCGCGGCTGACGACGGCATGCGACCGGAGATGTGGTGGTGCGTCACCCACCAGCATCGCCCCGCAAATCTGCAGTTCCATCCGCGAAAGAGTGCGACTCCTACTCCTTGTGACGACACCCACCAAGGTAACACCTTGCTGCTCGCGGCGCAGCGTATTGCCACTTTGAGGTACGTTCAGCACTTGGTTCCCACGTTGCTCGGGCACCTTACCAAGGCAGCCGCGAGTGACGGTTCCGTGCAGCCAGACGATGGCGTCGATTCCGCGAAGCAAGCTCGAGCGGCGGCGAAGGCGGCGTTTTGTTTCTTGCTGCAAAGCGACGCTGCGGCTTTTATCCGTTGCGGTGATGCTCCGAGCACCGGTCAAGCCACTCCTCTGGGTTCCGCGATGATGCCGTCGCGCCCCCCCATCCCACTATTCGTTCGCTACCGCACGTCGCTTGTGGACTACCGATGCTTTCCTTTCGCGTCCGCCTTGCGACACGATGCCACCGTGCTGCGCTCGTTCCTCGGCGAGGTCGTTTCCCTCTGCAAGCCTGGGGATGAATACCTTCACACGCTATCCGGCGACTCTGGCCTCTTCACGCTCGGAGACGTGGGACCCGGGGCCGAGGCCATCGCACGACTGCCAGCCGCCTGCCGCTTTAAACTGTCAGTCGGTGAAGAAATCGTCCCCACCGTACGCTCATCACCGGCGTCAATCGCGGCACCGCAGACCGCGGAGAACGTCGGCGCCGTCGACTGCCGGCGCGAGGCGTCGGTCGACCTCGTCGCAGATGCGCGACTTTCTCAAGAAAAAGTGGCGCAGCTTCTGAGCACGGTGTTCAACGCATCCTCGGCACCCTCGTCGTCGCTCCTACAGGTATCCCGGGCAGCTGCGTCGATGGTGCGCCGTCCCGTGATTTTAGATGTGGACCTGTACACGCTCCCTCCGGCCTATGTGCGTCTGCTGGCGAGTGGCGCCCAAGAGGAGGAGAGCCCAGCCCTCGGTCGCAACGGACGCGTCCAACGAAGCATTCTCGAGCGAGAGGCGGCCTGGGGCATCGTCGCCCAAATCATGTCCACAATGCATCGCGACGTACCGCGAGAAGGAGCATCAGAACTGACAAACAACAACATGGTGCAGCCGAACAGCGGCTTGGCGTTACCGGCGGCACCTTCGGTGGTGGGCAGTTCGCACTCTTCCTCCTCCTCCCCGGTTGGCTTGAACGAGAAAACTGACTTCCCACTGATCAATTTGGCCACTTGCGCCGCGATGGAGTCCCGCGCGCTTCCCTCGTGGCTGCGATCGCACTGCGCTGCGGTGGCGGCCTCCTTCGTCACGCCTTTGGACGTTTGCATTGTGCGCTGCGTGCTGAGTCACCCGGAGGTGCTCGATCGCGCGCGGCTAATGTCGTCAGGCATGCCCGGAAGGCGCGGCGACGAAACCGCCTCCTGCAATGCCGAAGACCCGGAAGAAACGGATCAGCTCGCGGCCGTCATCGCAGAGTCCGTGTGCAGTCCCATGCTACGAACACGCATCGAGTTGCTCCGATTTCCCGTGGTTCACGAAGGGATGGTGCGAAAGACGAATTCGGCGATGATTCAGCCGCATCTCTTAGACTACCTTTTGACCTTCTCCGACCAAATTGCTCGCGGTCGAGGCGCCCTCGCGGACTCCCAACGCGCGGCCGCTTGGCACATCACACACTTGGGCGGCAGCGACGGGGTCTCTTTTGGTGACACCTCAGCCACTCCGTTGGCCTCGCGACCGGCGCAGCACGTGTCCCTGAGCTCGCAGCAGCAGACCGTGTCCAGCAGCAGCAGCGTCAACGTGCCGGTCGCCGCGTCAGATGCGACGTGTAAGGCGCCACGCCTCGCAGTGACAATCACATTTCCGGCGCCAGTTCACGTCACCCCAGCGCCACCGCCGACACCGGGAGGCCGTCCGCCCGTTGCGTCGCCGCCTCCACATTCCCAGGCCACGCGCTTTTCTGCGGCGTTGAGCGGCGCTCTGCGGCCGCCGGCGCTCCTTTCGGCTACGTTCGTCGCGTCCACCTTTGTCATTGCAAGAACGTCCACGAGTGGCAGCCCTTCCCGGGCATTGCTACCCGCCACCGCGGTTCACCGACTTTCCGCCGTCAGAATTTGGAGATCCACCGAGCCGATTGCCGGCGCCGGAGGTGTCGTTTTGGTCGCCGAGTTCTTCGATTCGCACGTTCCCTCCCCGAGCCACGGCGACTTCGAAGCGACGCCGGTGAATGCCAGAGGAGCCACGGTGGCTTTCTTGACTCAGGCTTTGACGGCCGCGACCTCGCAGCCGCCCCATCTGCTCCCACCCCTCCTCCATCCAACTGCGGCCTCGCTCACCGACGATCTCGCCGCGGCGATTGAATCGTCCATGGTGCAATTCGTGCAAGTGCGGCATCTGAAACGGATTGCTGACGAACAAATCGTTCCGGATGCTCAAGTCATTCCGGAGGGTTGGGGCGGGTACGAGCACGCTTCGCCACCGCCCGGCGTGGTGGCGCGTCGCGTTCTCGCCGCCGTCGACGGACAGCCCATGGCACCCGCTGAAAAGCGGAATCCTCCGGTGGGGAACGCTGCCGGTGCGATCTTGGCTCGGCGATCGTCCTTTTCGCGACCCGCCTCGACGTCGGCGGCGGGTGTGGGCGCATCGCTGATCGCACCGTCGCCGCGGGTGAACGTGAAGTTGACCGCCGCGTCGACGCTGCATACGTTGTCGACGCAACCACTCGGAGGAGCATCTGCGGTACCCACCCAACAAGGTAGTGGAGGTGTCGGAAGCCGGGGAGTTGACCGCCGGCTGTGGCTCCCGGGGAGGGCCGTGCTTCGCGTCAGCATCGGCGACCGCACAAGCTTCAACACATGCTTGTCGAGCATCGAGGACATGTTCGACCACTTTCAAGTCGTGGGCCGGAGAGGCTGCTTCATTATATCGGATGACGACGACCCCTCCGTCAACTACATCTTTCGAGTCGTCCACATCGTCCAGGAGCCCAAGGCCGGGAAACTGCGCGGGGGGCATCGCTCTCCTTTGGTCGCGTCGCTGCCTCCCGGTGTGTCAAGCGGGGACGACAGTACGTCGCTGATGTCGTCTGCGAGCGAATGGGATCCCAGCGCCATGGTGCCAGTGGCCGCCGCCGCCGCCGTCGCTCGATCCCCTTTGTCGCCGCTCACCGCGTCGTCGGGGAGCGTGGCGAGCGGGGCCGGGGTGGTGCTGAATTTCGACGCGCACCAAGAGGACGCAGCCTTGATGCGTTCGGCAGCGAGTCCGGTCGGGGTGCCTACCTCAACGGACGATGCAGAACTGGGGGGCCCTAACGACTTCCCGGCCCATGGTTGGTCAAAGAATGGCGACTTCGGTGGGGACTTACGCGTCGACTTATTTGCGGCCGTCGGAAGCGCCAAGCAACCGAAGATCAACAACGTTCTCAGCATGCTGGCGTCGTGTCTCTCGCTGGCTGCCAATCGTACCTTCAAGTCCCTGATTGCGGCGGCTCAGGACGTTCCATTCTTGGCTATGGACGTCGCAAGCGTGAAGCTGTTGTCCGTCACCCGATTGATCAGCGCCAAGCTGACGCTGGCAGCGATTGAGTTGCCCGGGGCGCTGCGCAAAGCTCTTCGTCATGCAGCAAGTGGCGACCCGATCAAGGGTGGGGGTGGCCACGCAAGGACCCATAAGTTCATGGCGACGTCCTCGCTGTTGTCGACCCCACCGCCGCTGTCTCGGCTGTTTTCGCACCTTGCCAGGGATTCGGCGACCATGATTGAGCTGCGCGACGCCACTTGGTCCATCCGCGGAGGTAGCCATGACTTTTTCCGCGGCAGCGGTTCGCCGGTACCTGGGCCCTCGCCGTCGTCGCGCCCCTCTGACGTGGATCCGTTCCGTTGCATTTATCACGGCGGCGATGGCCTCTCCATTCACGCGGGTCCTCAGTCGTCCTCAATCGGTGCGACGCAGCCGCTGCTCTTGCTGGTATTGGACCCCGTCGCGTCCCAGGCCTTGCAGCCGCCCCCGCTATCCAACCACCAGTCGCAAGGAGGTAGTAATAGTCGACCCCCCCTCTCCACGACCGCGACGTCATGCCCATTTCGCACGCCACCGGCCACGACGACGACAACGACGACACCAACTGTGCAATTCACGCTTCAAGTGCTGAGTTCCGCCTCGCTGCTCGAGACGCCCATGCCACGCGTCGAGCAAGCCCTGGTGGACTTCATGACGGTGCTGCGCCAACGAATGGACACGCTATTCCTCCAAGGAGTACTATCGGCCGCCGTCGTCGACGAAAATAACATCGACGACGCGTTCGACGCACTTCGATCGTTATCCTATTCACGGGTGTCGCCCCGGCCGAACGTCCGGGCCGTCATCTCTGACGGCTTAGATCTATTTGCGGGATCGACCCACGTCGCATCGGCATCCGTCGAGGCAGAAAACAGCAGCAGACCACCAAGCGGTTCTCCTCGGCGTGGGATGGGGGGAGCGTTGCCGCTGGCAGAGCACGCCGGCGCCTCCTCGATGATGGTCTACACGCCGCCGGTTCACGCCCTTCATGTTCGTGCCCCGCGACTGTTGAGCACGCTCCTTCTTGGATGGGCAGCGCAGCGCTTGATGTACGACATCCTGGTGCGGGGCGCCGCCGGAGCCGCCTTCAGTGCTCACGGCAACGCGACGGTGTCGGTGTTCATCAGTCAGCGGCGCCGATGGACGAACGCCTCCTCCTCCTCGGCGCCCACCGCGGGTACCAGTTTCCCACGATCACCCGGGGCAGAGCGGAGGACCCCGCCCACAAACGACAGCACTTCGATTCCCAACGCTCACAGCCCGACGCATCGCGGCCACCGCAACCGGGTCTCCCATTTCGTGTCAAGTGCGGACGAAGCATTCTTAGCCGAGGTCGACCGGTGCTTGGATCCGCACATTTTTGTGACGTTGCGGCTTCGAACGCGCGCGCACGGCACGAGGAGGGATCCCATCCCACACGGTGGCGACGCGCATCACCACGACGTGCTGCTTCCCACGACGTCGCTGCCGTGGATCGGGGAGCATGGCCGCCTATGTGCCGCTCGTTATTGGGATGCGGAAGGATTTGTCCACGCTGCGCCGACGATTTCACCGGACTCGGGCTTGAGATCCCTGGCAGAGAACAACGCCCGCTACTTCGACGATGGCGGTGGTGACGATCATTTCGCCTCAAGAGAGTATTTCGCGTCAGTGGCCCCTACCCACGACGGGGGACCTTCAGCTTTCCCGAGTGCGCCCGCCGAGAAGTCCGATTCGCAACCGCATATGTCGTCGGGGCCACCGACCGTTGCGATCCTGAAACTCTCATGTGAAGGCATCGATGGTGTCGCGTTCGACGCGCGGGACGTCCCTTCACTGACGGCCATATTGGAGGCGATCGTCGTCGAGGCTGCGGAGCGGTCCAACGTCCTTCGAAGCGTGTGGCTGCAAGGCATCGGTGTCCCCGTTCCCGCAGGATATGGCTGCCCACCCGCAATGATACCGGATGACGAGACACCAAGCCCCGCCGCCGCCGCCGCCGTCGCGGGCTCGGCGGCCCACTCGAAGGAGAGTGAGCTGGGCTCCTCCGCGGGCGCCGACGAGGCAGCCTCAAAGCCGTCACATCGATCCACGAGCGACCCATCTCTCCTAGACGATACCATCGGGGGTACCCTCCGACGGCGATGCATCGCTGGAAGTCCACTGACGCAGCTGCACTTGATGGAAGAAGTCGATTTGCATCCCATAGGCGGGGATCGTCGCCTGGTGACTGAACAGGCGGCCGTGCGCATCGCGCGACGGCTGCGCCGAGAGCAACAAGCCTTGCTGGCGGTGAGCACGAACCACACAGCCACTCGACCGTTGTGTCAGCAGCAGCCCCCACCTCCTCCTCGATTGCCCGCGGATGCGTTACCGCTCGTGCGCACTCGCTCTCGGGCCTCGCTCCTCACCTCCCGATGCGGGTCGTTGTTGGAGGCGGTGCTCGTCCGCATGCACAATCGACGAGGGTCGTTAACCGCAAGCGTTTCGGCGACGTCGAGCAGTGAGCTGCTGCAGGGATTGGCGGCGGCCTTGCTACAAGATGCCGAGGAGGCCATCACCCTGGCGCCCCAGTCGCTCATCGTGCGGAAGTCGTCGCAGTCGCAAATGGCGATGACGGACACAAGCATCCACCATTTGCCCCCGGCCATGCAGTCTCCCTCATTTCTGTCTGGCAGCTTTGCGACGAGGGGCGCGCCGCTGTCGTTGCCACCCTTGTGCCATCGTGCGCCCGCCGTCAATGACATGGCGCTCGAAAGTCTTCTCCCGCCCACGCACCACGCCTTGGCCGTTCAGAGCAGCAAGACCGTGTCGCCGGCCGTCTCGTCCTCCGCAGGACGGACCTCGTCAGCCGTCGCCGCGTCGGCGAGGTCTCGAGCCACGACGAACGCGGCCGCGGTCGGTTATCTGAGTCGTGCCGACTTGCGAAAGGAACTTTCCATTGTGTTGTCGGACCTCTCGCGCCTGATCGAACAGCTGGCCGCGCGCGGGGTGTTGCAACTCAGCGCCTCGTCCTCGCTCATGGCGACCAGCCCGTCCGGGGCGCCCCTTCCCATGATTGGCGGCACCCCTGGCCTGGCCCTCGATGCCGACTCGGTGGCCGATCCCCGTGGAGAGGCGCTGCGATATACCTTGAGGGTCGCCACGCAACTTCGCATGCGATACTCCGACGCCGTTTCATCGGGCTACGCGCGCACTATGGAGCGTGTGAACAGGATTTTGGTTCACAGTGCCGCACGCGCGTTGCACTGGGACGCGCTACAACGACTCCGAGAGCTATGGCCCTCGGCCGCCAGTAGCAAGGCATCGTCGAGCGCAATGGGCTCCAGCGGGGTGACGCCCGCCTCGGCCGTGCTAGCGCAGGTCACGTCGGCGTTGATTTGCGTCCATTTGCACTCTCGACTGTACTACGCGCTCCGCGTGCAGGACCTCAGTCTCAACACCGACGATCGACAGTTTCGCACCGACGCCATGGGACGAAACGTCAACCGAGGTGGGGGTGGTGGAATTGACCCCTCGTCGATGCTGCTGGGCGCGCTATCAGGTGCGGCCACGGCGGCGGCTGGGCCGCGGAACACGACGACGGCCTCGATGGAGCTTCGACGCCTTGTCAACGATGCGATGCGAAGTTATCAAAATTTCCTTCTGGCAAGCGACCCGGACCTTCGCGTGTTCCCGCTCGATCCTCTGCATCAAGAGTCGTCGCGCGTCGGCGAGATGCACCCGCTCGTGCAGGAGCGCCTTTGCTGGCGCTTTGGAAAAGTCCAAGATGGCCCGAAGGCCATTTCCTTCCGTCCGAACTTACTTTACTTTGTCAAGCCGTTGTACGCGGCGGCGGCCCCCCCGACGACCATGACGACCGCGAGCGCCGCCGCGCCTCCGTCCAAAATGGGAGCCGCTGCGGCGAGTTCGCCGGTGACTTCGCTGCCCCATTCACGGCAGGCGGTGTCGAAGACCGGCGGCCCGTCTCCCGGCAGCTTGTTGGAAAGCCCTGGACCGGAACTAATGACCTCCCATAGTGGTATGGTGAGTTTCACGTCGGCCGCGCCCGAGAAGTCAGTCGCAACGGCCGATAGCATGATGAGTTCGCCCAGCAAGCGCGAGCCCTCCAATAAGGGCATGCCCTATCATCACGGCAGCAGCAACGCGCCATCGTCGACGGATGCGTCGTTGAATCGAATGTCATCGTCGCAGCCCGTCGTTGGTTTTGTGCTCGTTGAACTTGGGTTTCAGTATGCCAATTACGCCCTGGACATTACGGTGGCGGACGGTGGGCTTCCCGTCGCGGCGGCGGGACAGCAAGCCAAATTGCTGCGTCACAAGCTTCACTTCGCGTCGTTTTTCTACGACGCCTTCGTCGCGCGCGTCGCCAGCACGGTGTCGAACCGCACGTCCGCCGTCTACGGGGAGCGTTACTACCACGCGGTGGCGGCCGCGCTCGTCCAGCTGTATCCGGAGCCCCCCAACCACAGCGTCAACTGCATTCTCGAAGTCCCTTCCAGCAGCCAGAAGGTTAAATCGCTGGCGGACTACCTTCGCGCGTCCGCGGCGTCTGCGGCGAGGGCAATGGGCATGCCCCCCACCGAAGAGCTGGAGGGTGGCGTCGGTGTCACGAGCACGTCGCTGGCGCGCCCGGTGTCGCCACCGGGTCAAGCCAGCCTGACCTACAACGTTGTCGCTTTTATGACCACCACCGCGAGCGACGCGCGGTTCTACATCATGCTCACCTCCACGCGCCCACCTGAATCTATCGTCGATGAGGCGCGCGCCAGACGGCACAGTGGGAAGCTGAAGGAGCTCGGGCACCGCGTGGAAGACGAATTGTTGCAGCAACTCCGGAAAGAAACGGCGGCTGCCAGCGGCCGAGCCTTGTGGCAGGCTGCGTTCGACAACATGGCCGCCGAACCGTCGCGCAAATGCGTGAATCTCATTTCCAGCCTCGTCGCTGACGACCTTGAAGTGCTTTTAGGTTTCGTCACCTCCGTAAAACTCACGGCGGACTTGGAAACGCTACGCACCGCGGATCGTCACGCGCAGATCGACTGGAGGGCCGCGGTCACCACTGGCCATATCGCGAAGCTTGCGAGTCGTATCGGGACTGGGGGCGCACCCATGGCGCTCCGGGCCCACGGCGCGACCGTCGCGCGGGGGTCTCAGGAGCTGTCATGGCGCGTTGCCGTGCGCCATGCTGCCCTTCTCGCACCGCGGCCTGCATCCCCGTCTCCCCCGTCGGCCAAGCAACCCCTTGCTTACATCGTCGTGAAGTCTGCCGACCATTTTGTGGTGGCGACGATCGGTCCCAAAGTGCGGCAACGCAATCTGGAGAATCGCCGCCGGACGCGGCGCATCGGGAATTCTGGTCGCTCCGCTGCAACGAGCAGCGACGATTGTCGCGAAGAATTGCGATCCACCGACGGTGGTGGAGAAGACGATCCACTCCACCACCACAGTGACATGCGACATGGCGCTGCTGCACGGCCTTCCACGGACGGCGCTGCCGCCCCATTCGACGACGACGGCTCGGAAGGGGCCGAGGACGACGTCGACGGTGAGGAGAAGGAGGAGGAGGACGACGACGACGCGTTTGGCGTTGAAAGGAGCGGCACTGATCTGTTCAGCAGCAGCTGGAGTGCCAGCAGTTGCCATCGGCCGCCACCGCCACCTGCCGGAACACCGCCCACGCGATGGTGTATTCGCGACATGGCTCTCTGCCGGCAGCGCCTCATGCACGGCACCCTCGACAGTGTCGGATTGAGAGTCGAGGAACGACGCACCGTGGATGAGCTCCTGGCAGGAATGTGGCAGTGCCTGTGGCTCAGCACGCTGCCGACATCAGCGGGCTCCTGATTGGTGAGGGGTTTTTGTTTTGCGTTTCATTTTTTAAAGAAAACCCTAGGGCAGGTTATTGGTTGGTCTTTCGTTCTTCGACAATGAAACACACAGCGACATGACGCTGGGGTCGGTTTGTGTTGGCTGTGGCATTTCGTGATCAGATAGTCCCTTCCGTGAGCGTTCCGAAATGACCGGCGTGGCGCCATCGTGTAAGAGACTCCCCGGCGCGGATGACGGCGTCGCGGTGTCCATGCCGTCACCGTCGGCTCCATCTCACGGAGCATCGTCGGCTGCACGGGCGCCGTCGGTAGCAACAAGGCGGTCCACTATTTGTCGTTTCTTCATCGCCCTGATCGTGTTTGTGGTCGTCTTTCAGGTCGTGCTCGTAGAGATGACCCTCATGGAGCCGAACGACGAGGCTCCTCCGCCAGTCGCATCGAACGCTGCGCCGACTCACACGGGAGGACGAAAAGAACGTGGCGATGAACGTCCCTTGGATGAACCGAGCCCGCCGACGACAGGCCATCCCGTCCGAAAGACGGCAGCAGGCGGCAACCAAGCGAGCCGCCGGACGCCGTACCAAGAATGGTTCGCGTTGCCCCCGGGCTGGGCTTCCGCTGCAACGACGCCAGCCACCACCAGCTCGACCGTGAGAGCCCCTCGCCAGGCGACCCCGACGACAGTCGAGACTGCCGTTGTCGCCTCCGAACCACCCGCAGACTCGACCACCACGACGACTGCTTCTGACGCTTCGACCGGCGGGGCGGACGGTCGTAACGTGGTGCAAGGCGCACTTCCAGACGAAGAAGAAGGGCGCGGCAGTCGCGGGGCTGTTGGGGAATCGCGAGCGCCGCCAAACTCATCAACGGATGCGCAGCCACCATTGCCAGATAGCACCGGTGCGGAGAGGTCGACGAAAATGGCTGATGCCGTTCTAGGCATTCCTACTTTTCCACCGTGGACTGGCACTCTAAATGCGGCTGACCTCTCCGCCACCAGCCTGGTGTTCCGAGAGCGCCTGTCGCGCACGGCCCTCGTCGTGCTCTGCTACAACCGCCCGACCCACCTCACCAACGCCCTGAAGAGTATCGAAAATGCGACGTGGTCCGACCACGTGACCAAGTTTGTGTCGCAGGATGGCGACGAGGTAGAGACACAAGCCGTCGCCATGTCCTTCGACGCGTTTCGCTACTTGAATCACCCCAGGACGCTCAGCGAGGAGTATGTCTCACCTTCGGGCGAAACGGTGCCGCGGCCGGGCACGCAATTCTTGGCCCAACACTACAAGTTCGCCTTGGACATGGTCTTCAACCACAGCAACAGTCGCAACGAGACGATGTCGGTGTCTGCCGCCGACGCGAGTAGCCGTGGCGTCATGGAAGGGTTTCGTGACGCTTCTCCTCGCACCACGGGGTTTGATTACGTCATTGTGTTGGAGGACGACATGATCGTCTCGAAGGACATCATCCCATGGTTCGTTTCCCTCGCGCCCCTGCTCGACCGAGACCCCTCACTCTGGTGTCTATCAAGCTGGAACGATAACGGCATGCCGCATTTGGAACTTCCCGCGGCTGGCGTCTTCCGGACGTCGTTCTTTCCCGGGCTTGGGTGGATGCTAAACAGGAAGACGTGGAAGGCTCTGTCGCCGGTGTGGCCAGCTGACAACTGGGACCACTGGATGCGCGCGACCTCGACCGCGCCGGCGGACGCCTTCCCGGGAGGCACGGTGCAGCCAATGACGGACAGTCAAGGCGGCTCCCAACTTCCCCAGGTCGCTCACGAACGCCGGCATTGCGTCTCGCCTTTTCTCAGCCGCAATCGCAACCGAGGCGATGAGGGCGCGACGGCCAACAAGGACTTCTTCGAAAAGTGGCTGAAGCGAGTCGTGTCGCGCGGGGATGGCAGCGCAGCTGGTGCCGGCGCCGGTGGTCTCCAGGGCGAAGTCGCGGAAGGGCTGTTTCTCGAATCCGACGAAGTGCTTGCGGCGCTCACCGAGCCGAGCTACGATGCGGCTATGGGGCGGCGGCTGGCGACGTGCACCGTCATCGTGTCCGCGGGCGGTCCCGCGGCGGGGTCCGACTGGTCCTATCGTCATGGCGAGGAGGAGGTCTCACGCCGCCGCGGCGATGTGGTGCCCGCTCCCGAGAGCCGCCCGTGCTTTTTGCTGCCGTACGAATCGGCCACGTTCAGCCAACTGGCGCGCAACCTTGACCTGCACCCGACGCCGCGGACACACTACAAGCATGTGACGTGGCTCCGGCGCCCGTCATTCGACGTTTACCTTGTTCACGCGGCACTGTCCCCTTTCGCCCGACCGTTCTCATGGTCAAGGAAGCCGGTTCCGTCGCTGCGGCCGACCATTGCGGAACGCGCCGGGGAGTCCTGCACCACGGTGTGTGGCCGGCTTGTTGAGACCGTCGACCATAAAGACCTCGACCCGACGTCCATTCCCATGTCGGCCGTCGCCGATTGCGATGGCTCGCAGTTCGACTTCATCAACTCCTGTGCGGTCCTGAGCGAATTTTTTGGAGCCGCGGCCTGCGGCGCGGGACGGTGCACTCAAGGATGGGGCCCTGACATTCCCAACGTGGAAGTACGTAGCGGGGTGGGGAGAGAGCCCAACTGCCTCATCACGGAGGAGGCGTCACGCTGCGACGCGTCGCACCCCGCCACCAAGCGACTCTGCCCGTGCGTGTTTCCCAACGGGGCGACTGCCTCGGCGAAGGAGGGGGAGGCGAGGGGGAGGGGGCGGCGGCGACCTGGGGAGGAAGGAGCGGCTCTGCGAGGAGGTGCAGCCAGCGCGCCAAAGTCGACGCAGCCGTTGCTGATCGCCGCGCAAAATAGCGGTTTGAGCTGTGATGAGGTGTGCGAGCAGGCGGCCGGCGCGGGGACGGCCCACGGAGAGGCATCCATGGTATGCGACCCCACGCTTGGCCATGTGGCGAACGACTGTGCGCTGCTCAAGAAGCTCTTTTCCTGTCAACAGTGCAGCGTCAACAGTGGAGGCGACTTACCAAATTTTGTGACGGCGCAGGAGGACGGCAACCACGGCCGGTGCCTCATCTTCCAGCCGCATGAGGCCGAGGAGCGGTTCACGTGCGATGGGCGGCATCCCCACACTCGAAGGCTGTGCCCTTGCGTGGCCAAAGGGTGATGCATGGCGGAGTGGCGAAGTCTTTTCCCCCTCGCGGAAGGGGACATTGACGGCAAGGACACAGTGGGGGCACACACACATGATTACGTCACCCACGACGGTCGTCCTCGCGCTCACCTCTCGACAGTTGTCGTAAACCCCACACTGTTCACACTTGGTACTGACCTGTGTCCCCCCCGCCTGGGCCACGTCATCGTCCTTCCTACCAACCCCCGTTGCCTTTGGTTATCCACGAGGGGGAAAAAACCTCCTCGATTCGCTTTCTCCCTTTCTGCTTTCAAAAGATTGCAGCGACTATTCGCCTTCACCCCCTCGAATGCTGTCGTCCCTGCGTGAGTGGGCCTCCTCTCCCAGGGTGCAGGTGACGAGCGCCATCGCGGCCGCCGCGGCCGCGGGCATCGCAACTTTGGGGTTTTACTTGCGAACGCGAGCGGCGTATCAGCGCCTCGCCCACGACGTTCATCAGACGATCGAGCGATGGATGACTCTGAGGAATACAATCGAGGCCGTCAACGCGGATGAGTTTAGCCCGGGTGCGAGCAGCGGCAGCTCACCCGGCATCAATATTGTTCCGGGTCAACGCGTGCAGGTGATGGCCGCGTCCGAGGTTTCCAACAGCTCGCTTTGGGACGCGAAAAACACCGACTATTGCGGCTTCTTCGGCACGGTGTTCAAAGTGGATGCGGATGACGGGGACGTCGACGTACGCTTCGATGACGGCGTGACGATCACGTGCGACGTGAAACACCTTCGCGCCGTGTCGTTGAAGCAGCGCCAGCTGAAGGAGCAGTCGGACGACATGAATGACCGGATGTTGACCCTGCGTAAGCGTGTCGGCCCCCTCGATCGAGCCGCGCTCCTGTCTGGGGACATTCAGTCTTAACAAAAGCGGCCACAAGGGAACTTGGGGATGGGAAGGATGTGTCGAGGTTCCAGTACTCACTCGCTTTCTCTCTCTTCTCTTTGACGTCGCCACACACCCGCACATCCCGCCAGCGTCCGCTGATAATCACCAACCCGGGCTGGCGGCCCCCCGTAAAATCAGTTCTACATTCCTTCCTTCCCCTCTCTCACCTTTTTTCTTCCCTTCGACCCTCTGAAGGAGAACAGATAACTGTTTCTCCACTCGCGACGTCCCATCGGTCGTCATCCCCGCGATATCTTTGGGTCAGGGCAACGACCACGCAGCCAGGGGCAACCGGAGCCTCGGTGCAATTTTCCCTTTCCGCACAAAAACGGCCCCCTCTGCTCAGCCCAGGATGATGTTCACGGCCTTCCGCGCATCACCGAAGTAACAGTGGGCCCCCGATTTTTTTTTCCAGTTTGCGCATTCGAGCTACTTGCACGGATGCACGGGCCCGCGTGAATGACTCGCCGTGGTTTCTCCCTCTAGACGCCACCACTACGTTTTCCAACATGCAGTCGAACTGCTCAACTATTGTTGCGGCGTTCAACCTATCAATCTCTTCTTTTTTTTGGTCTCAGCTTTCGCTATTGTTTCTCGCTCGATGATTTTATCATTGAAACCAGCGACATCTTTCAATCGATTCAAAAATCTTGTCGACCACACAGCGAGTCTTTAAGAAAGGAAGGTGACCCAAACCGTTTGCTTTCCCACGTCGCGATCGGTCACGGACACACAGGCAGCCCTACTCTCTCTTGCCATGGCGACCGTCGCGACCCTGACGTGCGCATCCGTTGATGTCGTGGGCATGTACCGCCACACGAGCCTCTCCCGCGTGCACCAAAGCACGCAGTGTTTCCTGTGTCAAACTGCCGTGGCCGGCGCAGGTGGGGCCGGAGTCGCATCGACACCGGCGACGACGGGCAGCAATGCCGCCCACGGCACGACGTCGCTGCAGCAGCAACATCGAATTCGCACGCACACACGCTGTGGTGCGTGCTTTCATGACACGTGCTATCTGCAGTTTTGCGCTCGGCAATCCAAATCAGGCGCGGCAGCGGGGACCACGGTGCCACCGACTTGTCCTTCGTGCGGCAGCGGCGAGGAGCCTCTCATTGTCGTGGATGCCTTCTCGAGCCCGTTCGTGTCTTAAAAAGCGAGGCCCCAGGCGGCTCACACGCGTGGTCGTGTTGCTTTTAGGTTTCGTTTGCACCAAGTCGACTCAATCAAGCAAACGTCGAACGTTTGTTCTCCGCCCTTGTACTTTGGATGACACGCTACATCTTTGCTTTCTCCCTCGTCTCCGTGCTCCAGTAAAATACCCACACAAAACAAAGGAACGCAAGGTACTCTCCCCTCGCGTCGGTCGGATTGGTCAGAGGTGTAGAAAGAGATATGCCTTTCATTGATGAAGAGACCAAGGCGATCTGCTGGAGACCCAAACAGGCGTTGATTGAGTGCATCGTGAAGACGAAGTGCTTCGAGGAACATCAGGAAGTCGAGCCCTGCATTTCGGCGTCCCAGTGTCTTGTGGAGAGAAAAAACTGGGTGCTCTGCAAGGCGAACGCCATCAACCCGAGGTATCGCCTGCGCGGAAATCCCTACGATACCGCCTCTGAGGATGCGAAAAAAATCGAAGCCCGGAATGAGCGAATTCGCCGACGGCAGCTGGAAGAAGAGGGATTCTGAGAACGCGCAACTGCTCTCTCTCTCTCAGTTTTGTCTGGGCGCGAGTCAAGGCGGAAGGAA
>ERZ1292630.507-Hain-H41-02um-R3-507-length-40389-cov-168_pt1 | contig 40389 bp, 46 predicted proteins | sample MGYA00564408_ERZ1292630 | MGnify/ENA primary metagenome ERZ1292630 (study PRJEB36523, sample SAMEA6512641) | groundwater metagenome | collected 2019-01-08 | study: AquaDiva: Metagenomics assemblies of 32 groundwater samples
ATACCGGGCGCAACAGTCAACTCAGGTGGCTTGATTTTAGGGGAGCACTACAATCACCGCCAGCGATCCTCCGGTGAACACTAATCTTGGATAAGACCAGGCCTCCAGATCCGATAGGCGTGCGCTTAGTCTCCACCTGTTTGACTCCCCATCGTTCCAGTGAATGAATAATGTCGTGAGGGGCTTTGCCAGAACCTCTCTTTAGTATCATTCTTGGCTCTCACAGAAATGTGCGTGCTTGTCTTTACGAAGATCAAGTCGTATCTCTAGATAACAAACATGGAGGTGGTGATGAAAGTGCTTGGATATACGCATGCCCATTCGCTGGATCAATTCAACCTGCAACCCATGGAGTTGCCTGATCCGACACCCAGTGGTCGAGATTTATTAGTTGAGGTGAAGGCCGTTGGGTTGAATCCTATCGACTACAAGGTTCGAACCAGGCGATCCGGCTCCGCCGGACAGCCTGTCATCTTGGGGTGGGATGCAGCAGGCATCGTGCGTGCCCATGGCACGGATGCAACGCGGTTCAAAGTTGGTGACGAAGTCTTCTACAGCGGGGATCTCAAGAGGGCCGGTTCCTACGCAACGCGGCAACTGGTGGATGAACGGCTAGTGGCCTTGAAACCGAACACCCTCTCCTTTACGGAAGCGGCGGCGCTTCCTCTGACCAGCTTAACGGCCTATGAGATGCTCTTTGAAAAAATGGGCCTCACCGGGTCGGATCGGCGGACGATCCTGATTATCGGTGGCGCCGGCGGCGTTGGGTCACAAGCGATCCAGCTGCTCAAGTTGAAAACCCCCATGACGGTGATTGCCACAGCTTCACGACCAGAGAGTCAGCAGTGGGTCAAAAGTCTTGGCGCTGATCACGTGGTCTCTCATCAGACCTTTGTGGCTGATATACGAGCACTGGGGATGAAGTTTGTGAACTTCATCTTTAGCACGACCCATTCGGGTGAGCATTGGTCGAAGATGGCTGACATCATCGCTCCATTTGGAGAAGTGGGGATCATCGATGATGGAGATGGACTGGATCTCTCAGTGTTTAAGTCGAAATCGGTGAGCCTGCATTGGGAACTCATGTTCACAAAGTCGAGTTTCGACTATCGTGCGGCTTCTCAGGGGGAAATCCTCGAGAAGGTGAAGAGCTTGATTGAGTCCGGCAAGATGCGTACGACGGCCAACCGTGTATTGACTGGACTGACGGTCGAGAATATCCGCGCTGGCCATACAATGTTGGAACAACATACCAATGTTGGGAAGGTCGTTGTGCAGCTATGAGTGCCATCCTGTGCTAGTTCGTTCTGTGGCCCCTCGACAGTTTTCCGATGGGCTCAGCTTTATTAAAGCGTCTGACGGGGCTTGGTTCAACATCGCTCACGGTATGGTTGCGAAGGTGCTTTCCTATGATTCGACTTCTCGCAGGGTGACGTTTCTCGTGCGTATTGCCGCAAGGACGAGGTATGCGCCGCATCGCCATGCGGCGGCAGAAGAATGCTGTGTCCTCGAAGGGGGTTGTCTCTGTGGTGGACGTGAGCTCGCCGTCGGCCACTATCATCGCGCCGAAGCCGGGACGGAGCACCACGATACCTCGTCCGATGACGGATGTCTGCTGCTCGTGATTTCCTTTCCCCAGAACGAGATGTTGCAATAGCGCTTCGCCTGGCGCCGTTTTCCTTTCGCTCATAAATCCAAACAAGCCGGTCGAGTTGTAGAGCAAAGAGGAACAGAGCTGTCTGGGTTGCGATCTCTGCCGAAGCGTGCTACGAAAATATAATTCATGCTACGGATGAGAGGGAGGCTGTATGGACGAGTTGGTTCGGTTCGGCGTGTCGTTGGATCAGCGTCTCTTGGCGGAGTTCGACCGTCATATCAGGCGGAGGCATTACACGAATCGCTCGGAGGCACTCCGTGATCTGATTCGCAACGATTTGGTCGGAGATGAGTGGGATGACGATAAGGAGACGGTCGGCACAATTACGTTTGTGTACGACCATCATGTGCGAGACCTGACGAGCAAGTTGACCGATATTCAGCATGATTATCACGGGCAGATTCTTTCGGGGATGCATGTGCATCTCGATCACAATCATTGTCTTGAAGTACTGGTGGTGAAGGGGAAGGGAACGGATATCAAAAAGGTGGCGGATGCGTTGGTGTCGGTCAAGGGTGTGAAGCACGGGAAGTTGACGATGACCACGACGGGAAAATTTCTTCGCTAGCAGTTGTCCGATGAACCATATATTGAGCAAACGATTGTTGTCCGTGACTTTGTGTGTGTGCCTGGTGTCGGCCCTCTGTTGGGGAGACAGTGCATCGGCGCATGATCCCGACGAGCCTGAGCTGGAAGTGCCGGAAGTGGCCGTGCTCGGTGAAAAACCTGTGGCGGCGTCTTCTCAACAATTCATCCCTGACAAAGAAGTTATCCTGCAACCTCAAGGACGTCCTGCGCAGATCCTTCGGCTGATCCCCGGCTTTGTGGCCGTGGAACATTCCGGTGGCGCGGGGAAGGCGGATCAATACTTTCTTCGAGGCTTCGACGCAGACCATGGGACAGACGTCGGCTTCTTCCTCGATGGGATGCCGATCAATCTGCGAACCCATGCGCATGGGCAAGGCTACACGGACCTCAACTTCATCATCCCGGAGACGATTGAAGGAGTTGATGTCCACAAGGGCTCGTACTTACCGGAGTATGGAGACTTTGCGACAGCGGGGGCGGTGAATTTTCGGACGCGTAACATGGTGAAAGAAGGAGTCATTCAGGGAGCGGGTGGGGAATATAGCACGCAGCGGTACCTGCTCATGTTCTCTCCGACTAAAGACCGCGTGCGTACCTTATTCGCCGCCGAGGGGTTCTATACGAATGGCCCGTACCTCAACGACAATCAATATTATCGGACCAATCTGTTGGGCAAGGTCACGACGAATCTGACCGGAAGAGACGAGGTGAGTTTCAAGGCAACCTTCCTTCATTCCAAATGGGATGGTTCCGGTGAAATTCCCTTCCGTGCAGTGAGTACGGGTCTTCTGGACCGGTTCGGTTCCATCAATCCGTATGAAGGGGGCAACACACTCCGAACGACGGGGAACTTGAACTATCACTATGACACCACCACAGGTGGTCAGTTGTTTGCGAACGCGTACGGCCAATACTATCGACTGGATCTGTTCACGGATTTTACATTCTTCCTCAATGATCCGGTCAATGGCGATGGTTTTGCTCAGTTCGATCGCCGGGCTATCTATGGTGGCGACCTTGGTTTCAAGCAGCGGATCGAACTGCTGGGCATGCCGATCATTGGGACGGTGGGGTTTCAGACGAGAGTCGACGATGTTCATACAAAGTTGGGGACTCAGACCCTGCGGACTTCGACCAGGACCACCATAGACAGTGATGTTCGTAGCGTATCCTATTCTCCTTTCATCAAGGCTGAAGTCCAGCCGTTTTCATGGCTGAGGCTTTCTGGAGGGGTGCGAGGGGAGTTTTTCACATTTGATGTGAGCAACCGTTGTACGACTTGTGTCGAGCAACCAGACGGTCGAAAAGGTTCCGGCATTGTCCTTCCGAAGATGAGCATGATTTTTGGGCCTTGGGCCAGGACGGAGTTTTTCGTCAACTACGGCGAAGGGTTCCACAGCAATGACGCCCGATCAGCGATAGCCATCGGAGCCTCTCCGCTGGCGAGGGCGAGAAGCTACGAAGTCGGGGTTCGCTCAAGACCATGGGGCCCGGAGGGGCTTGAGTTGATCGCGACGGCATGGCGACTGGATCTCAAGTCGGAACTCGCTCTGGTCGGCGACGAGGGGACAACAGAGATTCGCGGTGCTACCAGACGCCAGGGGGTGGAAGTTGCTGCTCGGGGGCAAGTCTGGGGCCCGTTCTATGTTAACGGCAGTTTTACCTGGACCCATGCGGAGTTTCGCAATGGCGATGCCATTCCGTTGGCACCGGAATACACCGCCTATGGAGCGGCCATTCTACAATGGCCTGAAGGGCTCACCTCGCAACTGCAGGCCACGTATCTTGGCGTTCGCCCCCTCATCGAAGATCGAAGCATCAAGTCGCCTTCGTGGATCACGTTCGATCTCTCGGAGCGGTACCGTGTGCCGGTCAAGTTGCCGCATGGACGGCTGGAAGCGTTTCTCTTTGTTCAAAACCTATTCAATACCAAGTGGGAACAAGCGATCTTCGCGTTTGAATCCCGACTCCGCAATGAGGGAGCCGGAGTCAACGATATTCACTTCGTGCCGGGCAATCCGAGGACGGTGATGGCCGGAGTCGCGTGGTACTTTTGAACTGCCGAATGGTTTATGTTGCATGGCGAATCGCTGAGGTGAATGCATCAATCTGAACGTGTACTAGCGACGCACATGCATCACTGATCATGATGATACCGAAGACTCTCCCACGAACGTTTTTCAACCGTCCTACACTGGCCGTGGCTCGGTCGCTGGTCGGCAAGTACGTGGTGCGTGAGAACGAGAGTAGGACTATTACTGGGAGAATCATCGAAGTGGAAGCCTATGTTGGCTCGCAGGACAAGGCCTGTCATGCGTCAAAAGGGAGGACGGCAAGGACGGAGGTGCTGTTCGGCCCTCCAGGGATATCCTATGTCTACCTGATCTACGGTATGTACCACATGTTGAACGTGGTAGCGGAGCGGGCTGAATTTCCAGCTGCTGTGTTGATCCGGGCGATTGAAGTCGACGGCGAATTGATCGATGGTCCAGGGAAGCTCTGCCGCGAGCTAGGGATCGATCGGTCGTTGCATCGACTCGACATGACGCATGGAAGTCAACTCTGGTTCGAAGACCGCGGTGAACGGGTATCGCGTACACAGGTTGGAACGTTCCCTAGAATCGGTGTCGATTATGCAGGGGCCTGGGCAAAAAAACCGTGGCGGTTTAGATTGCTTGAGAGCGGGGCATAGGGGGCACGATTGACCAGATAAGACTTGTGATCCAGTGAGCCAACAAAAAGGGGAAGTCCGGTTTCCCAGGACTTCCCCTTTTCATATGTGGCGAATCTGTCGTTAGTCGATTTTACGATCACCGGTAATTTTGGTTGCAGAGGTCACCGGTGGAGCAATGGTGATCTGAGGTCCCTGGACATTTGGAAGTCTGCCGGCACCCTGTCCTTCCGTGATACGCTCATTATCGGTTTTCATCAGTTTCTGTTCCGCGTTCTTGACCGAATCTGCGGATTTCAGCAGTGAGGAGGTTCCGTACGCATCCGATTGGCCTGGATCGTTTGCTGTTGGTTGGCCGGTCACGGGGCTGCCGGAGTTCTTCATCGGATAACCGTCATGTTTGGGGAGCAGTGCCGGATTGGCCGATGCCATGGAAATTCCAAATAGGACTGCGGAGGCTGTTGCAACTACAACGGTCAAGAGTTTCATACCCATTCTCCCTTTGAGCTATGACAATGGATAAACATCATTCAGCGTATTCAATTTGGATGACTCTATCTGAGGCGTGAATCATAGCGATGGAGGGTCATTCTGTCAAACGGGTGAGACATGACGGACAGTATCTCTCGAATCCCACTGTGTTGTGATGAGCCGTGGGTGGTGAGAGCGAGAAAAGGACAGACGTATCAGCTCGGTCGACGAGCGGGACGGCGTCCACGCCCACGGTGCCGAAATGCCGGTCCTCGGCTGACACCAGGCAGACGGATGGTGACGGTCGTGCCCTCGCCGGTCGCGCTTCCGATCGCAATGGACCCACCGTGTTCTTCGATGATTTTCTTAACGCTGGGGAGACCGAGGCCAATACCTGAGCTCTTCGTGGTGAAAAAGGGTTCGAAAACTTTGTCGACGATTTCAGCGGGAATCGGAACCCCATCGTTCTTAATGAGAATCTGAACTTCAAACCCCCGTCCGGCACGATGCTGTGAAACCTGGATATGGAGGTGGCCGCCTGGAGACATGGCTTCACACGCGTTCCTGAAAATGCTCAAGAAGGTCTGTTGGAGCTTGGCTTCATCGCCGCGCACCGGCGCAATGATAGTCGCGTAGTCTTTGGTGACCTGAATACGAGTCGCTTCCAGGTCGGTTCCGACCACCACGAGGGCGCTTTCGAGTACTTCCGGAATGCGGCAGAGATGGCGATTTAGTTCGAGCGGCTTGGCGAAGTCGAGAATCTCATTGAGGATCGCCTCAATCCGGATCAAGTCACGCATGGCATTCTCAACCCGTGTCTGAGGGTCGAAGTCGAGGATCCCTTCACCGGTCACTTCTTCGAGTTGCGAGCGAATGGATGCGAGCGGCTCGCGAATTTCCGTCGCCAAGAATGCGCTGAATTCGCCAATCGCGGCCTGACGTTCTTGTTTTCGAATGATTGGCTCAGACGGGACGGGTATGGGTGACCATGGGCCCGCAGTTCCATCGGGATCCGTCGTCGGAGCAGGAGCGGCAGCCTGTGGCGCCGGTGCCTGTAAGAGCTCCGCGAGTTTAAGAATAATGGGCTCCAGCGTGCGGGCATCGGTCGTCTGATATCGTTGTGGATCCTTCGATCCCAGTGTAAAGGTCCCGCCGACCTGGCCCTTGACGAAGAAGGGGATGACAAGTGACGACTGAAACCGGTCCTTGAAGAGATGTTTGTGATCGAGAAAGCGACCTTGGGTAGATGCCAGATCATGATCCACGCGTGGTTTACGATGGCGGACGGCCCATCCCGCCGCCGAACTGTCGAGCGTCAGGCGTTGACCGGGCTTTAAATCTTTCTTGGCGTCTTTGGGGTCGAGTTTCACATCGCCGGCAGATCCCAAGACCTCGACATTGCCCGCCAGCGGATCGTAGCAGCACGCCCAGGCTCGATCATAGGCCACATATTCATGCGCGTCGGCCAACACCGACTCGATCTTTTCTTGGAGTTCTGGTGAAAAGTGCTTGGCCATCGGCGGAAACAAGTCCGCTCCGGTTTGTTGAGGAGGACTCGGCTCCTGGGTGACGTAAGAACGACTCAACATCACGCTGGTGTTGAAGAGTCCTTCGCGGTCCAGTGTCTTGGTCATGCCGTCGCACATCTGCTCCAGCTGAGATTTGTCCTTTTTGGAGAACGCGGCGTTCTCCTTCCGTCCGATGACCAGGCACCCGTACACGGTATTGACATGGCGAAGCGGAATGATCAGCAGAGATTTCGCCCCGGGGGTGATCACCCGCAGGCGGATGGCACGCCCACCGTCAGGATCTTGGGTTGTCGGAGTCAAGGCGGCGGCACGTTGCGTCGAGAGCGTGCGGAGAATAGCTTGGACATCTCTCGGTGTGAATCCGCGCGACGCATGCTCAACAAGCGGGCCATTTTCTTGGTGGAAGATGGCCGCCATTGCGGCATCTGTGCCGATGTCGTTCAACGCGGCATTCAACGTCCGTTGAAGAAGCGTTTCCGGGGCCGGTTTGGTTTGAGCAGGTACAGTAGTCATACGTTCAACTTTGAACCGAGGTATTGTAGCGGGAACGTTTATGAATAGCTACTCTCTCCATGACCGTGGGCACACTGACGATCAATCCCTCGGCATTTTGTCGGGGTCGAGTTCAACCAATCGCAATCGCCCATTGGCGATGTGGTCAGTTTTATAGATCCGATCACCAATCTGGATGGTTCCGATCAGAAGATTGCCGGTGATGACGAAGGTGAAGTCGCCTTGGACAGGAGGCTTGAAAGTCCCGCGAATGACGGCGGTGTTGTTGATACGGGAGACCGTGGAGCTGACGTCCAGTTCAGGGTTGGTATTATCGAAGAGCTCAATGGTGATTCTAGGAAGCGGTCTGGCTCCTGCATCCTTTAGGATCTGGAGGAGTGGGTCGTCGAGTGTGATCTCTCGTTCGCGAAGCATCCATGGCTTTGGTGGTATCGGTGGTTGGCCAGTGGAGGAAGACGTCAGGACGGAGTGCCACAAGCCTTTTGGTGTCGGTGGCTCATCAGCCCACGCAAGCGGGCCAACCATGATCCCCACGACTACAGCGAGGAGAACATAACTGAATCGGTGAATCACAGAATCGTCATTCCGGGCTAGCCTCACAAGCCGCGCATTCTATCAAACGTGACATCTCGACGCGATCATGCCACAGGGAGGGCCGGAAGCCGACCCTCCCTGTGGCGTAACGGTTAAGGGATAGTTCTACGAGACTTTCCTCAAGAATCGTTACCTGATTTATCGTCTGAGTCCTCATCCGAGTCGCTATCCGAATCCTCATCCGCATCATCGCGTGACTTTGCACGAGGATCTTTCAAGTCGTTGGGAGCTGCGGCGGCGGACGTTGCAGTTCCTGTGCGTCAGGCCGCAATGACGTTCCGGACCTCGTTCATGGAGCGGGCAGATGATTTGCCCTGAAGTCTATTCGTATCGAAACCGATACAGCGGTTGTACCTATCCGATCCACTCCCCTCGATCCGAGCGCATCATCCCAATGCTGGTCGCATGCTCCCGATCGGCGCCGTTCAGTTTTTTCCAACACTTGCGATTAGGTAATCGCCAATAATGGACGACAGGGTTGCAGGCACGCAAGTTGCTGTACGCCTACGTAGTGACAGTCATAAGATCGGCGGCGCCACCGAATCTTAGAGGCATACAACCATTTACGGCAATATAAAGAAAAAGAAAGGGAAGGATAATATGTTTGGAGATATGGCGATGATAACAATCTGGGTGTCGTTGAACATGGCGATCATGATGCTGATGATGTTTATGTATCATATAGGTAGAGCGAGTCATAAGGGGAATCACCAAGAGGGGATGGTCTATGAAAAACAGGCCGATTGAAGGCCTGATCGTCAAAAGAGTGTGAACGGGTTGTGACGAGCTGCCTCTGACACACGCACGTGGGACGCCGGTGATTCGGCTGTGCGTGTTGCAACAGTGGAAAGCAAAACGCCGCAACCGGCTAGTAGTAGTTCCGCTTGAACGTAATGTCTTCGGGGATCAATCCGGATTGATAACTTTTGGAGGGCGTCGCGGTTCGTCGGGGACCTCTGCGAGAGGGCTACGGTCGACGGTCCAGCTGTTGAGGATGGTGGTGACCAGACTGATGATCAGTGCGCCACCGACAGCAGGCCAGAACCCTGAGACGGTAAACCCCTTGACCAGGAACGCGGTCAAGCCCAGCAACAAGGCGTTCAAGACTACGAGAAAGAGGCCGAGTGTAAACACGATCAATGGCAAAGCGAGCAGAAAGAGAATAGGCCGCAGGATCACATTCAAGAACGTCAGAATCAGCACGGCGGCAATGCCGGCCGTCAGGCTGTCTGCTTCCAGGCCGGGGACGATTGAGATCGCCAGGAAGACCGCGATTCCTGTGATGAGAATACGCATGAGCGCATGGCGTATTCCTCCGTGGAACGGGGATTCGTGGACAGTTCTCGCAAAACGAATCATCGGCATCGATTACCGAGGCGGTGAAGGGGTTTTGTTGGGTGAATAATGTATCACTGTTGCTGATATCTTTTTGGTCTTGTCGTCTTTGGTCGCTTCGATGATGACCCGGTCGCCTACCGTGGGCGGATCGTTCGACTTGGGGTTACTTTTGTTCTTGAACTTCACCTGCTTACTGAGCAGGACAGGAACAACCGGTCCTTTGGCGGTCTTGATGTCGATGTGTTTGGCATCGATAGCGGTCACAATGCCGAGCACGTGCAGAAGTTCAGGGCTCTTGGCCGAAACCACAGGGGAGAGCCACAAGGACGTGAGCAGGAGCACGTTGACGGTGATGAAGTTGTAATGCTTCGTCATAACGAAGTCTATCGAGCGTATCGGTCGAGTTAGGGGGCCCTGCGGTAGTTCAGGATTACACCACCGTCTCTTTTCTACATGACCACAGCAGACTTTGTCTCACTATACAAATTCTTCAGCGTGAATGCCACCGTACTATTCGGTGGGGTGGTATCGCCGAATGTAAGAAAGACGGGCAACTAGAAGGACGAGGATGGGGAGATGCATGAGCAGGCCACTCAGGCCCATGAACGTTTCGCCGATCCAAAATGTCATGCCGAGGTTGAAGGCCAAGACTCCATAATACAGCCCGACTCCTAGCAATAGCCGCTGAGTGAGTAATTGGGGTGGTGAGAGAGGGGTGAGGCGTCGGTCCAGCGGGAAATAGATAGCCAGTGAAATGAGTCCCACCACAGCCCAGCCGATGTAGTTGGCCACGGGAACACCGAAATGCCAGCCCGGGTCCGGGTAATAGTAGATTTTTCCCAAGAACCAACGGTCGCCGCGTAGGGCGACCGGATCAATCACCATATCGATAAAGGCGAAGAGAAACGTGGTGAGGGCATAGACCCTCCAACTGGTACGCGTACTCAGATTGAAGGTCAACTGCCGTAGAGGAACGCGGGCATGTGTTGGTAATGATGTGAGCGGCAGCAGCAGCCCGAGCGCGACGCAGTAGGAAGCAAACAGCAGGAAGCTGAATGAGATGGAATCCATGAACGGCACGTCGAAAAAATAGAGTTCCTGACCGACCGTCGAGCCATTGTAGAAGTACCAGCCGAATGGGATGCCGGTTCGCGTGGACGAGAACTCACAGACGAACGCCGTTGCCCAGCTGATGAGCCAGAAGCGCCAGGTTCGTGGCCAGCCAATCAGTTGAATCGCGGTGAAGAGAAATGCGGTCAGGAACGCAAAGACATAGGGGCGAAGGAGAATCGTCTTGAGAAAGAGGTCAAAGACTTCCATCAAGTTTTAAGCTGTGAGTTCTTAATGGGGCGGTAATAGCGGAGCCAACAAGCGAACAGGCGTCATGATTGTGCAAGACCTGTTAGCAGGGAGCCTCAGTTCTTGCGGCTTGTGATATACCGCGCGATTTCGCGCAAAGGATCAGCGGAAGGCCCAAACGAAGACAAGCGGTTGATGGCACGGGTCACACAATCGTCGGCTAATTTCTTCGCCCCATCCACGCCGTAGAACGTCGGGTAGGTTTTCTTTCCACGCTCAGCGTCGGTGTTGGGATTCTTCCCCAGCTCTTCTCTGGTGCCGGTCACGTTCAACACGTCATCGGCGATCTGAAAGGCCAACCCGATGTCTTCGGCATAGCCGGTCATATCGTCAAGCTGGTGATCGTTTGCTCCAGCGGCAATGGCGCCCATGCGGACCGCAGCGCGCATGAGCATGCCGGTCTTGTGCTTGTGAATGTTCTGAAGAGTTAGAAGATCGATATCCTTGTTTTCGGCTTGGATGTCGAACACCTGGCCGCCCACCATGCCCATATTGCCGGAGCCAAAGGCTAATTCTTGAATGATGCGGACTTGCCGTACCGGATCGCAGCCCTTCATGAGATCTGGTCGGCTAACCAGGGCGAAGGCCATTGTGAGCAGGGCATCCCCGGCAAGGATGGCCATCGCCTCGCCATACACTTTATGGTTCGTCGGTTTTCCCCGACGAAAGTCATCGTTATCCATGGAAGGCAGATCGTCGTGGATCAGCGAATAGGTATGGATGAATTCCAGCGAGCAGGCGACCGCCATGAGACCGGGCGGAGTTTGGTCCAACGCTTCAGCTGCCGCGATCGTCAGAATCGGTCGCACTCGCTTCCCACCTGCCATCAGGCTGTAGCGCAGACTTTCATGTAGCGCCGTCGGTGGCATCTCGGCCGGCGGGGCCACACAGTCGAGATAGCGATCGACCGCGATGCGTTTCTGTTCCAAATAGTCGGCAATATTCATGAGGACTCGCTCGTGTTAGGGGCTTGGCTTCAACTCGCGCGGAGAGTAACAAACGATTTGGGATGAGTCAAACGGGAGGGGTGGGAGAGGGAACTCGTGGTCTCCTGTGCTCGCACACCGCGCACGCGGGGGAGAGGTGTTTATCCCGTCGCCAAGATCATTGCAATAGGCTCCGGGTCGAATAAGTTCTGTTTGGTGCTCGGTGCATGCACGCGATTATGAGACAATGCGGGTTATGTAAAAGGAATCAGGGCTGGGTGATCGTCATGTGCTCGAGGGTGAATCTTGACGGTAACACTGGATCAGAGGAAAATGCGTCGTGTTTCGCAATGTGTTGGTCCAACAGGAACAGGTGCCGTTCTCACTGATCGGAGTAGGGATGATTGTGGCGCATGATTCTGACGAATCATTGGCGCGTTACAGATTAGTCGAAGATCCGGCTCTTGTACGGACGGCCTAAACATTGTTTGGGCGACGCTTTGCGTCACTTAAACAGTTCCCGGTAAGCGCTCGTAGTTCGAACCGCGAAGCGCATCCCGAATCAGCGGCTGCACAACCTCCGGTTGCTCCGCGCCGCCGTTAATGCTTTACACCATGTCTGCTTTCCGCAACATTATCCGCGTCGATCATGAGGCAAGCCGAACCCATGCGTGGCGGGTCACGGTGCAACGACACAACGATATCGCCGTGAAGACGTTCTCCGATGCAATCCATGGAGGGAAAGGCAAGGCCTTGAAGGCGGCTGAGGCCTATCGAGATGAACTGCTTCGGCGATACTCAGCCTACGTCCATGCCATTTGGGTCCGTACTCGCCTTCGTCGGAACAATACATCGGGTATTCCAGGCGTCGGCAGATACGAACAAGTGGACAATCCAACGACCGGGTCCGTTCGTGTCTTTTGGTTGGCCTCCTGGGTCGACGAACAAGGCGACAGTCGTAAGCGCAAGTTCATGGTGTCTCACTATGGAGAACGCCAGGCTAAGCGTCTTGCCGTCGCAGAGCGTGAGCGTCAGCTGAACCTTGTCTGTGCCACGAAGAGTGGCCGTCTATGATGTCCGACCCTATCGCCACGCATGGTGGGGAGCGTTCAACTCGCCTTCCTGTTGAGGCGCTACGGTGATCGAACAGCATCAGCGTGTGATTCTGACGAACGATCTGACTGCGGTAGGGGATTGAACACCGGTGACGTGGCGACGGTGATCCATATTCACCGTGGGGTAAGGCCCTTGAAGTGGAATTTCTCACGCTCCATGGCGAGACGGCGGCGATCGCAACCATAGAAACCTGATTCGTCCTGTGACTCAGCGCGACATGCCCCACGCACGTCTTATCAAGCAATCTGCATGGTCGACAGGTTTTGTTTTCAGCTCGAACCCTTGTATCGCCGCTTGCTTGTTTTTCCCGCGATTGCCCCGCTATACTCCTACTCTTATGAGTATTCGAAAAGGTGGCGGGGAATGGGAGCCGATGTTGCTCGGGGTTGAGGCCCGCAATTGTAGGGTCTGCCAAGAGAGTCTCTATCGGGACAAAACGATGCTCCGAGGAGGCTGGTCTCGTTGCACAATCTGTGACGAGTTCGTCCATTACAGTTGCCTTGCCAGTGGAAAAGTCTCCTTTCTGAAAGCACGGCCACGGGTGTGCAAAACCTGTCGTTCGGTTCAGGATGGGACAGTCGCTCCTTCTTTGAAGAAGGATGGGCCCCCTGTGGCAGTCCCGTCATGAATTCCTGTTCGTTGTCTCGTCCTGCGCCCTTGCGCCAGGGACGGTTCGGTGTCTTCCCCAACACCATTCAGTGTATGAAGGTCCTGTTGGTCTTGCTGGCCGGCATCGGGCAAAAGCGGTTCTGCTCTCCTTCCGTGTGATCACTATGCCCGGTCAGCTGAAGGTTGATGCGCAAACCTTAAGCCGCGTGAAGGCTGATTGAAACAATTATGGCGCAGGTCATTCGAAGTGGGGCCTTTCTTCAGCAGTGTTGGTCTGTCCACCCTCTGTGTGTGACCGCTAAGCGAATGACGGATGAGAACGCGTTGGTTCTCATCTGCAGTTCATGCAAGTCGGCTCACTATCTGACGGTCGCTACGGTCACGTCGCAAGCAGCCTCGGCCCAACACATGGCGGGAGCAGGCACTTCACGAGACGAGCCGCCGGGTGAAGAGTTCCTCAAGGCTTGCGTTTCAACCCATCATGCCTCTTTGACACTTCGCGAGATGGATGTATTTCAGGATCTGGTGCGGCTGCGCTGTGCTGACTGCCGACGGCAGTACGAACTGACGATTTCGGTGTTTGAAACACGCCACAAGTAGCGTGAGGATGCTGCAAAAGCCCTCCAGCGTCGTTCTCGCATCGCTCAAGGCCTCAACGGATGGAAGGCGAAGGCAAGGTACCTATCCGCTCGCCTGTGATCGAAGCGAGCGGTTCAAGCGAAGCTTGGTATGTACCTCCTTGGCCTATCGCTCACTGCGGCCTCGCTGGGTGAGCTTTTTCAGCATCCTCTGGAGCTATGTTGCATATCATGATGGCCCACTCTACTGTGTTCACCGATGAAGAGACTGTGTTGTTGGCCGACGCACAGTTCTTTCTGAAAAAGGCCGCGATCACGACAAAAATACGAGCCATGCTTGAGGCCACGCATGGCGCATTGCAGAATGAGCTGGCAGGTCTGTCGCTTGTTGCCCCTCCTGATTTCGATCCACACCTCCATCAGCTGGTCAAAGGCGAGCATCTGGAAGATTTCCCGTATCAATACCTTGATTGTCCTAAACACTTCTCCGGCGGGAACACGTTCACGTTCCGGACGCTGGTCTGGTGGGGACATCATGTGGCCTATGCGCTCTTGCTGGAAGGCTCGGAGATCGGGCGATACAAGCGCCAGCTACTCGGTCGATTTCATCAGCTCGCAGGCAAAGACCTCGAAATTTCGCTGGCCCCATCGTTATGGGAGTGGAAATGCGGGGAGGGCTATACGCTGCCGATCACTCATGACCGGAAGGCCCAGATTGCTGCCGTGCTGGCTGAACGGTCGTTTCTGAAGGTCGTGCGCTGTGTGCCTTTGGGTGATCCTCGAGTACAGGAGGGTCAGTTGGCTCAGCTGGCGTGCGAAACCTTTCGGGCACTGTTCCCCCTCGTCACCCCGTAACTTATTTATCCTAATTGTCTCCGGCACCAAACTTGGGTAGACTGGGCCGCCACTCTTTTTGACCTTTGACCGGGAGGAGCCTGTGAAGCAATCGTCATTGCGTGTTGTGGGCTGTGCCATCATGATGGCGACCATGCTGGCCGGCTGTAGGGGAACCGGAGAGGTGCGGTATCTGGATTTGCGGGAGAAGCCTCCGATGGTGCAGGTGACCGACATCGAGCCGGTCAAGATCGTCATCGAACCGTTTGACGATCGACGGGGGGACAAGAGCCGTGTGGGCACGCGCACGCATCTCTGGGGCGGCACCACGCAGTTCGATGTGTTGGGTGATCGGCCTGCAGGCGCGATCACGCAGCGACTCGCCGATCGCTTAAAAACTCGCGGGTGGCGAGATCGGGTGTGGAATGTGCGTGTGGCTCCGGCCGGGTCTGCCACGGATGCTGATATTATCATCAGCGGGCAGGTGCAGGACTTTTCCGTGACCGTGAAGAGCCGCGTCTTGTCCACCGTCATTGATACCAGCAGCCGGTTGACGGTTCAGGCTCGGAATCTCGTCGACCGAAGCACCACCATTCGTACCATTGAAGGGGGTCGGAGTCGAACGGTGTTCTGGTTCAATGAAGATGACGTGCGCGAACAACTGGCGGCGACCTTGAAAGACGGACTGGATCGGCTGATCGCCGACACGATGATCGACAACAAGGCGTTGCGCCCGGCTCGCCGTCTCCTGCAAGAGTGAACTATTGTGACGCAGTCGTGAGAGGCGCTGTGCGCCTGAGCGGTGACGGCACCCGCAATCTATTGTCAAGGATCCCCCAGAGTGCGTGAGCGGCGATGGGAAACGACGGCACCACTAACCTTCGGTCAGGCGCTTGCCGTCGGGGACCGACTCGCCACGCTCGGGCTCAAGTCGGTCTCGCCTGCCAGCGACGTGATCTGCTACGTGGAGGAATGGGCTGTCGAGTCCGCTGACGACTTCGATCAGCTGGATCCCTGGGCGACGGAAGATGTCACGCTGGTGCATATGCGTGAGCAGTGGCGCGGCGACTTTTTCCTTCTGTCTGGAGCCTATCATACGGTCTACGAGCGCTTTCAGGATATCGGCACCTACTGCTCTATCAGCCATCCGTGGCGCATCCGAGACGTGCTGCGGTTTCATGAGCAACGTGGCATGTTCTGGATCGGGTTCCGGCATGCGCACTCATTTATCCGGATCCGCCTTCAAACGCAGGAGGTCATCACGCCCGGTGAAACACGTGGTGATCTCGAACGGGCTCGCTGGTTAGACGAGCGGCGCGCCGCATTTCTGGAAGCCATCGCCATCGTGAATGTGCCGGTTGAAACCTCTGTCGAAAAGAATGCGGTGGTGCTCAAGTCGTCTGATACGACTGTTCCATTTTTCTGCTCCTGGCCCGATGCGTTTGGTCCCTGCCAGTTCGAGTACAACACGTCCGATGCGTTTGAGTTTCTGGTGCCGGCCAGCAAGCTCGCGGAGACATTCGGCCCGGAACCGGCCGGTGTTCGAGCCTATCTGACAGGGTTTTCCGAAGCAGCACTGACGGAATTCCAGCAGATCGAGCCTGGAGCACGGCTTGCCTATCGGTGCTCAGTGCATTGTCCATTGGATGATCTCCCCGAAGTGCTGCAGGCGATTCAACCGCACGGCCTTCTGTACGCCACGCTCTGTGAGTTTCAGACGCAGGAGCTCTTGCCCGAATCGGACGATGCCTCCGCGATCATTGGCATTGTCGGGGTCAACGGACAGTTCAAGATCGAGGTGCGGCTCAATCAGGCACCCCTTCCCGAAGAAGCGATGGCGCCCTGGTTGGAACGGGTGATCGGTCATCCCGTTGCCTACGCTCCGTTGCCCGCATTTGTGTGACAGGATGCTCAACAAGGCGTCCATCGTTCTTCTCGCCTCAAAAAAATCCTCAACGGACCCCAGAGGGCACGCTTCCAGTATTGTTCTTGTCTGCGGCCTCGCCTGGGATAAGGCGCGTCTTGGCGCACCGGGGTAGGGCGGGTGATGAACGACGACCGTTTTGAGCATCCCGAGAATCCGTCTCCGACATGGTGTGGGTGGCCGCACGATTCGGTATGTGCCGTGAATCATCAAACGGGATTTCGCACAGGAGCGGCATGAGGCCTCTGGTAAAGATTCAGTCCGTTCTCGCCAAACCGTTCATGCCGGCCGTGTTTTTTCTCTCGGGTGTGACCTATGACACGCTCACGCTTACACGGATCGACCGGTTGCTCGATAATTTGATCTTGCTGCTCTATCTGGTCTTGCTCGGTGCGTTAATCGTTTTGACCGGACGAGTGGGTGTCGCTGCGGTGGAGGGTGATGAGCAGGCCAGTGCTCCGGGCCTAGTCCGAAAGCTGGTCCAAGCCAGGCCCTACTATCCAATGGCCATGCAGTTTCTCTTGGGCGGCCTGTTCAGCGCCTATACCATTTTCTATTCGAAAAGCGCCACGTTCACCGGTACGGCGGTCTTCTTTGCCCTACTGATTCTGCTCTTGGTGGCCAATGAGTTTTTGCGTGACCGACTGTCGAATCTCAAGCTGCTGATCAGTCTCTATGCGGTGGTCTGTTTTGCGTTCTTCACGTTCTTTTTGCCCGTCATCACTGGTGTCATGAATGCAGCGATTTTTGTGATTGGGGCCATCGTGAGTGTCTTGGTGACGTTGCGCGTGGCTCAGTTGATCTATCGGAATAATCTCGATCGATCGCGACGTGAAGCCATTGGGGTGGCGGCTCCTGCTGCGGCACTGATCGGCCTGCTGGTGGGATTCTATTTTCTGAATTGGATTCCGCCCGTGCCGCTCGCGATGAAGTTCGGCGGGATGTATCACGAGATCAAGCGAACCGGTGACCAGTTTGAATTGTCGTTCGAGAAACGGTGGTATCAAGTCTGGAAACGTTCAGATACGACCTTCCCGGAAAATGAGCCGATCTATTGCTTCACCGCTGTGTTTGCGCCGGTTGATCTCCACACCACGATCTATCACCACTGGTACTACCGTCCGAACGACAGCCGACCGTTTGTACATGCGGACAAAATCCCGCTCAAGATTTCAGGAGGACGCGAGGGAGGGTATCGGGCGTACAGTTTTAAGCAGGGGTTGGATCCAGGCGACTGGCGGGTCGATATCGAAGCGGCCGACGGCCGTATCATTGGACGGGTGTCAGTGATGGTTGAGGGCCAACGTGAAGCGAATCCGCCGCTGACGACTCTGTCGTATTGAGCTCTGATCATGAAACGGTTGAGCGGCCTCACATTACTCGAGGAGCGGGAAGGGGCCGGACAAGTAGCTCAGAAAGGCGACCATGCTGTCTATAACGTGCGGCTCTATCTGAATAAGGGAGACGAGGTACTGCTCAATGAGAAACAGGCGGAGTATGCGCCAAAAGAGAAGATCCGGATCCAGGATGGCGTCACGCTGATCGATCGTACCGTCACACTCGGTCGTCGTGAAGTGATGGCCGGTATCGAGCAGGCGCTGATTGGCATGACAGTCGGCGGCTATCGGAAGGTGCGCATCAGCCCCCATTTGGCCTATCGGGACAAAGGTCTTCCGGAGCTCATTCCGCCTCATGCTGTGCTGGTGGCAGAGATTTGGTTGCGGGCGGTGTTGGAAGCGAGTACAGTGCGGGCCCAATGAGCCATCGGACTCTTCCTCCTTGCCCCCCCAGCCCCAACTGCGTGTCGACTCAGGCGACTGATACGCAGCATGCCGTTCCGCCTCTCCAGTACAAGAAGGCTCGAGTGGAAGCCAAAGAGGCGTTGAAAGCGGTGCTCGCAACATTGTCTCGGAGTAAGCTCGTCGAAGAGGACGAGTCCTATCTCCACTATGAGTTCACCAGCCTGCTGCTTCGATTTGTCGATGACGTGGAGTTTCTCTTCGACGATGCTGCCAAGACCATTCACTTTCGATCGGCTTCCCGGACCGGCTATAGCGATCTCGGTGTCAATCGGCAACGGATGGAACAGGTACGAGCTTTGGTGGCCGGGAAGATCTAGCCATTTCGCCAATTGTCTTTGGCACGTTCTATCCTCCTGTTATGATTTCGGCGACAGGAGGCTCATGTATGGGATTTAAGCGCAAGCAATCACGGGTACAGAGTGGGCGTATCGGCAGGTTGCAACGAGGAATTCTCGTGGTTCCTTGTACAGTGGTCGATGTCAGCGATTCGGGTGTGCAACTTGAAACCCAGTTGGTAATGAAGCCAGGGGAGATCGTACAACTTTTGATCGAGTGTGGAAAAGAGGAGACTCTCACGTGTGAGGTAGAGGTCGTACATGTGCGTGCGCCAAAGATAGGCGCAAAAATCACGTCGATCACCCCCGAGAATCAAGCACGGTTCGCCCGCATGATTGACGATGATGTGCAGAACGCATTTACGCGACATTCAGTGTGGCGGGCCGTTTATTCCGGCGATATCATTTGATCGAGTGCCTCATTCAAGCCAGCCACAGTAGAGTACTCGCCCTGACTCCATAGGTGAGTTCAGAAGACTTGTCCTTTTCCCCTCCTCTCGTTGCTCGCGAAAACATCCGTAAGCCAGTGATGTTATGCCTTTCTCTCATTCTTGTCTGGGAGAGGACGCAACGCTGTGCCAGTTGCGTTCACCTGTTACTATCTCTGGGTGGCTTTGAAGGGTTCCCAGGAGTGAGGTGGGGCTATTCGTGAAGAACAGGGTTAGTGGGCTGGTGCCTGAGGCTTCGGTCCCAGCCGGCGCGTATGTTGGAAAACGCACTTAGGGCAGGTGTAATGAATGAATTGGTCGCCGCCCACGAGCCGCTTCCGCATGAGCACCTTGCACCACGTGCAGAGGCGCTCGGGTAGCTCGATTCGAGGTGTGTCTCGGATGAGATCTGGAGAGGACGACATAAGAGGTATTGTCCCTGAGAGATGAAACCTTGTCAACCGATTGATAGGGCTTTTTCACCAGAGCCGAAAATTTTTCCACCCCTTCACGTGCGAGAGAAACAAATCATGGTATAGTTCACGCATGGTAGTCTTCATGTGCTCAACCTCCTTACAGAAAGGGAACCCCCCTCTATGAGTACCTCGGCTAGTTCCGAGTCCACAATCTTACCATCCAACGCCCCTGCGGCTGCTGCCCGACCAGTTCAAGACATGGTGGGAAGCGGTAAGGCATGGGGACTTTGCACCGCCGTTGACCTCCACGATTGCAATCCAAAACTTATCCGAGATGCGGACTATATCAAGCGCTACGTCGTTGAGCTGTGTGAGCTCATTGACATGAAGCGTTTTGGTGAATGTCAGGTCGTCGATTTTGGCGATGGGCCTGTGGCCGGCTACTCCATGGTGCAGTTGATCTCCACCTCGTTGATCAGCGGCCATTTCGCGAACGAAACCAATCACGCCTACCTCGACATTTTCAGTTGCAAGGGGTATGACCCCGCAGTGGTCGAGTCGTTCTCGAAGGAGTTTTTCGGTGCCAGTCGTAGTGTTGCGACCGCCACACTCCGGTACTAAACCCTTCTTTTGTATTGACTGTGCTTCGGGGGCGTGAGCATAGCGCCCCCGAAGGCTTTAACCATTTGTTGCCATAGGTATTGTCTTCACATGAAAGCCACGACTGTCAGAGAGGTGTTCGACTCCCTCCCCTCAAAACTTGATCAGGATGCCGCTGAGGATCTTGAGGCTGTCTACCAGTTCGACCTCCGTGGGAACCAAGGCGGTCAGTACCATCTGCTGGTGCACAATGGGACCTGCATCGTGAAGGATGGAACGCATGCCGATCCGCATGTGACTCTCTCGATGACTGGAGAGGATTGCATCGGGATCCTGAACGGGCATCTCAGCGGAATGACGATGGCGATGTCGGGGCGTTTGCAGATTGCCGGGGATATCGGACTGGCTATGCAGCTGAAGTCCTTGTTCCCAAACATTGTCGAGCGCTAACGCAGGCTATTCCGGAACCGAGGTGGCGCCAATGGAGGCCACTTCCTGATCGTTCGCTGATTCTTCGAGTCTCCTCGGGAAATATTCCTCTAAAATCAAATACATCGTTGGAACGAGAAACAATGTGAGGAGGGTAGACACGCTCAACCCTCCGACGACCGCCCTTGCGAGAGGCGCGTTTGTTTCACCACCGGTTCCGAGTCCGATTGCCATGGGAAGTAGCCCAAAGACCGTGGCGAGGGAGGTCATGAGAATCGGGCGCAGCCTGGTTCGTGCGGCAGTCACAACGGCATGATGAAGTCCTTCGCCTCTGCGACGGAGGACATTGGTGTAATCGACCAATAAGACGCCGTTTGAGACGACAATGCCCAACATCATGATAATCCCCATCAACGACGTGGTGGAGAGTGTCGTATCCGTCAGAAACAGGATCAAGATGACACCGGGGAAGCCCATCGGCACGGAAAACATGATGATAAAGGGGTCGATGAGTGATTTAAATTGGGCGGCCATGACCATGTAGACCAACATGAGTGCCAGGATGGTCGCAAACTGCAATCCTTGAAAGGTTTCGCGCTGCTGCTGAATCTGCCCCGCCAGCTTGAGGCTGAACCCTGCCGGCAACTGGAGTGTGGCGAAGGCGGACTCTAGGTCTTCGGCGATATCACCGAGGGGTCGGGTGGTGGGATTGGCCGTGATGTGGACCACGCGCTGAAAATGTTTTCGATCGACCTTCACCGGTCCTGCGTTCAACTTGAGGGACGCAACATTCTTCAGGAGGACAGGCTCGCCGGTTTTGGCGATAAGCAGAATATTCTCCAGATCACTGAGATTCTTTCGGTGTGCCTCGGCCAGCCAGGCGCTGATGAAATACTCATTACCGCTTTGCGGATCTGTATAAATGATTGGGTCGGTCTGACCGTTTCCATTCAGGGAAAATAGGACTGTATTGGCCACGTCGGCTTCGCTGATGCCGAGCAGAGCCGCCTTCTCTCGATCCACTGTCACGTTGACTTCCGGATAGTTTTCTTCCCGACTCGGTTCGATATCCGCCAGGCCTGGAGTCTGCTCCATGATCTCCTTGACGCGGGCAATGACGTCTCTCGCTTTTTCGAAGTCATAACCATAGATTTCCACATCAATGGCCTTTTGGGAGCCGAAGCTGGTGACGCGTTTGACGAGCCCTCCGGGGTCGAAATACATCGACACTCCTGGGAACAGTTTGACGATCTTCGGGCGCACATCGTTCATGATCTCGACTTGCGTTCTGGCCCGCTTGTCCGGTGAGACGAGGTACACTTGCATCGACGATGTATGGGGGCCCGTGTTGGGGTTGAAGAGTGACGCGCGACCTTGCGACAGGATACCCGTACTGGAGACGATCGTCTCCAATTCGGTTGCGGGAATATTGGCTCGGAGCACCCGTTCGACTTCTGAGACTTGCTGTTCGGTCTTTTCAACCCGCTGGCCGACCGGTGCCCGCAGGACGATGCGAAACTGACTCTCATCGGAAACCGGAAGGAACTCCGTCCCGATCATCGGAACCAACGTGAGCGATCCGACAAAGATCAGCAACACCATGGCGATAAAGGTTCGGCGATGTCCCAGGACCCACTGCAACGATTCTTCGTAACTTCTATCGAGCGCCTCATATCGGCGACGACTCCAATCCATCAGTGCGGTAAACCAGGACGGCATGGTCCGCCGAGCGTCTTGTTCAGACTTGAGGAACTTGTAGCAGAGTGCCGGCGTCACTGTGCGGGAGACGAGGAAGGACGTGAAGAGCGCAATCGCGATGGTCACGGTTAACGGTATTAGCAACAGACGTGCGACACCGACAACGAAAAACATCGGGAGGAAGACCACCACCGTGGTGACGGTCGACGCGAGGATCGGCATGGTGACTTCCCGAGCGGCATTGAGGATGCTGTTCCACCGATTGGGGTTGGTATTGAGGTGGCGCTGAATATTTTCCAGTTCCACGATGGAGTCATCAACCAGCCGGCCGATCCCCAGCGCAAGCCCGCCGAGCGTAAAGACGTTCAGGGTTTGGCCGGTAAAATAGAGGACAACAAACGTCACGAGCATGGAGAGCGGAATGGCCACGGAAATGATGACAGTACTTGTGAGGTTTCGCAAGAAGATCAGAATCACGGCTGAGGCCAGCAGCGACCCATGGAGGGCTTGTTCAGTAAGATTGTGAATAGATTGTCGGATATAGAGAGATTGATCGAATGAAATGCCGAGTTTCACCCCCTCGGGGATGCCAAACATCTTAGGGAGGGCTGCGCGAAGGGCATCCACAACCTCGACCGTGTTGGCGATCGGTTGCTTGTTCACACGAAGAAACACCGATCTGTCACCGTCGGCATGAACGATGTTTGTTTGGATATCGGATGAGTCCGTCACGGTCCCTACATCACGCACGCGGACCGGACTGCCCTGCGGATTGACCTTCACGATGACGTCCTGGATCGGCTCGACCGTTCGGAACTGATTGTTCGTAAAGACGTTATAGTCAAGGTTCCCGGCTTTGATGTCACCGGACGGCAGAATTAAATTGGAGGCTTTGACGGATTTCACGACGTCAAGAATGGAGAGTCCGCGGGCGCTGAGGAGTGCCGGGTCGAGGTTGATATTGATCTGACGAATCTTGCCGCCCTCGACTGTGGCCGCTGCAACGTTGGCGATCTGCTCGATCTGTGGGGCGATGGTGTTGTACGCAAGATCATAGAGTGCTCGCTCGTCCAGCTCATCGCTCGACACCGAAACAATGGAAACGGGGATATTGGAGACGTCGAACTTCACGATAAAGGGCTGTAGGATCCCCGGTGGGAGGCTGTTCAGAATCTGCGTGATGCGTTGCATCACTTCCATCTGTCCAACATTGATGTCTGCCCCCCAGTTGAACCAGATCTGGACGGCCCCGAGACCCTGCTTACTGAACGATTCGACATGCTCGACATTGGAAGCGGAGCTGACGGCTTTTTCGATGGGATAGACGACGCTCTGCTCGATGTCGAGCGGGGGCGCCCCCTTGTACACGACACCCACAAAAGCGACTGGGACCTGGATCTGCGGGAAGAGATCAACTGGTAGGCGTTGAAGGGACGTCAGCCCCAGTACCACCATCGCGAGCGATAACATCAGAATGCCGATGCGATTGCGCAGTGCGAGTAGAGTGAGCCACATTCTAGGTTGGTGGGGAAACCGAGGTAAATCGTGAGGCCAAGGAAGCCGAACTCTTCAGCCTTATCACCCGTTACCCTTCACTCCTCACTTGGTTGAGCGGTTGAGTCTGGACGGGTGTGCCATCGTGCACCAAGTCTTTGCCTGCGACGATGATCTGTTCTCGACCCGTCAAGCCTTTGGTGATTTCTACATGGTTGCCGTTACGGGCCCCGATCTCGATATCCACTCGCTGGGCTTTCCCCTCTTGGACGATATAGATATATTGCATGTTTTCGAGTCGACTGACAGCCTCAATGGGAATCTGCAATGCTCGGTGATGGGTTCCCACCATGACTTCGACTCGGGCAAACATCCCGCCTTTTAATCGACGATCCTTATTCGATAAGTCAATTTCCACCGTCATGGTACGTGTTGCGCGATTCAAGGCCTGGACGACACGCGTGACGGTTCCTTCGAATACGTAATCTGGGTACGCTTCGGCACGGAGCTCGGTCTTTTGACCTACCTTCACGAGTGGAATGTCTCGCTCGACGACTTCGATCAGTACACGAACCGTATGGATGTCGTGTAGGCTCATGATGCCTCGTGACATAGTCGACGTGCTGGCAGTCGCGCTGCTGACACAGGCCCCGGTATCTAAATTTCGTTCTGCGATATAGCCGGGAAATGGGGCTCGGATGTACGAGTAGGCTAAGCGTGTTTCCGCCTGAGCCAGGGCCACCTCCATTTGGGTGACCTGAGCTTGGAGGGATTCTTGTGCGGCGCTGGCGGCGTCGAAGTTGACCAGAGCCGTATCGAGGTCTTGCTGTGAGACAAATTGGTCCTTGATGAGAGTCTGCACGCGTTCGAACGTCAGCTTGGCGTTGCGGACGGCCGCATCCTGTTGTGAGACCTTCGCCTTGGCGGCAGCCAGATTGGCTTTTGCCTGATTGACGGCATGTTGATAGTCCGTATGATCGATTTCAACGAGCAACTGGTTCGCTCTGACGTAATCGCCCTTATCGACATGGAGCTTGGTGATGTATCCGTCAACCCGAGAGAAGATATTGACGACTTGATTAGGCGAGATGTCCGCTGTGTAGGTCAGACGAATATCGAGATCCTGTCGGAGCGGAGACACAGTACCGACCGTGATGAGCCGTGCCGTCTTCTTGTCGGTTTTGGAGCCTGTGCTCAGGCGAAAGGCTACAAGAACGGTGATCGCAATGAAGATAATGATTCCGAGAGTGACGAATGGATGTCGGAGGAGTCGACTCATGGTAGTGCCTGTCGTTTACGCGCCCGTCGCTAGCTTCGTGCAAGTCGGAGCATGCGCATTTTATGAGAAAATTGCGTTGTACAGGGCATGCTTGGTCGGAAAGTGTTTGCAGAGTGAGCGCCTCACTGATGCCCGTGGCCCTGCTGTTTATGGCTGTAGGTTGGGGATGGTTGATGTCGTTGACGAGAAGATGTCCGTGTCCTATTCATGGTGAGTAAGCAGTCACTCACCATGAATTAGCATGGTGCGCGTCCAGAAGACAAGGTGACATGAATCGCTAGGGATGAACATCCCCGACTAGGCTCTGATAGTAGGGTCATTGAACCGACTCCGCTTGGGCAGCCGATTGGGCGTGGAGCAGCGCCCGCAACCGATCGCCATCGCGGAGGCTCATTCCATTCAGTTCCACGCCAAACAGAGATCCCTTTGTCCAGGAGACTATCACTTCCGAAACGAATAGGGGCTCCTCCTCGTCCGGAAGATATAAGAACAAGGTCAATTCCATACCAATCTTGACGGGACAGTTTCCACGAATGCCCACCCCACCTTCGGATAGGTCTACAGCGCTACCGTCTCCAATAAGAACGTCGTCCCCGTTGATTCCTGAGTACATAAGCTCCAAGGAGACGAAACTTCTTCTCATTCTGCGACGCTCAATCGAATGCGATGAGTAAGGCACTTCCGACTGTCTCAAGTGTTTCATCTGACTCATCGTTATACCTCCTGGTTATGTCCCCATTTGGATGGGATTGATCGACTCAATCCTGACTTGCTAAACGCTTGAGTCTCAAAGGCTCTTTCTGTCTTGCCCCGGTGCAGTCTGTATTGGAGATTTCGTATGGATGAAGGCTAGCGCGGAGTGTTGACCTTGCCTTCCCACCAAAGGAGGGGGAGTGGCCAAACCGGAAGGGGGGTGAGGGTAATGGACAATAATTCAGTCTGTTATGTACTTACTTGAAGGGAGGCCTGGTTCCGAACGTCGTACTGTAGAGGTCTTATGAGTTGATGAGCGTCATGAAATGGATCGAGGCACTGTAGACAGGAGGGGATAAGGGCCGGACTATATCATCAGCCGGAATCGAGTTCGTTGATCACTCACGGTTTGATGGGAGATGCTTTTCAAAATGAAAGATTGCAACCGCTTCCGATGGTCTTGGTTCAGATCCATAAATCGGACAGAAAATTGACAACCCGATACCCACACAACATGTGCTGATTTCAATGAAAGCTGAGGTAATCCATCGGGAAGCGCAATGGTAAGTGTCAATAATGTGCCTCGTGTTACCGGGCGGTCGCTGATGATTTGGCAACCAGAAACGGATATATTTTTGGTGAGTCCCTCTCCTTGGTGAGGCTGTGTCGGAACTTCACCGACATAGCGCACTCGACACGTGATCGTTACACGTTCCGCATAACGGCCATCCAACGGAACATAGGACTTTCGATTATTCATTGTAAGTGTCATCATCATAGCTTCGTCCAGAATATTTTCCCAATCAATTCAATAATGGGAATCTATTCCTGTTGAATGCCCGCATAGAAACTGTAGCGATTTGATAGGCGCTCTCTTCAATGCAAATAGCAGCCACGCCAGCCCGCTCACGATCATTGGTAGTCCGTATGACGCTCAGCGTGTCTCTGTATTCTGTGGCGCAGTCGGCGACACCGGAATGCTCACAATCTTCACGATATTACGGTCAACGTCGAGCTACTCGCTAGAGGTCATGAAGCTGGCGTTGGGAATACATCTCACGGAAGCCGAGATCGCAAAGCCATGGCCCAGACGCCTTCGAAGCCGCACGGCTGATCAGGTGAGCACTCAATGCATCGTGGGCACCGATGACCTTCAGTCGTGCCTGGTTCTTTCATGCGGCAGGAAGTTTTGCAGCGTGTGTCACCATGTGGTCCCACACGATGCGAAAGAGTGCAGTCTCTTGCCAACGGAAAGTTTAAGAAATTATCTATCCATGGTTAGAAGACTGTCGCGGAAGTCCCGTCCGATAGTTTCTCAGGGAGTGTCAGGCTTTCAAAAAATATGATGCCACGATCAGTTCCAGTCTCGAACCGCAACGCCACTTCCGTATGAAAGCCGTGCCACACATAAACTTTCACCGGGCCGACCGTGATTTGGCCCGGTGTTCGGTCGAGTGGGCCATACTTGGATTGAAGGTAGGTTAAGGTTCTTTCATGAGTCTCACTTCCACTGTAGCGAACAGTCACGCGGCCGAACTTCTTTCCAAACGTGGTAAATCGTATGGAATCGATGGGTATCGTGCCAAGCGCAGGAGCCTGTTTTGTTTGTTCATAGATCTCTAGGCGACCGGCATCTTCGGCGCGCACAAATTGTTCCATTTCTGCAAGTGATGTTCCCCAGGGAATACCTTCGAAGCCATTGGGATCATCGACGAGTGGAACGGCCAACAACGGTGTCGCTGTAGGCAGCACGCAGAAGAGCACTGCTGCGAGGAGCATCGTTCGTTTACAAAAACCCGCGTTCATCGATCTACTCTGCGGAGTCGGTGATATAGTCGTTGAACCGTGGTGCGAGCGTACGGCTATCGATGAATATGTAGCCGCGCTCGGTACTGGCTTGGTAGGTCAGCGTGATTTCGGTATCTGAACCGCGCCACGTGTATTGCTGATTGAGACCTCGTGCCATCTGCCCGGGAATACGCTCCAGCCCACCGAATTGATTTTCCAAGAAGCGCAGCACGTGTTTGTGAACTTGTTCCCCTTGGTATCGGATCATGACACGCGCAAATTGATCATCCAGGGACACGTAGAGGATGCTGGTCATTTCTGTTTCCGCGAATGACGCCGGCTCTCTCTTACAAAGATATTCGATGATATGTGGACCTGCCCGTATCGTTTCCAGGTCCTGGCGTGAGGACAAGGAAGTGCCCCAAAGAATATCGTGAAATCCCTTCGGGTCATTCATCATGGGAACAGCCCATGCTGAATGAGCACCGATCACGACGGTGACGATCAAAGCTAACGGCAAGGTCTTGTGTGTTGGTTGGGTGCGCGCGCGCATCTTCTGTTAACGAAGTCGGATATAACCCCTTGAGTTCTAACTCCAAGTGCAACACTTCAAGCCCGGATGGGCTACGGTGTTGCCATGCCCACGAGATCCTATCGACACCTGAGTGCCGAAGAACGTGAGACCGTCAGTCTGGGGCTGGCCCAGGGCCATTCGCTGCGGGAGCTGGCGCGGTGCTTGGGGCGGTCGTCCAGCACGGTGAGTCGCGAAGTGGCGCGCAATGTGACACGGGGCCGACCGTATCGAGCCTGCACGGCACACACGATCGCAGCCGGTCGAGCCTGTCAGCCGCGACGCCGGCGGAAACTCGTGGATCCTTGGCTGTGGCAATATGTGCAGAACCATCTGGCTGAGGGCTGCTCGCCGGAGCAGATTGCCGGCCGCCTCCGACGCGCGTATCCTGGCGACATGAAGAAGCACCTCTCGGCAGAAACCATCTATGCGGCGCTGTATGTGTTGCCACGTGGTACGCTGCGGAGCGCACTGCTGGCGTCGCTGCGTCAGGCGCGCAAAGCGCGTCGGCCTCGAGCGCGCGGCACGGATCGACGTGGCCAGATCCCCAATATGACGCCGATTGCCGACCGTCCGGCCGACGTGGCGACTCGCATCGTGCCGGGCCACTGGGAAGGCGACCTGATCAAGGGAGCACGCAATGGCTCGGCCGTCGGGACTCTGGTGGAGCGAACGACCCGCTTGGTCATTCTGGCCAGAATGGAGGGGAGCGATGCGAGGAGTGCCCGCGAGGGGTTCACGAAGAAACTTCGGCACGTGCCTGCGCTGCTGCGCAAAACGCTGACCTATGATCGCGGGAAAGAGATGGCCGAGCATGAACGCCTGACCAAGCGCCTTGCGATCCAGGTCTTCTTCGCCGATCCCTACAGCCCGTGGCAACGCGGGACCAATGAGAACACCAACGGGTTGCGGCGTCAGTATTTGCCCAAAGGCACGGACCTGTCGGGCTATACCCAGCGTGAGTTGAATGCCATTGCCCATCGGTTGAATACGCGTCCCCGCAAATGTTTGGACTTTGCCACACCCCTGGCGGTCTATGCGCAGCTGCGCCATTATTCACCCGTTGCACTTGGAACTTGAAACCGCCCCCTAATTGCTACTCACGCTACCATGCGAGAGAGTTCAACTCAATCACGGATCTTTCTTGAGAACCTCGCAGAGCGTATCTTATAATGCGCCGGCTTTCTGCAGATGTGTCTCAAGATGTCAGGGGGGAAACATTCAGTGATTGAAAGCGACGTGTTCGTCCAAACAATGCAGGACATGGGAGTGAACTTTTTTACCGGTGTGCCAGATTCGATTCTGGGTGGGATCATTGCGGAACTCATGAACCGTCGGCTCTACACCCCCGCGGTTCGTGAGGATGAAGCGGTTGGCATGGCTGCGGGCGCCTATATGGCGGGGAAAACCCCCGCCGTGCTCATGCAGAATTCAGGACTGGGTACCTCTCTCAATGCACTCATTTCTCTGAATATGATTTATCAACAACCCTGCATACTGATTGTTTCCTGGCGTGGGCAGGGAGGGAAGGATGCTCCTGAACATTTGGTGATGGGAGAGGTGATGCCGCAATTGCTTGATACCGTCAAGATCCCGCACCGGACCCTGACCGAAAAAACAGTGATTGAAGATTTCAGGTGGGTTGCTGAGACATTCATGAAGCAGCGGATTCCGGTCGCCTTGTTTATCACCAAAGGCGTGGTCAAGGGGTTGCATCCATGAGGCCCGAACAAGGCACGTTGATCAGTCGGGCGCAGGCCATGGAGGCCTTGTTGGAGTTGCTGACCGATCAGCCGGTCATTATCTGCAACGGGTTTCCCTCGCGTGAAGCGCACAAGATTGCGGATCGCCCTACCCATTTCTATATGATCGGCTCTATGGGGAATGCTTCGGCTATTGCCCTCGGTGTTGCGCTCGCCAAGCCAAATAAACAGGTGATTACCTTCGATGGCGACGGGAATGTGCTCATGGGAATGGGTACACTCGCGACGGTTGCTGCGTTGAGACCCAAGAACTTTATCCATGTCGTCTTCGACAATGAAGTGTACGGAACGACCGGGAACCAGCCGACGATCTCCAATGTGGTGCCGCTGGAGAAAGTGGCGAAGTCGGCGGGCTACGTGAATGTGGAACGGGTCCTTGATCGCGACGATCTCGTCTACGAGTTCAAGGATATGCTGAAGAAGGATGGGCCTAGCCTGTTGCTCATCAAGGTGAACGAATTTGTGGAAGATGCCGGTCGCGTCCTACACGATCCGCCGGACATCACCCGTCGATTCATGAAGGCGATTGAATAGTCGCCTAGCTGTCAGCTGTCAATTTCCGAAAGAGCTGATCGCTGATTGCTGAAAGCGAGAATATGATTCTCCTCAATCCAGGTCCCGTGAACGTGTCCGAGCGGGTGCGGCAGGCGCTGCTGAAACCCGATATCTGTCATCGAGAAGATGAATTTCTAGAACTGCTTCACCGCATCCAAGCCAAGCTGCTCAAAGCCTTTGTCCCCGGAGCCGAATCGGACTACGTTGCCGTCCTGATGACTGGATCGGGGACGGCTGTCGTCGAAGCCGCCCTGATGTCGTCGCTTCCTCACGGTCGCCGTATGCTCATCCTCAACAACGGGGTCTATGGTGAACGGATGTCCCAGATCGTGGGTCTCCATCGCCTGGGGGTGAGCGAGTTGAAGTACGACTGGACGGTTCGGCCAGACCCTGAGAAGCTGCTACTGGCCTTGCGACAGCATCAGGAAGTGCATGCTGTCGGCATGGTGTACCATGAGACCACCACTGGACTCCTCAACCCTGTCCATGAGATCGCCGAGATCGTCGACAATCAGAATCGCGTATTTGTGCTGGATGCCGTCAGTGCGCTGGCAGGTGAAACGCTGAATATTGCCAAGTCCCACATCTATATGGTGACGGGGACGGCGGGAAAGTGCATTCAGGGGTTTCCAGGCGTCTCGTTCGTGCTCGTGCGAAAGGGGTTTGTCGAGAGAATGCGCGCATATCCGAAGCGCTCGTGGTATCTCCATCTGACCCATTACATCGACAATGAGGGGCGAGGCACGATTCCATTCACACCTGCAGTGCAGGTCTACTATGCTTTTGACGAAGCACTTAATGAGTTGCTTGAGGAAGGCGTGGCCAATCGCATCCAGCGGTATAAGAAGATGGCGACCCTGATTCGTGAACGAATGGCCAAGTTCGGTGTGAAGGCGCTTCTCCCAGCGGACCGGCAATCGAACACTATCACGGCCTATCACCTGCCGGACGGGGTTTCTTACCAGACGTTGCATGACCGCCTGAAGCAGCAGGGCTATGTCATTTATGCCGGACAAGGCAACTTGGAAAACAAGATTTTTCGCGTGGCCAATATGGGGGCACTGTCCGAGGCGCAGTTTGGTGGATTTCTCGACGCCTTCGAACAGGTCTGCCAATCGATATGAAGGCGGTCATTCTGGCAGCGGGAGTCGGAAAACGTTTGTGGGAAGTGACCCAGCATCACCCGAAATGCCTCATCAAGATTGGCGATCGGTCGCTCCTGCATCGCTATCTAGAGTCGCTGGTTTCCGTGGGGATTCGCCGGGCTGAGATTGTTGTCGGGTACAAACAGGAGATGATCCGTGCGGCGGTCGAGCAGGATTCCTGTGGCGTCAACGTCACGTTTTTGGTCAATGAGCAGTTTCATAGGGGCAGTATTTCCTCCTTGTGGATTGCACGAACCGCGCTCGACGACGACACCATTGTGATGGATGCCGATGTGCTGTTCCATCCGAACATCCTACGACGTCTCGTGTCGTCACCCTGTGAGAATGCGCTGTTGATGGATGAGACGGTACAGCAAACTGGAGAGGAGTGCATGGTGGTCGTGGCCGGGGACCGAGTGATTGCGCTGACGAAGAATATGCCGGAACGTTACGATTACGCCGGTGAAGGGGTTGGATTTCTTCGGATTCGGCATGCCGACACGCCGCATGTTGTCTCGTCGCTCCGTGGCTACATCGACCGAGGCTCATGGGAGATGGAGTATGAGGACGCGCTGCGGCCGTATTTTCAGGATGTGCGGGTTGGCTATGAACGAATTGGAGGGCTGCCCTGGACTGAGATTGATTTCATTGAAGACGTAAGAAAAGCTGAATTGGAAGTTTTGCCAAAACTATGAGAAAGTCTTCGTTATAGTACGCTGTTCGATGAAGAGAGACCCTACGCAAGGGAACATTGGTGAGCAGACGCAGGTGTCTAGGGAACCATGAGTAAGAGCATCCTCCAAAGAAGAGTCGAGATTCAAGGGTTGGCCACGGCGATTCTGCTACCGTCCGTCGGGGTATTCATCGGTCCGATCGGGACGCAGGTCGACGACGTAGGGCCCCTGACAAGTGTCGTGGGGATCGGGCTCTTTCAACGAACCGTACTCACCTTGCAGCGGGCGGGGATTCGTCAATTAATCGTCCTGTCCGGTTCTGAGGAGGAACAGCTGAAACAGGCGCTCGGCAAAGGGCCACGCGTCACGATTCCCGTCCGATGGATGCCGATCCGTGAATTTCCTCTCGATGATCCTCGGACCTGGGAAGCCTTGGCGGCTGAAGTGCATGGCTTTGCGTTGCTCGCGAGCGTCAATAGCGTGTTCTCTCGAGGGTTGATTGAACGGTTGCGGCGTGAGGTGCAGGATGGTCAGGCCATTGTGGTCTCGCAAGCCTCACAGGGGCAGGTCGATCAGTTCATGGTGCAGAGCCTGCGAGCGAAAGTCCATTCTGATCGCCCGACGAGTTTCGCCCCTTCTCGTTTCGACAGTCCGGCCTTACGTGTGGCTGAGCTTGTGGTCGTGCCGGCAAGCCTGATGAGCACCACGAATCAAGCCGTGAGTGAGAAGGGAAGCCCTCCGATCCGCCAGTGGCTTGAGCGGGCTGCGACGGATGGTCGAGTGCATGTTGTCTCGGCCGAGGCGAAGCAGGGGAATTGGTATCAACCTGTTCGGACGCTGTCTGACGTTCAAGCAGCCGAAAAGAAGCTGTTCAATTCGCTCAAGGGGGAGTTCGAAGGGTTTGTCGATCGCTATTTCAATCGCAAAGTCTCTCGCTGGTTTACCCGCCTGTTTCTCGCCATGGGGCTGTCGCCCAATTCCATCACGGTCCTTGCCGGGCTAGTTGGTCTGCTGGCGGCTGCAGGATTTGGGATGGGTACTTATAGCGCCGGTATCGTGGCAGCTCTCTTGTTTCAATTGGCGGCCGTCATCGATTGCTGCGACGGTGAAGTCGCGCGGTTGACCTTTACTGAGTCGCCGCTTGGCGCCTGGCTGGATATCGTGTTGGACAACATCGTGCACATGGCGATTTTTGCGGGTATCGCCGTGGGACTCTATACGACTCACATCGGACAAGCGGACGACTGGGTTCCACTCGCTCTCGGCACCGCCGCGGTGTTTGGCAACGGTTTCTCTCTCGTACTCGTCGAAAAGGCGCAAAAGATTAAAGCGGTGAGTGGCTGGAGCACCCCTGCCCATGCAGCTTGGGCGGACGTGATGTTGAAAAATGTGGCCAGCAGAGATTTTTCGGTAGCGCTGTTGGGCTTTGCCCTGTTCGACCAGCTGTATTGGTTTCTCATCTTTGCGGCAGCCGGCGCATTGCTGTTTGCTGGTGCCATGGGCTGGGTCATCCGCCCATCCGCAGTCTCATCTCCTCGGCCATAAATGCCCCGTTCGCTATCCGACTAACGTGTTGCGCTATATCCTACTAGCTCTTGGCCTCATCGTTCTTGGCTTTCTTGTCTGGCAGATTGGACCCGGTAACATCTACGATGCGGCGTTGCGGCTAGGCCCCCTTCCCCTGGTGATCATCCTGATTCCCTCTCTCCTTATGTATGTGATCGAGGCATATGGCTGGAAGCTGGTGTTGGGGGCATTCGCGCAAGTGATCCCGTTTTGGCGGCTCCTCACCATCAGGACCGCCGGGGAGGTTGTGAATATGACGACACCCACAGCCTACATGGGCGGCGAACCGCTGAAGGCCTATCTGTTGAAACAATACAATGTTCCGATGGCGGAAGGGGCCGCGTCCGTGGTGATTGCCAAGACGACTCTCACGATTGCCGAGGTGTTCTATATTCTCGTCGGGATCGCCATTGGATTTTTGATCTTGGGCACCGGTAGCTCGGCGGGCCAGACCATCACGGCTGCGGTGGTGAGTGTGACAGTATTGGTCTGTTCGATCGCCGGGTTTGTCTTTGTCCAACAGCGTGGGCTCTTTGCCTCGATGCTGGCAATCATTAAGAAGCTGGGAGTGCGGATCCAGGTTCTAGAAGCGCAAGAGGAACACCTACGCTCGATCGACCAGACCATTCTGAATTTCTACAGCCAGCATCGTGGGACGTTTGCGCTCTCAACCGGAGTGTGCTTTTTCGGCTGGCTGGCCGAATCGTTAGAAGTTTTTGTGATCCTCTATTTCCTAGGCGATTCCGCCAGTCTGTGGTCGGTCATCTCGATGGGTGCCTTGGCAGCCCTCATTAAAGGCGGGACCTTTTTCATCCCTGGTAGTCTCGGGGCGCAGGATGCCGGTAATCTCCTCTTGCTGCAGGCCTTCGGCTACAGCGATGTGACGGGCATCACCTTTGCGTTGCTCCGACGATTCCGCGAAGTGGTCTGGATTGGCATCGGACTCTTGTGTCTGGCCCTAGTGGGAAAAGGCAGGAGACTTCGGGATCAAGAAGGTGAAAGTCCTTCTTGAGTGATCGTGTGGAGCCGTTCGACCATCCGATCCCACACAAAGTTATGGAGCCGAAAATCAGCCGCCCGCTCCACCCTGTGAAACTGAAGTCCCATTCGATTCCCTTGCACCCATCGGACTTCCGCTTCCTCGACCGGGAGTGACTGTACCTGATCCGGGAGGATGAGCCGCATCCGTAGTGTGGTTCCCTCTGGGATGGTATCGGCGCATTCGATCGCGCAGCCGAACACCGTCAGGTTCATGACTGTTCCTTCCGCGACCGTTTCCGCATCGGAAAACATCACGGGGTATTGCATGGCAAGCGGGACGCGATAGTGATGGCGTTGATGGGGGCGTGTGGATTCCACGGTGACCCAGTGTAGTCGGCCTTGTGCGGAAGAATGAATCCCCCTTTCGCGGGGACGGCACGGACCCTCCAGAGTTGTCCGGGTCTTTTCACCGTGAGGGCCGTGCCTATTTAGGCGGAGTAGTGCTTACTAAGGTGTTCGCGCTGGAATTGGATGATATGCCGGGTCAGCAGTTCTCGATCCGCATTGACCATCCTGATGAAGCGGCCATGGAGGCGATACGTATTGAGCGGGTAGGGGATGGGATCCACACGCAATACCTCGAGGGAGGCCTTGAAGAGCGTCTTGCCGGGAAGAAGCAGGGTGCAGGAGAGAATAGCGTTCACCTCGAAGGTCTGGTTCAGCGTGACGCCGATCCCGCCGGCACTGATATTGACAGACCGCTGGATGAGCGTTTCTTCTGCTGTGTCGCCCTCAGACTGAAGACAGATGGGTAAGGGAACGGTGATGCGATAAAATTCGCGGCGGTCTGCCGGAGACGGCTGTGGGGTCGGGGTGTCCGATGCCATAGTAGGGAGGAGTATACCAAGTCGAGTGTGCCAAATCGAAGTCACCGAAGAAAAAGAAGGCGAAAATAAGCAGGAAGGCTCGGAAGTAAAGTGGTCAGCCCCTCCTACGTTTCACCGCGGTGACCACGAGTTGCTCTGGCATTAGGGTGGTGTAAGAAGGGGCTAAGGCATTTATATCAGTGAGGGTTAGAAGCGCTCTGTAATGCGATCGAGGTCGTCGGGCCCGCCGATATTATTATAGAGCATACTACCGGGATCGTTGTTCACCGCCAATTGGTAGTACAGGAGCCCGACGTTTTTCCCGACCATTTTCGTAAGCCGGCATTGCGCCAGGTCTTCGTCCCGTTGATCCAGCGAGAATAATGGTCCATGAGGCAAGTGAAGGGGGAGTGTCCGTGGATGCATACGTGCGCTGGAGACGACCGCGTATCGGCCACCTTCGCGATGCGAAAAGACGTATTGCCAGGAGGACTGCTCCCGATACATGTCCTGTGCTGTCACGCCGATCACAATTGCGTCGGGTTGAGCAGCCAGCTCGGCTAACTGCCGTTTCATCCTCTCGATCACGCGCTCGGCCACGAGTTGTTTGCGAGAGGGATCCCAGAGGCTCTCATCCTCCAACGGCAACGGGGGAAGGGTGGTGACTGGGATGCGCCAGGTGTCGGTGTAATGGGCTGTCAATCGGGACAGCGTGGTGTGTGGGAAGTCTCCAATTGGCACGAGATACAGTGTGCGAGAGCCGACCTGATTTGTAGCGAGTCCGGTAGGGTGATCGGTGCAGTTGGGTTCCGGATGAGCGGAGAAGTTCGAGAACAATGCGAGCACCGCCACAATGACCGCAAACTCCGGCCATCGGCGTTTCATCCAGTACAACCAACGAGATACAAATGAGGGACGCTCAGAGGTCTCCGGAGTCGAGTCTGCTGTACTGTTGAGGCCAGGTTTGAGCGGCAGGGGCGGGATACGTTTCAGGGCCTTCTTCTTCCACTGGAGCTTCATCTGTGACCCGAGAACGAGAATATAGGTGTTGCTTGGAAGAGTGATCTCTTGTGAGAGCTTCTCAAGCAGCGCGTCGTTCTTCGCATCCTCTCGCCACTCATACCAGCGGTATCGGGGGATGACGACCAGGACGTAGGCAGGAACGGCCGGCATGACTTGCACCTGCTTCCGCGTCAGGTAGGCTTCTCCCACTTCCGCAAGGGCGGAGAGTTCGTTCGCAAGCTTGCGGGTCTCCTCACGTGACAGGTCGTGCGGGAGGAACACGTCATCTGGTTCGACATGCTGCCGCTCTTCTTCCACCTTCAGTAAGAGCTCGCAGCGTTCCAGCGCCTGTTCGCGATACTTGGCTGCTTCATGCTCCTGGCCAGTGCGGATCAAGAACTCCTCTGCCAGTGCGGCGGCGGCGAGAAACGCTTCTGGATCTTTGGCGCCTGCTTGTTCAAGCCGTTCCAATCCGGCACGGTCCCCTTGCGCAAGGAGCAACCGCCCCAAGGCGAAATTCGCGCCGGCATGGTCGGGTGAACGGTCCAACAGTTGGCGAAACAGCGGAATCGCGGCTGTCGCTCCTTCGAGAAGGTTGGTCTTCGTCGCGTATTCCCACAGTTCATCTTCAGATAATGGCTCAGCGATCGACTTTTCCCACAGCTCGACCACACGGGCCTGAGCGGCTTGCTTCTCGTCGTAATTCCGCTTCCACGTCTCCTTGATGTGTTCGGCCCATTCCCGGTTGAGCTGGTCGCACAATTCGTCACACGTCTTCCCCAGGTAGTAGTGGGCTGCGTGGTCCTGCTCCGTGCCAAGCAATTGAGGAATGGCGGAAGAGGCAGGCTCGGGCGCTGTCTTTGCAGGGAGCTTTGCGAGGGCCGTCAGTCGATCGGCCAACGAGGGATGCGTATCGGCATAGCCCGTCTTGTCGTGCATCGCTTCGCTGAAGAATCGTGGAATCAGCTCACGATGGGCGGGAACCAGAATCGTGTGTGCCAAGTCATGCAAATAGGCATCGGGCGGGTTGGCCGTCTCTTTGTTTCGCTGGTCGAGCGACGACCAGAATGATTCTCGTAGCAGGCGTCCAACGACGGAGAGAGACGCGAGAGCATCCTTCATGCAATGCGGGCTGACCAGCTGGGCGGCGTTCCGGTCGGCTTCATACTCTTGCTCGCGGGCCATAACGAACGAATAGGCATTGAAGAACGGCGCGTACCATCCCAGAAACTTCGTAAACACGAACGACGCCCAGTGTCGGCGTACGGTCATTTCCTGGAGCAGCTGCGACCAGGTCACGCGGGCGCGATAGATCCAGGTGAAGAAGCGACCGTGTTGGCTCCCAAGATGGCCGAACTCGTGCGCCAGCACCGCGCGAAACTGGGCTGGGGTAAGGGTGAGCAGGAGTGAAAGTCCCAGCAACAGATAATTGCGTTGCCAGCCGAAGATGCCGAGTCTGGGCACCTGTACCACCGCGGCATTCAATTCATTGACGATCAGAACATGGTGAAAGGCCGGCGTGCCGAGGGCGTTCCGGATCTTATCGATCAGGAGAAAGAGGCGCGGTGCATGCTCGCGCTGGAGTTCGATGCCGGTCGGGGGCTCCAACCGGACCCAGAGAGCACGAACGATCGCAGTGGCAAGGACAATGAGCGCGATGCCCACCTTGAAGAGGAGGGTATGTCCGCTTGAGCCGTCTTTGATGAGGACAAAACAACTGAGGGTCAGGGCAATGACAGCCCCAAGCACGGCGAACACGTAGGCGTAGCCAGAAAAAGCAAGCAGGGCAACCTTCAGCTTGTATTGAGCCGGATGGGCCTTCGCGTACCCTTCCAGTTCGCGGACGAGTTGTTCGAAGCGCTTCTCGGTCATCGGATGGAGTGAATGGCGGTGTTTCAGTCAGTTTAGGAGAGAAGGGCAGGTTCTCAAAGGAGATTGTATTTTAGCGACTAACAGGAAGGTTGTTCAGATTTGAGGATCAATGAGGAGGGAGCGAGGACGTTCTTGATGACCGTGGCGAGGCCATGGAGCGGAAGAGGGTCGCGGTCGGATCTAGTGTGCTTTACCTCATCGGAATCAGGTGATATGATGGATCTACATTGTAGTACCATTGAGAGGAAGAAGATATGATCAAAAAACTGACCAAGCATGGCAATAGTCTTGCTCTTGTGATTGATCGGGGCGTACTCGATCTGTTGGAGATTGATGCGGAGACGCCGCTCAACATCAAGACGGACGGGAAGTGCCTCATCGTGACGCCCGCACAAGATGCCGCTCGCCAAAAGAAATTCCGCGCGGCCCTGGCCAAGGTGAATAGGCAATACGGTCCGGCGTTGAAAAAACTTGCGGAATAGAGAATGGAACCACTATTTCTCACATTGGAGGAAGTCCTGGAGATCCACCGTGATGAAATTGAACGGCATGGTGGGACGCTGGGAGTCCGTGACAATGGGCTGCTTGAATCTGCGGTCGCTACTCCTCAGTCCGGATTTGGTGGGCACTATCTGCACGGTGATTTGTATGAAATGGCCGCAGCCTATCTCTTTCACCTTGTGCAAAATCATCCGTTCTTAGATGGAAATAAGCGGGTGGGGGCAGCCACGGCTCTTGTGTTTCTGACTATGAATGGCGTTGAAACAAAGATGACAAATCAGGTGCTGGTCGATATGGTGCTTGCAGTGGCCAAAGGGAAGATGGACAAACCGGCCATCGCAGACTTCTTCCGCAAGCATTCCCGCTCGTAATTCAGACCCTCGGTTCTGCCATCTGCCACTAGCCACACCCTATTTGCTCTTTAGGCAAGGACGCCGACCATTCGGATCAGTAGGAGCATTGATGTGAAAGAGGCAACGAAGGTTAGTTCCCTGTATTCATCGCAAGATGCCAGCGTCGCAGGTGCTTCAGATTGGGTAATTTCGTCTTGCCGTTGAACAGGTAGTTGCCGAGGACGCCGTACAGATTGTAATCCACGAACAACGGGCGATCTGTCAGCAGAAACGGCGAAGCCGCCAGCATGTCGTCGATCGGTTTCAAGAGTTCCGAAAACTGAGCGCACAGATATCGGCGGTGGCTGGTCCATTCCCGGACGCAGCACTTTCCAAACTTCCGTTCTTTGTGGCGAATGAGCATCGTCCGTTCGATGAGTGGGCGTGTCGGAATCACATACGTATCGTTCACCTTGAATCCGACCGACTCTAGATCGTTCTCAATATAGCGTGAGAGAATCAACTGGAGCCCATCGAAGTCTTTTGGAAAGAGGTTGAGCCGATAACGCCGATCCACGTAATGTGCCACCTCCTGTCCGAAATCCGTGATATCGCAGATCCCACGCTTTCCATCGAGTAGGCAGGGCACCGTGTGACCCTGGCCCTTCGTCGCGTTAATGATTGGAGCTCGATCATGGTAGGGGATGTTGTGGAGTCGAATCGGAATGCGATGGCGCGTCAAGATGTGCCTGATCGTGATGCAGAAGGGGGACCAAGGAAATTGGATGAGGGTGAGCATGGGGGTCTATATGACGCAAGCGAGGTGAAATCGCAAGCGTGTAGTGCTCCCCTAAAATCAAGCCACCTGAGTTGACTGTTGCGCCCGGTATTG
>ERZ1292630.306-Hain-H41-02um-R3-306-length-52038-cov-30_pt1 | contig 40276 bp, 41 predicted proteins | sample MGYA00564408_ERZ1292630 | MGnify/ENA primary metagenome ERZ1292630 (study PRJEB36523, sample SAMEA6512641) | groundwater metagenome | collected 2019-01-08 | study: AquaDiva: Metagenomics assemblies of 32 groundwater samples
GTTTTTATGGTGCCGACACCAAGAATCGAACTCGGGACCTTCTGATTACAAATCAGCTGCTCTACCATCTGAGCTATGCCGGCAGTATACTTTGAAGTTTCTAGAACTGTTATTTTACAATCCGCAAATGATTTTTCTTATTGGTGCTCCCAGGTGAATTAGCTATTGAAGTTAAGCCAATATCATCTCCAGCGATTGGTAATTGGTTTTCATCATCTGTATCTAAAGAAAACAGTATTCCTTGATTAGTTTCCTTAGCAAATATCCCTTTTATTGTTGCCATAGGAATTTCAAGTTCTCTGGGAATCCCATTAAAACGTGCAGCAAAATAAATAAACTCATTATCAATGATTAAATCATTAACTGCTTTATTGCTGATGTTAAAGATTATTTCATCATTCTTGAAATACTTCTCAGACATATCTAACTCAGGAAAAACAATTACGGATATATAAGGCGTGAAATTATTATCCACACACCATTCGTAGATTGAACGGATTAGATAAGGTTTATTAGAGCTGTTTTTTAATCTCATTTACGCATTACTTTTTCCGATGCGGATAAGGCATCAATAAATAGAGGCCGACTGAATAATCGTTCGGAATATTTAAGCAATGAAGCAGCTTGCTTTGGTAAGCGGATCTCAAAATGTTCTAAACGCCACAATAGTGGAGCAATCGCAACATCCAACATTGAAAACTCATCCCCAAGCATGAATTTCTGCTTATCAAAAATAGGTGATAACATCGTTAGATTATCGGTAAGAACTATCCGTGCTTCGCTGATTGCTTTCTGGTCACTACCATCGAATGCAGCAATATAAAAAAACAATTCTTGCTCAAAACGATACAGCATCAATCGTGCACGTGCACGCATTACAGGATCGGCTGGCATTAATTGCGGGTGCGGAAAGCGATCATCGATATATTCATTAATGATATTAGATTGATACAAAACCAGATCCCTTTCAACAAGAACCGGTGCTTTACCGTGCGGACTAATTAATGCCAAGTCTTCAGATTTACTATTTGGATCAACATCAATTACTTGAAAATCCATGTCTTTTTCATGCAAAACAATCCTGCAACGATGACTATATGGACAAGTAACCGTTGAAAACAACGTCATCATAACTTCTTTTCTCTTACTATACGGTATGAATGAAAAATCGAGAAATCACCAATGGATTTAGTGTATGTCTTTCCAGTATTCTCGTTTTAATACATATGACAAAATAAGCATACCAAACAGGAAGGCCATTACCATTAATCCTAATTCTTTACGCGAATTTGCGTGCGGCTCACCCAGATAAACTAGGTAATTAACCAAATCCCCTACAAATTTATCATATTCGACTGAGGTTAATTCACCTGGCTTTTCCAACGATAAGGTTTTTTGTTCCCCTTTGTCACTTGCTTTTGTAATTAATTTTTGCTCACCTTGCAATTCATAAAGAACATGGGGCATTGCTGCTCGATCAAAAACCAAATTATTCCAACCAGTTGCAGTAGCATCATCGCGATAGAACGCACGCAAGTAACTATACAACCAATCCGCTCCTCTTGAACGAGCAATTACTGATAAATCCGGAGGTATGACTCCAAACCATTCTTCGCCTTCTTTTTTGCGCATTGCGGATTGCATCAAACCACCCACTTTTTGCCCTGTGTGTACCAGCTTACTAAGAATCTCTTCATTACTTAAACCAATATCTCTATGGCGGTTATAGCGCATAAAACTCGCTCCATGACAGGTCAAACAGTAGCTTACAAAGCTTTCAGCGCCTCTTTGCAAAGAAGCATTATCTGTAATATCTACCGGAGCCTTATCCAAAGGAATGGCCGATTCTGCGGCAAACAGCTTAAATGAAGCTAGGCAAAAAACAAATACAATAGCATTACTTATTATCTTCTTCATTTTTTTTACTCTTTCATCAATCTTTTAGGCTCAGGTTTAACTTTATCTATTTTGCTATACCACGGCATCAAAATAAAGAACGCAAAATAAATAACCGTGAAAATTTGTGCTAACAGTGTATACATCGGTGTTGGGGATTTCGTTCCCAACCATCCTAATACAAAGAAACTTATCACAAAAAGTGTCAGTGCCACTTTAAAGTAAGAACCTTTGTAGCGTATAGATTTAACAGGGCTCCTGTCCAGCCATGGCAAAAAACAGAAAATAACTACAGAGCCGGCCATTAGAATCACTCCCCAAAGCTTCGCGTCTATTCCTAAGAAATTAACGGTTACCGCGCGTAGCATTGAATAATACGGTGTGAAATACCAAACTGGTGCAATGTGATCTGGCGTTTGTAGTGTATTAGCAGGTATGAAATTATTATACTCGAGAAAATACCCACCCATTTCCGGAGCAAAGAAAATAATTCCACAGAATACAATCAGAAACACTACAACACCGACTATATCTTTTACCGTGTAGTAAGGATGAAATGGTATGCCATCAACAGGAATTCCTGTTTTAGGATTTTTGTTGGTTTTAATTTCGATACCATCTGGATTATTTGAACCCGTTTCATGCAATGCCAGAATATGCACAAAAACTAGAACTACCAAGAGAATCGGCAATGTAACTACATGGTAAGCAAAAAACCGATTGAGTGCTGCATCCGATAAAGTAAAATCCCCTAGCAACCATTGTTGCAGGGTATCACCTACTACTGGAATGGCACCAAACATACTCACGATTACTTGAGCACCCCAGTAAGACATTTGTCCCCAAGGCAAAATATAACCAGTAAATGCCAAACTCATCAGAATAAAAAATATTCCCATGCCAACAAGCCATAAAAGCTCACGGGGTTTTCTGTACGAGCCGTATATCATACCTCGAAACATATGCAAATAAACTACGACAAAAAACATTGACGCACCGGTAGAATGCATATAGCGAATTAGCCAACCATACTCCACATCACGCATAATGTATTCAACAGATGAAAACGCCAAGCTTGCATCTGGCTTATAGTTCATAGTCAAAAAAATACCCGTTATCAGCTGATTGACTAGAACTAATAATGCTAACGAACCGAAGTAATACCAAAAATTGAAATTTTTCGGTGCATAGTATTCTGACAAATGTGCTTTCCAATTTGATGTTAATGGAAAGCGCTTATCGACCCATGCAATCATCGAATTAAATAAGTTACTCATTTATACCGCCCCTTCACTTTCAGATCCAATTAATAGTTGATTGTCGCTTAGATACGTATGAGGAGGAACAACCATATTGGTTGGAGCAGGAACACTTTTATAAACGCGACCGGCCAAATCAAATTTAGACCCATGACATGGACAGAAAAAACCACCCTGCCAGTCAGCACCAAGATCTGCAGGTGCAATATCTTTTCTAAATACTGGAGAACACCCTAAATGAGTACATACGCCTTCGACAACAAGAATTTCTGGTTTAATAGAGCGCGTACGATTTTGGGCGTACTCCGGTTGCTGCTTCTTTTCTGATCCCGGATCGGCCAATTCGCCTTCAATTTTTGTCAAAGTTTCCAACATTTCGGGAGTTCGCTTCAAAACCCAAACAACCCTTCCACGCCACTCAACCATCAATAACATTCCCAACTCAAGCTTGGAAATATCAACCTCTACTGGCGCACCAGCTGCTTTAGCCCGTTCGCTGGGCATCATACTTAATAAAAAGGGGGTTGCAATTGCAGCCCCCGCGACTCCACCTGCAACAGAAGTGACAGCAACCAGAAACTTTCGTCTGCCACTCATTCTATCGCTTATACTAAAACTATCCGCCATGTTCAACCATTCCCCCATTAGTGTCTCAGGAAAGTTCTGCCAAAACAGATACCTATACTATCCGCCAATGTGCATAGATCTAAATATTATTATCTGTACTGGGATATTTAAAAATTCGACAGAGCACATCCCTAACTGTAAAGATTCGAAGTATATCATAACCACTACGGCGTAGAAGCTATATTAGCTAATCACAAAAATTAGATTAAAAATTATTGATGCGCAACATACCCTGCCTATTCCGCATTCTGCTGCAGAATAATAGCAAGGTAGATTAAATTCGATGGGCGCAGCGTATTAGTTAATGCAGATCCAGAAAATCCAATGAATCTATAGAAGAAATGTCGTTATCCTCGTCGGAATCATAGCAATCATTCGACGCTTCATATTCATCTATAATCTCTGCAAACCGACTCTCAGGGATCTGGCTATCCATAATTGCGTCGCTTGCATCATTCAAATCATCTTCAGAATAAAGTTCATCATCCTCAAAAGTAAGTTCCTTGTTCATCATAGTCTACCCCCTAGCGTATTTTTTAAGGTAGTATATTGATATCACATATCAATATTCCAAGAATCAAGAATAAATTATACTTTTTACCCGTAATTCACTTCTATCTTCCTTTCATGATGCGATAATTTCTTGCTTCAGTATGTGAGAAATCTCTCATTTGAAACTCTCAACACAAACTTCAATCGATTTATTACCTTAGTTTGCACACACATACCAATAAGGATAACAATTCTATTCAACGATGAATCTGAGATTGAACCACATCGATAAACTTGTACCTAATAAATTTGGCCGTTGTATTGCACCATATCTCTTTTAATATTTTCACTCACCATCTCGACTTGAGATAATAAATCACTTTAACATTTCGTTTAGCTAAAACAATCAGCAATTTCAATATCATATACTTACAAAATGAAAGATATGATATTGACGAATCCATACTATCGTAATGCAACCACTGAACCGAGATCAAGCACCCTCACTCAAAAATAAAAATTTCAGATGCCCCCCTCTCTACACAACCCATCGTCATCAAACTAGCGACCGAATAACATTAAAAACTAACCATATAAAATAGAGAAAGCGATGCCTTCCATACCACCCTCTACAGCTGCGAATGTATCCTACGAATAATTCTTGTGCGATTCACGCTATCGACAAAAAGAGACGGAGACAAACTGCCTTTGCTATTCTTGAAAGATAAATTACTCAATTAATCACTTTATCTTCCGATGTAATCAATTCGAATCTATGCACAGCTCTTTTCGTTTACTTTGCGCAAAAATAATGACATTTAATTCAATAAATTTTGTATTGCTGTGCATAGATTTTCTACACTTTATCAATAAACAGCACTTAAAAGGAGGAAGTATGAGTAAGTTCTTTATGATTATCATTCTTGCATTTCTATGTTCTGGAATTGCTCAAGCTGCTACCAACATTAACACCGCTACGCAAACCGAGCTTGAATCTTTACAGGGAATCGGTCCTGCTAAAGCAAAAGCAATTATAGAATACCGCGAGAAGAATGGCTCTTTCGCTTCTGTCGAAGATCTAAAGAAGGTTGATGGTATCGGTACTGGAACACTTAAACAACTTCATGATGTAATCACCGTAGAAAACAAACAATCTGCCGAGTCCACTAAAGTTAGCAAGAAACCAGAAAAAGAGTAGAGAAATCAAACAACTAACAATCTTATACAAATTCAGAAAGATTGTTAGTTGTAAATCAATTATCTTTCAACAGTAGATTGTGTATGTGATAATCTGAATCATCTAGTATGAATTCAATTACATGTACAATACGGTTGAAAATTTCGTTGGAAATACGCCTCTAGTTAAGCTTAAACGACTACCTGGCACCACCAGTAACATCATTCTCGCTAAGCTTGAAGGCAATAATCCCGCTGGTTCAGTCAAGGATCGCCCAGCATTATCAATGATCTTTCGCGCACAAAACCGGGGTGAAATTAAACCTGGAGACACACTCATAGAAGCGACCAGTGGCAACACTGGCATTGCGCTAGCTATGACTGCCGCGATTATGGGATATAAAATGATACTGGTTATGCCGGAAAACTTAACTATCGAAAGACGTCAATCGATGAGTGCATACGGTGCAGAAATCGTTTTGACGCCGAGAAGTGGAGGCATGGAGGAAACCCGAGATCTAGCCATAAAAATGCGTGACGAAGGAAAAGGTATCATTCTTGATCAGTTTGCAAATCCAGATAACCCTCTGGCACACTATGAAGGAACCGCACCTGAGATATGGCGTGATACTCAGGGAGAAATTACCCATTTCGTTAGTAGCATGGGAACCACTGGAACGATTATGGGTTGCTCGAGATTTTTCAAAGAACAGCGAAATGAAATTAAAGTTATTGGCGTACAACCACAGGAAGGTTCACAAATTCCCGGAATTCGCAAATGGTCCCCTGCTTACCTCCCCAAGATTTTTGAACATAACCGAGTCGATGAGTTATTACAAGTTTCTCAGCAAGAAGCCGAACATTTCGCTCGCCGTTTAGCGAGTGAAGAAGGGATATTCGCGGGGATTTCGTCAGGTGGCGCTTTGGCAGCTGCATTGCAAGTATCCTCACAAGTAGAAAATGCAGTCATAGTGTTCATAGTCTGTGATCGGGGTGATCGTTATCTGTCAACCGGTGTTTTTTCATGTTCATTGCAACACAATTAAAAAAATCTACTAAAAAATAGTATTCAGATTTTGCCGTAAAACCAAGTGATGATACGTTTATAGGCATGCACCTGTTAACAAATTAATTCATCAATCCTTTATAGCAAATGCCAGAAGCTGATTTTTCATTACCTGCACGGGTTTATTATCAGGATACAGATGCTGGGGGTGTAGTCTATCATGCAACACACCTTCACTTTCTTGAGCGTGCACGTTACGAATGGCTCAGGGAATTAGGGTTTACCGCAAACTCATTGATCGAGAATCATGGTGTATTATTTATGATACGCTCGCTTGAAATTGAATACTCCAAACCAGCAATACTCGACAATCTTTTATCTGTAACAGTCAAAGTTACGCATGTTGGGCGAAGCCGTATTACGCTATTTCAAGAAATATTGCTGGAAAATATCAAACTCGTCAGCGCTACAATCCACGTTGTTTGTGTAGGTGTCGCAACGTTAAAACCAGTCAGTCTTCCAATGCCTTTACGTGAAAAAATCGGGAATATTAAATGAATACAACAGTAACACAGGATATGTCATTTCTGCACTTAATTACCAGTGCAAGCCTGCCAGTGCAATTGGTTATGCTGATATTGGTCATGATTTCATTTTTATCTTGGTGGCATATCTTTCGTAAACTGTTTGTCGTTCGCAGTGAGGTCAATAAGACAGATGAATTTGAAGATATCTTTTGGCGAGGTGCCGATTTGAATTCGCTCTATCAACGCGCCACCAGTTCACGCTATGAATCCGGAAGCTTGGAACGCATTTTTGCAGCGGGATTCGGTGAATTTAATAAACACCCCGCAGGCACAGATACTGAAGCCGTTATGGAAAGCACCCGAAGAGCTATGCGCGCAACTTATCAGCGTGAAATGGATCGCCTGGAATCCCATCTGTCATTTTTAGCTACCGTAGGCTCCGTCAGCCCATACGTTGGCTTGCTTGGAACTGTTTGGGGAATCATGAATTCGTTTCGTAGCTTATCCAGTGTAGCTCAAGCCACTATCGCGCATGTTGCTCCAGGCATAGCAGAAGCGCTGATTGCTACGGCGATGGGATTATTTGCAGCAATCCCTGCCGTGGTTGCTTATAATCGCTATGCCACTGCAACCGATCGATTAGCCACTCGATTTGAAAGCTTTATGGAGGAGTTATCGAATGTTTTACAACGCCGCTCCATTCGATAATCAACGAAAAGGTAACTATGGCACGCCGATCAAAACATCGCCTCATGAATGACATCAATGTAGTTCCTTACATTGATGTCATGCTTGTATTATTGATAATCTTTATGGTCACAGCACCGATGATCAATCATGGACAAATCGAACTTCCTCAGATTGGTAAATCTTTGGCTACTCCTGTTTTGCCTTTGGAAATCATCATCAAAGCAAATGGGGATCTTTATTTGCGTGACCGAACAAAAACCTCTGTAGAGCAAAAGCTTAATAACCCCGAATTAGTTGAAACCATCAAACAAAAGCAATCTGAAAATCCCGAACAAGCTGTTGTGATAGCAGCTGATAAAAACGTGCGTTACGAAGAGGTCATTAAAGTGATGGATGCACTACAACAGCACCAAGTACAGAAAGTTGGTTTGCTGACTCAACAGAAATAAAATATTCATAATGAGTATCAACGTACTCCACTTTCACTCTTATTCAGAACCCAGAAAATTTTTATCCGGTGCACTGGCATTACTCATGCACATCATGTTCATTGCCATGATGGTTTTTGGTTTAAGTTGGAAAAATCAGCCACCGGAAGGCATGATAGTTGATTTATGGAGCGAACTCCCAAAGCCCGTTCAAGAACCTGTAGTATCCCGGGAACCATTGAAAGCTATACCTCCTTCCGAACCACTGAAACCAAAACCTATTGAACCTCCTAAGCCTGAAGTCCCGATAAAACCAGAATCCAGCAAACAAACGGCCTCCCCTAAGGAAATCACGCCACCTATTAAAAAACCAGATATCGAACTCAAGCAGAAACCTGAACCGATTAAGGAGATTAAACCGAATTTAGAAGAGCTTAAGAAAAAAGAACTCGAAGAAAAATTAAAAAAAATGGAAGCACAAAAGAAAGAAAAAGAACAAAAACAGGAAATAGAAAAGAAACAAGCTTTAGAGAAGCAAAAAGAACAGGAGGCAAAAGCACGCCGTGATGCCGAAGCACGGCACGCAGCACAGCAAGTCGCCGCAAGAAATCAAATAGCGGGTGAGATTGCAAAATACAAAGCGATGATTCTCGCCAAAATAAGAAGTAGAATCGTAATGCCACCAGACCTCCCAGGGAATCCGGTGGTAGAATTCAAAGTAACATTATTGCCCGGCGGCGATATTCTTGATGTCAAGTTGAGCAAAAGTAGCGGTTACTCGGCTTTTGATAGTGCGGTTGAACGTGCGATATTTTTATCCAAGCCACTACCTTTACCACCAGACCCTGCTTTATTTAACGAATTTCGTAACTTAAACATTACCGTACACTATCGTGAATGATTGCTATAATCGGCATACATTTTTTGATTTTATAAATTTTATGCGTCATGTTTCCTGATCGGATCAAATTCCTTTTCTGCGCTCTCATCCTCTCTTGTGGTTGGATCAGTTTTCCATCACTTGCCCAACTGAATATTGAGATTTTTGGTGGTGGAGCGGCACGAATTCCAATTGCCATTGTTCCTTTTGCGGATGAAAATCGACTTCAACAAAACATCACTTCTGTAATCGGTGCGGATTTACAGCGCACTGGATTATTTAAGTTGGTAGATACCTCAGGAGCGTCACCACACGCCCCTGCGGATGTCGTTTTCCCTGATTGGGTCAATCGTGGTGCCTCTGCATTAGTGATTGGACGAACGGTTGCAATGCCTGGGGATCAAGTTGAAATACAATTCCGTTTGATGGATGTATCAAAAAAAACACAACTGACCGGACTCGGAATCACAGTACCCTCCTCTCAATTACGATCAGCCGCACACCGGATTGCGGATGTTATTTATGAAGCACTGACCGGTGATGTAGGGGTATTTAGTACACGCATTGCTTACGTGTTAAAACAAGGAAATAAATACGCACTTCAAGTAGCAGATGCCGATGGTTATAACGCTCAATCGATCATCGAATATAACGAACCGATTATTTCTCCGGCATGGTCGCCTGATGGTAATCGACTGGCCTATGTATCCTTTGAAAACAAAAAACCGGTCGTATATGTGCAAACACTTGCGACACGGCAACGCCATGCGGTTGCCAATTTCAAAGGAAGTAATAGCGCACCTGCTTGGTCGCCTGATGGCAACCGATTGGCCGTGGTATTAACCGGTCAAGGTGGGTCGCAAATCTTCTTAATTAATGCCGATGGAAGTGGTTTACAAAGGCTTAGCAGAAGTTCTGGCATTGATACCGAACCTAATTTTTCTCCAGATGGACGCTATATCTTATTTACCTCCGATCGAGGTGGTAGTCCACAAATTTATCGCATGGCCGTTACTCAATCAGAAAACCCCAATGCGGAACGCATGACTTTTGAGGGAAGCTATAATGTCAGTCCAGATTATAGCCATAATGGTAAAAGCTATACTTTCATTCATCGTAATAACAATCAATTTAATGTGGCTGTGCAAGAAATCGGCTCACGTCAAGTACAGATACTGACTAACTCCAAATTTGATGAATCCCCCAGTTTTGCACCGAATGGCAAAATGATTTTGTATGCAACTGAAATTAATGGGCGTGGTATATTGTCGGCTGTATCAAGTGATGGCCAAACAAAGCAGCACCTATCAGTACAATCTGGTGATATCAGAGAACCTGCATGGGGCCCGTTGCCGAAATGGAAATAACAGAGATTGATTTTTAATGACAGAGGGTAAATAAATGAAAAAGTTATTGAGCGTTTCTTTGATTGTTTTGTTATCTGCTTGTGCCAGCCAAACAACTCAACCTGAAGTGGATGATTTAAATTCAGGCAGCAATATGGGAAATACGAATTTATCGGGATCAGGATCCGGCAGGCCCGGTTATTTCAACCAACTGCAAGACCCAAACAGTATCTTGTCGCAACGTAGCGTTTACTATGATTTTGATAGCTATTCCGTTAAAGGCGAATATCGAGAAATGGTGCTAGCACATGCTAAATTACTACGTGACAACCCTGATGCTAGCGTCATTCTACAAGGTAACACTGATGATCGTGGCAGTCGCGAGTATAACTTAGCATTAGGTCAGCGCCGTGCTGATGGCGTCAGAAACATGATGGCATTAGCAGGTGCCGGGGATAGTCAAATCGAAGCCGTTAGCTTTGGTGAAGAAAAACCTCGCGCGCTAGGAAGTGGTGAATCGGCCTGGAGTCAGAACCGTCGTACGGATATTGTTTATCGAGGTGAATAATGATGCTGATACGTGCTTCTTTGTTGATATTGATACTGTGGTGTAATACCAGCCATGCAGGATTGTTTGGTAATGACGAAGAATTAGAGGCATTACGTAAACAAGTCAGTGCAATGGAAGCGCGTATCGCTAAGATGGAACAGGTACTGAATAATCAAGGCTTGATCGATTTATATAGCAAAGTAGAAACATTGAGTATTGAGTTGAACAAATTCAATGGCCAAATCGAAACGCTGAACAATGAAAATTCTTTATTGCAGAAAAGGCAAAAGGATTTTTATATTGATCTTGATAACCGGCTACGTTCAATAGAAGAATCCGGGGCTAAGCCGGCAACACCTTCTTCGACAGGAAAAGACTCTCGTCGTAGTCAGATCGAATCTTCACCAGAAGAATCGGTAACCGCTATTTCAGCTCTATCTCCCAGTGCACACATTGATGAAATTGAAGGTGCATCGGTCGACTTATCCGAACCTAGCATACCTTCTTCCAATGCGATCAATAAGCCAATAGCAGCTAACGAGCTGATTGCTCCGACTGCGGTAGAGAATGGTGCGTATAAGCAAGCTTATGGAATGTTTAAAAATGGCGACTACACAAATGCCATCAAACGGTTTGAAAATTTTCTAATTGACTATCCTAATTCCAGCCTTGCACCGGGCGCTGCTTACTGGATCGGTAATGCACGTTATGCTTTACGTGATTATCAATTAGCAATTGATGCACAAAAGAAACTCATTAGCACTTATCCGGATAGCCTTAAAACGCCCGATGCATTTTTGAATATTGCCAGCAGTCAACAGGAATTAGGTGATCGGAAAGCCAGTCAACATACCCTCGAAGATTTGATTGCAAAATTTCCACAAAGCGATGCAGCCAAAAAAGCCAAGCAGCGTTTAGCCCATATCAAATAGCCTTCCTTGTAGCAAAGCGCTATTAATCTTTTTTATCCGACAAACCGCATCTTTTTACGGTAGTAAATTGTGCAAGCGTTAGAAATCGCAACCTTGCGAATTAGTGAAATATTTTACTCGTTACAAGGCGAGACAAGTCGAATGGGACTGCCAACTGTTTTCATTCGATTAACCGGGTGTCCCTTGCGTTGTCATTATTGTGATACGGCTTACGCTTTTACCGGTGGTAGCAACTTCACAATCGCGCAAATCCTGGCACAAGTAGCTCAATATAAAACCCAATTTGTTACCGTTACGGGCGGCGAGCCGCTCGCACAAAAAGCATGTCTGCTGCTGCTAACCGCTTTATGCGATGCACAATACTCGGTTTCCCTAGAAACCAGTGGCGCATTGGATATTTCCAAAGTTGATGCGCGCGTTAGTAAAATCATGGATATCAAAACACCTGATTCGGGCGAGTCTGACAAAAATAATTGGACAAACCTGGAATACCTGACCCAACGTGATGAAATTAAATTCGTGCTATGTAATGAAGAAGATTTTCATTGGGCTTCGCGCATGATACAAAACCATCAATTGCAAACAATCTGTCCGATTCTATTTTCTCCTGTGTATTCTAATTTAGCTCCGGAAACGCTGGCTAGTTGGATTTTACGCGATCAATTGCCGGTCAGAATGCAAATCCAATTGCACAAATTACTTTGGGGCGAAGGCTCTGGACATTAGGCATTAGATAATCTTATCCTCCCCAACGATATGTTATGAAAAAAGCCGTGGTATTGTTATCAGGTGGTTTAGATTCTGCGACCACACTGGCCATCGCCCGAAATCAACAATTTGCATGCTATGCGTTGAGCGTTCACTACGGACAACGACACCAGTCCGAATTAATCGCCGCACAACATATTGCCCGTCAGTTGCAAGTTCGTGAGCACAGATTGGTAACGGTAGATCTATCGGTATTTGGTGGATCGGCCCTGACTGATGAATCAATCGCAGTACCAACCGATGACGCAGCCAAAGATACGATTCCCATCACCTATGTTCCCGCGAGAAATACCATCATGTTGTCGCTCGCACTTGCGTGGGCGGAAACCTTAGCATGCCAAGATATTTTTATAGGTGTCAATGCAATTGATTATTCAGGCTATCCTGATTGCCGACCGGAGTACATTACAGCATTTGAGAAAATGGCTAATCTAGCAACCAAAGCAACGATAGAAGGAAAAAAAATCACTCTTCATACGCCACTTATTCATTTGAGTAAAAGCGATATCATCCATATTGGTATTGCATTAGGTATTGAATATGGCGCGACGATCTCCTGCTATCAAGCAGATGAATCAGGGCAAGCATGCGGACACTGTGATTCTTGCCGCATTCGCAAAGCTGGATTTGCAGCAGCCGGAATCGCCGATCCAACGCGTTATCGTGTTTAAATGGAGACCAGCACTGCACAATTAGATTACTCAGTCATCATATTATCCGTTGCATGAATTTGCGTAGCTTAGTGGTAATATATGGTTTTGGCTGATTTACAAAAATTTCAAAGGATTAGTATCGTAATGTTTGCAAAGAATCACACCCTAGAAAATGTCGACTCCGAGATTTGGCAAGCGATTAAAGGCGAAGTTAAACGCCAAGAGGAATATATTGAATTAATCGCATCGGAAAATTATGCCAGTCCAGCCGTCATGCAGGCACAAGGCTCTGTACTGACAAACAAGTACGCCGAAGGTTATCCAAATAAACGTTATTACGGCGGCTGCATGTACGCCGACCAAGTTGAACAGCTTGCGATTGATCGGTTGAAAGCTCTATTTGGTGCCGAATATGTCAATGTACAACCGCATTCAGGATCGCAAGCCAATGCAGCGGTTTATTTATCAGCGCTGAAACCTGGCGATACATTATTGGGCATGTCTTTGGCGCACGGTGGGCATTTGACGCACGGCTCAAGCGTCAACATGAGCGGTAAAATTTTTCATTCCGTGCCCTATGGCTTAGAACCGGAAACAGAATTACTTGATTATGATGAAGTAGAACGATTAGCCCATGAACATAAGCCTAAAATGATTGTAGCGGGCGCTTCAGCATATGCGCGCGTCATAGATTGGGAGCGCTTTCGCGCAATTGCCGATGCGGTCGGTGCTTATTTATTCGTTGACATGGCACATTATGCCGGATTAGTTGCCGCAGGCTTATACCCTAATCCGGTTGGCATTGCTGATTTTGTTACCAGCACTACGCACAAAACCTTACGCGGCCCTCGCGGTGGCATCATCATGGCCAAACCTGAGCATGAAAAAGCCCTCAACTCCGCTATTTTCCCGCAAACCCAAGGTGGGCCATTAATGCATGTAATCGCGGCTAAAGCCGTCGCCTTCAAGGAAGCTGCAACGAAAGAGTTCCAGGATTATCAAATACAAGTCATTGACAATGCACGCGTGATGGCAAAAGTACTGACACAACGTGGTTTGCGTATCGTGTCAGGACAAACCGATTGCCATATGTTTCTAGTTGATTTACGTGCAATGAATCTAACCGGTAAACATGCTGAGGAATCTCTTGAGAAAGCTCATATTACCGTGAATAAAAATGCTATTCCCAATGATCCGCAAAAACCTTTCGTTACAAGCGGTATTCGCGTCGGTTCGCCCGCGATTACAACGCGGGGTTTTGAGGAATTAGAAGCGGAACAATTGGCTAATTTAATCGCCGATGTGTTAGCAACACCTGATGATGATGCAGTCTTGTCGCGAGTTGCAACGGAAGCCAAACAACTGTGTATGAAGTTTCCTGTATATGGCTAACAATTTGCCACAAAGTCACAGCACTCTTTAGCTACCCATGAAATGAAATGCCCGTTTTGCAATGCTGACGATACCAGTGTCATAGACTCTCGAGATAGCGATGATGGTCACAAAATTCGGCGGCGGCGGCGCTGCCAAGTTTGTGATAAACGATTTACAACGTATGAGTCGGTTGAACTCCACTTACCTGAAGTGGTAAAACATGATGGTAGCCGCACAGAGTTTGACCGCAATAAACTTCTCACAGGTTTTAAACGGGCGTTACACAAGCGTCCGGTACCAACCAATTACGTTGATGCAGCAATTGATCGCATCGTGCAAAAACTGTTAAGTACCGGGGAACGTGAAGTATCATCCCGCAGTATCGGTGAAAGCGTGATGCAAGAACTTTATCACCTCGATAAAGTAGCCTATATCCGTTTCGCATCGGTGTATAAAAGCTTTCAGGACACCGATGATTTCCGCGATGCGATCCAAGAAGCAGAAAAGCCCACTGACGATTAATCAATAACTTCCCCTGTTCAACATTACCAAGATGTTTTCTGCTGCCGATCATGCTTTCATGTCACATGCGTTGCAGTTAGCTGAGAAAGGACTATACAACACCACGCCCAATCCCCGTGTTGGATGCGTAATCGTTCAAAATGAACATATCATCGCCAGCGGATGGCATGAAAAAGCGGGGCAACCACATGCCGAAATACATGCGTTAAAAATGGCAGGTGAAGCAGCACGGGGTGCCACCGCCTATGTGACGCTTGAACCATGTAGCCACTATGGATTGACACCCCCTTGCGTGAATCATTTGATTGAAGCTGGTATTGTGAAAGTCAACATGGCAATGGAAGATCCTAATCCATTGGTTGCCGGGCGCGGTCGGATGTTATTACAACAAGCCGGTATTACAGTAGCAACGGGATTATTGGAAACACAAGCGCAAGCACTCAACATCGGTTTTGTTTCACGCATGACACGAAAAAAACCATGGGTGCGCATAAAGATTGCGGCCAGCCTCGATGGAAAAACTGCACTTCGGAATGGCGCCAGTCAGTGGATTACTGGGGAAGCAGCGCGAACCGATGGTCATCGCTGGCGTGCACGCTCTTGTGCCATTATGACTGGCATCGGTACTATCAAATCCGATAATCCACAGCTCACGGTGCGACATATTGAAACAACCCGTCAACCGAAAAAAATCGTGCTCGACAGTCAGCTATCCATTCCGCTAGGTGCCTCGCTATTACAAGATGAATCAGCCATTATCTTCACCGCCGATCATCACAATCAAGCAAAAATATCGCAACTCACAAAATTAGGCGTTCAAGTAATCCCTTTGCCAGCAAATGACGGTACAGTCGATTTGGAAAAAATGCTGACGCTACTGGCAACTGATTTCGCCATGAATGAAATTTTGGTGGAAGCAGGAAGCAACCTGAACGGTGCTTTACTCAATGCCAATCTAGTCGATGAAATTATCTTGTATCTAGCGCCACATCTGCTTGGCGATGATGCACAAGGCATATTCAGACTACCTGAATTGGTTGATCTCAAACAGAAGAAAACATTAATTTTTGAGGATATCCGTACAGTAGGGCAAGATATCCGCATTGTTGCGCGCTTTCGATAAAACTACTTACTATTCGCGTACAGGCCGTTTAGCCAATTTACGCTGCAAGGTACGGCGATGCATATTGAGTATCCTAGCTGTTACGGAAACATTGTTATCATTCTCACTCAAAATACGCTGTATATACTCCCATTCCAGTCGACCTACCGATAAGGGATTGGCACTAATCGACAATTCAGAATCACCACTGGTACGCTCAAATGCGGCCATGATTTCATCAGCGTCGACAGGTTTTGCCAAATAATGCGTCGCACCGAGCTTAATTGCCTCAACCGCAGTCGCAATACTTGCGTAGCCGGTCAGCATCACGATACGTGTGCCTTGATCCAAAGTTTTCAATTTCTCAACCAAAACGAGCCCGGATTCGTTCGATAATTTCAGGTCCACAATGGCATATTCGGCGACCGCAGATTCGCACAAACTCAGCGCATCTTCGATACTATGCGCACAGATTACCTGAAACCCCCGTTTGGTCATGGCCTTCGCCAGCACACCACAAAATACCGTATCATCATCCACAATGAGTAAACTGGGGTTTTCTTCGGCACAATCTTCTAAAGAAATTTGGTTCATGGTTTTGTTGCAATGAGTGGTAAAACGACTTGCGTGCATGCACCACCTTGTTCGAGATTAAACAAGCGTACGCTTCCACCAAAACGTTCGATATTGGCATTAGCAAGAAATAATCCGATACCAAAGCCCTGCTGTCCGGGTTTCTTACTGGAAAAAAATGCCTCTCCGGCGCGCTCCATCGCCTCTGCTGATAAACCTTCACCGTCATCGACAATCTCAAAATGTAATATTTGCGCGGTCCAACTGCTCTTGATGTCGACACATTTGGAAGAGGCGTCCGCAGCATTATTCAGCAAATTAAGAATCGATTGACTGAGCAGTTGGTTCTCCATAATTTTGGGTACTGGCTGCACGCCACTACTGTGATAGGTAAATTCCACCGATGGACGTATCAGTTTCCATTTATCCAGAATCTGGCTCAAAAATTCATCAATAGGCAATTCACTGCCTTGCTCAGTTCTAGCATGCCCAGCTTTCGCCAGCAAATGAGTGAGTGTTTGCTTACAATGCACAATCTGATCTTTGAGGATACGAACATTGTTTTGGAATTCAGTATCCTGGGTATATTCTTGCTGTAATTCTCCTGCAATCACCGCCATCGTGGAAAGCGGTGTCCCTAGTTCATGCGCCGCACCGGCTGCCAAGGTTCCCAACGCGATAATCTGCTCGTTACGTAAAGCTTGCTCGCGTACTTTCGCAAGATCTCGGTCACGATCACGAATGGAAGAACTCATGCGAACCACAAACCACGCAATAATCACGGTACTCAATACAAAAGCCAACCACATCCCCGATACATGCAAAGCAAACTCAATCAAGTGATTTTCATGGTTATGTGGCAATGGGATGTAAATAAATAACAGTATTGAATAACAGGCAATGGTAATGATCGCCATTACCCAGGTATAGCGCCAAGGCAGCACCGCTGCAGTGATGGTTAATGGTAATAAATACAATGAAATAAATGGATTGGTAGAACCGCCGCTAAAATAAAGCAAACAACTAAGCGCCACCACATCAACCAATAACTGTAAAAAGAATTCGATATTAGTGACTGGCCATTTTTGATGCAAGCGTATCCACGTGAGAAAGTTGACCAATGCAAGCAATACGATCACCACGATCATCTCGCCCCACGGGATAACGATATCGATACTCCAATACATAATCCCCAGCGCTAAACTCTGCACTGCAATAGCAATATTGCGAAGCAAGAAAAGACGCTGCAGATTTTTACTGATAGGTGACTTACTCAGTTCACGAAACATGAAAAACAGACAATATGGATAACATGCATTTTATAAAATGCAAAACATTAACCGAAATTTGCAACATTAGCCATGCGACAAATTGTCTCAGGAGAATTAACACACTGATAGATATCCACTATCTCGATACCGTCAGATTATCCTTAGGCATTAAAACCCACATCTTTCCATTCTGCTTCATTTTGCCGGCTTGATTGGCTGCTTCTTCGCCAAAACCCCAGAAGAAATCAGCGCGAACGCCTCCCGTAATAGCACTACCGACATCTTGCGCTACCATCAGCCGATTGAGCGGTTTATTGGTATTGGGCCAAGTGGTGGCAAGAAATACAGGCGCGCCCTGCGGAATGGATTGCGGATCAATGGCAATACTGCGTCCTGCCGTTAACGGTACGCCTAAGGCACCAATAGGACCTGATATATCCGCCGGTAACTCACGGAAAAACACATAGCGAGCATTTTGTTTTAACAACTCAGGTAATTTGCTGGGATTCTTTTTTCCCCATTGCTTTATTCCCTGCATGGATGCATTTTCTAGCAACAACTCACCACGCTGCACGAGTAATTTGCCGATAGAGTTATATGGATGACCATTCTGATCCGCATAGCCAATTTTAATAATCTCGCCATTATCGAGTATCACTCGACCCGATCCTTGTACCTGCAGGAAAAACAACTCGATTTCATCTTCCACCCATAGAAATTCATGCTGACTTAGCAACTTAGGGTTTTGCATGATTTCGGCACGGGTATAATAAGGTACGATTTTGCGTCCATCCAAGCGCCCCCTTAACCGCAAGTCTTTTACTTCAGGGTACAGAGTGCCTAAATTAATCGTCAACAACTCGGGAGGTGCAGAATGGATTGGATATCGATATTGCGCTGACGGTTTTCGGCTTCCTTTCAACAAAGGTTCGTAATAACCCGTGACTATTCCTTCTTCAGTGTTATCCTTATTGATAATTTGGTAAGGAACAAAGTTGTTTCTAAAAAACTTTGATAATGCCGCATGGTCAGGTTTGCTCAGTGACGTAGCTGCCTGGCAAGATGCTTTCCAAAACGCTTGCTGACTGAGTACGCTGCAACTTTTTATAAACGCTTGCCAGGCGGGTAATAAATTGTCATTCTCCCAGCCTACAAGCGCAGACCAGGAAGCGGGTTTATGGATCGATTTCGTGAACGCCTTCTCAGTGTCAGTTGGGGATGGCGTCTGTATAGCAGTTGGTGCTTGAGGAGTGGATACAGTTTCAACAGGTTGCGAGGTTTTATCCGTAGGACTGACCGTACTCGTCGAACAGGCTGACAACGACAACCAAACAATCAATAAAATGAAACAAGATAGTTTTTCCATTAAAATGTAGCTACGTTGATTATTATGTACTTTATTTGAGAGCAAATTTCTAATTATGTGGTGGTTACTAGTAGTCGAAGCAGCACTCGCAGCAGGATTGTTTATTTTTGTCATTTGGTGGACGATGTTTTCTGGTAAGAAAAAGAAAGATGATGAAAATAACCCATAATCCCCGATAGCTTTATACATATTGTTATCGTGTTGTCCATTCACTAGCAGTCTGTTGAAGAACGTATTCGGAACCGATACAGGTAAAAATAGTTGAAACGTAGCGTGCTTACTAAATGAGCATTTAGAATCATTTTTACACTGTACTAGCAACACAGATCATTTTTCAATGCCTGATAGAATGCGATTTTAATCAATCTCGGTGCATATCATACTGGATTATCAATATCGATAAACTGATGTTGTATCGAAAATTTTTGTGCCACATGATCACCAAGCGCCTGTACGCCGTAACGCTCCGTCGCATGATGCCCTGCAGCAATAAATGCAATTCCGGTTTCGCGTGCTAGGTGTACATTATGTTCCGAAATTTCCCCAGTAATATAGGCATCGACATCTTGTTGTATCGCTGCTTCAAAATAGTTTTGCGCGCCGCCCGTACACCAAGCGACACGGCGAATTATCGTATCCACACCACCGATGACTTGAGGTTTTCGTAATAACGTGCGAGATATCCTTTCTGCTAATGTTTTTAACGTAATTGCTCTACTTAATTCTCCATGAATCATAATATCTTGCCCACCAAAGCGACCGGTTTCAATGAACCCCAGCTTCTTTCCCAAAAGGGTATTGTTGCCGAATTGTGGATGTGAATCGAGCGGCAAATGATAGGCCAATAAATTGATGTGGTGCGCCATTAACAAACCGATTCTGCGGTACTTCACGCCAACAATCCTGACATCTTCATTGCGCCAGAAATAACCATGATGCACCAGAATAGCATCGGCTTTAGCGGCAATGGCCGCTTGCAAGAGATCGATAGAGGCCGTTACACCACTAACGATGCTTTGAATCTCAGGGCGCCCTTCCACTTGAAGCCCATTTGGGCAATAATCCTGGAAGCGATGGATGTCTAATAATTCATTCAGGTATTTTTCCAGCTCATCGCGATGCATATGGGTTCCTTTCTATGCTACACATAAAATTTAATATTACAGCAGTGACAGTCTATTTCATTTAGGGGATAAGGCGTTTATGTACAAACATTGGTTAATTTTCACACAAAGTATCACTGTGTTGCTTGCCATTTTTTTTATCGTTTCATCCTTACGTCCAGATTTGTTACCCTGGCGACCACGTGGAGAAATAGTTGTCATCCGGGAATCAACGCCCACACCCAGTAACGATCGCACCGATAGCTACGCCAAAGCCGCAGAAGTAGCCATGCCTTCGGTGGTCAATATTTTTACCAGTAAAGAAATTAAAGAACCCTCTCATCCCTTGCTCAATGATCCCGAATTACGAAAATTCTTTGGCGATCCATCAGAATCACGCACACGCCGTCGAGCAAACTTGGGTTCTGGGGTTATTGTCAGCCCCAATGGTTATATTTTAACGAACCATCATGTCGTTGAGGCAGCAGATGAAGTTGAAATCGCCATGATTGACGGCAGAAAAGCAAAAGCCACCATCATTGGTACAGACCCTGAAACAGATTTGGCGGTATTAAAAATTGATTTGAGTAATTTACCAGCCATTATTTTTGGCCAATCAGAACAAGTCAAAGTAGGTGACGTCGTGCTGGCGCTAGGAAATCCCTTTGGAGTTGGTCAAAGTGTCACCATGGGCATCGTCAGTGCACTCAGTCGCAATCAAGTCGGCATCAACACCTTTGAAAACTTTATACAAACCGATGCAGCCATAAACCCAGGTAATTCAGGTGGCGCACTCACGGACACAGCGGGTAATTTAATTGGTGTGAATACCGGCATCTACTCAAAAACAGGAGGTTCATTAGGCATTGGCTTTGCAATTCCGGTGCATGTAGCCAAACAAATCATGGAACAAATTATTGAATCCGGTAGCATCATTAGAGGTTGGCTAGGTGTAAGCATGCAAGATATGACTGAAGAATTGTCTGAATCACTGAATGTAGAGCAGATCTCAGGGTCGCTGGTTGCGAGCGTGCTTAAAGATGGCCCTGCTGACAAGGCCGGCATCAAACCGGGCGATGTACTTATTGCAGTAGAATCCCAGTCGATCAAAAACACGGCAGAAACACTCAATTTGGTCGCCGCACTGGCACCCGGCAAAACAGTCAACGTAACGGTAATACGCAATAAAGAAGAGAAATCCATTCCCATTAAAGTTGGTGTACGTCCAAAAAAAAATAGCCTGGAAAAATAATGAACAAAAGCAATCTGACAGAGCAATCATCACCATCCGGCCTACTCACGAAGCTATTTTTTTGGTTGGATACGAATATGCTCTCACTGGGAAGGGAAATGCGCTTGTCCTACCTACCACCTTTGATGGTGTACGTAGCCGCTGGCATTTCAGGACTGACAGGTATTGTCGGTACCTTCTACGTCAAAGAGAAACTTGGGCTTACACCAGAATTTCTCGCCATGTTGGGTTTCTGGATGATGTTGCCTTGGGCACTAAAAATGCCTTTGGGACACTTAGTTGACTTGATTTGGCGCTGGAAAAGCGTATTAGTATACCTCGGCGCCAGCCTGATCATGCTCAGCTTACTGATCATGATCGGTTTGCTGGGCCACACAGAGGCCATGGCTGCCAAAGCACCGGTAGAAACATGGTATATCTTGTCAGCATTGCTAGCACCCGTTGGCTATGTGCTACAAGATGTCGTAGCCGATGCCATGACAGTCGAAGCGGTACCACGTGTGGATGAGAACGGTGAAAAATTTGATGCCGAAAAACGCAAATTGATGCACGTAACCATGCAAACATTAGGCCGTGTGGCGATTATCGGGGGAGGGCTGCTGGTATCGGTCGCGAACGTATTTTTATTACGCGATGCCAATACATTATCAGAAAACGAAAAGGAGGCTGTGTATCTATTAATCTATCAATTGGCTTTGATTATTCCATTGATTTCGATTATGGGTATTATGTTAGCGTCATGGCTTCACTACCGTGAGCGCAATCGCTTACTTTACCTGGGACATAGCCGTCAAGAAATTGCCACACTATTAGACTCTCACACTGAAACACCTTCCATCAACTGGTGGATTTTAGGAGGTGGATTGGCTTTTACTGCGATGTCTTTAGCCGTGGGCATAAGCCGCATTCCCGCCGGAGAAGAAATTGTTTTTGTTGTCTCGATGACGATTGTGATTTTCTTGATGTGGCGCTTAACCCAAGAACTAGAACCGGAAGCCCGCAACGTCTTAGTCGGCACAGCCATTATGATATTTGTATTCCGGGCCATTCCAGGACCTGGCGCCGGTTCCACTTGGTGGATGATCGATGAGTTAGGTTTCGACCAGCAGTTTCTGGCCGTCCTATCCTTGGTTGGTGCGATATTGACCTTGTTCGGCATGTTTATTTTCCGTCGCTTCATGGCAGAGCGTTCGATTGCTTATATTATTGTGTTTCTCACCGTTGTCGGTACCTTTCTAGCGTTGCCGATTGTAGGTATGTTTTTTGGTTTACATCAATGGACGGCCGCGTTAACCGGTGGCTTTGTGGATGCACGCTTTATTGCATTGATCGATACCGCTCTGGAATCTCCATTGGGACAAATTGCCATGATTCCAATGTTGGCCTGGATTGCCAATTCCGCGCCGGATAAACTAAAGGCGACCTTTTTCGCCGTCATGGCTTCATTCACCAATTTAGCGTTATCGGCCTCGCAGTTAGGAACAAAATACCTGAATCAGGTTTTTGATGTAAAACGTGAAGTTAAAGATAGCCTTACAGGCCAAGTCACGATGCCAGCCGATTATAGTGAACTGGGGCAGCTACTGATCACCACAACAATCATTGGTTTTGTCATACCGCTGATGACGATCTTAATCATCAAGCATACACGTTTCCAAAGCGCTTAATCGGGCGAGTGTTTTTTTAACATCTCTAGCGCGGGTCAATAAATTTGCTCCGCGCACCCTGCACCTCCGTAGCAAGGCCGCGGGGAATCGCAAGTTGAAACATGTTTTCGCGGAAGGCGTTAGAAGGGAAAACAGCTTATAAATAATAAAGAGCATTATGAGTCTTTTTTTTAACACCGAAGCAACGCCCATAACGACCACCGATCGTATCCATACCTTCATTTTGATCCGCTAAAAAACATGATCAAAAACTAGAAGAATCTTCTTAGATTTTCTGATTAATTGTCTATGCAACACAAATTACTGTGTTAATTGGTACACAAAAACTCGTTATTTCTATGAGAAATCCTTTTCCTGCGTTCCATCTGCTGCCTTGTACTTTGCTTGCTCGACAAATTAATCTGTACTCTCCTGATTGAAGATATATATTTAGTTACCTTAGGCTAAAGACGTGGATTTTGATACTTAAAATACTTTAAAATAGCATATTTTTTTTATAAAACATTGATTTCAGTTTTCCATTCTAGTTATAGTTCCAGCTTTTTCATAAAAAGCTGGCATCACTAGATTTTTTTATTATCAAATTAATTGCAATTGATTCAAAGCCTAATTTATGGAATATAGAAAAGATATCCAAATACTTAGAGGAATATCTGTTCTTTTAGTCGTTCTTTTTCACCTTGAAATTGGTGGCTTTAAGAGTGGGTTCTTAGGCGTTGATGTTTTTTTTGTAATCAGTGGTTACTTGATGGCCATTCTTTACAACCCTGAGCGAAAACGGGAATTTTTTGTAAAACGAGCACGTCGCCTATTACCAGCCTATTTTGCAATCATAGTGTTGACATTGCTTGCATGCATGCTGATAACCACCCCTAACGATTACGACTCTGTCATCAAACAAACACTATTCGCCACATTTTTTACATCCAACATTGGATATTGGACAGAAAACTCTTATTTCAGTAAATCTGCTTTTAATCCATTGTTACATTTATGGTCGTTGGGTGTTGAAATTCAGTTCTATCTCTTATTACCTTTTCTATATTGGCTTTTCTCTAAAATTCGAGGCAGTTATTTTATTGTCTTATTAGGCTCTCTGGCAGCCTGTTTTTATATGACTGGTGTTTCCCCTAAAACCTCATTCTTTATGGTGCCATTCAGGCTGTGGGAGTTTCTTTTAGGATATGGCATCGCTAAACTGGTCTTTCAAGGCGCCTTAGGTAAGAATGAGGCAATGCGATGGTTAGGTGTTGCCGGCCTGATACTATTATTAGCCATTCCCATGATTCAAGTCGATGGGAACGCAGTTAACTTTATACAAGGACATCCGGGATTATCTGCACTTAGCGTATGCTTAGCAACCGCTCTAATCCTTGGCGTCGGCTTACCGCCCGTCGTGGAAAACCTTCGCATTGCGGGTTGGTTAGAAAAACTAGGTCAATATTCCTATTCGATTTATTTAGTGCATTTCCCGCTCATTGTACTTTTTTTGTACAAGCCTTTTTCAGGGACAATTTTGCATGCAGAAGCGTATTGGCAAACTGCAGTGCTTGTCGGCTTGATTATCATCCTTTCTAAGGCAATGTATACATTTATCGAGAATCCGTTACGATCAAAACCAAATATTCAACATGGCTTAATTTTATGCAGTATAGTTATTCTAATCGCGGGGCCCTTAGGCACTGTATTCCAAATTATGACGATTCCTGAAAAGGAAATGTTAATCTATAAGGCCTGGACAGACCGATCGGAATATCGTTGTGGAAAAATTAAACGTATCCTCGATCCATCAGCAATTAGTTGTGAGATTACCGAGCCACTTGATAAACCATACCGGCGTATCATGCTGGTGGGTAACAGCCATGCTGATTCCATAAAAGATACATTCAAGTCCGTTGCTCAGGAAAGAAATCTATCGGTTCGTTTTATCGTCAGTAATTCCCCCTTAATGGTCAATGGAATGCCCCCTGAGAATCTAATAAAAGAAGCAAAATTGCATCAAATCGATGCCCTCATATTCCATTATGCACCGGGTTCAATTGATGCGTCGATTATTCAAAAAACTGTGTCTCTTGCTGATGCACAAAATATCTCGAGTGCTTTTATCATGCCAGTACCAGTTTGGCGTGATCATATTCCGATGGCATTGTGGAAACATCTAAAGCTCAATGATCCACTACCATCAGCCAATCTGATCGATTATCAAACTCTTAATCAGACCTTAATCCAAGGCCTAGCTACTATAACCAATAAGAAATGGAAAATTTATCAAGTTGCAAACTACCTATGTGCGAATGACTGCAAAATATCAGATGCTTCGGGTAAACCGCTTTATTTCGACTCGGGCCACCTAACACTCACAGGAAGTGAATATCTGCGAAAAGTTTTTGAACAGATTGTTGAGGATGTCATTGATCTGGCCAAATGAAGTTTGGAGTTCTCATACGGTATATGTATATTTGTTAAAGTACGAAAGCTTCCTTCAATCTACCGTGCTGACTCAAAAATGATACCCATAGCGACCACCGATCGTATCCATCCCTTCATTTTGATCCGCTAAAAAGGCATTAGAAACATGATCGAAATACGCTGACAAAGAACTTTTGGCGCCAACTCGATAACCAATTTCAACAGGTATATGGAACAAAACCCTTGATCCGAGGGCTTTACGATCTATCTCGTGCAAATGCAGCTTGCCATCATGGACCGCACCACCTAAACCGAGGCTCAGAAAAACGCCGCTCGCATGTTCAAACTGCCAACGAAATCCACTGTATAGCTTGGAAGTATCACCGATGGTATTGACAGATCCTCCAATACTCGGTCGAATAGTACCACCAAGAAACTTGACATGCGGGGCAAAGATTGCCTCGAGATTAAAATCCATTCCAGCTTCGCGTCGTGTACCGCTCCACATGCTGATATCGTGATACAACACACCCAATTTGACTTCATTGATCCACGCTGCAATCTTTTGATTCTCTGCTGTGGCATTGGATAAGAACGTAAAAAAACAACTTATCCCAAGTATCAGTTGGGTCAGGTACTTCCAGCGAGGCATTTTTAATAGCTTTTTGTTTATCATTTTGCTGTAATCCCTGTAAACATAGTGGATTGTTATTTATCGCTGAGATGCTCTATTTTTACTTTCGTTACGCCAGAAAGTCCAATCTTTTTCGCTGCACCGCGAGACAAATCAATCACTCTGCCCTTCTTGAAAGGGCCACGATCATTGACGACGACATCCACATGAAGTCCATTCTGCAAATTTGTAACCCTGACGCGCGAAGGTAGGGGCAAGGTTTTATGTGCCGCAGTGATTTGGTCTGGCACAAAGCGCATACCCATAGAAGTACGATTGCCTGATTCCGTTCCATACCAAGATGCGTATCCAATTTCACGGTACCCCCTTGCAGATTTCAAAGGATGGTAAGTGACACCAAAAATCGTATACGGTTTGTTGTACGCAGCCGTCAAATTCGGTGTGCGCAATTCAGTATTCGGTGACGGAAAAGGCTTACCGGAAAACAAAGATGCGCAGCCGCTGATTAAAATGCAGATCACTACAATGCAACTTCTGGAATAGGCCATAATCAATGAGTACATAACAAAAACTGAAAGCGTACACTAGGCACACATTATAATCTTACGGGCATCAATTCTTACAAGACAGAGTTGCGTTTCTTGTTAGCAAAGTTAGACTGTCGTTTCATTACACAAGATTATGTTTTTAGGAGATTTCAAGCGCAATGAAGGACGAGGAAATCAAGATTGACGGCGCAATAGCCTGTGAATCCCCCTATGGTATGCGGCGGGAACCCACCTTTGCGGGCATTTTATCGTTTTTGCGGCGCAATTATTCTAAAAACCTGACCGACGTGGATCTAGTCATCAGCGGCGTACCATTTGATTTGGGCGTTACCTATCGGCCCGGCGCACGTTCTGGGCCACAAGCCATTCGCCTTGCATCCGCGGAAGTCGCTTCCCTCAAACCGTATCCCTGGGGTTTTGATCCATTCGAAAAATTAGCCGTGATCGATTTCGGTGATTGTTATCTGGACACGCATCACCCTATGTCGACGCACCAAGCCATTGTCGACCATGCCCGGCATATATTGAATTCGGGTGCACGTATGCTAACGTTGGGCGGCGATCATTACATCAGCTACCCTCTACTCAAAGCGCATGCAGAACGTTTTGGCAAACCGCTTTCACTGATTCATTTTGACGCGCACTGCGATACTTGGTCTGATGATAGCCTGGAATCCCTCAGTCACGGCACCATGTTTTATAAAGCCATCAAGGAAGGCATCATTGATCCAAAGCGTTCGGTACAAATCGGTATTCGCACTTGGAATGATGATTTCATGGGCGTCCCTATCCTGGATGCACCTTGGGTGCACCATCATGGTCCTGAAGCTGTGATTGCAGAGGTTAAGCGCATCGTCGGACAGCATCCTGCTTATCTGACATTTGACATCGATTGCCTCGATCCAGCTTTCGCACCAGGTACCGGCACTCCTGTCTGCGGGGGATTATCGACAGCGCAAGCGTTGGCCATCATCCGCGGTCTAACCGGGATGAATCTGATTGGTATGGATGTGGTTGAAGTAGCACCCGCTTACGATCAAAGCCAGATAACAGCACTGGCTGCAGCCCATATTGCTTGCGATTTTATTTGTTTGATTGCAAAACAGAAATCAGATGGATTACTGAAAAACGCCATCACCCAGCAATGAAAATAACGCGAGTAAACTGATAAGGGATCATATCCTTGTTTCCATTCATCATTCTTTATACACTCATGTCTCTGGCACAAAGCTTTCCTCCCATTGCAGGGAAACAGGCAGAAATCCTGATTCTCGGCAGCATGCCGGGAGAAGCCTCTTTAGCTGCGCAACAATACTATGCCCATCCGCGCAATGCTTTTTGGCCGATCATGACGCGATGGCTGCAAATCCCGCTGGAAGCATCTTATCAAGAAAAAATCACGGCACTACAAGCTTCACCCATTGCACTTTGGGATGTGCTGAAATCCTGTCGGCGCTCAGGCAGCCTGGATTCCAATATTGAAGCCGATACACAAATTATCAATGATTTTCATACTTTCTTTTCAATTCATCGAGAAATTACTCAGGTACTTTTCAACGGCGGTAAAGCGGAAATATGCTTTAAACGGAATATATCACCTTATGCGGATTCGAACAGATTAAACCTGTTTCGTTTGCCTTCCACAAGTCCAGCCAACGCCCGCATGCCTTTCGAAGAAAAATGCCATATTTGGCACGAGAGGATTAATACTATTATTTCTTAAGTGCAATCTTTATACGTAGAAAACCTCACCCAATAAATCTCCAGAAGAACCGGGTGATTCATCAACCAACTGCCAGTCATTCATGGTTTCTATTGCTTGCAGGAGCTGGAATAACTTGATGATGTCACGCTTTTCGTTATCCGTTAATTTCATTTACCCCATTCATCCTTTTCTGAGGCGAGTTACTCTGGCCAATTCAAGCGATTATACGGTAGCATAGCGCCATTGTTAAAACGTTTGGAAAACTCGTCATGCCCGTCAATATTCCCCCATTATCTCCCGAACAACTGTTGCCCATCCAAGGTGTGACGCTCGGTATTGCTGAAGCCGGTATCAAAAAACCGGGACGCAAGGATCTGTTGGTGATGGTATTGGATGAAGGCACGCAGGTTGCGGGCGTATTCACGCAGAACCGATTTTGCGCTGCACCTGTAGTCGTTGCCAAGCAGCATTTGGCGCAATCGTCGATCCGCGCATTGGTGGTCAATACGGGCAATGCCAATGCAGGCACCGGGGAAGCGGGTATGCAACATGCGCAAACGACTTGTGCCGAGCTGGCTCGAGTGTTGAATTGCACAGCACAGCAAGTGCTGCCGTTTTCCACCGGCGTTATCATGGAACCGTTACCGGTCGATAAAATCGTTGCAGCGCTTCCGGCTGCAGTATCAAACGGTAAGACGGATAACTGGTTTGCTGCAGCACAGGCGATCATGACCACGGATATCGTACCCAAAGCCGTTTCACGGCAAATGCAGTTGAATGGAAAAACCGTGACCATCACAGGCATCGCCAAAGGCTCCGGTATGATTCGCCCGAACATGGCAACCATGCTAGGGTATATTGCTACAGATGCGGCTATCGCAAAGGATGCACTGCAAAATATGGCACGTTTTGTGGCCGATCATTCGTTTAATCGCATCACGGTTGATGGCGATACCTCAACCAACGATGCATTGATCATCGCCGCGACCGGTAAAGCTGGAAATACCCCAATTACTGCGACTAACAGCGCCGAATTCACGCAATTGCAGCAAGCCATCACCAATGTCGCCGCCGAATTGGCTAAAATGATCGTGCGCGACGGTGAAGGCGCGACCAAATTTATCACGGTGCAAATCGAGGATGGCCGCAATCCAGCCGAATGCACCCAAGTCGCTTACGCAATCGCACATTCACCACTCATCAAAACCGCTTTCTTTGCATCCGATCCGAATCTCGGTCGGATACTGGCCGCCATCGGTTACTCGGGTATTCAGGATCTCGATGCCAACAACATCCAATTGTATTTGGATAATGTGTTAGTCGCAGAAAAAGGAGGGCGCGCAGCGCATTATCGCGAGGAAGACGGTCAACGTGTGATGCAACAAGCGGAAATCACCATACGCGTGGTATTGAACCGGGGAAATGCCACGACCACGGTTTGGACTTGTGATTTCTCCTACGATTACGTCAAAATCAACGCCAGCTATCGCAGCTAGCTTATCCTTATCCCAATTATCTATGTCGGATTTAAAAAAATTATCGCAACGAGCGAATAGACTGCTCGATCGCCTGGAAAAATTCCTACCCTTCGAACAACCAGAACCGGATTGGCAAGCCGCGCATGCTTTTCGCTGGCGCAAATACAACAGTACCTATCATGCCGGAGGCTATATTCAAGCCATTCACCACCCGCATCCGATTACCTTGAGTGCCTTATGCGGTATTGATGAACAGAAGCAACGGATTGAACAAAATACCCGACAATTTGTACAGGGATTTTCTGCCAATAATGTCTTGCTGACCGGTGCACGGGGCACTGGAAAATCTTCATTGATCAAAGCATTGTTGAATCAGTACGCACAAGACGGATTGCGCTTGATCGAAGTAGAAAAACACCATCTGGTCGATTTGCACGATATCGTCGAAAAAATTGATCAGCGTCCGGAACGCTTTATCTTATTTTGCGATGACTTGTCCTTTGAAAGCGACGAACCGGGATACAAAGCGCTCAAAGTCGTGCTGGATGGTTCAATCGCCACGGTTTCGGATAACGTGCTGATCTATGCAACCTCCAACCGGCGGCACATGGTGCCCGAACTGATGCGTGACAACTTGGACACCCAACATATCGGTGAGGAAGTACATCCGAGTGAAACCGTGGAAGAAAAAATTTCCCTGTCGGAACGCTTTGGCTTGTGGCTATCTTTTTATCCTTTCGACCAGGATCACTATTTAGAGATCGCCTATTATTGGTTACGCCATTATGGTATCCATAAAATGACCCCTTCCATCTATGCCGCAGCCTTGCAATGGGCTTTGCTGCGGGGTTCACGCAGTGGGCGCGTAGCTTGGCAATTTGCCCGTGATTGGGCAGGCCGGCAACAATCGCTTAAAGCTTCCCGCAACGATTCATGAACAACGCAACTGCCGAAACTGGGGCGATTGTAGAAGTCGTTGCAGCTGTGATTATGCGGCCAGATGGGCAATTTTTATTGACCCGTAGACCGGGTGGCAAATTGTATTCCGGTTACTGGGAATTTCCAGGCGGAAAAGTTGAGTCCGGTGAAACGCTACTACAATCCCTGGAGCGTGAATTGTGGGAGGAACTCGGCATTCACGTGACACACGCCCAACGCTGGATTACCCGTGTTTTTACCTATCCCCACGCTACCGTACGGCTTAATTTTTTCCGTATCTTGGCTTGGAACAATAAGCTTGAGCCCAGGGAAAAACAAGGGTTATTCTGGCAATCGCCGCAACACGTCAACGTATCCCCCATCTTGCCGGCCAATGCACCCATTTTGCGCGCGCTTCAATTGCCACCGATCTACGCCATTACGCACGCTGCTGAGATCGAGGTTGAAAACTCCCTGGCACAGATTCAGGTAGCCTTTCAACAAGGATTACGCTTACTGCAAATCCGAGAAAAAACCATGGAAAGAGCATTGCTGCGGAATTTTTCCATCCAGGTGATTGCCTTGGCAAAAACCTTTCAGGCAAAGATATTGATCAATGGTGATGCCGAATTGGCGCGCGAGGTAGGCGCCGACGGCGTGCATTTGACCGCATCGCAACTGATGTCGATCTCGGAACGCCCAACCACTACTACCGAACCAGCCTTGTGCGGCGCTTCGTGCCACAACGAAGAAGAGCTCCATGCAGCCGAAAAATTAGCCTTGGATTTTGTAGTGCTAGGCCCGGTGCAACCGACTTTGACCCACCCCAATTTATCAGCGCTTGGCTGGAAACGATTTGCACAACTCATTCAGAACGCTTCAATACCTGTCTATGCCTTAGGTGGATTGCATAGGGAGGATTTAGCCATAGCACAAGAATTGGGTGCACACGGCATTGCTCTAATGCGTGGAATGGATACGGATGAGTAAATACAACAAGAGCATTACCGGTTTTTAGTTTGACTAGGGTAGTAATCCCGACCAAACCCGGTAACGCTCTTGGGTTCAAACACTTTTTACGATTAGCCAGCTAATCGATGCAAAGCGTTTTATTCGATAACATTCAAAGAACCAGGTAAGTGGATATTCTTAGGATGGAGTTGACACCAAATGGTAAAGGCACCCACTTTATCAGCCACGAATGAAATTACTTTTGTTTCGCCTGCTTTAATGGTTTCTTTGATCCCATACTCATCAATGGTGAATCCTTCACTGATTGGAGATTTGTTTTCTACCGTAACTTTTACTGAGTCTCCTTTTCTGACAACTAACGCTTCTGGTTCATTGAGAACGTTAAAAGCACGAATGTTGTTTACGGTTACGCCTTCGACTTTTAGTTCAGGAATTGAGGTGTCATATGCATTCATAACAACTTTAAAATTTTGTTCGGCTGCATGTGTAACGCCTGTTACTAGCATTCCAAGAGCCGCTCCTAACAACATAGTTTTGGTCATTTTCATACGTATTTCCTTCCCTCTCAAAAAATTTTAATTTTAATAAAACAACTACAAGCCTTGTGCTTTTTAGCACATAAGCCGCGTCCACTCTAGTGTGGATGATTGCAGATGTCAACAGCGTATTTTTTTAAAATTTCTGAGCAGATTCTGAGCGTTAACCCAGAAGCCTCAATTTAACAAGGTTAAGAGGTTAAATGTTGGATTTTCGCAGGCTTTTTTAGGGATTTTCATATGAGCATGATCTACGCCCGTTCCAATCTCCAAAAGTTTCAACTGATAATGCTTCTCTAACTCAAAGCACACATCTCGCAATCTCTTATCTACAGCTTCATCGATCATAGCACGGCGGTACTTTACCAAAAACGCCAGAAAATAAAGCAATGTTGTTATGTTATGTCGCTTATGTAACTATTTGAAATATTTACTCACGTGAGTATCTTACATCTCAAGGAGCGGAATCATTCATTAACAATACTAAGGACTTTCACCTATAAGTCGTTAAATCCTATACAACGAAAAGTTTCTTAGAGATCAAGTTATTTTTTAGCAAAAATACGATTATTTGATCAAAACCACCATTACATATATCAGCAAATAATTCTCCGATGATAAGTAACTCGACAGTAGAAATTCCTGTACAAAGCTTGCAGATAGGTATGTACGTTAGCAATCTGGATTGTCCCTGGCTTGAAACGCCGTATCTAATACAAGGCCTTCTCATCCAATCTCGAAATGATATTGAAAAACTTCAGCAGTATTGTACTCATGTCTATGTGGATGTAGATCGCAGCGAGCCATCTGTTATACAAAAACACATACCACACAGTTTATTAAAAATATCATCGGGGCATATAAAACAGAAGCAGGACAACGAGCTTTCGGCACTCGATCCACTTCTGCATCGGGTAAAAACTTATGACGATATCCGCACCGCCGAACAAGAAATCCCCTCAGCCCAGAAAGCCTACAGTTTCATACTCACTTTACTTGATGATGTTAATTCAAATATCGAAAGAAATATAAAATTCGATACCCGTGCCGCACTAGAAGTCGTAGAAACATTATGCGAAAGCGTAATTCGGAATCCTGATGCGGCGTTGCTCCTTGCTCAGCTCAAAACAACCGGAAAAGAACTCTACGATAACGCAGTTAAAGCCTCGGTGCATATGCTGGCCTTTGGGCGCCACCTCGGCCTTCCACGCAGGGAATTGATAGTACTTGGTTTGGGTGGATTATTGATGGATATTGGTAAACAACGGCTGCCTAAAGAAATCCAAACTAAAAGAAGTTTGTCCCTTAAGCCGAATGAATGCAAACAGATGAAGCAACACATTGCTTATGGCGTAGAAATCGTAACGCAATTGAGTGATGCCTCTGACGAAGTCATCAAAATAGTTACTCAGCACCATGAACGTGAAAATGGGAATGGATATCCGCAAGGTTTGCATGCCAACAAAATTCATCCCTATAGCCGCATGGCAGCCATTGTGGATTGCTATCAAGAACTAATGCAGGGACAACCCGGAATGCCTGGATTAAGAGCGTTTGAAGCGTTCAAGGAGTTACGAGGCAATGGACAAAGCGGACTCAACTTCGCACTAGTAGAACAATTTGCACAATGCATCGGTGTATTTCCAATTGGTAGTTTAGTTGAGCTCAATACCGGGGAAATAGCAATTGTGCTAACACACAATCGTACGCAAAGATTTTTTCCACGTATCATGATCATCTACGATATCAAGAAAAATCCCTATGACGCCCCGATTACAGTAGATCTGAGAAAAACAGTATTAAGCCCTACAGGCATTGTCTATGCGATTGCAAAAGACCTGCCTCAAGGTGCATTTGGTATTGATGCCAAGAAGTATTATTTGTAATACCATGAAGCGATCTATCTACTGACATGCCCGTACTTACCTATCAGGATTTTTTGCAGGTAGCCGCGCACAAACTATCAAACTCGCACCATTCAAATAGCCGCCATGCTGTTCTGATTGTAAGTTTTGAGCGGTTTCCAGAACTGGATGGCATCCTTGGATTTACCACTGTCGACAAAATCATGCAACAACTTTCAGAGCAACTGAAAAATGCACTCAATTTGGAAGATCTTGTAAGTATAACGGGGCGTTATCAAATCAGCTGCCTGCTGGTTGATCTGCTTACAAATGCACATGCCATGCTGGCTACGCATAAGATCCTGAGAACCTTAACTCTACCTTTTACTTTAGGCAAGCAAAAAATTATGCTGACTCCATGCATTGGCGTCGCGCTAGCTTGCGAAAGAAATAATACACTGGATCAATTAATGCGTAATGCGAGCTTGGCTATGCACGAAGCTCGACAAGAAAAAGAATTGATAAAGCTTTTTACCGAAAAAACGGAAGATTCACCTTTTTCACAAATCGATCTCTGGTCAGATTTAAGCAATGCGATAGAAACCGGTGAATTGCATTTAGGCTATCAGCCGCAAGTTAATGTCGCTAATGGAAAAATCGAATCGACCGAAGCATTGCTGCGCTGGATCCATCCTCAACATGGTCCTATCAGAACCGACAAATTAATTGAGGTTGCGGAAGGAACCATATTGATGTCCAGGCTTACACTCTGGGTTTTCCATACTGCGTTAAGAGAATTATCCTCATATCGATCCGCCGGATTAAATGTAGGAGTTTCCATCAATTTTTCGGCTGACGATTTACGCGACCCAGAACTCACAGAACTTATGGCGCAAGGATTATCAATTTGGAACATACCACCAAGCGATATCACTATAGAAGTAACAGAAACGACGGTCATGAATAATCATGCCCATATTCTAGATACCTTGTATAGCCTTAAGGACATGGGTTTTAAGTTATCGATGGACGATTTTGGCACCGGATATTCATCAATGGCTCGCATACTGGAGCTGCCATTGGATGAAATAAAAATTGACAAGATCTTCGTTAATCGCATGACAACACATCACAAACACGAACGCATTGTCGATTCCATGATTAACCTCGCTCACCGACTTAATCTGACAGTAGTTGCTGAAGGCGTGGAAGATACCGAGACATATAAACGATTGAAAACACTTGGCTGCGATGTCATTCAAGGTTATCTCATTGGCAAGCCGATGCCTCTGGCAGATCTCATTAGAACTATCAACAATCAACCAAATAAAGTACCCCCACTCAAGCTGGCGTAACGTTTATATCAACCAATAGCAGTGAAACTGAGCGCCGTGCGTATTTCTTTCAATGCCTGAATCGTTTTTTTACTACTGGATTCGGATTTAAGTTTTTCCAACATATCGATCAAAAAGCTGAGTTGCTTGCAGGCAGAGTCGCGTTCTTTTGCATTGGCATTACCTTCCATAAACGCTTGATGGTATTGCGTAATCAACGATTTCACATTCTTTTGCCTATCCGTCTGCTCAAAGCTACCAGACCAATAAGCTTGAATCAACGCGAAATCAGCGACCATGATTGCATCCCACACATGGTGATACGACATAAACCGGCTCTGAGCCATCAATTGACCTTTTGTAAGTTTTGACTGAACATCAGCATCACCTTTCTTTAATTCTCCAAGAATCACATCTAGCATCAAAGCATTCACCATAGGATAGGGATCTGCCGTATTCAATACTTGCTGGCGTTGCTCGGCCCGGTGATAATAGCCGGAGGCTTTTTCCAACCAATTCGTTATTTGTTTTTTGTCCTCTTCCAGTTCCGCCAATCGCTTGTAGGCACTTCCCATGATACTAAGCCGTTCGCTTGTTTCACCAATTTCTAGCAAGTGTTCGCCGTATTTTATTGCCTCAACCAACAGCTTCAATCCCAGCTTTTTGTCTGCTTCTTTTTCTGCAGCGCGCACCTTGAAATTAATGAATTGTTCCACGGCACGCAACGTGGGCTTCTCTTCATCACCTTCATTGTGTATAGCATCCCGGTAATACCGTATGGCTTCTGAGAATTGTCCGAAATTGCCATAAAATTTACCGAGGCGTTCCTGCACATTAGCCTGTTTAAACCACTCGGCGGAAGATTGTTTCTGCAATTGTTTCACTGCCTGTACAAACTTCTCGGCATCATCCTGCGTAGCCAGATGATCCAGTTCAATTAATAATTCATCAGCACAGACTGGCCCATCTTGATCCGCATCATGGCATTCCGATACGGGATACAAGCGGAAGTCTGGATCTCCATAAGCCTGGTATGCACCCCAAGTATTGGAATTCTGGTGTTTTTTCCAGGTATCCTTACGCGCCTGCCAAACCGAAACACCGAAGGATTTCCCTTTGAGCAAATAACCGTAGAATGCTTCCGCGAAAAGCGCTGCGGCTTCATCATCTACCGGCCATCCCGCCGCAATCACAGCTCGCACGCCGCGCCGGATCAATTCGCGCGAAATACTCGCAGCAAGCTTGTGATAGGGTTGGTTAAGACGCTGATTCCCAGTGGCTTGATCGATCTGACCGAGATAACAGCAATTCAGAAAAACCAACTCGGGAATGGGATCAAGCTTGGCAATTTCTGCTGCAGTAATAAAGACCCCGCCGTTGAGCACGACACCGGCGCGCGCACCCGTGGAGCCCAAAGTATTTTCATCATAATAGCCATGTCCGGCGATATGGATGATTCGATACGGTGCTGCAAATAGATCGTTGAAAACTTGCATGGCGCCAGCCTGATTGGGGGTTTGCGTCACCGTAAATTTTGCCTTCTTTAATAACGCCGCAATCTTATCCGCTTCAATCCGCGCATTTTCAAGCGGTGGATATTCGACTGGCGTAGCCGGATTGCCCAATACATAGACTGCTTTCGTTGTAGTATCACGGACATGCGCATCGTAATCGTCCAATTCCAATTGGCGAATCATACCCATACGCACACACAGTGGTACTAGTTGTTCCTTTGCTGTCAAATGCGCTCGAAAATCATCATCGACATCTTTTACTGCCATGAGCTCCCAAGGATAATTAGCAGTAACGTCATCGACAATCAGCACGATACGGTCTTGATTCAAGAGGCTATCTTTCAGATCGATCGGTATTAGCAACTCGAACAACGTCTTGGATAAATCAAGCGCATAGACGGTTTCTCGGGTAATCTGTTTCAACAACTGCCCCACTAATTCAGGCTGTGTCGCTTGCACCGTAGCCTCTGCGCGCGCCCGATCGGAAAGTGCCAGAAATTTTAATTGGTGCGCGCCATGATTTTCTCGAACGGATTGCTGATAAACCATCGTCATGAGCATTTCTGTCAATAAGGGATCTTGCGTTTCCGGTCGCTCCAAAGCTTTACGCAATCGATCTTTCAGCACCGCTGGCAACTGATGCGGCACACCAGCCGGTTCTATCGATATCGCAGAAATAGTCCAGCGCCGCCAATATCCACGGCCACTCGGAGAAACCAGCCGTGTTTTGGATCGCTGGCCTTTAGTCAACCAAGGATCTACACTAAGCTGCGCATTCAGCTCATGCTCGATACGCGCTTTCAATCGCTTCGTTGCTTTCACGGCATCAACCGCAGCATCCAGGTATAACTCAACAAACTCGATATGTGCAATATGTGGCGTTGTTTCATCTTTTTCTAGCAGTGCCCGATTAGCCAATACGATGCCCCGCATAATTGCATTCACGGAGTCTTCCACGGCAATGTTAGCGGATGTGTTCGATCCAATCAGCAGACTGCAAATAGTCAACCCGCCACTGTCCGAATGATTGATTTTATCTCGACATTGCGCTACATGTAAGGCGTATTCTAGCCCTGCTTGTTGGACAACTTGCGTTAAACGGGTCGGCGTGAGTTCACCCCATCGACCCAGCCCAATGACGATCGCACCATGCTGAATCGCTTGATTCCGCTGAAATTGGTTTTGTTGTGCCAGTGCTACCGCCACCGTTCCAATTCGACCGGGATAACGTCCAAGGCGATAGCGTTCCGACAATGCGCCGCCCACTAGGTTATCCGCTTCCTTTTCTGGTCCTGCAATGGTATCGCTTTCGTAATGGCTGACCATGATGGGATGTTGCGTATCTTTGAGATCTCCATGACGAACGGATACCCGAAGTGTATGGGTAGGTTGATGATGCAAAGTTAGCTTGGTACGCCGCCCCAACAATCCTGCTTCAAAAGCCTCGGGGGTCGGGTATAACACCGGTTCAGGTGTAACATCGAAGGTTTCTTCGGAACCGCGCGATATGGGTGGCGACATCGACAATAGCGTCGTTTCTCCTTGTTCCAATAATTCACGATAAGCCGGAAACGCTGCGCCGTAGGACGACAGATCGCCATGCTCCGCTTCTGCGTACCACATCGGCACATTCGGCAAACGCCCGGATTCATAGGTTACACGCCCATCCCCAGCTGTCGTCGCTTGAAATACCAGCTCATCCGATTCGATTCTTACTCCACTCAACGTGCGCGATGCCTGACCTGCAACATACCGGATACATTCCACATGGGGAATTTCTTCATGCAAATCTTCCACTACCGACTTGGCAGCACCCAAAGCTTTGGCTGTCAGTTGCACTTCTGAGGGTGCACAAGGCGACAGCTTGTCCCACTCTTGCATCGTGAAATAGGACAATTGATTGTCCTTGGGCAACAACTCAAGCGCACCCTGGAATTCGGCTATGATTGCAACCACATTTTTCAGAGAATTTCCAAAATCCAACAAAGCCAACTGCTTGATAGTCTTAGCAACACCTGCCAGTGATGCCACGATATCAAACGAACCGTGATTCGGCGTACCCAACATCAGCACGCGCGCACCTTTGCGTTGACATAAGGTATCCCAAAGATCCGGAAAATCTTGAATGAAACGACGCACAACCAACCCACCCATGCTGTGTGCAACGAATCGAACGGGTTGATCAGTTCGATTTACAGCTCGTTTGACTTCCTTGGCAAGCAGTGCGGCAGCTTGTTTGATGGAGTGACGCCAGTCATAACCAAAAGGAATCACTTCATGCGAATCTGAGAGGGATGAACAAAGCTTGCGGTAATACGAGCCAACGAGTCCCGTTACGGTCACTGCTGGCGCGCTGATAACCAGCTTATCCAAGTCGCCCAGGAAAAGCCGTGGATAATTCAGCCAAACGTCGGTATCACCCGCTTTCAACTCCGAACCCATGATGCCCGGCAATACAAATACGACGGGCTGATTGGATCCACTCCGCTTTTGCATGGCACGCAGCGTAGGCACGAGTTCAACTCTGCCTTCTTCCAGCGAACGAAACTCAGGTGGCCACACGGAATTCGATTGACTCAATGCTTGAACAATCAAGCGCCGCGTACGGATATTTTCGAAGTAGCGAAAATGAGAAACATCAGCACCCTTGTCAAAGACATACCGGGAGGATTCAGCGCGTCTCATGCCTTGGAGCATAGAATCTGTGTTGACCACCAAATCGTTGTCGCCACTTTCGTAAATAAATGTATCCGAAATGAAGACTCCTAAACGTTTAAACCAGCCCGATCCTTCGATATCCCCAGCAATAACGCCCAGATCCCCAGCCGCTCGAGCCTCAGGATTATTCAACAACGCTACCAATGGGGACGCAGGGATCATCGCTTCGATTCCGGGAATTTGCGTCGGATCCCAACGCTGCTTGA